>Ga0315282_10011543_pt1 | contig 13656 bp, 10 predicted proteins | sample YL17G07_20_MG_FD_203693 | JGI IMG/M metagenome (GOLD analysis project Ga0315282, IMG submission 203693) | Sediment microbial communities from Yellowstone Lake, YNP, Wyoming, USA - YL17G07_20 | ecosystem: Environmental > Aquatic > Freshwater > Lake > Sediment | place: USA: Wyoming | collected... | reverse complement strand
TGCCTCTTGCCTCAAGCCTTTTTTCTCAAGCGCCTCGGCTGTCCCGAAGCGCGCCAAAGCTGCGGAGCCGAAGAGGATGAAGATGAAAGCAATAATGCGGAGCGCGGCCTTGAGCGGCTCCTGTGGGAGTCCTTCGGCCAGGACCGCCATGCCGCCGAGGATGGCCACCACCTTGTTCAGCACCGATTGCAGCGGCACCACCACCAGGGCCTTGCCGTGCTGGAACCCGCTCTGCATCACGATCAGGCCCATGATCTGAAAGAGCAACACCAGGGGCAGACAAACGCCGAAGCCGGCCAGTTCCTGATCATGGTCCGCAAAGGTGAACATGGCCTTGATGTAGAGCGCGCCCAGGCCGATGAGGAGCCCGGAAAAAATGCCGAGCATGGCGTCGGTCCGCATCCCGGCCAGGGATCCCCGCTTACCCAAAACATAGGCCGCTCCAGACAAGGCCAGAATTCCCCCGGTCACGGCCAGCAGCGAGGGCCACTCCGGGAGAACGGGGTCGTGTTCTTCGGGAGCGCTCAGGCCCAGGAAAACGATGCCGAGCAGCATCGCGCTGAAAGCCGCCCATTCCAGGGGAGTTGCTTTTTCGCGCAGATAAAACACGCTGAACAGCGCGAGCACGGCGAGTCCGGCGCCGAGCGCCGGCTGGATGATCGAGAGCGGCGCGAACTTGGCCGACGCGAAGTAAAGGCCCCAGCCCCCGAGCACCAGCCCGGTGCCGACGAGCCAGGGCTTGCTCTTGAAAAAGGCGGCCGCCACCTTGCCGCCTTCCTCCCGGCCGATTTTGGGCAGCGAGGCGGCTCCCTTCTTTTGCAGGGCCATGCCCAAATTCATGATGCTGGTGGAAACTACCGCCATCAAGATCGCGGCCCAAATCGGCATGTTTCGCTCCTGGTCAGAAAAGCGCGGGTACCGGCTACATTCGAACCGAGGCCATCTGCTCCAGAATCTCTTTGGCCTGCTGCCGGGGATCTTTGGCCTCGCGGATCGGCCGGCCGACCACCAGGTAATCGGCCCCGGCCCGGATCGCTTCAGCCGGGGTCATGATCCGCTTTTGGTCGCCTTTTTCCTCGCCGCTCGGACGGATGCCGGGGACTACAATCAGAAAGTCGGAGCCGCACTCGTTGCGAATCATCTCGACCTCCTGCGGGGAGGCCACCACTCCTTCCAAGCCGGCCTTCCGGGCCAGGGCCGCCAATCGGAGCACCGAGTCCCGGACCCGGCCCATTCCCATTTCCGCCAGGTCCGCGTCCGCCAGGCTGGTCAGGATGGTTACGGCCAGCACGTTAGGCCCGGGGCGGCCCAGTTCGTCCGCCGCTTTGTCCACCGCTTTGCGCGCGGCCTCCATCATGGCCCGGCCGCCTAAGGCATGGACATTGAACATCTCGACCTGGAGCCGGCTGGCCTCTGCCGCGGCCTCGGCCACGGTGAAGGGGATATCGTGGAACTTCAGGTCCAGGAAGACTTTGCCGCGGTGGGAATGGACCATCCGCACCACGGCCGGGCCTTCGCGCACAAACAGTTGCTTGCCGATCTTGAACATCCCGGCCAGATCGGACAGCCGCTCGACCCATTCCTCGGCCAGGTTAAACCCGGCCGCGTCCAGGGCGTAGATGAGCCGGTTTTTCATCTGCTCCATAATGATTCTTACCATCCCATCGAATCAGCAGCGTTAGTTTAGCAGAAATCGAGTTGTTTGGGGGTTAAAAAAGAAGAATTTACGAAAGTCCATGAACACAAAAAAAGCGGCAAAGGCAGAAAAAAATGCAACGGTCAAACTGTCTTTACCAAACACCATGCGATTTGAATATATCGAAGATTAAGGATCAACAAAAAAAGCGGCAAATGCCGCTTTTTTTGTTCCTCTAGTGTTTACACACCCGAGGAAAGGAGGGGCAACAACAAGTGGGCTTCACTTATTCAGATGCATCCCGGCTTAAAAAAGATGCAAAAAAATCATTTTGGGCTTGCTTTTTCAGAAAGAGGGATTATATTAGAGCATCCCTGTTAGCAGTAGAGGGGTCTGATTGCCAGGCGATCCTTCCAACTATTTGGAAGATAAAGCTTATTTAGAAAGGAGTTGTCCAAGATGAAAATCCAACCATTGCAGGACCGGATTCTGGTGAAACGCATCGAGGAGGAAGAGCGGACCAAGGGCGGGATCATCATCCCGGATACGGCCAAGGAGAAACCTCAGGAAGGGGTGGTGGTGGCGGTGGGCCGGGGCAAGGTGCTGGAGGATGGCAAGATTCTGCCGCTGGACGTGAAGGCGGGGAACCGGATTCTGTTCCAGAAGTATGCCGGCACCGAAGTCAAGATTGAAGGCGTCGAGCATCTGATCATTCGGGAAGAGGACATCCTGGGCGTGGTCGAGGGCAAGGGCAAGGACGAGAAGAAGAAAAAATAATCAAGGTTTGCGGGTGAGGGCACCCGCACCACTATGGAGGAAGAGAGATGGCGAAAGAGATTAAGTTTTATCAGGATGCTCGGGCCAAGATTTTAGCCGGGGTTAATACTCTGGCCGACGTGGTCAAGGTAACCCTGGGTCCCAAGGGCCGCAACGTGATCCTGGACAAGAGCTACGGCTCGCCGCTGGTGACCAAGGACGGCGTGACCGTGGCCAAGGAAGTCGAGCTGTTTGACAAGTTCGAGAACATGGGCGCCCAGATGCTCAAGGAAGTGGCGAGCAAGACCTCGGACGTGGCCGGCGACGGCACCACCACGGCCACGGTCCTGGCCCAGGCCATTTACCGCGAGGGTTCCAAGATCACCGCGGCCGGGCACAACCCCATGGCCATCAAGCGCGGGATTGACAAGGCCGTGGCCGCGATTGTGGAGGAGTTGAAAAAGATATCCAAGCCCACCCGCGACCGGCAGGAGATCGCCCAGGTCGGCACCATTTCCGCCAACTTGGATTCCACCATCGGCAACATCATTGCCGATGCCATGGACAAGGTGGGCAAGGAAGGCGTGATCACGGTGGAGGAAGCCAAGGGCATGGAGACCACCCTGGACGTGGTCGAGGGCATGCGCTTTGATCGCGGCTATCTCTCGCCCTACTTCGTCACCAACGCCGAGCGGATGGAGACGGTGCTCGAGGACGTTTACATTCTCATCAACGAGAAAAAGGTTTCCAACATGAAGGAGCTGCTGCCGATCCTGGAGCAGATCGCGCGCTCGGCCAAGCCGCTCTTGATCATCGCCGAGGACGTGGAAGGCGAGGCCCTGGCCACCCTGGTGGTCAACCGCCTGCGCGGCATTTTGCAGGTGGCCGCGGTCAAGGCGCCCGGGTTCGGCGACCGGCGCAAGGCCATGCTCGAGGATATCGCGATCGTGACCGCGGGCCGGGTGATCGCGGAGGAGTTGGGCCTCAAGCTCGAGAACGTGAAGATGAACGACCTCGGCCGGGCCAAGCGGCTGGTGATTGACAAGGACAACTGCACCATCATTGACGGCGCGGGCAAGAAGGACGCCATCCAGGGCCGCTGCAACCAAATCCGGGCCCAGATCGAGGAGACCACCAGCGATTACGACAAGGAAAAGCTGCAGGAACGGCTGGCCAAGCTGGTCGGCGGAGTGGCGGTGATCCGGGTCGGCGCCGCGACCGAGAGCGAGATGAAGGAGAAGAAGGCCCGGGTGGAAGACGCCCTGCACGCCACCAAGGCCGCGGTGGAAGAAGGCATCGTGCCGGGCGGCGGGGTGGCCTACCTGCGGTCGCTGCATGTGCTGGAAAAGCTGGGCGTGGAAGAAGAGGAGCGCTGGGGCGTCAAGATCGTCAAGCGGGCGCTTGAAGAACCCGCGCGCTGGATCGCTCAGAACGCCGGGGTGGACGGCTCGATCGTGGTCGAGAAGATCAAGAACGGCAAGGGCGCGTTCGGCTTCAATGCCCAGACCGAGGAATACGAGGACCTGGTCAAGGCCGGGGTCGTGGACCCCACCAAGGTAGTGCGGGTGGCGCTCCAGAACGCCAGCTCGGTGGCCGGGCTGATGCTCACCACCGAGTGCATGGTGGCCGAAAAGCCCGAAGACAAGAGGGGCGGCGGCATGCCCCACATGCCTCCGGGCGGCGGCATGGGCGGAATGGGCGGAATGGACATGATGTAGTCAGTTAGGGGAGCAGGCGCACTTGCCTGCTCAACAGCAAGAAAAACAGGCCCCTGCCTTTAGAAAAGCAAGGGCCTGTTTTTTCCCTACTATTGCCCTTGCAATCTTCTTGCTGGTTTTTTGGATTTACTGGCTACAATCCAGAAAACTATTTAATTTCAATAAGATAGATTTAGAAAAAAATTTTTGCAACTCTACAAAAAAAGACTTGACAAATGAATAAAAATGACCAACAATACTAGCGTAATGACAAGTGATACTTGGGTGCGTCCCAAGTAGCGGAATGAGAGCGGGAGGCTGCGTGCCTCCCGCACTTTTTTGGGGAGGGGCTGCAATGTCAGAGAAAGTATGCGTCTTTGTAGATGGAGAAAATTTTCGCCATGCCATCGTGGAGTTGTTTCCTTGGTTCCATAAAGATGATTATCTCCCCAAGTCCGCCGACTGGGATGGATTCTTCGACTGGCTTGTATATCAGGCCTCTCCAGGTGCTACCAGGGTGAGAACCTACTGGTATGTACTCGAGGATATCGACTTTTTCCCGTATAAATATCCGAAAGCAGATTTAGAGACGGACAAGCTCAAGAGAGTTCTTTGCAAAAGTGAAGCATTGAAAAATGAACTCGAAGCCTTAGCCGGTAATCCACTCATTACAAGAATGAATGAGATCGTTGATGGTCTTCGAGAAAAACAGAGGCGCATGCGTAACCGTTTTGATGGTTGGACAACGATTCAAGGCGCAATTTCTTCTAAATCCAGAGCAGTCGAGTTCAGGCGAGCCGGTTCCATTCTCTACAACCTTTTTGACGACTATTTAGGGCAAGAAAAGTCGGTGGATGTGAAATTGGCCGTTGATTTGATTGTTCTTCGAGAAATATACGATGTCGCCCTCATCGTCTCGGGTGATCAAGATTACGTGCCTGCAGTTCAGGTGGTCAAGGATAGCGGAAAAAGAGTTGTCAATGTTGCCTTTGAAATGCGAAATGGAAAACTCCTCCCAGGAGGAGCCCGAAGGCTTAATCAGGCAACAGACTGGAGCCTTCAAATTCCTCATGATAAATTCGCAACTTATTTAAGGCTTCAAACACCTCCGCCTACATAGCTGATCGGAGTTCATCTCGCACATTCTTAGCCGTTCAGCATTATCGGTAAAAAAATAGTTGACATGCGAACCGGCCTTGTGCTAAAAATGAATGGCGATTCAGTTTTTGGGTCGGGAGTAATTTTCACGGATATTAGTTTAACGGAGAAAAGGAGAGAAGTAATGAAAGAATGTGTCATTGTGGATGGAATCAGGACGCCGAATGGCCGGGCGCACAAGGAGAAAGGGTGGTTCCGCACCAAGCGGCCGGATGAGCTTTTGAGCGCGGTGTATGACGCCCTTTTCAAACGCAACCCGCAGGTGAAGCCGGAACAAGTGGAAGCCGCGTTCGTGGGCACCGCCAACCAGAGCGGGATGTGCAACGACATCGCCCGCCTGGGCTGGCTGGCCTCGGGACTGCCCAACAACGTCGCCACCAACGGCATTAACCAGCAATGCCCCTCGGGCATGGCCGCGACCGAGCATTGCGCCCGGGCCATTATGTGCGGCGAGGGCGATATTTACATCGCGGCCGGGGTGGAGGACATGATGAACGTGCCCATGGGCGCGAACATTGACTTCCCGCCCCGCATCGCCAAGTTCTACAACCCCATGGAGCTGCCCATGGGCATGACCGCGGAAAAGGTAGCGGTCCAGTACAAGGTCAACCGGCAGGACACCGAGACCATGGCCTTTTGGAGCAACAAGCGCGCGGCCGAGGCGCGGGACCAGGGCAAATTCAAGGCCGAGATCGTGCCGATCGAGGGAGTCGGCGACGACGGCAAGCCCATGCTGGTCGAGCACGATCAGTGGATCCGCGACGACGTCTCGATGGAAAAGATGGCGACTTTGAAGCCCGCCTTCAAGCCCGACGGGATCGTGACCGCGGCCACTTCCTCGCCCCTCACCACCGGCGCTTGCGCGCTCCTGCTCATGGAGCGGAGCAAGGCCGATAAGCTCGGGTGCAAGTATCACCTGAAATACAAGGCCGGCGCCATGGTCGGGTGCGACCCCACCGTGATGGGCATCGGCCCTCTCTTTGCCGCCCGCCGCGTGTTCGAGCGCACCGGACTTTCGGGCAAGGACATGGACGTGGTCGAGCTGAACGAGGCCTTTGGCACCCAGGCCCTGGCCGTGCTCCGCGAGCTGGGGATCGAGCAGAACGCGCCCTTTAAAAAGACCAACCTCTGGGGCGGCGCGCTGGCGCTCGGCCATCCCCTGGGCGAGTCCGGCAGCCGGCTCCTCATCACCCTCAACAACATCATGAAGACCGACAAGAAGGACGCCAAGTACGGCCTGGCCATGCTCTGCGGCGGCTTCGGCAACGCCAACGCCAGCATCTGGGAGGCGGTGAAATAAAAGGTGGAGCAGGCATTCCTGCCTGTCAATTCTATTCTTTTCGGGTTGGGTGGCGTAGGGGCGGCTCGCGAGCCGCCCCTACTTTTTTTCGCTTGGACAACCGATCCCAATAGTTTTCTATTTGCATTAATTCAACCCAATTGTTACACTTGGCGTCGCCAGGCAGCCTGGGTGGCTCAAACCTAAAAGCTAGTTCCCTAACTGCTGACCAAACTGATGAAGATGAGGAGGCAAGAGGCGTGCAAGAAGCAAAACAAGTCTTGAGTGCTCTTTCCAGGAACCTGAGCCGGGTGATCCTGGGCAAAGACGACAAGATCGAGTTGATGGTCCTGACCTTGCTGGCCGGGGGCCATATTCTGCTCGAGGATATTCCCGGCGTGGGCAAGACCACGATCGCCAAGGCCCTGGCCAAATCCGTGCAGGGAATCTTCAGGCGAATTCAATTCACTCCGGATTTGCTACCCACGGATATCCTGGGGTGCTCGATCTATCACGCCCAGGAATCCACCTTCCATTTTCGCAAGGGCCCGATTTTTGCCAACGTGGTGCTGGCCGATGAAATCAATCGCGCCTCGCCCCGGACCCAGTCCGCTCTGCTGGAAGCCATGAGCGAGTCCCAGGTCACCGTCGAGGGCAATACCTATCCTCTGGAGCCGCCCTTCCTGGTCATCGCCACCCAGAACCCGGTCGAGTATCGCGGCACTTACCCGCTTCCCGAAGCGCAACTCGATCGGTTTTGGGTGCAGCTCAGCCTCGGCTATCCGCCCCTGGAACAAGAGCGGGCAATGCTCTACGCCCAGAAGGCCTACCATCCGCTGGAGGACCTCCAGCCCGTGGTGGACCTGGCACAGATCCTGGAATTGCAGAAGCTGGTGAGCGAGGTCGAGGTCGAAACCTCGATTGCCGATTACATCCTGGCGATGATCGAGGCCAGTCGCCGCCATCCCAGCGTGCAGGTGGGGGTTTCCCCGCGCGGCTCGCTCATGCTCTTTCGGGCCGTGCGCGCTCTTGCACTACTGAAAGGGCGAAGCTACGTGATTCCCGAAGACGTCAAGGAGCTGGGGATTCCGGTTCTCAGCCATCGCATCGTGCTGGAGACGCAGGCCAAATACTCCGGCGTCCGCAAGGAAGACGTGATAAAAGAAATCCTGGAGAAAACCCCGGTGCCGCGATGAAGTCCTCCCGCTGGACCCGCCTCTCTCCCTTACGCCGATCCGCGATCATCCGCTGGGTCTTGGTTTCGTACGGGACGCGGCTTACTCCCGCGGGTCGAGTGGTTTTATTCGGGGTTCTCATCTCCACCCTTTTGGGCTCTTCCTCCATCGACGTGCCCATTTATTTGATCGCCTGCGCCGCCGCCGCCCTGCTCCTGAATGCGGCTTTCCTCAGTCTGATATTCCGTCCCAGGGTCCAAGCCGCCCGCCGGCTTCCCAAGCACGTCCGCGCCGGAGAAAAAATCAACTACGAGGTGCGAGTAATCAACCAGTCCCGCCGGACTGCCCGATACCTCTCCGTCGAAGAGCTCGGCCTTCCTCCAGAACTTATACCGGTCTCGTCCCCTTCGGCCGGGTTCCGATTCCTGCCCGGGCATGCGGAAGCGGAATTGACTTTAGGTTTGGAATGTTCCAAGCGCGGAGTCTATCCCTTGGCCCCTTTGACGGTTTCCTCGGCTTATCCCTCGGCCCTGGTCAAGGCCCAGCGTCGAGTCGGCCCGGAGCAGCAATTGATGGTCTATCCTTATTTCAAACGGCTAACCGATTTCCCGCTCCCCACTGCCCGGCGCTATCAGCCCGGCGGCCTCGCCATGACCTCCGACGTGGGTGATTCGACGGAATTTTTATGCACCCGCGAGTACCGGGAGGGCGACAGCATCCGCGACATCCATTGGGCCTCCTGGGCCCGGACCGGGAAACCGGTCGTCAAGGTCTTTCAAGAGGAATTCTTTGTGCGCTTGGCCATGCTTCTGGATAGCGAAGTGCACCAGGAGGCGGATCGCGCCTTTGAGGCCGGAATTTCTCTCGCGGCCTCCGTGGCCGATGTGCTCTCCCGACAAGAATATATTATTGACATCTTCGCGGCCGGGGATAAAATCTACCGCTTTCAGGCGGGTCGAGCTCTGGCCCACTTCGACAACATTCTCCAGATTCTGGCCTGTCTCACCCATGCCCCCCGCGTCAACTTGGGGAGCGTGTTCCAAGTTTTAGCCCCGGAAGCCGGCAACTTATCCACGCTGGTTTGCATCTTGATGGACTGGGAAGAGGAACGGCGAAATCTGGTCCGGAATCTGCGCGCGCTCGGATTGGCCACCCAAGCCATCGTGGTCAAAGAAACCCCGCCCACCCTTTCCATCGCGGGAGAACCGGATGTCTCGTGGTGGCGACCCGATCAGGTTTTGGAGGCCTTTTCGTGAAAGGCCAGCGGGAACATCCCTCGCTTTTACTTCCGCTGGGCGCGTCCTTGCTCGCCTACGCCACCGGCCGGGAAGATTGGATTTTGCCGATCTTCCTTTTCGCTTTGATCGTGGCCGGCTATTGGATTCCGAGTCCCAAGTGGTTGGGCAATTTCAAGGGGTTCGGGGCGCTCCTGCTCCTGGCATCCGGCCTCTCTTACGGCTACCAGCACTTGTTCCTGGAAAAGATCGCCAAGCAAATTCCGGAACAGTATAGCACCACTTCCTTGCTTTTTATTGATCCCCGGATCTGGGTCACCCTTTCCGTGCTGGGGGCCTGGCTTCTGGTCTTGCTCTGGTATCTTCCTCCTGGGAAGAATCGGAGAAGCGCTTTACTGGTGGCAACCTTCGCCCTGGTCGCCTTGTGCGGCAACACGGTGGCTCCTTTTGCCGCTCTAACTCTCGGAGTCAAGACCGCCGGTTCCAAGACTGCCAGCACGGCCGCTTATTATTATCTTCCGAGCGTGGGACTCTATTTCTTCCTGCTGTGGGCGGAGTTCCAGTTCGACCAAGGACGGCAATACCGGCTCACGCGAGCGCCGGCGCCCGGTTGGCTCGAAAAGATTCGAGGATCTCTAGCCGTTCTGGGCTTTTTTATCGCCAGCCTGCTCACGGCCGGACTTTTCGCATTTGTCTTGGGCACGGCCGCGAAAGGGATCGAAATCCTGGCCGGCGAGGTGGTGAAACTCTATGAAGGCCGCTCCCGGGTTGACTTTGACGATTCCATGAAATTGGGCGTCTTTTCCCAATTTGAAAATTCCAGCGAACCCTTGCTGAGCCTCGAGGGCAAAGGCCCGGTCTCGGACTATTTGCGCTGCCAGGTTTTCTCCCGCTATCAAAAGGGCGCATGGCAGCGGGAAGCTGAAACCGGGCAAACATTGTCCCCTCTGGCCCCAGGCCCGGCGAAAGGGTCCGGGCAATGGTATCTCCTGAGCCAAGGGGCCGAGTCCGGGCTCGGTTGGGATTATCAAATCCGCCTGGCCGCCAGCCTGGGCAAGTTACTGCCCTTGCCCTATGGAGCACGGAGGATCCTCTCTCCAAGCCCGCTCGTGTTCAATCCCCAATCCGCGCTGCTCTTCATTTCCAGCGGAGACAGCCCTACCGCATATCGCCTCGAGGGCATTTTCAATCAGCCCCTGACCAGCTCTCCTGAAACTGTTTCCCAGGCCCTGGCCATTTCCGAAGACCTCCGCGCCGCCCTCGCTTCGAAAGCTGGCGAGATCACCAAGGGTTTGGCGAACGACCTGGACAAGGCCAAGGCGGTGGCGCGCTTTTTCAGCGATTTTGAATACTCACTCGAGGCCCATCCCAAAGCCGGCCGGGATCCGGTCGTGGATTTTGTGCTCAACCGCCGAAGCGGCTATTGCCAATTCTTTGCTTCGGGCGCCGCCCTGCTCCTGCGGACCGCGGGCGTGCCGACGCGGGTGGTTACTGGATTTCTGATCCGGGAACCGGCGCGGGACGAAATAAATTCCTGGATCATCCGCCGACGCGACGCGCACGCCTGGTGCGAGTTCTATGACCGGCAAAGCCAGCGCTGGGTGATGATTGACCCCACCCCTCTTTCCGCCATGAATGAGGCTTTGGGAATCGAAAAACTTTCCCTGCCCTCCCAACTGCTGGACCGGCTCCGCCTGCGGATCCGGCTGTGGCTGGAATTCCTGCGCAACTTCAATTTTGCCGCCTGGATCAACTCGTTCAACCGCCTCTACCTCCTGGGGGCTGGGGTCTTCTTTATCGTCGTGCTCCTGGCCTGGTTGGGCTATCGTTGGCGAGGACGGCTAACCTGGAACCTGCGGGATTCGCGGCGGCGATTTGGGAAAAGGAAAAAGCCTCCCGAGGAACGAGGCGCGGTCCGGGAATGTTATCGGCTGTTTCTGAGCCACTTGAAGAAGGTGGGGCTTTCGGTCAAGGACAGTGAAACCGCGGAGGACCTCCTGGGCCGAGTCCAGACGACCATTACCAACGACGGCCAATTTTGCGAGCAATGCCGGGAATTCGTGAACCTGTATCACTCGGCGCGCTTTCGATCAATCTCCGCTCCTGAGCTGGAGCTGGCTTTGTCCCGGCTTGGTGAAATGATCTCCCGCCTGGGTGAAATAAATCCCACGATTTTGAAAAAGGGCTAAAGTCTTAATAGTTCCCGGGCAATGATCGTCCGCCGAATTTCCGAAGTCCCCGCCCCGATGGTATAGAGCTTGGCGTCGCGGTAGAGGCGGTTGACCGGGAACTCGAGGGTGTAGCCGTATCCGCCGAAGATCTGCACCGCGCGGTTGGCGACCCGCTCGCCCATCTCGCCGGCGAACAGCGCCGCGGCTGCGGCCAGCTTGTGCAGCTCGGTGCCCTTGCCGCCCCGCTCGGTGACGTTGCACATCGCCGCGGCCCGGTAGGTAAGCCCCCGCGCCGCCTCCATCTCGGTGTACATGTCGGCGAGCATGCCCTGGATCAACTGGAAGTTGCCGATGGTCTTGCCGAACTGCTCCCGCTCGCCCGCGTATTTGACGCACATCTCCAGGGCCGACCGGGCCAGCCCCACCGGCCCGGCCGCGATCACGGTCCGCTCCACGTCCAACCCGTCCATCATCACCCGCACGCCCTGGTTCTCGCTGCCCAAGACATTTGCTTCCGGCACCCGGCAGTCTTCCAGCACGATCTCGCCGGTGGGCGAGCCGCGATGACCCATCTTCTCGATCCACTTGGTGACCGTGAACCCCGGAAAACTGCGCTCGATGATAAACGCGGTGATCCCCCGCGCGCCCCGGTTGGGCTGGGTCTTGGCGTAAAGGATGCCCACGTCCGCGAGCGGCGAGTTGGTGATAAAAGTCTTGCTGCCGTTGAGGATGTATTCCTTGCCCTTCTTGACCGCGGTGGTCCGGATCCCGACCGCATCCGAGCCGGCCCCGGGCTCGGTCAGGCAGAGCATGCCCAAATGCTCGCCGCTGCAAAGCTGGGGCAGGTATTTCTCGCGCTGCTCCTCGTTGCCGTGGTGATAAAGGTTGTCGGCGCACAGGATGGCATGGGCCAGCCAGGAGAGCGAGACCGAGCAGGAGCCCCGGCTCAGCTCTTCCATCACGATCATCGCGCCGATCACGTCCGCCCCGGCGCCGCCGTACTGTTCCGGGACGGTAATTCCCATGATTCCCAGGTCGGACATCTTCTTGCGGATGGACTTGGGAATCTTGTCCTTGGCGTCAATCTTCTGGGCCCAGGGCGCCAGCTCATGATCCACGAACCGCCGCATCATCTCCTGGATCAATCTCTGGTCTTCGGTCAAATCAAAATCCATCTGCACACCTCGCTCATTCAACTTCCTGACGAGTGCAATACTCCTCGCTTCCAAACTACCATAGTCGGCGATCTGCTTCAACGGCGCGGGTAGTGCTCAGTAATCAGTGCACAGTAAACAAAGGACTTCAGATTAAAGGTTCTTCACTGTTCACTGTTTACTGTTTACTGACCACCGTTTACTCTCCGAGGATTGGCAACATTTTCGCAAATCTGCTAACATTCCAATCGGGTTCTGCCGGGAAAGAAGAAAGGAACATGGATGACGCCTTGTATCTCCGCATCGCGGAGAACATAGACCAGAACCCTCTGGGCGCGCCCAAGTCGGCCGGCGGCTTCTCCCAGGCCTTCCTCGCCTACCTCAAGCTCCTCTACAGCCCCGAAGAAGCCCAGGTGGTCCAGCATCTCAAGATGCCCTCGGATTTCATGAAATCGGCGCAGGTGGCCAAGCTGGCGGGCCGGGACGAGGCCGAGGTCAAGGCGATGCTTGAAGGCTTGGGCAAAAGGGGCGCGGTCATGGCCATCAACGGAATCTATGCGCTGCCGCAGATCCCGATCCTCCTCAACGCCCACCAGTTTCGGACCGAGGTGAAGCCCGAAGACCTGGAGGCGGCCAAGCTCTACCAGCAATTTTTCATCAAGGAAGGCTTTTACAAGTTTTACGAAAGCTCGGCCCGGGGCACCCAGATCATGCGGGTGATCCCGGTGCGCCGGGCGCTGGAGCCGAGCCAGAAGATATTGGACACCGAGGAGGCCCATCGGGTGATCGAGGCGGTCAAGGAAATCGCCCTGGTCCCCTGCCCGTGCCGGACCCGGACCGAGAAGCTGGGGACCCGCGAGTGCCGGGACAAATACCCGATCGGCAGTTGCCTCATGACCGGCGCCTCGGCCATCTATTTCGAGCTGGCCGGGCTGGGCCGCAAGGTGACCGCGGACCAGGCCATGCGCTACCTGGACGAGATGCAGGACCTGGGCCTGGTGGCGATCACCGATAACTACAACGACCCCAACCACAGCGTGATCTGCCTGTGCTGCTCCTGCTGCTGCTCCCAGGTCCGGGGCCGCACCCGCTGGGAAAATCCGCTCGCGGTCTCGCCTTCCAACTTTATCCCCGAGGCCGGCTTGGACTGCGCGGCCTGCGGCGACTGCGTGGACCGCTGCTTCTTCGGCGCGCTCTCCCTTGACGAAGAGACCGACCGGGCCATCGTGGATCCCGAGCTGTGCATCGGCTGCGGCGTCTGCACCCTCGCCTGCCCGGAGCAAGCCCTGAAGCTGAAACGGTTCGAGCGCTCCCAGCCCTTTGCCACTCCCCGCGACCTCTATCGCACCATTGCCCGGGAAAACAAAGGCTGATATGCAGTGCGCAAGCTTGCTT
>Ga0315282_10011542_pt1 | contig 13656 bp, 11 predicted proteins | sample YL17G07_20_MG_FD_203693 | JGI IMG/M metagenome (GOLD analysis project Ga0315282, IMG submission 203693) | Sediment microbial communities from Yellowstone Lake, YNP, Wyoming, USA - YL17G07_20 | ecosystem: Environmental > Aquatic > Freshwater > Lake > Sediment | place: USA: Wyoming | collected... | reverse complement strand
TCCCGAAATGAAATACACCATTGAAGAAACTATCGCCAGAGTACAAACCGATCATGGCGAGATTGAGTTGAGCATGCTCCAACGCTGGCCTGTGCGCCGGCCGCGCCCTTACAAACTACGCCGTGGTCAGACCGGCGGTCCATTGATCACCGGGACGCGTGTGCTGGATACCTTTTTCCCACTGGCTAAAGGTGGGGCAGCCGCCATCCCGGGCGGCTTCGGCGCCGGTAAGACCATCACGCAGCAGAGCATCGCCAAGTGGTCGGATGCGCAGGTTGTGGTTTACATCGGCTGCGGCGAACGCGGCAACGAAATGACCGAGGTCTTGCAAGAATTTCCCCAACTGGTCGATCCGCGTAACGGGCGCCCTTTGATGGAACGTACCGTGCTGATCGCCAATACCTCCAACATGCCGGTGGCCGCCCGCGAAGCCAGCATTTATACCGGCGTCACCATCGCCGAATACTACCGCGACATGGGCTACCACGTGGCGTTGATGGCTGACTCCACCTCTCGCTGGGCAGAAGCGCTGCGTGAGGTCTCGGGCCGCCTGGAAGAAATGCCCGCCGAGGAAGGTTACCCGGCTTATCTGGCTAACCGCCTGGCCGAGTTCTATGAGCGCGCTGGTTACGTGGAAACGCAGAACGGAAAACTTGGCTCAGTCAGTATAATTGGGGCGGTCTCCCCGCCCGGCGGTGACTTTTCCGAACCGGTCACGCAGCATACCAAGCGTTTCATCCGCTGCTTCTGGGCCTTGGATAAGTCGCTGGCTTCAGCCCGTCACTTTCCCTCAATTAACTGGCTGGACAGCTACAGTGAATACCTGGAAGATGTGGCTCCCTGGTGGCGTGAGCAGGTCGGTATGGACTGGCTATCGATGCGAAATGAAGCCATGGAAATCTTGAGCGAGGAAAGCCGCCTGACCCAGATCGTCAAGCTGGTTGGCCCGGATGCCCTGCCGGATGAACAGCGCCTGACGCTGGAAACGGCCCGCCTGCTGCGCGAAGGTTTCTTGCAACAGAACGCCATGGACGATGTGGATTCTTATTCGTCCATCCAAAAACAAGTACGTATGTTGAAGCTGATCCTGCAATTCCACCACCGGGCGCTGGTGATCGTCAAACACCGCGCTACGATTGCCGTCATTCATCAATTGCCGGTCGTCGATACCTTGATCCGCATGAAAGCGTTGATCAAGAACGAAGAGTTGGACAAGCTGGATGGCATTGCCAAAACGATCGATGAGCAGATGGATCAATTGGATACGGAGTTTAAATGAGCGAGCTAACTGAACAAGGCGGGCAGGAAGTCATTGGCGTAAGCCGGGTTGAAGGCCCCATCCTGGTGGTGGAGCGCGCCGGCGACATCGGCTACGACGAAGTGGTCGAGGTGATTGACTCGCAAGGGCAGGTGCGCCTCGGTCGTATCCTGGAAGTTGGTGAAAACATGGCCGTAGTGGAGGTTTTTTCCGGCACCACCGGGCTTTCGATCGACGGCACAAACGTACGCTTCCTGGGCGGCGCACTGCATATCCCGGTAACCGAGGAAATGCTTGGACGCGTTTTCGACGGCCTGGGACGCCCGTTGGATGGCGGTCCCCAACCCCTGACTGACCGCTTTGCTGACGTCAACGGTCAGCCAATCAACCCCACGGCGCGGGTTTACCCACGCGACTATATCCAGACTGGCATCTCAGCCATCGACGGCATGAATACCCTGGTCAAAGGCCAAAAACTGCCGCTCTTCTCCGGTGCGGGCATCCCGCATGATCAGCTTGCTGCCCAGATCGTAAGGCAGGCCACGCTGGGTTCGCCAGCCGGTGAAAACCGCCCGCAGACCGACCAGTTCGCCATCGTGTTCGCCGCCATGGGCGTCAAGCATGATGTGGCTGATTTCTTCCGCAATTCGTTTGCCGAGAGCGGCGCCCTGACACGCGTGGCCATGTTCCTCAACCTGGCGGATGACCCGCCGGTGGAGCGCCTAGTGACGCCGCGCGCCGCCCTGACGCTGGCCGAGTTCCTCGCCTTCGAACGCCAGATGCACGTGCTGGTGGTCCTGACCGACATGACCAACTACTGCGAAGCGCTGCGCCAGATTTCAAACATTCGCGGCGAGGTGCCCAGCCGAAAGGGTTACCCGGGTTACCTTTATAGCGACCTGGCCTCCATGTACGAGCGCACCGGGCGCATCAAGTCCAGCGAGGGCTCGATCACCCAAATCCCGATCCTCTCGATGCCCAACGACGACATCACCCACCCCGTGCCTGACCTTACCGGCTACATCACCGAGGGCCAGATCGTGCTCGGGCGCAGCCTCAGCCAGCAGGGCATTTACCCGCCCATCTCGGTGCTGCCCAGCCTATCGCGTTTGATGAAAGACGGTATCGGCAAAGGCCGCACGCGGGACGATCATGCCCACCTATCCGCCCAGATTTACGCCGCCTATGCCCACGTGCAGGATGTGCGTTCCCTGGCTTCGGTCATTGGCGAAGAGGAACTTAGCTCGGTCGACCAGCTTTACCTGAAATTTGGACGGGCTTTCGAGCAGGATTTTGTTAACCAGTCGTACACCGAAAACCGAACCATGGAAAGAACTTTGAATATTGGCTGGAAGCTGGTCTCGATGCTGCCAAAAGAAGAACTGACCCGCGTCAGCCTGGACGAGATCAAGAAATATTACGAGGAGGCGCATGCCGCGCATTAGTGTTCCACCCACGCGCAGCAATTTGATCCGCATCCGCAAAGAGTTGCAGTTTACCCGCGAGGGTTACGCGATCCTGGACCGTAAGCGTGAAGTGCTGACCACCGAGCTTATCCGACTGGCGCACGATGCTACCCTGCTGCAGGATGAGATGCGCAGCTTGCAGACCGAAGCCTATCGCGATTTAGAGAAGGCCAAACTCACCATGGGCCGCGAGCACGTGGAATGGGCTGCCCTGGCCGCCCACAAGACGGTTGACGTGCAGCTCAAGTTCCACGGCATCATGGGTGTGGCCGTGCCGGTGATCGAAGCCAGCGGCGGTCCACCCGAAATGCTCTACAGCCTGGGCGACACCTCAGCCACCCTGGATGAGGCCAGCGCCTCCTTCCGCAAGGTGCTGGCGCTGGTACCCGAGCTGTCACGCCTGGTTACAGCAGTCTTCCGCCTGGCCAACGAGCTGCGCAAGACCCAGCGCCGGGTGAATGCCTTGCAGAACATTTTCATCCCGGAATATGAAGAGACGGTTGCCTTTATCGTCAGCACACTCGAAGAGCGCGAGCGTGAAGAAACCTTCCGTCTCAAACTGCTGAAGAACCGCACAGAACGCGCCAAAGAAGCCTAATCCAACTCTCTGTCCTCTTCCATCAGCCACATGATAGAATGGACAGATGCGGGACATAAATCCAATCATCCCAGGAAACAAAATCGGCATAGATTCTCAGGAATACCTGAAACAAATTCCGGATTGCCAGCGCTATTTAGCGTTCTTAAAGGAACACCTGACGACTGACCGGGTCAACCACTCTTTAGAAGTAGTGATGGTGATGGGTGACCTGCTTGAAGTGTATTCCCTGGAGCCCTGCCAGGCGTTAACCGCCGCTTTGCTGCACGATGCAGCCCACGATTTTACGAATGAGCAGTTGTTAGATTATGCCAGGGGAGCCGGAATCAGGATCAACTACCCCTGTGAAGCGCATCCTATTTACATCCATGGCCCGGTCAGCGCGGTTCTCATCCAAACCGAACTTGGCATCCACGACCAGGCGATTTTAGATGCCATCTATACCCATTCCTTCATGGAAAACGGCTCCGATTTCCACGCACCATTATCGTGGTGTTTGCGTTTCGCAGATATCCTGGCCGTGTCGCGCACCTGGAAAGATTTCCAGCGAATGTTAAAACCTGTGGCTTATGCAGGACAGTTGCATGAGGCGGCTTATATGTAGATGGTCTGGGTATTAGACCTGCACCGGAGGATTGGCAATCCGATCCATCCCCGCCTGCAAGAAATCCTTGTGGAGTTGGCTGGTGATAATACTCACTCTGCTGTTACTGCTCAATCTTAACAGAATGGACCTACAGTGGATGGGAATCGAATATTTCTATAGAAAAGAGACGGGGAAAAGCTAAAGGGGGAAAAAATCAAAAGCGCCGAACCCGCGTAAGTATAGGTAACACCCGTACCAGTCCACCTACACACGGAGTTAGCCCATTTTTAGATTGCAAAGGATCTACTTTTTACGCCGCCACTGAGTAAACATGTACTTCTTTATCAAGTCGGTCTTGAAGGATGTCCTTTTCTACTTCAAGGTCATAGCGAGTTTGCATGTTAATCCAAAACCGCTCGGATAGCCCGAAATACCGAGATAACCTGAGCGCAGTATCTGGGGTAATGGCTCGTAACCCGTGAACAATTTCATTGATGCGCCGAGGTGGAACGCTAATATCTTTAGCCAACCGATATTGACTAATGTTCAATGGCTTAAGAAACTCCTCCATGAGGATTTCTCCTGGGTGGATAGGGGAAAATTTTTCGTCCATTTTTATACTCCTACATAAAAAGCAACCTGTTATAAAAGTGATCAGTGGTAATCGACGATTTCCACATCATAGGCGTTTTCTTGTTGCCAAACAAAACAAATTCTCCATTGGTCGTTGATGCGGATACTATATTGACCTTCTCTGTCGCCAGATAATTTTTCAAGCCGATTACCTGGCGGAACACGTAAATCTTGTAAAACTTCAGCGGAATCTAGAATCTCCAACTTCATTCGAGCAGCAAGTTGAACGTTTTGGGGCAGCTTTCGTGAAAAAATTCGCCTGAATAATTTTTCGGTTTCTTTGTCAATGAAAGTCTTTATCATCATCAATATAATAACGCCAGGCGTTAGTAATGTCAAGCGTTATGAAGAAGTTGTCGTTGATCGAAAATCCCTGTGGAATTTGATCTACATCTGCCTGTACCCCAGTGGAAAACTGGAAAGCGATGCATCCCCACACCAGGAAACCCTGGCGCTGATACACACGATGGATCGCATCCGCGCTCAGATTGGGTTGAAATATCCCGGTGAGGTGTAATCGAATAGTAAGACCTTGCGAAGGTGAAGAAACCTTCGCAAGGCGTATGTTAAAACAACGCGGCGGCGGCCGCGCTGGCGGCAGTGTACCAGGGGTAGAAAATGGTGCCCAGCACGATTACACCGGCAACGCAGACGATCAGCGCCACTTTCCAGGTGATGCTCACCGGGAGGGGTTTGGTTTCCACGTCAGAGCGGAGGAGATAGACCACCTTCAGCACCACCAGGTAGTAGTAAAGGGCGATCATCGAGTTGATCAGGCCCATCAGCGCCAGCCACACCAGCCCGGACTGCACCGCCGCCCCGAACACCACCAGCTTGCCAAAGAAACCGGCAAAAGGCGGGATGCCGCCCAACGAAAGCAGCGCCACCAGCAGTCCCAAAGCCAGCCCCGGCGAGCGCCGGCTTAAACCGGAATAGGCCTGGATTTCATCCGAACCGACTGACTTGCCCACAACGGTCACAATGCCAAAGGCAGCCAGGTTGGTTGCCAGGTAGGCCATCAGGTAATAGATGGCGCCGGTGGTGCCCAGGGTCGAATTGGCCGCTACCCCAATCAGGATGTAGCCGGCCTGGGCGATGGATGAATAGGCCAACATGCGCTTGATGTTCTTCTGAGCCAGCGCCAGCAGGTTGCCGAGGAACATGCTGACCACCGCCAGCACACCCACCACCGTCATCCAGAGCTGCGCCTGAGTCGGGTAAACCGCCACCATCACCCTCAGCAGCACGGCAAAACCGGCCGCCTTGGAGGTGGTCGATAAGAAACCAGCCACAGGCGTGGGAGCGCCTTCGTAGACATCCGGCGCCCAGAAATGAAAGGGCACCGCCGAGACCTTGAAACCAAAGCCTGCCAGGATCAACAAGAGCGTAGCTGCCAGCGCGAAGAGTGGCACTTTTCCGGCCTGGAGCTGCTCAGCCAGCATATAAATCTGGGTAGTGCCGCCAAAGCCGTAAAGCAGGGTAAAGCCGTACAACATAATGGCTGAAGTCATCCCCCCGAACAGCAGATATTTGATGCCGGCTTCGACCGATTTCTGGTCTTTGATATAGAAACCCGCCATTATGTACAGCGGGATGGAGGTAGTTTCAATCGCCAGGTAGAGCATCACCAGGTCAGCCGCCGAAGCCATCAGGCTCATGCCGAAAACGCTTACCAGCATCAGCGCGTAGAACTCGCCGTGCCGGTCGAGGTTCTCATTTCCTTCAGCAAACAACGCCGTCAGCCCGGCGCCGGCTAAAAAGATCAGGCGGAAGACAAAGCCGGTATCGTCCAGGCGCAGCATCCCACCCCAGATCAACTGCGGCGCCAACCCCGGGCGGGCGAAGGCCGCGCTCAAAGCGATGATCACCACCACCCCGCCGGCTGTAATCCAGCCCAGGCGGCGGTATGGCGCATGCCACACTAAATCCAGCACCATGAGCGTCCCGGCCAAAACCAGCATGCCAATTTCAGGGATAATTGCCAGCAGCATATTTGCGGTTTCTCCATTCATGACTCAGGCACCTCCCAGCAAAGACAGCACATGGTTTACGCCCGACTGCACCATTGGCGATATAAGCGACGGGAACAGGCCGATTCCAATCATAATGACCACCAGTAATGCGATGGCTACTTTGTCCTGCACGGAAACATCTTCGATCCTCAAATATTCCGCCGGGAGTTCGCCGAAGAATACCCGCCGCAAAACCAGCAGGATGTAAGCCGCCGTTATCAACACACCGGTAATAGCGATGATTGCCACCCAGGGCGACACCTGCCAGGCTCCCATGAAGATTGGGAACTCAGCGATGAAGCCCGAGAAACCCGGCATACCCATCGAGACCAGCCCGCCGACGATGAAACCAACTCCCGCCCAGGGCATCTTTGAGAACAACCCACCCAGCTTTGGAATGTCGCGGGTGTGGGCCCGGTCGTAGACCATGCCGACCACAGCGAAGAAGAGTGCCGTCATCACCCCGTGCGAGAACATCTGGATGCCAGAGCCTAACAGCCCTTCCTTGTTTAATGTGGCAAAGCCAATCAACACCAAACCCATGTGTGAGACCGACGAAAAACCGATGACGTATTTGAAGTCGGTCTGGACTAGGGCGATCAATGCCCCGTACACCACATTGACTACTCCCAGCGCCAATACCAGCGGTGCCCAGGCATGCGCCCCACCCGGCAGTAGCATGATCGCCACCCGCAAGGCAGCAAAAGCACCCACCTTCATTTCAACACCTGCCAGCAGCATCGAGATGGCCGTGGGGGCCGCTACATGGCCATCCGGCGCCCAGGAATGGAAGGGGAAAATGCCACCCAGCACGGCGAAACCAAAGAATACCAGCGGAAACCACATGCGCTGGAACGCAAGGGGAAAGCCGGCTTTTTCCAGCTCGAGCAGGTCAAATGTGCGGGCCGCTGAGCCAAAGTAGATCGCCAGCACCCCTAACAGGGCGACCATCGACCCGACGAACAGGTAAAGGGTCAGCTTCATACTGCCGTACTCGCGCGTCTTGGGGTAACCCCAGGTAACGATCATCAAGTACTTGGGGAAGACCGCCAGCTCGAAGAAAAAGAACAACTGGAACAGGTCGAGCGAGCAGAACACACCCAAAACGCTGGTGCCCAGGAAAAGCAGGAAGGCGAAGAACTCCCGCGGCCGGTCCTCAACCCGCCACGAGATCAGCACACCGCAGAACACCACGATGCCACCCAGCAAGACCAGCGGCACGCTGATGCCATCTACCCCCATGTGGTATGAAATGCCCAGCGCCGGCAGCCAGGGCACCATCTCGGTGAACTGGTAGCCGCCAGACTGCACGTCGTACCCCACGTAAACGATGAATGAAAGCAGCAGGGTCAGGCTGGCGGCGCCCAAGGCAGTCTCGCGGATCCAATCCCTGCGCCCAGCCGGCATTAAGAGAATTGCCAACCCGGCGACCAGTGGGATGAAGATGATGACGCTAAGAATTGGAAATTGCATCCCTCTCTCCTTACCCTCGAACTGCGAGGGTTAGAACAGCTTCATCACTGCCTGGTTGATGATATTCAATATCCAGGCCGGCCAGATGCCGATCACCAGCATCAAGACCATTAAGGGGGCAATCACAAAGATTTCACGCGGGTTGATCTCTTCGATATTGCCCTGCCAACGCTTATTGAGCGGACCGTGCAGCACCTGTTTGAGCGCCTTAAGCACATACGCGCCGGTGAAAAACAACCCGATCAGGCTGAGGGTGGTGGCCAGTGAAAATACCGGCCAGGCGCCGCGCACCACCAGGAACTCGGAGATGAAACCACCCAACCCCGGCAGCCCAAGTGAGGCCAACGCCGTGAAGACCAGGATGCCGCCGTAGATGGGCAGTTTGGCGTATAAACCGCCATAATCACTCAGGTTGCGGGTATGGGTGCGGTCGTAGATCACACCGACCAGAAAGAACATACCAGCCGCTGACAGGCCGTGGTTGAACATCTGCAGCACCGCTCCATTGACGGCAATCGTGGCGTTCAACGATTTCGCAGCCCAGGCTGCCGCAGCCACACCCAGGATGACAAACCCCATGTGGTTGATGCTGGAATAGGCCACCAGCTTTTTAAAGTCAGTCTGCGCCCAGGCTGCCAGCGCCCCAAAGATGATGGCTGCCGTCGCCAGCGCTGCCAGCGCCCAGGCAAAAGCCTGCGACTCACGTGGGTAAAGCGGCAGCACCAGCCGCAGGAAGCCATAAGCCCCCAGCTTAAGCAGCACACCCGCCAGGATCATCGACCCGGCGGTGGGCGCCTCGGTATGGGCATCGGGCAGCCAGGTGTGGAAAGGCCACACCGGCACCTTGATGGCAAACGCCACCACGAACGCCCAGAAGGCAACCGCTTTGATGGTGGCGGCCGGTATACCCATGAAGGGTTGGTTCATCTGCGGCCAGGTCTGCATCAGGCTTCCAATATCGTAGGTATGGGATACCACTCCAATCACCTGGATTGCCAGCAGCAATCCCAGCGAACCGCCGACTGTATACAAAATAAACTTGAGCGAAGCATAATTGCGGTTGGCCCCGCCCCATTGGGCGATCAAGAAGTACATCGGCACCAGCCCAACCTCCCAGAAAACGAAAAACAGCAGCAGGTCCAGCGAAAGGAAAACACCCAACATCCCGGTTTCCAGCAGCAGGAACAGGATCATGTAGGCTTTAACGCGTTCTTTAATCGTGAATGAGGCCAGAATAGCCAGCGGGATCAGCAACGTAGTCAGCAGCACCATCGGGAGCGAGATACCATCCACCCCCACTACGTAGGAGGATTGCAGCGCGGCGTACCACTGCATGCGTTCGGTGAACTGGAAACCGCTCGTAGCTGGCACATAGCCGCTCCACACGATAATCGTCACGGCAAAAGGAACCAGGCTGGCGGCAAAGGTTGCCCAGCGGAAAAATGCCGTCCAGCGTGACGGGAAAAACAGCAGCAGCAGCGCTGCCACGCTGGGCGTGAACAAGATCAGTGACAGCAGGTGACCGGTATAAGAATTCATCCTCGTAGACTCCCGGTTGGCCGCTAGGCCAGTACAAAGAAATAGTAAAAGATGAAGAACACCACAACCAGCACCATCAGCGCGATCAGCATGTACTGCTGGATCCGTCCGCTCTGAACCGGTTTCAGGTCGGCTCCCAGGCGGCGAGTGCCAGTGGCGATCATGTCGCCGGCGCCGTTGATTACTGGCAGATCAAACCAGCCGCGTAAAATGCGCCCAAACCATGGGCCAAAACGGCCGATGGCGTGCAGGATACCATCCAGTATCTTTAGATCGATCAACTTATAGACCAGCGTGTCTGCCAACCAGTACGCCGGCTTGATAAACGCCCAATTGTAGAATTCGTCGATGTAATATTTACGTTTCAAAACGGTATAAAAACCGCCCAAGGCCCGCTGCATGGGGTCGGGGTCGCCTGCCATCTGTTTGTGGTAGACCCACCACCCCAATAACAGCCCGCCCAGCGCCACCACCAGTGACGTGAGCAGCGGTACCAGGCTGTGCCCTTCAGCCGCCTCACCACCCACCAGCATACCGCCAACGAACTGCTTGAACCAGTCGGGCAGCAATCCCCCCAACAGCGGGAAATTCGCAGGGATACCCACCCATCCGCCAGCTACGGCAAAGAAAGCCAATATTGCCAGCGGGACGGTCATTACCGGCCTCGACTCATGCGCGTGTTCCGCAGCCTTCGTGCGCGGCTGACCTAAAAAGATCAGCGTGATCAGGCGCATGGTGTAAAAAGCGGTCAGCAGCGCCGCCAGCGCCAGGACGATGAAGACCCACCAATAACCGCTGGAGAAAGCTCCCGCCAGGATCGAGTCTTTCGACCAGAAACCAGCAGTGATCAGCGGGAAGCCCGAGAGCGCAAAACCGCCAATCAGGAAAGTCCAGAAGGTAAGCGGCATCTTATGGCGCAGCCCGCCCATGTTGAACATATCCTGGGCGTCCACATGCTCGTTGGTGTGCATCACGCCGTGCTCTATACCGTGGATCACCGATCCGGACCCCAGGAATAATAATGCTTTAAAGAAAGCGTGCATCACCAGGTGGAAGGTAGCAGCGACATACGCCCCAACCCCCAGGGCGGCGATCATGTAACCGAGCTGCGAGATGGTGGAATAAGCCAGCACGCGCTTGATGTCATTCTGCGTCAGGGCTATCGTGGCGGCAAATAACGCAGTAAAGGCTCCAATCGCTGCCATCACCGTCATGGTGAGGTTGATCGGCGCGCCTGGCAGCCAGCCGGCTGAGATCAGCGGAAAGAAGCGGATCACCAGGTAAACGCCCGCCGACACCATCGTGGCAGCATGGATCATGGCAGAAACCGGGGTGGGACCTTCCATGGCATCCGGCAGCCACACGTGCAGCGGGAACTGCGCCGATTTGCCAACCGTACCCATGAAGAGCAGCAGCCCAATCAGGCCGGCCCATGACAACCCCAATAACGGCGAGGCAGACGCCGTCAGCAGCTTGATGACCGTTGGGCTGAAGACATCCTTATAGTTCAACGAGCCGGTGACCGAATATAACACCACCAACCCGAGCAGCATAAACATATCGCCGAAGCGGGTGGTCATAAAGGCCTTTACCGCAGCATTGCGGGCCGATTCCCTGGCATACCAGAAACCGATCAGCAGGTATGAGCACAAACCCATGATCTCCCAGCCAATATACAGCGTCAGCAAGTTGTCACTGACTACCAGGGTGTACATGCCGAAGGCGAACAGGCTGATGAAAGCAAAGAAACGGGAATACATCGGCTCGACCGAGGCCACCATCTTGCGCTCACCGCGTTTGAAGCGGAATAATGTGCCGAACGGCGGCAAGCCTGGCTTATCACGATCGCCTTCCGGCTGGCCGTAATTGTGGTAGCCTACGCTATAAATAAAGATCATCAGCACAGTCCAGGCCACGAAGAACAGGCTCACTGCCGTCAGCTGGTCGACCTGCACGCCGATCATCAGCCAATCGCCACCCAACGGTAGCCAGGGAACCTGGAAGGCAGGTGAGATCTGGCTCAAGCCAGGGGTAAAAACAGCCCAGAAGAAGACCACCATGCTGGCCAGCCAGGACAAGCCGGCGCCAATCAACGCCAGCCAGTGGCTGACATCCCGATAGTGAGAAGTGAGCAGGGCGATTAAAGCAAATGCCAGCAAGGGCGGGAGCGGAATCAGCCAGGTTAGAGCTTGAATTATCATAACAAATCAGCCTTTAAGCAAATCGACATCATTGGCCACCACCGTGTTGCGGCGCCGGTAAACCGAGATAATCAGCGACAGCGCTACCGCGGTTTCAGCCGCGGCAGCCGTAAACACAATGATCACGAATACTTGCCCACTCATTTGTGGGGCGTACAGGTAACGCCAGAAGGCCAGCAGGTTGATGTTGACCGCGTTGAGCATCAACTCGATGCCCATTAAGATGGCAATCAGATTCTTGCGGGTCAGTACACCAAATAACCCCACACAGAACAAAGCCGCTGCAAAGATCAGGTACCAGCTCAATGGGATCATGGTTTTACCTCTAAAGATCTTATATGAAAAACCATCATAATATTTTTCTTCCTCCATCTTCCTCCATGCCAAGGTAAATGGCTCCCACTAATGCCGCCAGCAGCAGCACAGAGGCCACCTCAAAGGGGATTACATAGCCGTTGGAAGCGACCAATCCCTGGCCTAAACTTGGGAGGTTCTCGCCCCCCGCTGGCAACACCGGCAAGAGGGTCTGCGCCCCTTGGAAGCTAACAGCCGCGGCCGATAACCCCATAAATAACAACAACGCCCCTACCAGCGGCAGCCACCAGCCTTTGTTCATCTGCGAGATGGTATCGTTCATCATGCGGTGGGTCAGCATGACGGCAAAAATTACCAGGATGGCGATGGCTCCGATATAAACCAGCACTTGTACTACCGCAAAAAAACTGGCATCCAGCAGGGCGAAGGTAACCGCCACGCCGAACAAAGCCACCACCAGCCATAATGCGCTGTGCATGAGTTTGTTAGCAGTCACCACCATTCCGGCCGCGAACAGGGTTAACGCAGCAGTTACGAGAAAAAAGATCTGCATGGGGGTCATCTACACACTCCTGGTCAGCTTGAGACGTCTTTGTGAGCCACAGTCCATTGGCGTTTAGGTGAAACCACCAGCGGGCGCTTGCGCCGCGCCATCGCCCAACGGGCAAACAGCAGCATCCCTTCCAGGACAATCGCGTTGGCAGCCAGCAAGACGACCGCTCGCAGCAGAATCATCTCAGCCGGCACCAGTTTACCCGCCACCGCGAATACCGCCACGCTGAGCAGGGCAAAGGGGGTCAGGAATTTCCAGTTGAAATCATTCATCTGGTCGATGCGCAGGCGAGGCAGCGTGCCGCGCATCAGGATCACCAGGAAATATACCACCGCCGTCTTAAGGAAAAAGTAACCAAAGCCCAGGATCGGGATCTGTTCGGCGCCCGGCCCGCGCCATCCGCCCAGGAAGAGCGTGCTGAACAACAGCGAAATGGTAAAGGCGTGCAGGAAATCGGCCACATAGAACATGCCGAACATCAGCCCGGAATATTCAATATTGAAGCCCGAGACCAGTTCTGATTCAGCTTCTACTAGGTCGAAGGGTGCCCGGCCCACCTCCGCCACCGAAGAAATGAAGAAAATAAGCGCCGGGATGGGCGCCAGCACGATAAACCACACATCCTGCGCCTGCACCAAAGCGTTCAAACGGAACGAGCCGGTAAACATCACCGGCACCAGCAGCACGACAATCATCGGCACCGAATAAGACACCAGCAGCGCCACTGCCCGGAAGGCTCCCAGCAGGGCATATTTATTATTGGAGCCCCAGCCTGCCAGGATGACCGCCAGTTCGCCAAATGATCCGGCGGCAAACAAGAACAGGATGCCCACGCTCAGGTCAGTGCCCATGGAGCTTTTGGTAAATGGCAGCACTGCCCACACAAACAGCACGGCGGCCACCGACAGTACCGGCGCTATAATAAAAGGAATGCGGTCAACCTCGGTAGGGATGATCAATTCTTTCAAGAAAATCTTCAACATGTCAGGAATCGATTGGAAAATTCCCCAGGGTCCGACCCG
>Ga0315282_10011541_pt1 | contig 13656 bp, 12 predicted proteins | sample YL17G07_20_MG_FD_203693 | JGI IMG/M metagenome (GOLD analysis project Ga0315282, IMG submission 203693) | Sediment microbial communities from Yellowstone Lake, YNP, Wyoming, USA - YL17G07_20 | ecosystem: Environmental > Aquatic > Freshwater > Lake > Sediment | place: USA: Wyoming | collected... | reverse complement strand
CTTTAATCGTATGCCGGAGAGAAAGGCCATTGATCTGGAGAAACGGTTTCCAGACATAGTAATATGGCGCCGTGGTGTCATTGCCTTTGATTTTTCCATCGATGTAAAAGTCGACCCTGGCGATACCTGCGTCTGCGGTCGCATCGGCTGTGATGTTAATCGAACCGTAAATGATGGTCCGGCCGGAGAGGTTATGTCGCTGGCCCTGGAAATAAAACGAGTTATTCAACGGTCTGGTGATGGTGACCCAAATCCCAGTTGCCACCTCGGTGGTAAACAGCCAGATCGGGCCGGTCGTGTTCGCAGAATGGTTATCTGTGGCGACAATCCGCCAGTAGTACGTCGTGTTGTAGGCGAGCGTGGGAAGTCCCTCGTAGGTCGTGTTCGTGAGGTTGCCTGCGATTTCCGGAGGAGTGGTCGTAATTCCAAAGTAGAGGTCGTAGGTCACAGGATTATTATCGGGGTCTCCTCCGATCCATGACAAGTTAGTCTGTACGGGCACGTTTGTTGATCCATTTGCTGGCTCCGGGAAATCCGGAATGTTTGGTGGATGGTTTGCCCCTGTGGTGAAATTCCAGATTGGACCGACCGCATAATTGCTGTCATTATCCCATGCGACGATCTGCCAGAAGTACGTCGTTAAGTACGCCATGATCCCCGGGTCATACGAGGTCGCAGACTGATTATTCACCATCATGTCCGGTGGGTTCACCACCCCGAAATACACGTCGTACGTCACATTATCGTCAGGATCCGGGTCGCCACCGGCCCAGCTGAGCAGTGCGGTGATGGGGACATCCGTCGATCCATTCACCGGGTCAGGGGTGTTTGGTATATAGGGGTCGCTTCGAGTGCTGGACGCGGTAGTCTGAATGGAGTACCCAAACGTAGAAATCACGAGTGCTGTAGCAAGAAGCAGCGTGCTGCCGATGCGTGTTAATGAAGTCCCATAAATGTTTATTATCTTTCGCATACTTTTTTCCTCCTCCAATATCTTATCGTAAAATGTAAGACAATTCGTAATATATAACATTTATCATAAAAATGATGGGTTTTCCGGGGGAAGAGCGTAGTGTTAAGCGTTCTTTTGTTTTTTTAAAAGAGATCTTAATTACGTGGGTGGCATCTTCGGACATATTTTTTATACCATTTTCTGAATGCGTATCAGCATGCAGTATTACAATGAAGAAAAAATGCAGGACATCAGATTGAGGCTGGAAGAAGAGATCCTCAGCTGGCCGAATGTGACCACGAGAAAAATGTATGGATGTCCCTGTTACAAGCACAATAATAAATTGTTCGCGTTCATGATGACCGACGGCGTCGTCCTCGTACGAGTCAGTGAAGACGACAAAGCGAAACTATCGAAAGAATTCCAGATCAGACCCTTCCAAGCGGGGGAAAAAAGGATCATGAAAAACTGGCCACAGGTAAGAGTTGGCACGACAACTGATTTGGAGAAAATAATTCCTTATATCAAAAGAAGTTATAACCTCTCTAAGAGAGATTAAGCTCTCCTTGAATACCAGTAGACGACCGCGGCGTTCAACACGAGCATCGTAAAAACTATGCCGATGGGCAGCAGGCGGAAGACCCCGGTCACCTGGTTCCCATTCACCAACGTAATCACGTAGAGCGCGAGTGCAGGATAGATGGGCAGTGCCGAGGCGAAAAAACGCGCTTTGAACACCCGCATATCCCGCCGCTTCCTCCGATAGACAAAATAATACACAACCGATAGGGTGATCATCCCGGCCCAGAGGAGCGAGACGCTCAGCAGCGGACGGTCGAACACGGTGAGCGTCACGTACCATGCGGCAAGCAAGCACAAGGTGACGACGATGGAGGCCGTGTCTTCCCGTTGGACATCCATCTTCCCGATAAGTGCGGTCACCCGGTGACGGTGCGGTTCTCTCTGCATTCTCTCGTACCGAGAAACGACCACCGGGATATACCTATTTCCCACTACAACGCCGCATCGAACTCCCGGATGACGGACTGTTCCTGCCTGCCAGACTCTGTGAGCCTTCTCTCAAGCATGACAGTCTGTACGAAGGTGAGTCGCAGAGAAAAGACGCGGAAAGAACCCCCCCCGCCCAAGGTCTCTTACCGTTTCACCTTGAGTTCGAAGACCACGGGCCGGATCCCATCGGTGCAGCAGGCGACCATCGTATCCCGGTCCTTCATCCAGCCCTCGAAGAGCCCCTTGGTGAACTCACCACCGGTCAAAAACGCGGCGATGTACGGCCCGAGATCCTTCCACGCCCAGTCGCAGAACCCCTCCGGCTTCTCGTACTCCGTGACGAACACCTGCCCCTCCGTAAAACACGGGCATTTCTCCACCGGAACCCCACAATACTTCACGAGGTCTTTCTCAAGGAGCCGCTTCAAGACCGTGATCTGCACCGACACCATCGAAATCAGACACCCCCAATGGTTCTCGACATCCCTAGATTCACTCGCCGCTTAAGAGGATTGTCCCACCCAAAAGAGGAGAATACCTTTTTCAACGAACCACCCCATACCCTCCACCGGAGAGGAACCCCCGGTGAAACAGACCATCGTCTTCGTCGAACCACCACGCATCTTCTGGTTCGTCATGGGCGAATACCTCCCCCCACCCTCAACCCTGCTCATCCTTGCCGCCTACGTCGAACGCGAACTCCCGGACGCCGACGTCCACATCGTCGACTGCCAGGCCGAACGCCTCGACTGGACCGGCCTCGAACACCGCCTCCAAAGCCTCGACCCCACCATGGTCCTGTCCTCTGGTTTCACCACCAACGCCTACTCCTGCGCCAAGACCGTGGAGACCGCCAAAACCATCAGCCCGGACATCACCACCGTCGTCGGCGGCATCCACTTCTCCTTCACCCCCGACGAATCCCTCCACAACTACCCAGAAATCGACTACATCGTCCGCGGCGAAGGCGAACGCACCCTCGTCGACCTCATCACCGCCCTCCACCACCACAACAAACCAAGCGACGTCCAAGGCATCTCCTACCGCCACAACCACCATGTCGTCCACACCCCATCCCGACCCCTCATCGAGAACCTCGACACCCTCCCCACCCCAGCCTACCACCTCATCGAACACAACCTCACCCGCTACCACTTCACCATGATGGCAGGCCGACACACCCAGTACATGATCCTCGAGGGCGCACGCGGCTGCGAACACCGCTGCACCTTCTGCACCCAATGGAACCACTGGGGCAGCCGCTGGCGCACCAAATCACCAAAACACATCGCGGACGAAATCGAATACCTCAACGAGACCTACGGCGGCGTCTTCCTCTGGCTCACCGACGACCACATGAACATCAGACAGCGCGGCGCACCACTCTCCGAGGAGCTGCGCCACCGCCGCTGCAAAGACGACATCATGCTCTTCTTCCAGGCACGCATCGACGACATCGCCACCCACCCCGACACCATCCAGAAACTCCGAGACGTCGGCACCTACTGGATCCTCACCGGCGTCGAAACCAACCAACAAGACACCCTCACCGAATACAACAAAGGCGTGACCCCCACCACCGCCTACGACGCCATGAAAGTCATGAAACAACACGATATCTTCTCCCACGCCATGTTCGTCATCGGCTCCCGCAAAGACACCCACGAGTCCATCGACGCCCTCCGCACGTTCTCCCACGACATCGAACCCGACATCGCAATCTACACCACACTCACCCCGTTCCCCGGCACCGCCTACTACGACACCGCCAAAGCCAACGGCTGGATCCACGACACCAACTACACCAACTACGACATGGTGCACGCGATCATGCCGACCGAGACCCTCACCCGCCAGGAAGTCCAAGAGGAACTCTGGCGCTGCTACCAGTCCTTCTACGGCTCCATCACCAAGAACATCGCGGGCGCGCTCTCAAAAAACAAGCTGAAACGCACGACCTACCGGCACATGGCAGGCCAGTTCGTCCTCGAGAAATTCAGGAGACTCATTTGAGCCACACCAAGAACATCACCGAGTACATCGCCCTCTCACTCCTCGCCGCGATCCTCCTCGTCATTCTCATCGTCTTCACACCACAACGTCAGCAGACCGGATTCGCGACGAACATCATAGTCGCCACCGCCTTCATCGCCAGCTGCCTCATAGGGATAAGCATGACGCTCAAACCGAACTGGCTGCGGAACCACCACCGACTCGAGACCAATGAGACACCGCAGCAGACCCCCTCTCGCGCCTTCCGAGGACACCACCCGGACTGCGAAGCCTTTCACAGCCATACTATCGAACATAGAGGGAAAGCCCGGTGTGCAGGCTGCCTGGGCCTCTCCATCGGCCTCCTCGTCGCCATCGGCCTTATGACAACGAACGCCGTCGCCCCACTGCTTCTCTCCCCGAGCCTCTTCTGGCTCCTCCTCGGATTCCTCATGATTGCGACCGTGTACGCAGAGACGATACTCCGATGGCGCCAACCGATCTCTCACGTCCTCGCCAACAGCCTCCTCGCCCCCGGTTATGCCTTGATCACCATCGTCGTCACCCAGCATACCGGCAACAGTATCTACGGGTTTTTTACACTCCTGCTCTGTTTCCTCTGGACGGACACCAGGATACAACTCTCGTATTGGCGGCACCAGGAGCTCTGTGCCTCCTGCGGTGAACCATGCAAAAGCTATGTCGAAAAGGTCACTTATGCCGGGTGAGAACCCGGATTCCCAGCAGGATGATGAATATTGCTACGACCCCGCCGAACACCCAAGTCCATTCTGTGCTGTTGACCCAGGCAAGACTCGGCATAGTCTTCGCCCACTCCTTCAAGACGACCTCGAAGAAGATCACCACGCCGATCAAGATAATGATGACACCCCAGAAGATACGCCAGGCATGATTCCCCGGTCCACCCCCACATTCTTCCTCGCAACGCTGTTCCCGTTGCCGCCGGTAGTCATCAGGGGTTGCGCGCAGGGGCGCGCCACAGTTCTTGCAAAAAACCGCTTCCTCCTCGTTCTGCGTTCCACATTTTGGGCAATATGCCATATCTCAGACCTCCAACCACATGGAAATGACCCAAGAATTCATAACAATTCCCTGCCTTTTATCTTTTTCCAAGATGGTAAGACGACAATATGAAAAGAACAATGATAGGGTTGAGTGTGCGTTTTATATCTTGATACTCTAGTATTATTATTGTACTATAAATGATGTTCTTCTTGTTGGTCATGAGGAGAAAGAGGGCGGGAAGACAAATCGGAGGAACACGTTTTTGACGGATTCCAGGGTCTGGTCTCGGCCTTGGATCTGCCGGGGGACGCCGTCGACGTTGTAGAACTCGACGTACTCGATGATCCCGGTGACAAGTGCGTCATCGCCGAGGTTATGGCGGTGTTTGAGGAGCAGGTCGTAGATCATCCCGTGGTCTGTCAGGACATAGACCTTTTCGCTGGAGACTTGTGGGCGTCGGACGATGCTGGGCTGGGTCTTGGTGTGGACGACGCCCTCGTCGATGGGGACCTGTTCGATAATGCCCGCCTGGAGCATGTGTTTGAGGTGGAAGCTGATCGTGGCGGGATGCTTCTCCAGGAACCGGCTGAGGTCCTTCTGTGAGCATTGCACGGCAATCAGGAAGCAGAGGAGGATGTGCAGCGTCGGCTTGCGTCGCAGGCAGGTGAGGATCTTCTTCTCCTGCTCGCTGACCTCCTGGGTGACGAAGTATCGGGTGTACTTCCCGTCCTGCCTGAAGAGGATGAGCCCGCGTTTCTCGAGGAAGGCCAGGTGGTATCGCAGGGACGTCACAGGGAGGTTCATCTGCCGGGCGATGTCTCGGAGGTGTACCCCGTTGTTCTGCGCGACGAACTCGTAGATCTCGCGGCGGCGCTGAAGCTCTAAGACTGCGTCTCGTTCCATCTGAAAAACATATGCTTTGGGCGTTCTTATATCGTTTTTCCTGAAAAACCTTCCCATAAACATAACCAATTTTATAAAGCAAGAAGTCCTCTGCTACAAGATAGAGTTATGGGAAATCCTGTTGATAAATACTTGGCAATGTTTGGTTCGAAGAATTGTTCAATCATACCACGGATGTGCTCGTTGTGGTCTGCGTTTTCACTTTTCCGATTTTCGTGTTTCTGATGAAGAGTGGAATAAATATGTAACACCAGATTTTCAAAAGGGAATACTATGTCCAGATTGTTACAACTTCTTTAGGAAGCTGTTTCCTAATGGATGGAAACAAGTTCAACAATAGTAAGATGCTCCTTTTTTTCATACGAATAAACCTGGTTTTCATCGTCGTAAAACGATTCTTTCGACGAAAAGGATGAATCATTCAAGGAGCTAGCTGAATCGTTTTAAACATGGGGTCTCGCTTCGCTGTGGAAACAGTCGTGCTGCTACACTAGGGACTTATTAAATACTATCTAGGGATTGGATAGATTATGGATGAAGAAATATTGAATATCCAAATTGAAGATTCAGGTGAGACATTAAAAAATCGAATAGATTTTATGGTTAAAAAAGAAGGAATCCAACACGCGTTTTGTCCTCTTTGTGGAGAGTGTTTACCACCAACAATATATGTTCATAATAAAAAATGGAAGGAACTCTGTAAAAAAGCCAACATAACTTCAGGTTTAGTGTGTCCAGAATGTATGGCAAAACACATTGATATAAAGACAAGTCAAGCATACTCTGTCCAATCTTACGGTAGAACAAAGCCTACGTTTACTATAAAGGATATAATGTCGTGCAGTGACTTTGGTGAACTAGCAAACGTTGTTATGTTCCTGAATCAAGAATCTCAGAGTGCTATTCGACAGTATCTTAAAGAGTTAAAAGAGCAAAACAACAGTAAAAACACGCTGTGACACCTTTTAAATGTAAAGTGTTCCCTATCTTTCTGCTGAGGTAACAGATATGATTGAAAGAAACTCGCAACAAGATAGGCTGGTAAAAACTAATACGTCCGCAACTACATTTCCTGAAAAAAGGATAATAAACCCTCATCTCGATAGTCGACAAGTTGCCAACGAAGACGGTGGGCCAGACGCGCTCCGTCTGTCCGATGTGTGCTGATGAAGGGAAGGTAGCGGTGATTCCAGCCGCTATCGTCGAAGACGATGCCGCCATCTGGCTGGTGAGGCATTGCCCGGTCCACGGGGAGTCCCGGGAGCGGGTCTGCAGCGACCCTGAGCTGTATCGTCGGTGGATGAAGTACCGGGTCGAGGGGGAGCCGCAGCCTTTGGTGAGGACGGATGCGTCGGATGGGACCGCGCTGTACATAGTGCATCGGTCTCAGCCCCTTTTAATTGATCTTGATGTGACGAACCGCTGCGATCTCCGGTGCTCGCAGTGTCAGGTATGCGCTGGCTCCTCGGGGGTGGTGTACGAGCCGTCGCTTGAGGACCTGCGGGCGTGGATGCGGCGGTCGCGGGCGCTGGCTCCGGGGTGTCCGGCGTTGCAGATCTCCGGGTGCGAGCCGTGCCTGCGTGAGGACCTCTTGGTTCTTGTGCGTGAGGCGAAGGCCCTTGATTTTTCCCGCGTGCAGCTCATGACGAACGGGGTGCGGCTGGCCGATGATGCCGGGCTGTGCCAGGGTCTGAGGCAGGCGGGTCTTGAGCGGGTGTATCTTGGATTCTCTGGAGTTGATGGAGGGGTGAACCCGCTTCTTGGTCGGGATCGGCGTGCGATTGAGAACCTGCGGGAGGCGGGCCTCGGCGTCGTGCTTGTGTCCTTGTTGGATTCGCGGTTTGTCGGTGGGGCGGGGAGGGTCGTCCGGTTTGCGATGGAGAACGTGGATGTCGTCCGTGGCGTGCATTTCCAGCCGACGTTCTCCTGCGGGTGTCCCTGGGGTGGTGGCAGTGGGTCGCGGGTTGAGTACGGGGAGCTGCTGAGGGTGCTGAAGGGGGAGTTCGCTGGTATGGTCGCGGCGGAGGATTTCTATCCGTTTCCCGTGACCTTTGCGGTGACGCATCTGATTGAGGGGTTGACCGGGGTGCCGCAGGCGAAGTGCACGGCGCATCCGATGTGCGGGGGGTCGACCTTTGTCTTCTTGGACGACGGGCGGGTGGTTCCGTTGACCCGGTTCGTGGACGTGGATGGGTCTCTTGCGTTTTTCCGGGAGCAGGCGAGACGGAGGGGGCCGATGCGTAAGCTGCGGGTGGCCACGGCGTTCATCAAGAACATCGACACGTACACGGACTATAGGAAGGCGCCGCGTGGTTTTGATCTTCGGCAGCTGCTGCGTGATGCGGCGCTGGCCGGGGAGGAGTATGCCTTCCGTCGGTATCAGCGTTCGTCGTTCTTCGTCGGGGTCATGGGGCAGCAGGACCGCCGTATGCTGGATCTCGACCGTCTCCAGCGCTGCGTCATCCACTGCGCGACGGGCGATGGCCTGGTCCCGTGGTGCTCGTACACGGCGCTCGGTTTTCGGGAGAAGATCCATCGCCAGTGCTCGGTCCCGGTGGAGGTGTGGGAGCGGCAGCATGGGCGTTTGCTGTGTGATGATGCCCGGGTAGAACTGGCGCGGGGCGGCTAGGATATTGTGAAGAATGGATGATTGTGCTATAAAATTAATATAGCATGCCCTGGGTTTTAGGAGTAGGTGACGTTATGGATGTTTCGAGAGGAAGGCGCTGCCTTCTGGTTTTTGTGGTTTCTTTGCTGTTCGTCGACCTTGGCGTCGTCGCCTGCGCGATGGTCGGGTCTGGGCCTGCGGTGCAGGTGGGGGTGCGGTCAGTCGGTAGGGGTAACGTGCTGTTTGTCGGCGGCTTCGGCCCGGGGAACTACAGCCGGATCCAGGATGCGATCGACAACGCGACGGCGGGGGACACGGTGTTCGTGTATCATGGCGTGTATTCTGAGTACATCAAGGTGGACAAGAGCCTGCATGTGGTCGGGGAGGATAGGAATAACACGGTGATTTCGGCGCCGATCATGGGAGCCGTGCTCATCTCGGGGGACGGCGTGGTGTTCGAGGGGTTCACGGTGTTAAACAACGATTCCACCGAAATGACCTCAGCGATCTATATCAGCGGCTCCGGGTGCATTGTCACCGGGAACATCGTCCTGAACACGGTCAAGGGCAGGGACTATGGGATTATCGTGAGCGGCGAGGGGAACACGGTGGCCAAGAACATGGTGTCGAACCACACTATCGGGATCTTTATCTTTTATTCAAGTGGCAGCCGAGTCGAGGATAACCTGGCCGTAGATAACGACGCTACAGGGATCGCGGTGACGGGGTCCACAACCTGCAGCGTTTTGAACAACACCGTGCTGAGGAACTATGCTGGGATCAGGTTGTTTGACGCCCGGCTCAATACGGTACGGGGTAACCTGGTGAAGGGGAGTCATGACGGCATCTACCTCACCTACAATTACAACCGCTCGGTGCAGAACGTGATCTCGCAGAACACGTTCCAGGAGAATCGGCGGGACGCGTTCTTCCAGCTGCCGAAGGGCAGCCACGAGCGGAACACATGGGATGCAAACTACTGGGAGCGACCATATCCGCGGCCGAAACTCATCGGCGGGGCGAAGGCGTGGATCGTCATCCCGGGGGTGCCCTTCCATTTCCCCGGGGGGACGGTGTTCCTGCCCTGGCTGGCAATCGATTGGCACCCGGCCCAGCAGCCGTACTCGAATTAGGGGACCCCCTCAGAGGCATGGAGCTAGGTTTCCACGGAAATACCTCCTAGCCGGCTTGTTTTGAAATAGAAACGGGGAAAAAGCGTCTTCGAAAAAAGATTTATTAACTAAGAGCGGTGTATTCAACCATTGATCAGGGGAGGAAAGACGATGGATCATCGAGCGAATATCCGTAAAGGAACCGCGGTTTTTCTCCTGCTTCTTTTGCTCACAGCAGGCATCTCTATCGCAGCTTCGACGGCTACTCCTAACGCCAGGGACCGGCGGGGGGATGCTGGAATGGGCATGCGTGTGAACCAGACATATTACGTGGACGACAACAACACGGAAGGCCCCTGGGACGGCACCCCTGAGCATCCCTATCAGCACATCAGCGATGCCGTCAGGGTTGCTGACGACAGGGACACGATTTTTGTGTTCAAGGGCTCCTACCTCGAACAAGTCGTCCTCAACAACTCGGTTAATCTGGTTGGGGAAGAGAAGGGCTCGACCATCATCGACGGCGGAGGGCTGTACGACGGCACCGTGATCTTTCAGGCCGACAACATCACCCTTCGCGGGTTCACCATCCAGGGTAGCAGATGGATCGCCGGTATCTGGATCGAGAACACGGGGGAGCATCATTCAAACCGCAACCTCATCTCGGGGAATATCCTGTGCCGCAATACGATTTACGCCCTGATGATCGATGGGTCCAGCGACAACGTACTTGCCAACAATGTGTTCGTGGACAACGTGGAAGGCGTGAAGGTATGGCTGTCGAACTCTCGCACGGTCTTCTCCAACAACACGTTCCTCAATAATTCGATGGAGATCTCCGGTGCCCCCACGTCCATTGTTGTTTCGGAGAACATGTTCGAGGCGGGAGACCTCGTTCTCGAAGACGGCAGCGACATCACCATCCGCGACAATGTGTTCCGCGACTGCCCCGGCCTCACCCTGGATCGGTCCGCTGGGGTCGTGGTCCATGGCAACCGCTTCTACAACTCTAAGGGGCTGAATATTGTGCAGCTCCAATGGGGGAACTCCAACGTCACCGGCAACACCATCAACGATCAGCCGATCTATGCGTGGTACGAGCAGGCCGATCGGACCGTCCCTGCTGATGCGATGCAGGTTATCCTGGCCGACTGCCAGCGGATTACCGTCGACCACTTGACCCTGACGGAATCCTACGGCATCCAGCTCTTCAGTTCGACCGGCATCCGGATAATAAACAATACGGTCACGCGGACCCCGGGCATCCAGCTCGTCTCCTCACCGCACAATGTCCTGACGAACAACACGAGCACAGCCCTGTTCCTCACCCAGTCCTCTGACAACCTCCTCTCGGGCAATGAGATTTCAGACGACGGCATCACCAGTGAGAACAGCTCCAACAATACCTTCACTTACAACCTCATCCACAACTGTAGCACCGGGATGACGATCAAGGGAGGGACGAACACCCAGGTCGCCTCCAACCATTTCCAGGATAATATCATCGCGATTCAGTTGCGTGGGACCTCGAACAACGATTTTTCAGCCAACAACTTCCTTCACAGCATGTCGCACCACGTCGACTTCGTTGCCGACGGGTTGCGGCACTGCCACAACACATGGAAGCGGAACTATTGGGACAACCATCGCCTCCCGGGGCCGAAACTCGTCTTCGGGAGCTATGATAGCCATGTGCGCCTCAAGTTCTACAGCCGCTATTGGCATGACTACTTCTACTGGGAAATCTTCCTTCCCGGGTTCAACCTCGATCTGCTCCCTGCCCGGCAGCCTTATCCGATTCCCGCTATCATCGGGTAATCGGTCGGTAGGAAAAAATTCTGGAGAAACGACGAGGTTAGCGGGAGCCGCCTATCATCAGGCTCGGGTCGCCGAAGAGGACCCACTGCTCGACGTTCTTCACCACGAGGGCCGAGCCGTTGATGCTGCCGTCGGACCAGTCGAAGAGGCATTCCTTCAGCACCGCGGTGATCGACGCCCGCCAGGTATCGCCCAGGATGTTGGTGTGGTTCACGCCGTACTCGGCGAAGAACTGCCGGTCCAGCCATTCGATGCCCCCGTATCCGAGGCTGATGTCCGGGGACTCGTAGCTGAACCCGGTGGAGCCAATCGTCGCGATGCTGCCTCCGTGAGGGAGGCTGACGAGCATCCAGCTGAAGCAGCACGGGGTTTTCAGGCCGTACACCCATGAGGCGTTTGTGAGGCTGACGTTGAACATGCTGTTGAAGCAGCCGCTGCCGGTGATGCAGACCGGTAGCTTCCGGAGGTTGTGCAGGAACAACAGGTTGCGCAGTCGGATGTTGATCCAGGTGTCGTTGTCGTTGGGTGGATGCGTCCCCCAGACCTTGGGGTTGCCGTGTCCGGAGAGCCAGAGGAAGCCGCAGCCCTTGCTGACAGCGGAGACGATGTCCCGCCAGCTCTTGTAGCTGCCGTCCGAGGTCCACAGCTTCACCGGTTTGAACCCGGTCATGAAGTCAAGGCCCTGCTGGGTGTAGACCTCGCCGTCGTAGTACGGGGTCCGTCCGGGGTAGGTGTCCCCGGCGGCGACGACCATGGTCTTGAACCAGGATGTGTTCTCCACGTTTCTGTTTTCGTACTGGATGATCTTCCGGACAACGATACGCAGCTCGCGGCCGTTGATGCAGGGCAAACGCCCGAGGCTCACGTCCGGGACGAGGTCGGGGCGGTCGGCGGCGGCCTGGCCCGGTTGCCATTCGCCGAAGATGCCGTTGCCGTTGTCGTCCCAGCTGGAGAAGCTGCCGTTCTGGGTGTAGATGTCCGCGAAGTAGAGGTCGGAGAGGAACTTGGTCTCGTTGAACGCTTCGTACGGTCGGTCGAGGTGGCTGTAGCGGACCGGGACCCACCAGCTCTCGGTCTTCCGCTGGTCGTGTCGTCCGCCGATGAGGAGGACGTAGTGGACGCCCCAGCATTCGATGGCGGCCTTGATGTAGTACTTGATCTTCTCCGCGTGGTCCCGGCCCTGCCAGAACATCTGCTGGTACACCTGGGTGGTGGTGACGAGGATGGTGCGGACGCCGAGATGGTTCTTGTGGTGGACGAGGGGGAGGAGCTCGAAGTGGAAGATGGGTGGGGCGATGATGAGCAGGTCGTAGCGGCCGCTCCATAGTGTCTCGTGGTTCGGCGTATCGGATGTCATGGTGCTGCTGAGTACGCTTGCAGAGACCGAGGATGAGACCAGGATGAACAGGGTGAGGACGAGGCTGAATCGGGTGAATGGGGAACCGCGCATAGACTCTCTAGGTGTTTTATATATCTTGTAATCATATAAAAGTAACGATAGGAGGGCTCTAGGAGAGTTTGAACGCCGGGGTTCCCTCGAACAGTGCCTTGTAGAGTTGGTTGAAGAGCGTGATGTACTCCTGGGCTTTGGGGGTGGAGAGGTAGGTCGTCCTCCCGGTGGCCACCTGATGTTGGAGGTAGCCCTTCTCCTGGAGGAAGCTGATGTGCTGCTGGCCGATCTTGGAGTTGAGGTCGCAGCGGTTGACGATGCCGGTGAGGCTCCTGGGTTCTCGGCAGAAGACGAGGATCTCCCAGTAGATCTCGTAGAGGGTGCGTCGTTCCTTCATGGGTTCCGGCCACCAAGCTTCTGTTCTAAAGAGTCTTCAACGCGTTTGCTTTCCGAGAGGCGCTGGTCCCAGCCGGCGGCGTAGCCGGCGAACGACTGGGTGATGCGCACGCACGCGATGCCGACGCAGACCATGACCAGGGAGCCGGCGTACTCTAATATGGTTCCGTGTCGCAGGAGCGTGGCGAGCAGCGTGGAGACACCGCCGAGGATGAAGAGGAATCCGCCGATCTTGCCGAAGAGCGTCATCCGCCGAACCGTGGGCTGTTTCGCCCGGTAGAAGGTCAGCAGTCTGATGAACAGTCCGGTGAGCCATTCCTCCTCAGGCTGCCTCTGGGCGGGCTTGATCGCGGTGCGGATCTTGCTGACGCCGCTGATCATCTGCGCGCTGGTCATAATCCAGAAGAACCCCAGGCCGAAGCTCACCATGCCAGCGGCGATTCTCGAC
>Ga0315282_10011540_pt1 | contig 13657 bp, 10 predicted proteins | sample YL17G07_20_MG_FD_203693 | JGI IMG/M metagenome (GOLD analysis project Ga0315282, IMG submission 203693) | Sediment microbial communities from Yellowstone Lake, YNP, Wyoming, USA - YL17G07_20 | ecosystem: Environmental > Aquatic > Freshwater > Lake > Sediment | place: USA: Wyoming | collected... | reverse complement strand
CGAAACTTCATCCAATTTCAAGCGCGCAGCCGGCCCTGCGCCCCTCGCGGCCGCATTCTTCATCATGTACTATCCTCGTGGAGCTTGCCTTTGGACAAATCGATATCGACGAAGGAAATCGAGGACTGGCGTTTGCCGGTCCTGCCCAGCGGTATCGATTCGACATACTCCACGCAAATCTCAGTGTCCTTGCCGAGTTTTTCCCGTAGCAGGCCAAGTATCCGTTCGAGCACTTCAGGAGAAAACCGTAGGCTCTTTACTATTTTCAGGGTGATCGCGCCTATTTTGCTTTGCACAACCTGGAACGCGGAAATCGCGTAATCGTAATCCTTGATAAGGTGCAAAAAGAAGCTGCTTGGCACGAAAACTCCGTTGGTCCCGATGATTATAGCCTGCGTGCGCCCTTCAATACCCTCGATCATGGGAAGACCTCGTCCGCAGGCGCATTCTTTGTCCGACAGCACCGCCAGGTCGCCCAGCCTGTACCTGATCAGCGGTGCGCACAGGTTGTTCAGATCGGTAACGAGCACCTCGCCGATCTCGCCGAGCTTTACAGGCTGCCCTCCCTTGACGACTTCGACAATATAGCTTTCGGCGTTGATGTGATAGCCGCCTTGTTCACAACATTGGTGCGCGATCCCGGAAAATTCGCGCGCGCCGTATTTGTCGTAGACCTTGGTATGGAACTCGCGCTCGATTATCTCGCGGCTTTTCTGGGGCAAGGTTTGCGCCGATGAAATTATCGCGCCCGGCCTTATGGCGCCGTCGCTTCCGGCCTGTTCGAGGTAACGGGCGATAAGGTTGAAGCTCTCGGCATATCCGTCTAGGAGCTTGGGTTTCCTGGTTCTTATAAAATCCAGGTACTTCCTTATCATGCCCTCATCGATCTCAAATGCCGGAAAAAAGGTCCTGCAACAAAGCCATGCGTCGAGCTTTTCCTTGATGATATTCATTCGGGTCATGCCGATAGTCTGATGCCAGAGCCGAAGCTGCCTGTCGCCGAATTGATACCCTGTCCACTCTACGTTGCGCAGGGTATTGGCGAAACGGAACTCGAGCTGATTTTTGTCCGCGTAAAGAGTGAGGGGGTCTCCGGTCGAACCGCTCGTGGTTATTTTTTGCATCCGCTTCTTATCGAAGCCATCGGCGATCAGATCGAAGTATAGGTCGCGCCGGACATCGGCCTTGTCCAGGATCGGCAGCTTCGCGATGTCGTCCAGGGTTCGGATGTCCTCCGGTTTGATGCCCATCGCGTCCATGCGTTCCTTGTAATATGAGCAATGTATATATGCGTAGCTTACAATGCGCTGAAGCCTCAGCAACTGGTACTTGCGCATGTTTTCACCGGTCAGGTACTGGCTCCTTTTCAGCTCCCTGTAATATTTAAATGCGTTGTACGAGATCATCCAATGATGCAGGGGCATGAGCCCGGCGTAAAAAGCAAACCAGGCGCGCCGCCACCATGCCGCCTTTTCCGGCTCGCGCTGCGGCGGATGCGCCTTTAGGAAATTGGCTAGATCCTCGTCGGGCGGCACGAAAATTCTGTACTCGACGAGCGCCTTGAGCACGTCCCACAGCGCCCAAAAATAGACCTTGGGCGAGAACTTCGAAATAAAACTTTTTCCCAAGTAGCGCGGCTCGAAAAGCGTCTCGACCTCGCGGATTGTATAGCATTTCGCCTTTGCCGCCACCGTGATGAAGGTCTGGAAGTAGCGATAACGGAACCTGTGGCGCAGGATGTCGGCCATCACCTCGCGCCGGCACATAATAAAGCCGGACTTGTTGTCGCGCGCTTTCATCTTGAAGCAGAAGTTCAGTATGAAATTCAGACCGATGCTGGATATGTACCTGCCGTCCTTGAGACGTCCTATGCTGCTTCGATACCCCTGCACCAGGTCCACCTGGTTGTTTCGGATCTCGCGATACAAGCGCCAGATATCCTCGGGCAGGTTTTGCAGGTCCGCGTCCATGATAGAAACCAGGCGCCCCTTCGAAGCCTCCAGACCGCTGCGCCAGCCGGCCTCTATACCCATGTTGCGTTCGTGGTTGACTCCGCGCACCCTCGGGTCGCCGGCCGCGAGCCGCTCGATCTCTCCCCACGTGTCGTCGCGGCTGCCGTCGTTGACAAGGATCAACTCGCCGTCAAGCCCGCGGGCGTCAAACACGCGCAAAACGCGCGCGGCAAGCTCCGCAAGGTTCGCCTCCTCGTTGAAGCACGGGACTATGACCGAGATCTCTATCCCTCGCCAAGACTTGTCCGTCAATGAAATCGACATGTTGAAAGCCTGTCAAAATCGCCCTACTCTGTCAACATGAAAGCTCGAAACCCGCTGACTTGGTGCTGGAAAACATCGCCCTGCGCCAAATGCAAGCATGCAGGGAGGCCGCTGAACGACCTGGAAATCGAGACGCCGGCTCTTCGTATGCCACAGAAAACGGCTTCGCTCTTCTTAACGGCGAGCGGGTTGCCTGTCTCTGCCGCAAGGTCGCTGGCGAACGAGTGGCGAATGTCGTGACGCCGCAGCGCCCTCAGCCCTGCCAACCTACAGAGCGTCTTCAGAACCTTCCAGCCGGCGGTGCAATCCAACATGGCCCCGCTGGGGTTATAGAAAACGTATTCGCCCCGGCGATGTCGTTTTCTTAGCTCACCACAGGCGCAAATAGGCAATGAGTGACGTGATGAGGAAAACTATCTTCTTATGAAAAAGGCGACCGTTCGGCAACCTTTCTGCTTGGTCTATTGAACTTGAGTTCAGCAGCCGCAACCGCCCCCTCCTCTGCCGCCTCCGGCATCGTCATCGTCTGTGGCATCGTCGCCGCCTGCGTCATCGTCCGCCGCATCATCATCTTCAGCGGTGTCATCATCGCCTGCCATGTCATCATCAGCCGTGTCGTCATCGGTGGCGTCATCGTCGGTTGTGTCATCGTCCGCCGCATCATCATCTTCAGCGGTGTCGTCATCCGCCCCCGAATCGTCATCACCTGAATCGTCATCGCCGGAGTCGTCATCTGCGGTATCGTCATCGCCAGTGTCATCATCGGCTGTGTCATCGTCAGTGGGATCGTCATCGCCGTATGGACCGTTGCCCGGCAGCACTCCGTAATAGACTCCCATCCAGTATGCTTCCAGGTAGTCCATGCCGTGGGTAACGTGAGCGGGATTGTCATCCATGTCGCATGAAATGTGATATGGGCTGACCTCCCAAAGAGTCGATGTCCAGCACCGATCTTCGACTTCGTGGGCTTCCGCGGTTTGCGGGTCAATATCGATAATTTCCTCCAGCGCCGGGAAATGGGAAAGGAACTCATCCGCCCATACAGAGAAAGGATCGAGCGGCAATTCAGAGCATGTCTTCTGCCTCTGGTAATTGGGCGCGTCGTACATAACCGTTAAGCCGTGATACGCATCCTCTTCAATAAACCGCAGTTCTTTCTCCGGACATCCTCCGAGCCTCAGACAGGCGCCGTAGTACACGGCATCGAAAAACGCATTATGAGTATGCTCCTGCCACTGGCGGTTGTTGATGTACCAGATCCTGTAAATGTGCTCCAGGCGTTCCCGATCAGGCCAGAGCATGAAGATCGGCTGCATCACGGCCTGGCTGTTGATGAAGGCGAAATACTCCATATATTTGTTGAAGAACGCAATGGTTGTGAACCATAAAATGTTTTTGCTGCGCTCGTACTCCTCGTCCAGCATCTGCCGCCAATACGGATCATCGGTGACTACTGCGGTTTGCAAAAGAAAGGAAAGCCGAAGGTCCGGACCTATGCCTGCGCCGGAGTAAATATCGCCCCATGGGTCAATGATGACCCAATTATTTGCCATGAGCGTTTCCAGCACTTCCACGAAATCCTGCCGGATAGTCGATCTCATGTCCTCATCATCCACTGCCAAATACGCCCAGGTGAGCCCCCAGTACCAGTGCATGTACTTATCGCGCGACTCGTGACCGATCCAGAAATCCCCCTCGTATTCCCCCTCTGCCGCATAGCAACTGTCGCAGTCCGGATATTCTACGTTCCAGGGCGGCATATTCGGCGCGGCATATCGCGCAAGATATCCGGGATCGCCTGTTATATCGTGGACAATGTGAAGATAATTAGCGATGCGGATCACTTCATCTCTGGCCTGCTGTTCGCCTGTGACGATATATCTGATCGCCTGCGTGACGAGGTATGTGGCTGTCCAATCCGTGCTGTCTCCCGAACCCCATGTCTGTAAAATTTCCTGCCTCGTCTCATCCGTAAAAACGATGTCCGACACTCCGCCAAGACCTGAGGTATGCCACTGCCTCACCCAGTCCTGATACCTGTATGCTTTGGAATGAAGATACGGATCAAAATTTTCGGCCCATGCCAGGCCGCAAAAAGTTGTCGCAACCACGAATATAATAAGCACCGTACACACTGATCTCATTGAATCCGCCTTGGAGAATTATTCATTTGAAAATGCTACTACTTTTTCCACAGTCAGAACAAGCATTGATGATTGATAAAAGGTTGATTTGTGATCGCCGGTCGAATACGACCTTTACCGCGTACGCAACAACGGTTGTCAACGGTTTCCGTCCCCTCTCTTACGTGCAAACGCTTGCACGTCTTTCCGGGAAAATGGCGGATCGGACCACATGAGAAAAGCGGTAGTCGATCACGCCTATACGTGGGGGCATCGGCATCGCGTACGGTTGGCCGTAGGCCAAGCGGCAGGCAGTTCCACCTCACTTACGAAACTCGAATTATTAATGTCCTACGCAAGAAGACGTGCCAGTCCAAGGCTTGAACTGGGCTTTGAAAAAAGGACTTTTGAAAACAAAACGCGGGGTTACAGCAATCGGTGAAGGGATTCTTCGCGCCGTGATTGATCTATAGGAAACGATTTCTGTCCTAAAATGCATGGTTGGACAAGTTTAAGACAAAGTTAGGACAATGAAAGTTTTTTAGGCTCCTTTTCGGCGCTTGCAGCAACCCCGCATTTCTCGTCTTTAGATTCTCCGCTATACGAAACACTGATAAGAAATCAAAAACGAATCATGTCCCAGATCTTGAATAGGAGCGGGCTTTCAGATAAGTTTTGTAGTTATGAGCGCCAAGAAATCCACAATTGGGCAAACGTACTTTCAGCTAAGAAAGGCTGATTTCGATGTGGAGCCCTACTTCCTTGATAAAGCCCAATTGCCTGAGCCATTTTACCGAACGGGATTGGGAGCGTTGTTTTCCGGGGATTGTCTGACCCTCCTGCCTAAAATGAAAAGCGAGGTTGCGGACATTGTCTTCGCCGATCCGCCGTTTAATTTAGGAAAGCAATATGGGGCAAATACAAACGATCTACTCAAAGATTCGGAATACCTTGAATGGTGCTATTCTTGGCTATCTGAGTGCATTCGAGTGTTAAAACCGGGAGGTTCTTTGTTCCTCTACAATCTTCCGAAATGGAATACTCTGCTAGGAGCCTTTTTGATACAAAAAGGGCTCGATTTTCGCCATTGGATCGCCATTGAGATTAGCGCGTGCTTGCCAATTGCGGGGCGGCTCCATCCTAGCCATTATAGCCTTTTATATTTCAGCAAGGGGAAACCAAATACCTTTCGTCGCATTCGCACTCCGATTGCTCGCTGTCGGCACTGTGATGGAGAAATAAAAGATTACGGTGGTCACCGCGATGCAATGAATCCCAAAGGGGTTACCCTAAAAGATGTATGGACGGACATCCCTCCGGTCAGGCATTGGAAATTCAAATCGAAAAACCGGAAGGCCAATGCCTTGTCAACAAAACTCCTTGACCGGGTTGTAGAAATGTCCTCCTTACCGGGAAATCTTGTGTTGGACCCTTTTGGAGGAAGCGGTACAACTTTTGCGGTCTGTGAAGATAAAGGTCGTAAATGGATTGGTATGGAGATTGACTACGCACCAGAAATAGTCGAACGACTTGAATCTCCTAACATCAAAAACCACTCTAATGATGATTTCATTGAAAAATGAAAACTAACCCAAAGCTCGCCCATCTGTGCCTTTAGGTATTCGGGGAACATCCAGACTTGTCCCATCATGCTTAATTACCACTATTTCTAGTATCCCTTGTTTGCAAGGAATACACTGCCATAAAGGTAGATATGGCATGAGTTCTTGAAAATTACCAACTCGATCAGTTAGAAACTTGGAAAACTCTTTTGTTGGAACTACTAGAATTCCGGCAATACATTTTTTCTGTCGTAAAAGTAAAGCCATTTTGTTTATTGAACGATGGCTTGAAGAAACATTTCCCGTCTCCCATTCCAACACAACTTTTCCTTGCTTTAGGGATAACTGGGCGTCTATGTCACCTAGATTCCCGCCGTCAGCTTGAAGAGTCCAACCTTGCCTTTTAAGTTCATCCATCAAGCTTACTTTGATTAACTTTACCCCGCTTCCCTTCCCCCGACTTTTTCCACTCTCCGGATAAATAATGAACTTCCCAGTGCCTTGAGGCCAATCAACTGCACGGATCGCTGCGTGTATACGATTCCTAAGCACACGCCACTCATTGGAATTAGCAAATGGGCCTCGTGAAATCAATGTTTCGACATGTGTAATTTTCATTTGCGTACCCGTGAACTTCTACGGGGAGCATCGAAGCGTGGGGGTGAGACCTCATGCTCTTCAAGGGAACGGAGAAATTCAAAAGGGTCGATCCCAATCGTGCGGGCTATGTCAAGAAATTCCACAACATCTAAGCGGCGTTCACCTCGTTCAAATTTGGAAACGAAAGACTGAGGTTGCCCCAACTTTTCGGCTAGCTCAACTTGTGTTAGGCCAGTTTTCTTTCTTGCCAGAGCAAGCCCTTTCCGAAACCGTTCATATCTATCCGTGAATACTGATTTCGACAAAATTGCTCCCGAAGTTTGCAAACAGTGATGTGCATAGCATCCCAGCGCAAATATTCCAAAACGGGTTATTTAAAAAAAGCTCCTATATTTCTGAGGTCTTGCCGTTTGGCAATAGGCTACAAAGAAGGAATCGCCAAGATAGGACGAAGGCGCACTCGTGCAATCCTTGTGGGACTACTCTTCGCGTCCCTTGAACGCAGCAACCTGCCGCACGAAGTCCGCCAGGGTCACCGGCAGGTCGGGGTCATCAAGACTGCCTAACAAAAATACTTCGCGGTCCCGATCCCGGTCGTGGAGCACGGAGGTCGGCTCCTGATAGACCTCACGGAAATTAAGTGTGTTTGCCGGTCTAAAAGTGAAGCGCATGGCTGTTGAAAAGTGCAACACTTTGTTTAAGCATATCTTCTCTTCAACATGTCGTCCACTTCCGTTGCAAAAAGCTATGGTTTTTGGTTACCGATGGATGCCCTCTTAAAGTAAATGAAAATCGGATTTGGCTTATGACCGTTCAATATTGATTACTCTCTGAAAGCTCTAGCGCATTGCCGGGCCGGTTGCTCTTTCGGAGCATATGGGCTGCGAGCATGACGGCGGCAAGATTTCAATTGGAAATTGAACTCTTTTCTCGACAGACCGCCTTTTGCATTTGTATGATTCGTCTGAAAGGGGGGCGAGGCAATGAATCTCTCGGAAAAAAGGGTCGCGATTGTAACGGGCGCGTCCAGCGGAATCGGCTTGGCCACGGCTCGTCTTTTCGCCGCATCCGGACACGCAGTGATTTTAGTGGCTCGTAGGGAGCAGCGCCTGAAACAATTGGCTGAGGAACTGGAAAGGGCCGGCGGAACCGCGTTGGTCCACGTAGCGGATCTTTCAAAGCCCGACCAGTGCGAGGCCATCGTAGAAGCAGCCATGGATCAGTTTGGCCGGATCGACGTACTGGTCAACAACGCGGGATTCAACTTGCAAAGTCTTTTTGAGGATCTTTCCCGTCAGGAAATCCGGGCGATGTTCGATGTGAACTTGATGAGCCTCATGGAGCTTTGCCGTCTCGTCATTCCCATCATGAAGCGGCAAAAGGCCGGATCCATCATCAATATCGCTTCAGTGGGGGGGCTTATGGGGCATCCGCTCAATGCGGTCTACTGTGCGTCAAAGCACGCTGTTGTCGGTTTCACGCGATCCTTGAACCTCGAATTGAAGGGCACAGGCGTGCGAGTCACAGCCGTGTGTCCAGCCGGAACAAAGACGGAATTCTTCGAGGTCGCGGAAAAAAAGATGCCCTTTCCAAAAAGTTGGTCTTATTTCCTGGCTCCTCCAGATCGTGTCGCCCGCGCTATCCTCAAGGCATCCAACCGTGGCGGGTCCGTAATTCTTCCCACGTTGTCCGCAAAAGCGATGATTTATATGGATAGGCTGTTGCCCTTTGTATCCAATTTCGGCAATTTGTACTACCGCGACCTAGTGTCCAAGATGAAGAGGAAAAGCTGACCGCGACATGTGATCGATTTCTGATTCGACACAGCGTGCTCTTCAAAATCAGTCGCCCGTATAGCATAGTAATCCGGCCAGGACGAATCCAAGGCGGTCAAGGAAACGACTTTATTCGTCAAAAGGTCGTTTGGGTTTCGGACGCCATGGCCTTTTTCAGCGGCTTGGAGAAGGCGAGAATGCCTAAGCCGGACGCCAGGCCGATCACTGTCAACATGGTAAAGAAACTCGTGCGCGGCATCATTTCATAGTACGCGCCGATAAAGCCGCAGAGATAGTTCCCGAAAAACGAACTCAGGAACCACATGCCCATCATGAAAGAAATGAGCCGGGCCGGCGCGATCTTGGTGACCAGCGACAGACCGGTAGGCGACAGGTAGATCTCGCCAAGCGTCAGGATCAATGTTGTGGAGAACGGCCAGAAAATGCTGCCTTTTCCGTTGCCGAGCAAGTGCGCTCCGACGATCATGATGATGTAGGAAGAACCGAGCAGGAAGCAGCCGATCGCCATCTTGGCGACAGTGGAAGGCTCCTTGCGGCGGCGATTCTGCCAATCCCATAGAATATTGATCAGCGGAATGCCGCCGATGATCATCAACGGGTTGAACAATTGAAACCATGTCGAAGGAATCGTCCACCCGAAGATGCTCGGCCAGATCGTTTGTTGGTCGGCCCACAGTTGCATGGTATTTCCCTGCTGCTCATAAATGGCCCAGAAGGGAATATTGAGCGCGCAGAGGACGCAAAGGGCAATGATGCGCGACCAGTCGTTGCGGGTGAGCGGTTCGAGTTCAACCGCGCCGGCATCCTTGGTTTTCATGATGTTGTCCGGCGCGAGATGCTTCTGTCCCCAAAGATAGATGACCAGGCTCAGCACCATGACGGCGGAGGCGGCTATGAAGCCCCAATGCCAGGCGATCTTCTGCCCCAATGTGCCGCAGATGACCGGGGCCAACATAGCGCCAAGGTTGATGCCCATGTAGAAGATGCCGAACGCCTTGTCGCGCCGCGGATCGTCCGGCTCCGGATACAGCGAGCCGACCTGGGTCGAGATATTCGGCTTGAACATACCGTTGCCGAGGATAAGCAAGAGAATGCCAAGAAAGAACGTGCTCTGCATGGCGATGACCAGGTGACCGATGGCCATTAATAGTCCGCCGACGAGCACCGACTTACGCTGGCCCAGCCAACGGTCCGCGATCATGCCGCCGAAAATCGGCGTCAGATAGCAGAACGCGGAATAAACGCCGTAGATTTGGGACGATAACGCCTGGTTGCTCAACGGCCCGAAGATCCACTCCAGAAAACCCTTGATCTCCGCGTAGCCCCAGAGATGTTCGGGCGTCGCTTTGAACAGGAACAGCATGTATAGGACCAGGAGCGCCCTGTTGCCGTAATAGGAATTCCGCTCGCCGGCCTCGGTGAAGAAGAGAACGTATAGGCCAGGCGGATGCTTTTTCTTTTCTTCCATTTTGTCTTCCTTCTCACGCGGAACGGTTTAACGGGGTGCGTCGTCAAAACATTTCGGACCGATTTAAGGAAAAACTTGGAAAGGATTTTACATGTTTGTAATTCTAAATGGTAGAAAAATTATACATTTTTCTTGACCGCATGGGTCTCTGTTTTTTCGTCAATTGAGTAGGGGCAACCCCCCGTGGTTGCCCGAACCGATGCTCATTGCCAATGTTCAACTCGAATACCCTAAGCCGGCAGCTTGATTGAGCTTGAGCCTTCGAAGCATGTTAGGCTTTTCACTTCCCGTAGCGCAGCAGGAACAGCGAGAGTTCCGGCCAGTAGGTAATGATTAAAACCGTGATGAGGAGGAGTATCAGGAATGGGATCGTAACACGAAAGAGCATGAGGATCGGTTTGTTGAAGCGGTAGCTCGCTATGAAAAGGTCCATGCCAAAGGGCGGCATGCAGTAACCGATCTGCAAGTTAGCCAAAAAAATGACCCCCAGATGAACCGGGTTGATATTGTAATTCTGCGCGACGGGCAGAAGCAGCGGCAGCACGATGACGATATGGGAAAAGATGTCCAGCAGACACGAAATGAGAAGCAGAAAAATATTCATTACGATCAGGAAGGTGAGCGGGCTGGAGATATACCGCAGAGTGAATTCCGCAATCTTCACCGGGATCTGCGCATCAAGCATGTAATTAGTCGACGCGAGGGAAACCGAAACAATGATCAAAACGCCGCCGACCAGCACCACTGTTTCGCGAAGAAGAGTCGGCAGTTTCGCGAGGGGGATCTCGCGGTAGATGAAGACCTCGACGATAAGCGTATAAGCCGCCGTGACGACAGCCGCGTCACCAACCGCGAACTTCCCGCTGTAGATGCCGCCGAGAATGACGAACGGCAAGGGAATTTCCCATATCGCTTCCCGCGCAGATTTGATAGCCGCCTTGACATTGAATCGGGTCGTTGGAACCCTTGCCCTTTTACTGACGACGACGGAATAAGCGGAGAGAAGCACGACCATGAGTATTCCCGGGAGCAGGCCCGCCCGGTAGAGATGATCGATACTGACTTTGGAAATTATGCCATATAGGATCGGCGGCAGCGATGGCGGGAAAAGCAACCCCAAGGCGCCGGCCGTAGTGACAAGGCCAAGAGCGAATTTCTCTGAATATCCTTCTGAAATCATTGCCGGGAGGAGAAGTCCGCCGAGCGCGATAATAGTAACTCCGGAGGCGCCTGTGAAGGCCGTGAAGATCGCGCATGATATCAATGCGACAATGGAGAGCCCGCCGGGCATCCAACCGAGAAACGCTCTGGATAAATTGACGAGACGGTTCGGGGCGCCGCTCTCGCTCATGAGATATCCGGCCAGAGTGAAAAGAGGGATTGCCGGCAGCATTTGCGTGTCTGTGAGTTGGTAGATATTGATCGCGACCGAAGTGAGGCTGACGTTCAAGGAATGGAACCCTGTGAGCGCGCTGCTGGCGATAACCGTGAATAAGGGAGCGCCCAGAATGGCCGCGAGTACTATGATGATAAACATCAGGCGACCTCTTTGGGCGAAGGAGCGTTGTCGCCCGGCGGCAAAGGCATGACGCCAAGCGCCTGCAAGACATGCAGGGCGAAGTAACGGAGATAACGCAGACAGATGATCCCGAAGCCTATCGGGATAATCATCTCCATGACCCAGGCGGGCACGTTCGCAAAGGCGATGGAGCCGGCGCCGATTTCCGATTTCACAAGCTCGACCCCGGAATAGACCACAAGACCGCAGACGACGCTGGTGAACGCATCTGTAAAGATTCGTATTTTTGTTTTCCAATTTTTAGGCAGAAACTTGGAGGCGATTTCTATGTTGATGTGCCGGTCTTGCCTCGTGGCGACTGCGGCGCCAAGAACGGCAAGCCAAAGGATGAGCTGGCGCAAGAAAGCGTCGCCCCAGGCGAACCCGGTCCCGATATTGTCGATCAACCACTTGAAAGGCAGGACTGTGTAGCGGCTGTGCCAAAGCGTGACTTCAGTCGGCAAGTTTTTGAGAACGAGCTGAATAAAAGAGAAAAAAACAAGGATAAGGAGTATCCCACCGACGAAGCAATCTTCGACCTTGTGCAGGAAACGGAGGAACGATTGAATCTTCTTGGAACCCTCGGTCAATTACTTTCCTTTGGAAGCGCGGTACGTGGCCAGGAGATTTTGAATCTTCTTCACCAGATCCAATGAGAACAGGTTCTTCGACACGAGATCCTGCGTGGCCTTCTGCGACACGTTTTCCATGGCCTTCTGATCAGCATCGGAAACCGAAATGATCTGGATACCCTGCTTCTTTAGCGTTTCCATAGCCTTGGCGTTCTCCCGACGGGTGGTCTTATCCCAGTCATCCATGTGCTTCTTCATGATTTGCTTGACAGCCTTGCGGTCAGCGTCCGAGAGCTCCGCCAAAGAGGACTTCGAGAAGACGACGGTCCCGTAAGTATAGACAAGGGGCGCGTCGGTCAGGTATTTTACTTTGGTGTACCACTGCAAGGCGATTGTCCCGATAGGCGAGTTCGCAAATGTGTCGATCATTCCGGTCTGCAGGCCCGTGAGAACATCGGAGATCGGACGCGGTGTCGGCGGCACCCCCATCATGTGGAAGGCGCTCTCGCTGATGGGATCGCCCTCAGGGATCCAGACCCTCTTGCCCTTCATGTCCGCAAGGGATCGGATCGGCGTGTTGGACATCATATATGCGAACCCGACCTCAGTAATGGCTACGGGGAAGTATCCCTTGTCTTCCAAGTCTTGCGCCAGGATCGGAACGATCTGCGGGCGCACGTAATCGACCTCGTCGTAATTGCGAAAGAGCATCGGCAGGCTCATGACCTGGAAATCGCGATAGACCTCAGAGATTCCGCCGGCCGTGAAGGATCCGCCCTGGAGTTGATTCACCCTGATCTTTTTGAGCACAGCGGAATCGTTTCCCATGACGCCACCGGGATAAATATGGATCTTCACGTGTCCGCCCGTCGCTTGGGCAATTTCGACTCCAGCGTCGTACATGGCTTGCCAACCTGAGCTGCCCTGCGGCGCCACGGTGGCGATCTTCAGGATCTTCTCGCTTTGCGCGGTGGCTGTGAGATGCATGGACAGGAGAAAAGCTGCAATGACAAAAAGGAAACACACGACGAGTCTGAGCTTGCGCATCCCTCTGCTCCTTGATTTCGATGCTGTTTCCGGCAAGAGTCTTCGATTCTTCCGCGTCTTGTATAGCAAAAGCGTTAATCAGCGTCAACATGGGTGCGATTTCCTCAGTTTGATTCAAATTTCACGGACTCTATATGCTTTTTCACAACCACGATGATTTCAAGCCGATTGATTGCACACATGGCCGGAATAAGGGTATGGGACATGCTGCTTGCGGCTAATACCACAAGCGGTCAGCCGTCATTGACCTAATGAAGTTTGACATATTCCTTTCACCGCATGCGCTGACCTTCGTGAAGGTCAACCGCAAACATATCTTCATGGAATATTGCAATCTGATCCAGTAAATGTATTCATGTAATTCCTCGCATAAGACGCGACTTATTCTACATGGACATTTATATGGATTTTAGTGCATTATGCATCAAAAAATTTTTGACTTTAAATTATTTGTAAGAGGAGAATTTGCTTGAGAACGATCTTGAGGGCCATATCACTTCGAATGGCTCTCGATCATAAGTTTCGAACGTTTCTTACAGTGATCGGCATCGCATTGGGCGTTGCGGCATATATAGGCGTGACCATTCTATCTTCGACAATCACCGACAGTTTCACCCGAATGATCGACCTTATTACAGGCAAGGTGAACCTTCAG
>Ga0315282_10011539_pt1 | contig 13657 bp, 15 predicted proteins | sample YL17G07_20_MG_FD_203693 | JGI IMG/M metagenome (GOLD analysis project Ga0315282, IMG submission 203693) | Sediment microbial communities from Yellowstone Lake, YNP, Wyoming, USA - YL17G07_20 | ecosystem: Environmental > Aquatic > Freshwater > Lake > Sediment | place: USA: Wyoming | collected... | reverse complement strand
GTGTGCTTTTCTTTTGGTCCAAATCTGGCTCAGTTTTACCTAATATTTTCCGAATATTCCCATATTGTTGGTCTTGTCTCGTTTGGTCGCTTGGCTGAGGAGATTGGATATGAAATCTCCGTTGTGGTTGAGTATAGCCATATCTATCTGTTGGAGTCGCCATTAGCAGAGTTGAACTTCTCGTATGTGCAAACCTTGAACACGTGGAACACATAAGGTGAAAAGTCGCTCTGACCTCGCATACTTCAACTCAAATCTCTCCAAAATGTGGCAAGGTTGCCTGAATACAATGCGTGCTCCATTTCAATCTTTTTTCTGATAAACTCGATTATCATTTTCTTATCCAAAGACATGTTGCACAACGGAAGAGCTCCAATAAAGGTGTATGCTGGATCAGTCTCGATGCATCTTTCAGCAAAACGATCAGTACCTCGCACCTGATGTTGTTTGATAGTCCTCAATAAGAATTCGCCAGGGCTCTCTCACATCTGGTCAAGGTCCTGTCCCAGCCGAGGATAACCATTTGAAATATTCCAATTTTCATTTTTCCAGAATGGCTTTCAGTCAAGGTGCATGCGAATCAGGCTCGTCGACGCTTGCCTAAGCATGGCAATTTCCAAAAGCGGTTGATTGAATTTCTGTTTGGAAAACAAGAGTGTTCATCTCTTACGCACACTAAATCCTTATCTATCTGTTCTTGTACCTTCCAAAGTATAGGCGATGAGGCTCGCCTTCAACCGCCCTTGCTCCAACAGTCGCAGGGCTGATAGCTTCTACCAACACTCAATAAAAAGGAAGTGTGCACACGGTTGCGTGAGGTGGGGCGGTTCACTTTAGGACATGGAACTGCTTTAGGTTCAGAAAGGGAACAGCCTGTCGATTCGTTGTGGGTCAATAAGATCATAGGTTATGTTGTGAACCGCCAGAATAATGATGGTGGGTACAGTTTTTGTCAAGGCACAGAATCGAACGCGCAGGACACTTACTATGGCTTGGCGATCTTGGATTTGTTGAAGGTGCCTTTTCCCAATATTGGGCGAACAGTTAAGTGGTTACGTGACTTTGTTCCACAGAACCACTATTCCTTTTATTACGTCTACAAGGCGTTAAGATTATGTGGGCAAGACCCTGACAAAAAGCCTAAAACTTTTCTTATTCTTTCCAAGCGGTTCTTCAGTGGGAAATTTGGAGCGATACATGTTTACGCGGAGGTCGCTTCAGAGTTCGAAGCCACTTTTATGATCACAGAGCTTGCCAATATGATGGGTGTCGAAATTGACCGTAAGAAGACCATAGATTGGTTACTGAGTTTTCAGAACAGCGATGGCGGATTCGGCGTTCAAGGACATTCCAATTTGAACTCGACTTATCATGCTGTGGCCTCTCTCTCCAGTCTTGGTTATTCGGTCAAGTCTCTGAGAGAAACTCTAGCATATGTTAGGTCTTGTGAAAAACCCACAGGAGGTTTCACGGTCACGCCCGCCAGCTATCCTCCATACATGGAACACGTATACTACGGAGTATCAACCCTCGACTTGCTGGGCGAGCATGCGAGATACCCAGAAAAGACGGCTCAGTTTGTTTTCAGTTGCCAAAACTCAAACGGTGGGTTCGCAAGGTCAGACCTCGGCATATCAACGTTTGAAGACACTTCATACGCTGTGCATGTGCTGCGAAAAATCGGAAGGATCTAGAGGTGAATAAATGAAAGGACATATGGCGTATCTCCGCATCAAGAGGGCAGTCGAGAGTAACAAAGAATGTTTTCTCTGCGCGTTGGAAGATGAGCTTGAACGGAAATACATAGACACGTATCTTTACGAACTTGTCATGGACCCCAAATCCAGAGAACAAATCATCAAAAGCAGAGGCTTCTGCAATAACCATTCCTATAAGATGTTCATGGCAGCCAGCAAGCCTGAAAGTTCTGATGGCCATGGATTGGCTTTAGTTCTGACCAGCGTCACAGAAAAGTTCATCGGGGATCTGCGTGGCCAAGGAAAGCTGTCATCAGGGCACACTGGTCAGGTGGTCCCAAACATCACCACGTGTCCAGCATGCCTTCATCTCTCCTATTTTATGGAAACGTACACCACGCTCATTGTTGAGCTTCTGGCCTCTGGACATGAGGACTTTTCGAAGCTTTTAAAGAGTTCAAAAGGATTTTGCATTCCTCATTTTGTTGCATTGCTGCAAATGGCAGAAAAAGCGCCGTCAGACAAATTCCCAGCTATTGTTGAAACTATAATTAAAGTCGAAGAGAAGAACCTTGGCAGGCTTAACTCAGAGCTGGGTGAATATGTAAGAAGGCAAAGTTATGAGTTTTCCGATAAAGATCGTGCAGCTTGTGGAGATGTGGTGTTAAGAGGGGTGGAAAAAGTAGCAGGGAGGCGGGGCATCATACTTCTGAACGATGGGGTCAACAGTTCAAAAGGATTTGGCAGATGGCGAATCAGACTTGTCAGCGGTTTGCGGCCCAAATAGAGTGGAGCGGTGCACAAAGATGGCAAGAAAGAAAATGTTTGAACTCAATGTTCCAGATGATCTGCATGAACAAATGGGGAGCCGAGAGAGAATTCTTGAGTCACTGAAGAAAGGTGTCATCCTGTCACGGATTGGTTTGTTTCAAAAGGAGGTTTCTGAGCTTACCGAGAGAATAGACAACCTGAGGAAACGCAATGCAGAATTGCCTCATGAGATTAAGCGTATGGAGATTCTCCTGAAAGAGCTGATCGAGGACCAAAAAACACTTGCTGCTCTTCTTTGTGAGAAAAGGTGATCATATGAATACACCCTGTTTGAAAGCCTTACACAGAACAATACGAATTAAGGACAACTGCGAGATCCATGAATTGGCTGAGAAGTATCACGTCAAGGTTGATGTTGAATCTGTTCAAGAAATATTCGACCTCGGAGTCAAATGTCCATACACAGAAAGGCAGCTTGCCGAGAAGTTGAACGAGTTAGAAAACAAGAAGAAGAACCTCGAATCATCTCTGAGAAAAATCGCAATGCATCCCTCTAACCTTGAAAGCAGGTACGCCGGATTGCGATGGCAGGTTAACAGAATCTTTCTTGATAATCGTGTACGAGTGTTCCACCTGTCTGTGCATTCGCCGACGGATGAGCATGGGAAACGACTGAGAAATGAGCTCATTAAAAAGTACGTTCAATATTCACAATCAACCTGAAACTTGGAGAGGTTTCACATTGTTTGTCTCAAGAAGAGCACGATCCCATATGGAGGGTCTCAGAAGTTGAAATTCGAGAAACAAAAAAATATTGGTCATTCGTCTGAAAGCGGTTCCAGCGTGATTCTTCGAACTTGTGAATATTTCATGGAAAGCAGACGAAAAATCTCGCGTGAACAAGAACGTGGAGGGTTGGGTTTCTGGGATGGATCGTAGGGTGATATCTGAAAGAGATCTGGTCAGAGGCAGGGTACTTGTGAGTGCCTGCGCGGTAATCGAAGGAAAGGGACATGAGATACTGTTCATCCGAGAAGCAGACGTGCCATATCATGAATGGTGGGTTGTTCCGGGAGGCTACGTAAATCCTACGGAAACCGTCAAAGAAGCGGTCGTAAGGGAAGTGAAAGAGGAAACTGGACTGAATATTATTCCAATGAGGCTGATCGGAGTATACGATGACTTCTTGTCTGCACAAGATCAACCAGTCCATCATATCATCATTGCTTACGAAGGAAGAGTGGTTCATGGTCGACTAATCTTTTCTCCAGAGGCTATGACCTATGCATGGTTGAGCGTTGATCAAGCGGTCAGTTCTCAGGTCCCTGACGTTTTCAAAGCCGTCGTAAAGGACTATGAGAAGCAAAGATCTGCGGGATTGATGTCAGGCTTCAAAAGAAGGGTTCTCAGGAACAGGAAAGAGTGAAACGCATGTTTTCAACCGTGAAAACTTTCTCTCATCCTTATTGCCCGTGCGCTATTGATAAAGAGCTGGGGAATCCCCTTGCCATAGGTTCTAAGGCAAAAATAGTCGAGGGGGAACCCAGTGGGACGCTGGAGGCAGGGGTGTGTGTATGGGTATAGAGAAGATTAGGTTTGCAGGAATCGCTCGAATTCTTCAGAGAATACTTGACGATTTCAGCAAACAAGAGCCGAAGAAGTCCATTTCGCGATCAAGGACGCGGTTCGCTTAGACTGTTGAACAGTGAACATGGGTCGTTGGAATAACATGGAAAAAGAATCAAATAACGACGCAGAAAAGCGGCAATGGCTGAATAGAAACGTTGCCGCGATGGGATTCACAAGTTTGTTTAGCGATGCGAGTCATGAGATGGCAACAGCCATACTCGCCCAGTTCCTAATCATCGAACTGCACAGCTCGGCCGAAATCTTGGGTCTTATAGAAGGACTAGCTGACTTTTCCTCCAGTTTTGTCAAGGCATATTCTGGATGGCTCAGCGACAAAATAGGTAAAAGGAAGCCTCTTGCGACTTTAGGCTACGCACTCACGGGTTCATTCATATCTCTGTTTGCATTCGCATCCAACTTCTTCCAAGTGCTGTTCTACAGAACAGTTGGATGGATAGGGCGGGGCATAAGAGAGTCGCCCAGAGACGCCCTCTTGGCTGAATCGGTAGAGCCTAAAAGTTATGGGCATGCGTTCGGTTTTCATCGCATGATGGACACTCTGGGCGCCATTATCGGTCCTACCATAGCGTTTATCCTGTTGCCCCTAGTCGGGTTTAGGAATGTGTTTTTGGTTGCTCTTCTGCCAGGCATCTTGGCAGTTCTTGTGTTTGCGTACTTCACAAAGGAAAAGGCTAGCAGAAAAGAGGTTGTTGGGAAGAGAAAAATGTTGACGGACATCAGAGGTCTACCAGCTAGGTTCAAACCGTTCTTGTTGGCCGCAGGCATGTTTGGGATAGGCAATTTTGCCAACACGTTTCTAGTGCTGAAGTCCACCGAGGCGCTCGCGCCAAGTCTAGGATTGATCGTTGCGAGCAGCATCAGTGCACTTCTTTACGTACTACTTAACGTGGGCTCCGCAGTTTTTGCATACGCGTTCGGCGTGTTGGGCGACAGATTCAGCAAAAGAAAGCTGTTGGCGTTGGGGTACATAATTTTCAGCATTTACTGTGTAGGTTTTATCCTGTTGCAGCCTACTGTTTGGAACTATGCTTTTCTTTTCGCACTGGCGGGAGTGGAGACGGGTGCGATCGATTCAACCGAAAGGGCATACGCCGCCGAGTTGCTGGGTGAGAACAACAGGGGAACAGGTTTCGGATTACTGAGCACAGTCAACGGGGTAGGCGACTTCACTTCAAGCGTCACAGCTGGGATCTTGTGGACTGTCGTCTCTCCCAGCGCCTCTTTCGCTTACGGGGCAGTACTGGCTTCTGCAGCTGCAACAATGTTGGTAGCTCCCAAGCTGGTCAAGTCGCGCTGAAAATGACCTAAAACCGAGTCTCTGGTAGCTCGAGACAGCTTCAAACACTCGCTCAATTCTATGAATACTCGAGGGTGTGCATTATTCGACTTCGGTTGTTTGACTATCCAGAAACATTGTACCGCAATGTCTAGGCTCGCGATGCCACGTGCCACCGTCTAAGCTTACTGTAGCCAGTATAACCGTTGCCATTTATCCCTAGTTTTTCTCCGACAAGGGTTGCACCTAAGCGGATCATTCCGTGCGCAGCGTTGCAGTTAGGAACGTTGTCGATTTCCCAGTTTGGCGGTTCATCAGCCCTCAAAATGCGCTTGTGCGCAAGGTTTGAATGGAAGTTTTTTATGAGCCGCAGAGCATATTATGTTTGATGTCGGGAAAAGAATTCTTTCTGCGCCGTTACAAAGAACTCGGATGGGCCTACGGGGAAGTCACGCCCTGCCAAGCGATCAGAATAAACACCATGAACGTGCGACGGGAGCGCTTGGTGAAAAGGCTGAAACAGCGGGGGATAAAGCTGGAAAAAATCAGTTACCTCGAGGAGGGCTACTGGGTGCGCAGTAAATTCTCTGTAGGCGCAACAGTCGAGTACCTGTTGGGATTGTATTCCCTTCAAGAGGCAGCCGCGCAGATACCCTGCACTTTGTTCAGCGGACTGGAAAACAAGAAAGTGTTAGATGCATGCGCGGCACCTGGGGGAAAAACTGTTCAGCTTGCTGACCTGATGGGGAACACCGGCGTGATAGTAGCTCTGGACGTGAGAAAGCAAAGGCTTACTGCGTTGGCGAACCAGTTGGAACGGTGCCGCGTTAGGAACACTGTCGTCTACAACCTGGATGCCCGAAACGCTTCTGAGCTCAACATAGAGTTTGACCGCATATTGCTGGACTTGCCGTGTTCGGGAAACTTTGCAGCTGACAGAGCATGGTTCAACAGAAGAACCTTGACGGATGTCGAGAGAAACGCGCAGTTTCAGAGGGAAATACTCACGGAAGCAATCAAAGCTCTAAGTGAGGATGGAGAGATCGTATATTCAACGTGCTCACTGGAGCCGGAGGAGGACGAGCTGAACATAGATTGGGCTGTGAAGAGCCTTAAGCTCGAGGTGGAAGAGATTAGCTGTCATGGGCAGGAAGCCTTGACAAATGTCTTCGGCAAACGCTTGGACAGTTCCGTCTCGAAGGCCCGAAGAATCTGGCCTGGCAAAACGCAAGGGTTCTTCCTCTGCAAACTCAAAAGACGTGAATTCGCATGATTAAGCCTCTGAACGATTTCATCAGGCTTTTCAACGCGAGCCTCATGCTAGATGAGAATCTTGTCGAAAAGAGGGAGAACAGGTACTATCTTTTGAGTGAGAACCTGAAAAGATTCATCAACAAAGACTTCTTGTACGCTGGCACCTACCTTGGTGAAACAAGGGGCGGGATACTCCTGCCAAGCTTCATGTTTCTAACGATGATTGCTGAAACAGCAAAGAACAAGACTTACGTTGACCAGAAGACAGAATGGCTTTTCGTCTGCGGGAGAGACATATTCAAAAAGGGAGTTACGAGAGTAAACGGTTCAAGCGACAAGAATGATTTCACCCTAATCATGAATGTGCATGGTGAGTGCATAGGGTTTGGAACAATGACAGGTGCCCTTGGCGAAAAGGGAGAAAATGTTGCTGTAAGGAACACGTTTGATATAGGCGACTTCCTCAGAAGAGAGAAATAGAATGTCATCTGCGACGTTTCGCTTTCCCTCATCTGTTCATTCGTTAGAAACCCGACTGGGAGAATCATAGCTTTTGCGTCAGTTCTAGTTGTCCTTCTGTCCATCACGTTGCACCTAATGCGTCCTTAGAGACAGAATCTCTATCAATTGCTGCCTATAGAAGTTCTTTCCAAAGTCAGTTCTCGCAGGGTTTGTTGCCCGAAGACCACGCGAGCATTGAGTTCGCGAAACGTCCATATGTTCTTCTCTCAGAGAAGCGTAACGGGTGTAGAGAGAAGCTTCAAGTCTCCGTGATCGTCTAGCCTTTTTTAGGTGAGCGGAATGTACAAGGTGAGGCGAAACCTAGAGGCATAAGTTTCGTGCTGATGATCATTGTCACAGTCGCGATAGTGGTTGTTTTCGCCATAAGTTTCCTCGGGTCAACGCAGATTGGGGCAATCCCCTGGTGCAGGGCTCATACTGGATCATTGGCGACAAAAGACCCAGCGCAGCCTCCGTCGGTCAAGATGTTGAAGCTCATGTGATTAATCAGAGTCACAGGAGTACATAGACTCCGTAGTGGTGAAGATTAGAAAAGACGTCTCTATCTTGTTTGACACAGACTATGCCACCAAGACCATTCCAGTAGATGTCAAAGGAGGTAAAACAACAGTGTTGGAACTAACTTTCACTTCTGTCCCATCAAGCATGGGCAGTTTCCATGGCTGCTTCGTCGAAGTTGACTATTCATCGCTACATATAGAGTGGGTTACGGAAAACGTGTACCGTCCAAGGCTTACAGTCCCAGCTCAGTTTCAAGTACCATCTAACCAGCAGACCTAACGCGTTTGCTCTAGGCAGACCAGAACCTTTGATGGAGACCCGGGCGCTGAACCCAAAGCTTTTGTGTGGGTTCATACATTCAGAATCGAGGTCAAATGCGTAAGAGTATCGTGATAGGCCTTGTCGCAGTCTTTGCAGCATTGCACACCACACTGTATTTTCTCCCGTATGCCCTGTGGCGAAACTGGGCAGTATTCTTGGAACCTATAGAGGGTATAGTTCTAGGACCATACGTGGGCTTTCTCGCCGTTCTGCTTGGCTCTTCCATTTCAAGAATGGTGGCGTTTGACTCCCAGTGGATGTTTGGCATAATCGCTGAACCAGTAAGCGTTCTAATTGTAGGACTGTTGTCCAGAAATGTGTGGAAGCCAGTTCTAGCAGCGTATGCAGCGATGCTTCTGGCCTATTTTGCTCATCCTTTTGGAAGGGTGCTCCCTCTCTGGACCATAATGGATGTCTTGGCCTCTTTGATTCTTGTCTATCCAGCAGCGAGGTTCAGCAATCGTTTGTTCAATTCAAACGTCAAGAGCAAGGCGAAGGCTCTACTGCTGATTTCCTTCGTGGGCATAGCCACAGATTCTCTCATCAGAATCTTCCTTCTTATTCCATGCGGACTGAGCAGCTTGTTCTTACCAAGTTTTGAAGAAGTCTCCGCGGTTTTCACTGGCGGAGCAATAGCCTCATACATCGAAGACTTGCTCTTCGTCGTTTTCTCCTTTCTCGTCGGCGTCCCCCTACTCGTGAGTCTTTCCAAGCAGGGACTGCAACTTCGAGCTGCAATCAAACGTGACGAGACGGCTGCGTAATGGTCAGGACCTCGTTGTGGAGAGAACTGTAAAAGCTCTTAAACGGTATGAGACTTTAGCATTAGGACTGGTGTTGATTTGGCAGGACAGGGCTTCAGGAAACTGTTCATTTTCTTGGACACTGACAAGCATGCAAGTCCGTTCGACATCATCACGACTCTTGATATCTTCCCCGATTCCAGAATACTGAAATATGAGAACGTGACTCCCGAAGACGCCGAAAAGATCGTCTATGATGCGATGTTTCCAAGAGGCCCGGAAGGAGCGGGGCACACGAAGATTTTCATCAATGGACACGACTCAGAACTTGTAAACGGCATTCTCGAACGAGTCAAGAAATGCATGTTTCCGCCCTTTGAACTGGCAGTAATAGTTGACCCTCGAGGAGCATACACAACAGCCTCGGCAGCAGTTGCCAAAACTCTGGGTCTCTCCCTTGCCAAGGACTTCGGAGGTCTTGACAACAAGGGGGTCACTGTTCTAGCAGGAACCGGTCCAGTCGGACAGACCGCTGCAAGACTTTACGCTTCAGAAAACGCAGAAGTTATCTTAACCTCACGTTCGCTCCAGAAAGCCGTCTCGGTGGCCACAAAGATAAATGGTGATTACGAAGGCGAACGCGTCAGAGGAGTAGAAGCCCAGACGCTCGAGGACGTCGGAAAAGCAATTGAGAACGCAGAAATTGTGCTTTCAGCAGGAGCCGCAGGAACCGAACTCCTCACCATGCAAACACTGAAACAATACGGCAAAAAATGCAAAATAGTAGCAGACATCAACGCCATTCCCCCGTTTGGAGTCCAAGGCCTATACTCAAACGACGACGGCAAAGAAATCATCCCCAACATTTTCGGAGTCGGCGCATTGACTATCGGAAAATTGAAAAACAAGACAGAAGCAGCTCTCATCAGGATGGCAGCTGAAGAACCGAGGGGAACATTCAGCTACAAAGAAGCCTACGAAATAGCAAAGAAAACGCTTACTGAGAAACCCAAGGAGAAAAAGGCAATCGTAAGTGAACCCCCGAAATACTGGCTACCTTGACGCCATGGCTTCTTGAATGTCACCTGCAATCGTGTCCACAGCACGAATGTTCATCAACGCCAGAACTTGCTCATCAGAATATTCAACACTTGCCTGAGCTACGCCTGCGAGAATCTGGCAAAACACGCATTCTTTCAATTCATTCGCCCATAGACCGAAATGCGGCGTTCAAACGCGAGTTTTCATGTGTAGCGTCGCCGGGTTCATTGAGAAAGGACATCTACGGTAGACTTTAAAGAAAGAGTAGCATTATCCTTCTGGGCACATCATATTTCAGGCTTGAACAGTTATGGTTGAATCAGGCTCAACGCATGATCGAGGTTCTGGGAAAGCTATCGTAGCGGAGCATTTGTGCAAGGTCTTCAACGTCACAAGGGGTATAATGCATAGAATCAAGAGCCAGGTTGTTGCTGTAAAGGATGTTTCTTTTGAGGTTGATTATGGGGAACTGTTCGGTGTGGTAGGTCCAAATGGCGCTGGAAAGACGACGACGATAAAAATGTTGACGACCATGCTTCTTCCAACATCTGGCAAAGCCCTTGTGCTGGGCTACGACTGCGCAAAAGAAGTAACCAAGGTCAGAGAAAGAATCGGCATAGTCCTAGGCGGCGAAAGAGGACTGTATACTCGTGTCAGTGCGGTGGACAACCTCAACTATTTTGCTGACCTTTACGGCGTGCCCAGAAACGTCAGGGACAAAAGAGTCAAAGAGCTTTTGGATTTTATGGGGCTTTCTGAACGTGCACACAACCGTGTTGAAACATACTCTAAAGGTATGAAGCAGAGGCTCCATCTGGCAAGGGGGTTGATCAACGACCCTGACATCATCTTCTTGGACGAGCCGACCGTGGGGCTGGACCCTGAAATCTCGATAGAAACAAGACGCATGATCAAAGAATTAGTCGACAAAGGCAAGACGATATTGTTGACGACGCATTACATGTTTGAGGCTGACGAGCTGTGCAAGAGGGTGGCTGTCATAAGGAACGGTGAAATTGTTGCTCTCGACACGCCGTCTGGGTTGAAGAAGTACGTGATGGACACGAGCGTCGTCGAGGTTGAGGGTTACGGGATCACAGAAAAGGAAGTTGCCAAATTCAGAGAAGTTCCAGACGTCGTGTCAGTGAGCGCCGAGCTCGGCGAAGACAAGCAGGTTCTGAAACTCCAGACGCCCAAAGGCTCAGAAATAATCGCCGAAGTGCAGCAGATACTGAAGAACAGCCGCATCTACGACATCAAAATCAAGGAACCCACACTTGAAGACGCTTACCTCCGGCTCGTAGAGGGCTAAGGGAGGGCAGAGAGCAATGCCGGAGACTTTCAGAGTAATATACAGCGCTTTCAGGATGGCCATGCTCCACTGGATAGCAGACCCGCAGTGGGTCATCCCGAACATTATTGCCCCCTTCGTCTTCACTACGGTGGCTTTAACACTTTTCAGAGACTCAACAGGACCGTTCGGCCTTTACGCAGTACTGGGCGGGGGAATGATGGGCATGTGGGGAAACACTGTATACTCTTCAGGCTTCGCAATCGAGTTTGAAAAGTGGCAGGGAACACTCGAAGAGGTCATAGCGGCCCCATCAAAACTTATACACGTGATAACTGGAAGAGCAATTTCAAACGCTTTATTCGGCTTGACAAACATGATAGCCATACTGGTCATTGCCGTAGCAGGGTTCAGAGTTTCACTTGGCATAAGCGACCCGTTGATGTTCGCCGCGTCATTGCTGCTAACGCTTCTCTCCGTCTCAGCCCTAGGGCTGATTTTTGCTTCTGCCTTCGTACTTTCACGTTCCGCCCAAGCCCTGACCAACGGTCTGGAAACGCCACTGTACATTGTCTCAGGGTCGATGTTCCCAATCGCACTGTTGCCTTTCTGGATCCATCCAGCAGCCTACGTACTAGGCCCAACATGGGGCATAGACGCGATCAGGCTTGCGACCAGTGCCGACTATGTATCACAGAGTTTCTGGGCTGGCCTGAGCCCGAACATCGCCATATTCCTCGATTTGACGATCATGATTCTGATCACCTTCGCATACGTGCTCATAGCCACTGTCCTGTTCAAGCTCGTTGAGAAGAGAGCCAGGATCACGGGAACGATGGTGGAAGCATGAACAGCTTCAAAATCTTTCTAAGCAGTGCAGTCTTCTCGTTCCGCGCCCAGTTTGACTGGCTGAACCCGGCCATGTGGCTGACGATGAAGTTCGTGCTATCCCTGTCACAGATGGCGTTCTTCGTCTTCGTCGGAATCTTCGCGAAGGCAGACGTCCGGTTCATAGCAATAGGCAACGCTCTGCAGAGCGTATCTTGGAACACTGTTTTCTCCGTAATCAACATAACAGGCCACGACAAGTGGGACGGAACCCTGCCACTCGTGCTGGCAACGCCTGCCAGCAGACTACCCCTTTTCATAGGCAGAGCAATGATCCATGTGTTCGACGGCATCCTCAGCGCGGCAATATCGTTCTTCTTCGCCGCCTTCATCTTCGGCGTCAACTTCGCCCAAACAAACGCAGCGGCTTTAATCGTGGCAGTAATCCTCACGGCCTTCACGATGGCAGGCTTCGGGTTGCTGATCGGCGGGTTCTGTTTCTTCTTCAGAAACCCGATGGTATTCGCCAACATTTTCACCTTCGCGCTTCTCATTTTCTGCGGCGTCAACTTCCCAGTCCAAAACCTACCAACAGCGATCCAACCGTTCTCATACGTTTTCCCACTAACATATGGCCTAACAGCAGCCAGAAACGCTATCATAGGTCAAGACTTGATTCAGATTGCGCCCACTCTTGTCCTGCAACTGGCGGTAGGTGTAGCCTTGATGCTTATCGGGTACCTTCTCTTCCGTTCTTTCGAGAACAACGCAAGAAAAACTGGAAAGGTAGAGGCTGTATAAACCAGAACTTTGCATTCCTAGCCAGACTGATCAAGGCCGGGTTGCATGCGCGTATAGACACCAACTACGGGTGTGGTTCTGTGAAGCGCCTATCTGCTGTGCTCGACTTCTCTGTCAAGCACTGGATACAGGCTTCTTCTGGGGCAGGTCGTGAAGGTGCCGTTTTATTCGCACACGACCATGACAGTAGGGGCATATTTCGTAACCGGAACTGTCACATGTAAGAGTTTCCCTCAAAATCCAACGCTGACAATGACTACAGTATGCACTGTGATCGTACTTTCTATTCATGACTGTATCCTCTGAGCAGGCTACGTGAGTGGAGGCCGGACTCCCAGCGTAACAGGCAACGTCAGAGTCTCGCTGTTTCTTACCAATAATACGCTGATTGTCTGGCCTACTGAGGTGCGCTCTTCTAGGTAAGTTGATAGGTCGTCCTTGTTTCTTATTCTCGTGCCGTCGATTGCTATTACGATGTCGCCTCCGATTGTCACCAAGCTCCCATCCACTTGGACTTGCTTTGTGCCGCCCCGCAGGCCAGCCCTGTCAGCTGGTCCTCCGCTCGTGACCTGTGAGATCAGCCAACCGTAGGTCACGTTTGTGTTCATCGCTCGCGCAATGCTGTAGGTCATGTCGGTTCCAGATGCTCCTAACCAAGGATGAAGGTTATATGAACCGCTGTTGACTAAGGACGCGGTTTCTCGCAGTATCGCGCTCGAAGGGATTGCCAGCCCCAACCCTTGAGCAGCCACTCCTTCGTAAGTTGCAGTGTACGAGGTTATGCCGACGACTTCACCGTGATAATTCAGAAGGGGTCCTCCCGAATTACCAGGGTTTATCGGCGTCGTCGTTTGTATGCAATCTGCTATGGCGTAGCTGGACCAATCCACAGTGACTGTTCTCCCTAAGGCGCTGACTATTCCTGAGGTCATTGAACCAGTCAGTCCCAGAGGGGTACCGA
>Ga0315282_10011537_pt1 | contig 13658 bp, 7 predicted proteins | sample YL17G07_20_MG_FD_203693 | JGI IMG/M metagenome (GOLD analysis project Ga0315282, IMG submission 203693) | Sediment microbial communities from Yellowstone Lake, YNP, Wyoming, USA - YL17G07_20 | ecosystem: Environmental > Aquatic > Freshwater > Lake > Sediment | place: USA: Wyoming | collected... | reverse complement strand
CCCGCACATAAGCTACTACGATCTCACAAACGGGGACCTCAAGTACGCACGTTGGACTGGAAGCGCTTGGAGCATCCAGACGGTCGACAATACGGGGAATGTCGGCGAGTACACTTCGATAGCTATTGATGACAACGGCCGCCCGCACATAAGCTACTACGATGATTCTAACAAAGACTTGAAGTATTCTTATTGGACGGGCAGCGCTTGGAGTACTGAAACAGTTGATAGTACAGGACACGTCGGTGGTTTCGTATCAGTAACTGTCGGCGAGTACACTTCGATAGCTATTGATGACAACGGCCGCCCGCACATAAGCTACTACGGCTCCGAACAAGCTGATTGGGAAACTTACGAAACCTACATTAAATATGCCTACCGAACTGGGGAAAATTGGATTATTGAAACAGTTGACTCTAATTACGCGGGCAGTTGGACATCGGTGGCCTTGGATTTAAGTGGTTACGCACATATAAGCTACGGTGGCGGCGTTGCCCCTCTAAAGTACGCCAACTGGACGGGCAGCGCTTGGAGTACTGAAACAGTTGATAGTACTTTAGGCGGATACACTTCGATAGCTATTGATGACAACGGCCGCCCGCACATAAGCTACTACGACTTGGAAAAAGGACACCTAAAATACGCCAGACTAAATACTGCTCCTGCTCTATCTTCTGGGATTATTTCTCCCTCGTCTGGTGGAAAGGACACGATCTTCACTTACGAAGTGACTTATGTTGATAACGATGGCGACGAGCCGTCTTACATCAGGGTTTGCATCGATAACGCGTTTTACCCCATGGCGCGGGCGGGCGGGGTAAGTACAAGCGGCGCGCTGTATAATTACACGGGAACCTTTGGTGTCGGGGAGCACACCTTCTACTTCGAAGCTAGTGATGGTTTTGCGGTGGTGAGGCTACCAACTAGCGGGAGCTATGATGGCCCGAACATAACAGCGCCGGGGGAAACGCTTGTATTTTTTGGCATTATTATTTTAAGCGGTTGCATTGGAGTAACGATAGTTGCATACTTAAAAATGAAAAGACGAATTGTATTCAGGAAGAGTATTTGATGAGAAAAACTCCATTTATAGCTATTTTAGTTACAATCATAATAACTGCGCTAGCGACGAATCCTCTTCAAAAAAATGGCAAAATAGATGGACATTCGCCAATCTTGTTTAGCCATACTGGTGATAATTTCCAACCATCTGCTTGGGCTGATAATTACGTGCCGGAAAATATTGGCGAGCTTATGGATCCGTCGGAAGACCCCACAAGAGATGTTTATGTCGATGGTGTGCGTCGGTTTATCATTCTTTACGACAACGGGTCTTGGACTGAAAATGTCAGAGACAACGAGAACATGCAAGAAGAAATTCTTGATTACGTAGAAAACGCGGCAAGGACGGCATGGAATGTGATTGTCACGTCTTTAGGTTTTCGTCAGCCGTTATATGATTATGTGAACATCAGCCTCGACAATGGAACCAACATACAGTATAATTGGCGGGGAGATATTTCGATGACAACCGATGCCCTAAATATTATGGCAGGCGGTAAAATCTATCACCCAACTGAGCAGGGCGCATATACTGCCTTAATTTCGCACGAGTTTTTTCACGCCGTGCAACAAAGCTACATGCTTGAAAATTTAGCACACGATGGAGACTGGATTCTTGAAGGCTCTGCGATGTTTATTGAATCGTTGGTTTCTCCATCTGCGCAATTTTGGCAAGATAATTACTTGGCTGGACTATCGGGTGGACCGTATACCCAATCAGAAAATTACAGATCGGACTACATCAAAAAAAGCTGTTCATACATTAAAACGCCGGATAACAGCTCTTTGTATTTCGGCCCGAATCAAGCTGGTCCGTACGCAATCTCTCTTTATTGGAGATATATCTATGAACATTATGGGGGCGCCTTTACCATAAAAAATGTTTTCGCGCGATTAGGACAGGACAATACTGGGGAAAACCGTGACAAGCAGACGGCGTCAATAAACGCTGTGCTTGGCACAACTGATTTGCACTTCGCTGATTTTGCCACGGCAAATTATGTGGAATTTTCATCCCAACCTTCTGCGAGAAAAGGTACATTTTACCAATACAGCGACCGCTACTACGAAAATGTACCGATTTCACTCAGTATCTCATTTACACATCCGAGTGCAAATCACAGCGGCGGCATGCCTTACACGTATGCAACCAACTACGTGGAAATAACTCCTGAAAATGTGCCGCTGTCAATAGGTTTTGATGGCGATGATAACTCGAATTTTGAAGTGCGCGTTGTCTTCATCAAAGATAATGCTTATTACACGACTGCGGATATGCCTCTCGATAATGCTAACCGCGGCGGCTACAGCGTTGCGCAGGCCACTCAATATGATAACATTGCATTGGTGATAGCAAGGATAGGGGACAAAGAGAACAAAAGCGGGGCGGGGACGTATACGGTCTCTTTATCAGCGTTGGGTACAACAATCGTTGACGCCCCAACCGAAATAATCCCCACCGACAACTTTAAAGTTAAGGCGAGAGTAACCAACAACCTGGACAATTCAGTGGAGAACGTTGCGGTGTATCTGCAAGTTTTAGACAGCGGCGGCAACATAGTAAATGGCAGCACAAGTTTCATTGTTCCGTCACTCAACTCAAAAGAGAACACGGTTGTAGAGCTTCAAACTAGCGTGCCAGCGAACACGCCCTCTGGCAGTTACACTTTTCGAGTTCGGGCGGAATATGAAGGCTTTTACGACAACACAAAATCCGTCGAGGTAGTCCGGGGAGACTGGACCTCGCGCGCCACGCTGGAAATTACTAGCGTAGGCAGTGCGCTGACAGTTGCCGAAAATGATGTCTACGTGTCGGGCGAATCCCCGACCGCAAGCGTCCCGTATTCGCTCCGCGTGAGGTACGCCATTTCCAGAACCGAAGGAGGGGGCACCGAACTCCATCCCGACAACTCGGACAACTACCCTGCTCTCATCGACGGCCAGCCGCACGCCATCACCCGGGTTGGAACGGAGCAGTATTACGCGCTGTGGGAGACGGAGAGCGTGGCAATAAACGACCGGAACAACCATGCCGTTAAGGTGCCCAACCACATAACGACCGATTGGCCGGACAATGGCTCCAGGTACTACTATCTGCCCATCATAACCCGAAACAGTTGGATTGAAAACGACGACGTGGTTTACGTGAACGTGGTTTATTGCTGGAACCGCCCGTCGCCGCAGATTGACAACTCCTGGACGAGCACCTATCCATTTGCATATGTGTCAGGTAGCGCTCTTTGGCGGTGGCACTCCGGCACTTGGGAGAATTTGAAACCACTCCCCGCTTTAGCGGGGAAGGGAGCAGACTTAGAATATCTCAAACCGAGCGTGTTAGATGGAAACAAAGGAATATACGCCGTGCGGGGCGGAGGGACGAGTGATTTCTGGATGTATGACAGTACAACCGACAACTGGCTGTCGATGGCCCCGCTTCCATATCCGGCTTCGACGGGGGCTGACATAACCGTTGGCAGGATTTGGGGAGAGGACGATAACAACCATCTGTGGAGCGAGGATGGGATTTACGCGATAACGGGCGGCAACTCGCGGGCAGTGTTCGCTTTCCGCACAGAAGAAGACACATGGTTCCAGGTGGGCACGACCCCGCTCCCGACGAACGATAAAAGTTCGCTTGTATGGGCGAAAGACTCGCTCTATCTCATCTCCGGTGGGAGCTTCTACAGGGGGATTGTCACATTCGTGACGGACACCACGCCTTACTACTACATCCACTGGCAACAATTGCCGAATCCTCCAAAAACCGGAGCAAACAGGATTTGTTACAACGGCGCCGACTTCATATTGGCCGTGTTTGAAGGGGAAAGAGAACTCTGGCGATATTCCATAACAGATAACGCGTGGAGCCTCGAGGCAAAGCTGCCCGCGAGCGTGCTTGCCGGGGGTGACGTGGCCGCCAAGTCTCCAAGCGATAACTGGGCAGGGGTTTTCGTGATTCAAGGCGGCGGGGATAACGGATTCTGGGAATACACGCCTTACCACACGCCCAGAACGACCCTGATCTCACCCGCTGACGGAACGGTTTTCAGCACCCGCACCCCGACCTTCGAATGGTCAGAGGTGTCCAGCCCGGCCGGCGTGTTTTACGACTTGGAGATATCGTACGACAACTTGCTAATCATGAGCGTGGAAAACCTGCGGACGACGAGCTACACGTTAAACCGCATGCTGTTAAACGGCTACTACACCTGGCGCGTTGTCACCAAAACCGGCTGGGGAGACCTTTGGACGGAGACTTCAGACGAGAGAAGATTCATCATTTCCAGCCCAATCCCGGTCGAGAGCACGTTCGTGTGGTCCCAGAGCGATTGGTCGGGCCCATCGGGCGTGAATTTCTGGGACAACGCGGCGGGATATTACGCTGGCGAACAGGTCGACACCTCAGACAACGACAGCGTGAAGCTTGCCCCCAAAGAGTACCAGTTTGGCAACAATGCGGCGGACATTTCGTCATCTCCGATATGGAAGATGGCTGCGCCCACGGAGTGGTCTTCCATCCGCTTTACCGCCCGCTCAAGCAAGGTGCTGGATAAGATTCGGGTTTACGTCAGCCCGGTTTACGGTACGCCTCCAGCCTACACCTTCGGGATTCAGGTCGACGATGGAACTGGCCAACCGTCGGGCACGTATCTCAGCTCCGAGAACGCGACGCCGACCACTGCGGGCTGGTACGTGATAGACATTCCGGATGTCCAGCTTGCGGCCGGCGGCATTTACCATATCGTCGTCAAACCCGCGGACATCTCATCGGATGAAAACGCCATCGCAATCCGAAGATCCTCGCCCCTCCATGGCCTCGTCCCCTCCCAGCAAACCGCGGAAGCCGATGCTTACGACAGTGAAGCCAACACGCTGCTAACAAAAGACGACGGATACACGTGGGGAGTCCAAAACAGCCAGTCCATATACGTGCTTGATTTCACAGACAACACCCACGACGGCAATCCATACGCGGTGGCCGGGTATCATCTGCCAATAGACGGGCAAAACTACGCTGGGCAGGTCTTCAAGGCTTTTGTTAACGTGGGCATAACGAAGGCGGGCTTCTTCATCCAGAAGGTCGGGCAGGCGGGCTCTGGCCCATCGCTTTACTTCACGCTCGTGGACGTGGACAACGGGGCGGTGCTGGAGAACTCCATGTTCGCAACGTTTTCTGAAGTGCCCGAAAGCTACGGATGGGTCGACAAAACATTGCCGGAGCCCATCTGGCTTACGGGAGGCCACACCTACAGGTTTTACCTCTGGACCCCAACGGGGACGGACCTTTATCGTTTCAATGCCCCACACACGGATACCAGCGCTTCTCCTTACTCCGAGCTGACTTTTGGCGGGGTGGAATCGGCCGCTACTTACTCCGCCGACAACGGCAACACTTGGACAATTGACAACGCGCGGGACGTGGTGTTCAGGTTTGATGTCATAGAAAGCATGTACCGCCATCCCTCTGGGTTCCTCACCTCGTCCGTGTACGATGCCGAAGAGGTGGTGTACTGGAGCACGATTGAATGGGATAACGTCACGCCGGAGAATACCCAACTCGTCGTGCAGGTCCGGGCAGACAACCAGTACCCGATCTCGACAAATTGGACTGAAGTCGAAAACGGCCAGAACCTCGGCATGAGCGCCCGCTACATCCAGTACCGCGTGGATCTAACCGGAGACAACGTCGCTACCCCCGCATTTAGCGGAATCCGCATCCACTACGGCACTACCCCGCCAACTGACTGGACCCAGAGCAACTGGGCAGGCGGTGCAACGTACCCAACGCTCGAAAATGGCACCTGGTACAGCATTTATCACAAGTATTACCGAGACGAAAACATTGAAACAAAAGGCGCGGGCGAAACTAGACTCGGAGACGCGGAAAACACGGCGCATCTTGTCGTAAGCGAGGTCAGCGCCGGCACGACCAGCGCCGGCAATGAATTTGTGGAACTCTACAACCCGACCCAAGAGAACATCTCCATCAACAACTCCAATTTCAAGCTCCGCTTTGTCAATTCCTCCAACGCTGTGACGACGAAACAAGTCACCTGGAACAGGAACGTCGTGCCGGCCAAGGGCTTCTTCCTGTTTGCAAGCCCAGGCACATTAGCCGATCCAGATGCCACCTTTTCGGCTGACCTCATGGAAACTAGCGGGGTGATTATCGACAATGATTTGGATTTGGCCAACGGCGTAATAGACCGCGTCGCTTGGGGCAGCCCCCCGCCGTCTAATGGGGTTGAGGGCACAGGCATAGCCACTACCTTGGCGACGGGCGACTCCATCGAGCGTAAGGCAAAGTTGACATCGACCGCCGCAAGCATGGCCCCGCCCGTTCTACAATCAGAGAACACATGGATGAGCCTGAGCGACACTCTCGGTTATGGGAACGGGGTCAGCGCCGCATACGCCGAGAACGGCGGCGTGCGTTACGTCTATCAGCTTCGAGGCAACGGAACCGATTTCTACAGATATAGCATTGACACGAAAACGTGGGAAAATATAGCGTCCACGCCAGCTGCCATTGGAGCCGGCGGAGCACTTGTATATGCGGAGAACAATGGCATAAAGTACCTTTTCGCCCTACGCGGTGGCGGCGGCGATAATTTCTACCGCTACGACGTCGCTACGAACTCTTGGACAAACATGGCCACCTTCGGCACGGTCAGCACCGGCGGCTCGCTCGTCTGGACCGGAGGGGATAACATCTACGCGCTACGCGGTGGCACGGCCGAACTCTGGCGCTACAGCATATGCCAGAACTCGTGGACGCAGCTGGCTTCGAGATACACATTTGGAGCCGGTGCCGCGCTGGCATGGGGCGGAGGGGACATCCTCCACGCTTTTAAGGGCGGCAACTCCACGACCTTCTACAGGTACAAAATCTCAACCAACAGCTGGACCAGCCCCGGGAACGCGGCAGCCGCGCCAGCGACCGTTGGTGCAGGTGGTTCTCTCGCTTGGATTGGAGGAGACTTTATCTACGCGGTTCGGGGCGGCGGCAACGCTGATTTCTGGCGCTATAACATGAGCAGTAACTCCTGGGATGCCAAAGCGAGTTTGCTGGAAAACGTGGGGACGAACTCCGGCAACCGCCTCGTGCACAAAGACAACTACCTTTACTGCGTCCGGGGAGTCACTACACTGGCATTCTGGCGCTATGCGATTGTGACAACCTCTGAGGGCGGCGAGAACCAGTTAAAGGGCAACAGCTACGACACCGACAACAACTCTAACGATTTCATTGTCCATCGTGGTTATTACAATCCGCAGAACTCGCTTTCAGGCACGGAGCGCAGCTACCTGTCAAGTGGTTACCTTGAGTCCTCAATCTATGATGCCGAGCAGCTCGTTCCTTGGGAGAACATCACTTGGGACGCGAGCACGCCTGCGGGTACAAATATCGCTGTTGAAGTGCGGACATCAGAGAACGGCGCAACGTGGTCTGGTTGGGAAACCGTGACAAACGGCGAGAACTTAGCTATATCCGCACGTTACATCCAGTATCGCGCCAAGCTCTCTACCGATAACGCGTTGGTAACCCCTCTGCTCTATGAAATCCGCATATGCTTCGACCCAGATGGCCCAGGTCTTCTAAAGAATGCAATCTACGGGCTTCGGGACCTTGTTGACGTGTTTAGACACATGGAGATTCAGCATGGTGTCAAAAACTCGTTGATGGCGAAACTTCAGAACTCGTTGCAAAAACTCGAGTCCGCGCTCGAAGTTATTGGCTCGCAACGGGCGTCAAGTTTACTCAATACGGCAATCAAGCAACTAGAAGCGTTCATTAACCAAGTAGAAGCTCAGAGCGGGAAGCATGTAATCCTCCGCGATGCAGAAATACTGGTGGAACGTGCGCAGAATGTTATTAAACGAATTAACACTGTGCTTTTACGAGTGGAAGGAACTCCATGATTCGAGTCGCTCTCTGTGGAGCCTGCGGGCGGATGGGTCAGCTGATAGTCAAGCAAATTTCGCAACAGAAGGACATGAAGCTGGTCGTGGCTGTTGACGCCCAGAATGCTGCCTGTGTGGGGAAGGACGCCGGGGATGTGGCCGGCGTGGGCGGGCTAGGCGTGAAGGTGGTCGGGTCGAACCGGCTGACTGAAGTTCTGAAAAGCTCGAAGCCCGACGTGCTCGTGGACTTTACGAACGCTTCCGCCGCGGTCCAGGACTTGAAAGCTGCTGCCGACGCTGGCGTGAGCGTCGTCATGGGCACCACCGGGTTCAACCCGACGCAGTGGAAGGAGATTGAAAAAACAATCAAGGAAAAGAAAATCCGCGCGGTGATCTCCCCGAACATGTCCGTTGGCGTGAACGTGTTCTTCAAGACAGTCGAGGAGCTGGCCAAAAGGCTGGGGCCGGACTACAGGATAGGGATAACCGAGGTCCACCACGTCCACAAGCAGGACGCCCCCAGCGGGACGGCGAAGAAGGCCGCGCAGATACTCGCGAAAGCGCTGGGCAAGAGCGCGGACAGCATCGCCATCAAGTCCATCCGGGAGGGCGAGGTCGTGGGAGACCACACAGTGATTTTCACGAAGTCTGACGAAAAGATAGAGATAACCCACAGCGCGTTCACCAGGGAGACTTTTGCAGTCGGGGTCATCAGGGCCATCCGACATGTTACTGAGAAAGGCAAGAAGGGCGAAATCCACGAGATGCAGGATGTGCTTGACCTTTGACGACTATCTCTGGCTCGAACCTACGCTTGCTCTGCTGGAACCCTTCCAAGCACGCCAGAACATTATCGCCACGAAGATGAATACCAACGTGTCAATAATCAGAACATTAAACAGGGCCGAAGGCACCGAACCGAAGGGCACCAGTTGAAGTATCGTCCCGTCTGCTCCAACTGCCCAGCCATCTTCTGGAGAAGCCAGGTGCACGGCGCCGAGAATCATGCGCGCCGAAGAAGATTTCGCCCAAGAGGAACCATCCCAGTAATATATAGTCCCGCGACCAGTGGAGTAATCCTCTCCCACCACCCAGCCACCAGTGGTCGACGACATGCAAATTGAGTAAAAGAAAACTGGCTCACTGGAGGTGCTGGCGAGAGACCAGGATGCCCCATCCCACTTCAAAAAGACCCGGGCACCAGTTGCCCACCCCTCATTTGGCGACGACATGCTAATGCCTGAAAGAGACTCGCTGGTTGGGGATGTCACGAGCGACCAGTTCTCGCCATCCCATCTAATTATGCGTCCATGACTTCCGACCGCCCAAGCATCCGTGGACGAAAGCGCCTGAACGTCATGGAAGTTCTCAGCGACAGGAGAAGGTGAATTTTCCCACGATGTGCCGTCCCACTTCAAAATTGTTCCGTTATATCCTACTACCCAACCGTCGTTTGGTGACGAGAAGTCTATTTCTCTGAGGGCCTCGGTAGTCGGGGAAGGAAAGTTCTCCCACCCGATGCCGTTCCATCTCAAGATCGCTCCGCCTCGCCCAACCGCCCAACCATCCGTGGCCGACAACATGTAAACTCCATGCAGGTTCTCGGATGTTGGAGAGGAGATGCTCTTCCAATCGCTGCCGTCCCACCTCAGAATTATCCCGCCTTGCCCCACGGCCCAAGCATCCGTAGGAGATGCTGCATAAACATCGTAAAGGTCTTTCAAGGTCGGGGAAGAGACGGAGGTCCAAGTCCCACCCAAAACGACTCCCGACTCAAATATCGTGGACAATACTGCCAAGGGGATTACCATGGCAACGAGGATCGACAAGACACTGCGGGGGTCTGCCAAGCCTTACCCCTCCGAGTGTCTTTTCGCGGTGGCGCCGAACAGAGACCTTTCCCTAACGAACCCCAAAATTTTATCCCTCAACTCCACGGGGTTCTGAACGAAGATTACCGAGGCTTCTGATCTTCGCCCGAAAGATCCCCCGGACGGCCCGGTGTATCCCGCGGTGTAGATGAAGACCGAGCCGACGCCGAAATGCCTTGAGACTGGGCCCTGTATGACATCAATGGACATTACCCTGCTGTAGGGCACGACATGCTTCGACTTCCACCAGACCCCTTTCTCCTCCATCACCTCGTCGTTTGACAACACGTATGAAATTGAAGAGTAGAACTTGGGAATCCAGTAGGTGAAAAAACACACCAAACCAATCAACGGCGCGTAAAGAGCAACGGCAACGGCCCACGCGAACTTGGGGACGAAGACGAACACTGCCCCAGTTGCCACAGAAAACATGGCCAGAATTACGAGCACGGCTGCTAGGGCATATGTGGCATAGACCTTCTTCATGTTTGGGTGCGGGCCGAACTTTTCACCTATCTTCACGTTCCTCAGATAAAGTTTCTCTTGGTAAATAAAAGCTAACACTCAATAGTCCACTAAGACTTGGCCTTGTGGTAAGGACACGGGCGCCCTAGCCTGCAGTACCTGCACTTCTCCTGTTTGGGGGGCTGCGGGAGAGGCCCGACCATGTGCCCGTATTTCCTGCGCGGCAATCCAACACCGAACTCCTTCGTCCGCCAAATGGTTATAAACTTGCGAAAAAACACAACTGGGTAGAAAATGGCGAAAATCCCTGTGGGGATACTGGGCGCGACCGGCGAGGTCGGGCAGAAGTTCGTGGTGAACCTTCAAAAGCACCCGTGGTTCGATGTGGCGGCGCTCTACGCCTCGGAGAGGTCGGCGGGGAAAAGCTACGCCGACGCCCTCAACTATGGGAAGGAAAACTCGAGGTGGTTCCTCAAGGAAGCCCCGCAAAAGGAAATTTTGGGGCTGAAGGTCAAAAACATCAACGAGGCGAAAGCCGAAGACTGCAGACTGTTCTTCTCCGCCCTCCCATCAGAGGTCGCCCTTGACATAGAAGGAAAAATCGCCAAGGAGAGGCCGGTCGTGAGCACCGCCTCCGCATACAGGTACTTTGACGACAGCTTCACCTACATGCCCGGGGTCAACGAGTCCCACACGAAGATGATTGATGTCCAGAAAAAGTCCCGCGGCTGGAAGGGCTTCGTCGTGCCCCAGCCCAACTGCACCACCATAGGACTGGTGATGTCGCTGAAGCCGATCTACGACAAGTTTGGTTTGAAAAGCGTGACGATGGCTTCCATGCAGGCCGTGTCCGGTGCGGGTTATGATGCTGTGGTGAAGTGGGCAGAGCAGAGAAAAGCCCAAGGTGCCGGACTTCCCGAAGAACTTGAGCAATACACTCCCAAGACTTTCGAAGGAAACGTCATCCCGCACATCGCGAAGGAGGAGGAGAAGGTGAAGAAGGAGACGGTGAAGCTGCTCGGGGAATTCTCAGGTGGGAAGATCAAGCCTGCCGATTTCAAGATAACCTGCAAATGCAACCGCGTCCCTGTGCTGCACGGGCACACGGAGTCTGTTTTCATCCAGACCGCGAAGGGATGCTCGGTAGAAGACCTCAAGGCGGCCTGGAGGGGGTACAAAACCGAGTTGCAGAAGCTCGGCCTGCCAAACGCGCCAAAACAACTTATCGTCGTCGTGGATGATGTCGACCGGCCGCAGCCGAGATTCGACTCGATGATTGAGGGAGGGATGGCGGCCGTGATCGGCGGGGTCGAGGCCAACTCTTTCGACAACGGGTTCCAGTACACTGTCCTTTCACACAACATAGAGCTCGGGGCTGCAAAGGGCGCCGTGCTGGCCGCGGAGTACCTGTACAAAATGGGGCTGATCAAATGAAAGATGCCGAAGGAATTGCAACATCGGTAATTGCTTTGATTGTGGTTTTGGCAGTCGTGGCTGGCGCCGGTATATATTTGCTTGTGACTGGGACGGGGGGGACATCACAGGGCGGGGTGGGGGAAAATGAACCGACTGGCACACCCGGTGAAAACGGAGCAGGAGATAACAAACCTCCTAGTACGCCCGAGGTGCCCACCAGCGGCCCCTATTTGGATAAAATATACTCCGCCACCTCATCAAACGGGATTAACTGGGTGGTAGACAACACCATGGTTTTCAACCACGCTTCGGTCCCCGGGGCGGTTTATTTCGAGAACAAGCTTTACGTGTATTTCGTGAACGCGGCGGACTGGGAGAACGAAAAATTGAGCGTTGGGATAAGCACGGACCGCGGGGCGACTTTCACCACCCACGACGTGCAGATCAGCGGCTCCAACAGCCCGTACCCGGTGGACCCGAACCCGATAGTCCAAGACAACAAGATCAGGCTCACCTACCTGGGGAACTTCAACCAGGGGGAAACCGGTAAAATCGTCACTGCAAACTCGACCGACGGGATAAATTTCACGGAGGATGGAGTGATCTTCACTGCGGACGTCTACGATCCAGATTTGTTTTATGATGAAGTCGGCGGCGAGTGGGTGCTTCTCCTCAACACGGGGGGCCTGACAAAAGCAACGGCCTCTTCTCCCACGGCCACATTCACAGAAGACACGAGTTTTAACTGGTCTGAAGGCAGCATTTCATCGACCCACAAAATCGAGGACAAGTATTACACTTACTACGCTGGGACGGCCGCTGGGGCGGGGGGAGTTTGTGTTGCCGAGTATTCGAACGGGGCTCTCACAAACGTCGCGAACAGGATTTTGAACTATCAGGGCCTGAACGCTGACCCCACAGTTGCCATATTCGGGACGAACGACTACAAGATGTATTTCAAGACACGAGCTGTGCAGCAGGGATAGTATATTGAAATTGAAAATGATTTTGCGGTGTTGGCCGTGGAGTACCTTCACGAAGTTGGACTAATCAAGTAACGCGTTTTTTTGTGGTAGCGGGGGGTGGAATTTCAGGGAGTGTATTAGACCACTCTCTCTTGAACCACCGGCCTCCGGGTGTCGCAGAGTGTTGAACTCTTATGAGCCCGGCGGGCACTCCATGCTGCCCTACCCCGCTACAATCAACCTTCTCTATTTAGGGTAAAATGACTTGCGCTTCAGGCCTGAAGCGGGGGTGCCTGGGCCGGAGGTGCCTGAGCGGGTGGCGCTGGATGGGTTTTGGGAGAAAGGAACTTGCGCAGGAGCCCGCCGACCACCGCTCCCCCGCCAATGACGAAAATATCCCTGGAAAGGACGATGGCTGTGCTTCCGTACAACCAGAACAAATCCCCGCTCCCTGCCGGTTGACCCAGCGCTTCCACGGAGCCGCGCGTAAGCAAAATGACAACTGCCTCGAGGAAGATGATGGCGTCAATCAGCACCGCGTTCATCGCCCCGGCGCGGAACTGCAGCAACCAGTTGCCTACCTCGCGTGAGAGTAGATAACCTGTGAGCATACCCCCGAACAAGAAAGAGATGGTGCCGCCCCCGAACAACACGCTGCGGCCGGCCCCGAAGATGAAGCCGTAGATTACCGGGCGGATGTAGCGCTTGCGGTCGAGTCTCATGGACAAAATAAGCAACGTGACACACGTGACGGCGAGCATGAAAGCGCCGTACGCCAGGGCCATTTGGAAGTCGTCCATAGCCCTCCCTCTTCGGCGGCGGATAAACGACTTTTGCCGTGGCTCGGTGGTGTGTCGCATTAATCCTTTAAGTTTGGCATAGAATCGCTTCTGGAGGCTGGGCCACCGGCGGTGGTTAACAAAAAACAGGGGTGGTTCAGCATGAAGAAAAAGCAAAAGCGTGATTGGAAGGA
>Ga0315282_10011536_pt1 | contig 13658 bp, 16 predicted proteins | sample YL17G07_20_MG_FD_203693 | JGI IMG/M metagenome (GOLD analysis project Ga0315282, IMG submission 203693) | Sediment microbial communities from Yellowstone Lake, YNP, Wyoming, USA - YL17G07_20 | ecosystem: Environmental > Aquatic > Freshwater > Lake > Sediment | place: USA: Wyoming | collected... | reverse complement strand
GGGAGAGTTGTATCCTGTAGCCAGTTGAAGATAATAGAACAATAGGAGATTGAATCCCAGAATGAAACCTAACGCTATGAGATACAACCTGTCAGATTTCATTCAGTCAACCACATGTTGTGCTCGTTCCTTAGGAGGGGCAAGAGGCGTGCGTCTTCTGAGTCGTTCAATCAACCTTAGAGTTTCTTCCCAGATAATGGCAAAGACGATCTGAGTTGGACTTGTAGATTGTATTGGAGCCGCGTATATGGCAACTCTCCCTCTATCCACGACTAGTTCCTTACCCAAACGGATTCCATCAATCCAGGCTCGCAAAGCATAGAGGAACTCCATGGGGTCCCTATTGACAAATACTCTCAATATTCCAATGAATGCTAATCTACCTGCTGTTAAGAGTTCGAAGACACGATATCGACTGTTCGAAGCTGTGAGCAGCGCAAGCCAAGCTCGATTGCTCAAGTAGAATTGGAACCACAGTCTTCCGCCGAAGCTTCCAAGGCTCTTGTGATAACCAGCCTCGATGTCTGCGCACACGCACTTGTAGCCTGCCTCCCAAAGTTTCAGACCAAGAAAGTTATCATCGAGATAAGCGAACGTTCTAGGGCTGAACAAGAGGCCTTCTCGTTCTATGCGTCTCACCACCTCTCTCCTGTACGCGCTGAAACTTCCAGAGGTATACGCTACTTCATGCGTTGGTCCCTTCTGCCTTATGGGGATACCTTCCAAAATCTCATTCATATGAAAGCCAGAATTGACGCGCTGATTATCACCGAGAATCTGACCTTGGATCGCGCCTATTCTTGGATTTTTCTCAAGAATGGAAACGAGAGCTTCGAGAACGCCGGGAAAAAGCACGAAATCATTATTCATCAAGGCAAAGTACTTGACCGAGGGATCGAGATGCTTGTATCCCAGGTTGTTTCCTCCGGCATAACCTGAATTGACCGGACTTCTGAGAACTTTGACCCTGTTGACCAAACCTTGTGAAATTAGCCTGAGCAGACTCTCATATGATCCATCGTCGCTGGCGTTATCAACCACATACACCTCCGATTTGAAAGAGCAAATCTGATTCGTCGACAAGAATGATTGCTCGGTCAAGTCCCAATTCTTTGCGCTGTTATAGTTCAACCAAATGATTGCGACGCGGGGTTCTTCGTCCAATTACGCATCACTGGAGGGAAGAGATGTTAGAGTTCTTCTGTCCATGACTTGTTTTCTCATAGGTGGCATATGCTTGATACATTCTCTCGATCAGTTCTCTAGATGCCAGTCGCCAGTCTACCCTGTCTCGGACTTCTTTGCTGGCTCTGTGCGCGTATTCCCTTGCTTCTTGAGGATTGGTCACTACTCTAAGGATAGCGTTCGCAAGCCGTGTCGGATCTCGTGGTTTGAACATGACTCCGTTATGGCCGTCCGAGATCCATTCCGCATTCCCAGGTATTGAACTCACGACCACAGGCGTGTCAAGTGTCATAGCTTCTAGGAGACTTGATGAACAGCCGTCCGAGAGCGAAGGGGTTACGTAGACATCGCAGTCCTTTACATATCTCAGAAGTTGAGTCCTGGGAACATTTCCGGCGAAACTCACAGCCCCTGTAACCTTCAGCTCCTTTGCGAGCTGGATAAGCAGTCGCGTCTGAGCGCCCTGCCCGAAAATCAAGAAGCGTACGTCCGGGCGTTTAGCCAACACCAAGGGGATTGCGCGAATAAGTGTGTCAACCGAGTAGATTGGTTCGTGTTTCCGAACACATACAACAACAATTTTGCTTTGCCATTTCAGTCGTTTGCGAATTGTTCTGTCCGCTGTTATCTCCTTGAGATCGTCCAGGTTTACCCAAGGGAAAGATACTATCTTGGAGGGAGAGCAGCCGAGTGCCAAGACCGACCTTCGTTGAACTTCACTGTCAATAAGTAAAATGTCAGCTGACTCAATGACTCTGGCAGTTATCAACCTATGGAGAAATGAGCGATGCGGATCAACAATTATGTCGCTTCCATACGCGAAAAGTACGAAAGGTTTCTGCCGGCAAATCGACGCGTATAATCCGTATGTTGTTACCCAGTTGCCAATCGAGATGTCAGGTTTTATTGAACTGAGATAGCGTCTCAGTTGAATGATGCGCCATAGTGTTCCTATCGCGATCCGAATGTTGTTTAGCTTCCTGATTTTCATCGTTTTTCCGAAATCAGGTAGTTGGATAACGCGAACTCTTTTGAAACTGAGAACCGGCGGCAGAAAGGTCAGGAGATAGGTTTCAAACTCAGACGCAAATCTGTCAAGGAAGAGTTTATCGTAATGGTCAATGCCGTTGTGACAAAACGCCAAACGAAGTCGAAGTGCAGATTTGTTCGTGGATGGCAACAATGGAGTCATGGTTCTTGAAGAAATCTCTTTTGCTCTTATCGAGGTTTTGTCAAGTGCGGCAAGTGGGCTAAGCGCGAATGTGCGTGACATAATGTGAAAGCCCTTCCTCAAACGCTACCGCAGGAGACCACTCGATCAGTTTCTTTGCTTTTTCGATACTTGTCCTTACGCCAAGGAAATCACCCGTCCTCGGAGGTTCATGCCTGACCGGAAAATCTCCTATCATCTTTCTGAGCATGTTGACTATTTCGATTATTGTCACGAATTCCCTTCCTGCAAGATTTATGGTCTGGTTAATTGCCTCCTGTTTCATCGCCAGCCGTGTAGCCTTCGCTAAGTCAGTTACAAATACCCAGCATCGCCCTTGCTTTCCATCGCCATACACGGCAATTTGCTCTTTCCTCATTGCCCTCCGTACAAAGGCCGCGATAGCCATGTTACTGCGCATCCTCGGTCCGTAGGGTATGTCATACCTTAGTATTGTGTAGGGAAGTGAGTGTACCTGATTCCAGGATTGCACTAGATGCTCTTGTCCTATCTTCGTCTTTGTATACAGGTCATTCGGTGGTGGAATGGGAGTCTCTTCAGTGACCGTGCCGCTTGCCCTTCCGTATACCCACACCGTCGATGCGAGTACAAACCGCTCCACCTCGCGACCGGTGCAAGCGCCTAGCAAGTTTAGCGTCCCAAGTTCGTTCACAGTGAGACAAAGCTGTGGGTCTGTTGCGGCAATGTTGACATCCGCGACTGCCGCGAGGTGGAAAACAGTGTCAACATCTTGGACCGCTTGATACGCATCTTCCCTAGAGAGGAGGTCGCCGTTGAACCACTCGGCCTCGACAGCAAGTGGTTTTACCTTGTCAAAGATTCTAACTGTCAACCCTTCCTCCAGCAATGCGTCTACTAGGTGGCTTCCAATGAAACCAGAGCCGCCAGTCACTAGTACGACCAATGAAGTCAGCTCCCTAAGTCAGACATGACACTGCGGGCCACTTCGCACACGCGCTGAGCCTGCTCCATGGTCATTTGACTGAATATAGGCGGATTAACCATACGACTGCACAAGTCATCCGCAACCTCGAACTTCGAAACGTTGCTCAAGAAGCTGCCAAAGACCGGCTGAAGATGCAGCGGAGGCCAATAGACTTCGCCTCCGAAAATGACTCCAAGTGTTCTACATCGCTCTTTGAACATGTCTCTGTCGGTCTTCTTTGGCAAAAAGAAGGTGTATTTGTAATAATTGTTCAGTTGATTCTCTGGAGTCACAATGTGATCAATTCCCAGTTCGTCAAGAAAGGCGTCGTAAACTCTAGCAATCGAGTTGCGGTTCTGAATGAATTCGGGAAGGCGTCGTAGTTGCACGAGTCCAATTGCAGCACATATCTCGGGCATCCGCCAATTGTATCCCAAGCTCACTACTCGATTGCTGCTGAAATCTTCCTTGCCCTGATCTCTGAGAATCTTAGCTGTCTCAGCAAGTTCTTCGTTGTCAGTGGTTATCATGCCGCCCTCTCCAGAAGTAACGATCTTCGTAGGATAGAAACTGAAACAGCCAGCGGAACCAAGAGATCCTGCAGATTTTCCTTTAATCCTAGAGCCATGAGCGTGTGCAGCATCTTCCAGCAAGAACAGATCTCGATCTTGACATATTTCGTAGATACTCGAAATTTCTGGACAGATAAGCCCTCCAATATGCACTACAATGACCCCTCTCGTATGTCGCGTAATCGCCTTCCTAACCTTGCTTGCATCAAGGGTCATAGTGCTGGGCGAGATATCTGTGATCACGGGCTTACCTCTGGCATAAATCACGGCTGCAGCCGTGGCCGAAAAGGTGTTAGTCGGGACTATCACCTCGTCTGCTCCTTTCAGCCCATGGGCTCTGAGCATTATCTCAAGAGCACTTGTACCGGAGTTCACGGCAATCGCATATCGCACGCCAACCAACTTTGCGAACTGATTTTCGAAGTCTCTAGTGTAGTTTCCGAGTGTCAACCTACCTGAAGTCAGAATTGTGCTAAGATGTTGTTTTAGCTCTTCAATATCAGACGGCGGAAAGTAGGGTTTGGCAGAAGGTATAATATCACAAGTCATTTACTGATGTCCCCACATTTTATATTGCGATAACCACTACCAATTACGAACCGACAAACCGTGAAGAATCCTTGGTATCACAAAAACCCTTCGCCAGATTGCAGAAGGTAGTTTTCCGTCATGATATGTGGAATGTTGGCGTTGTCTATGACCCCATAGACTCCTTTCTTGATTCCGATTTTCGACCGAGTGTACACTGGCTTCCTCCCATAGGGCCTAGAAAGTTCTTGGCAGACCCTTTCGGGATTCTTCGCAAGGGGGTCCTCAATGTACTCTGCGAGGAGTTTGACTACAATACTTACAAGAGCAGGATTGTGAGGGTGGTAATCGCCAATGGAGGCTTCGCCTCTCAACCTGAGGTGGTCATCAGCCGACCTTTCCGCTTGTCTTATCCGTACTTGGTTGAACACAATGGCGCAGTATATTGCATCCCAGAGTCTCATGAAGCTCGAGAGATAAGCCTCTACAAGATGAAAAATCTTCCAACCAAATGGGTGAAAGTCGGACCCCTAATTCGAAACGTTACTGCTGTTGATGCCACGGTTTTCCAACACAAGGGTCTGTGGTGGCTTATCTGCAGCGACGCGAATGACGCGCCTTTAGAGAAATTGTTCGTCTGGTATTCAAGGAACCTCCCAGGCCCCTGGATGCCGCATGAAGCCAACCCGGTAAAGTCGGACATTCGATCCTCAAGACCAGCGGGCACACCATTCGCCCACAAGGGATCACTCTATCGCCCGGCCCAGGACAATTCTCGGACGTACGGTGGACGCATTGTACTTAATCGCGTCGTAGAGCTCACTCCTGCGGAATTCGAAGAAAAACCGGTTTGCGTTGTTGGACCATATGAAGATAGTCCATGGCCTAGTGGCGTGCACACTCTATCCGCCGTTGGAGATATTACTCTGCTTGATGCGAAACGTAACGTGTTCGTTAGACAGGCCTTTAAGCACGGTTTGACAAGCAAGTTTCGGAAAAAGTGAAACACGTGGATTTCTGCGAGACGACAGAGCTCTTGACCGATAGAATAGTGAGAGATTCGATAGATTCCGACATCTGCGTAAGCTCACCGTTAGCTGTGCCCTCGCTTAACACATCCTCAACCTAGTGGGACATTCCAGTGCGACCGTTCCTAGATTGTCTCAACAAAGAAAGCTGGAACAGTTTTCTCCGTAGGCAAGTCAACTCTCATTTCTGGCAAACATGGGAATGGGGCGAGTTTTTGGCGAGTTTCATGCATAGGAAAGTCTTGCGGTTCTCAGTTCATGATTTTGAAGACGATATCTTGGCAGTCAGCAGTGTGTGCGTGGAACCTCTTCCTCTCCTGGGAACAATGGGCTATTCAAAGGGTGATTCGATCCCGGTTTATCACTTCAGTGGTCCGATTGTTAGGGACGATTTGCCGTCGCAAATGCGAAAGAAATTGTACGAGGGATTGATCGATTTCATGGATGAGGAGCTGAGAAAAAGACGAGTACTACATGTCACGATAAGGATATGGGATCCTTGGTTTGGTCCCACTTACTTCGGTCCTTGGACTAACGCCGGTTATCGCATACAACGATACCACACGTACATGTACGCCGTTCCACGAGACGAATCCCAAATAAATGAGAAGTACGCCGGAAGCTTTCGGCGGGAAATCAAACAAGGTCTTCAGCGCGCTGGGACAGTGGAAGCAAACCCCACGATTGATTCTGAGAAGATCTACGAGCTATACCTGTTATCGATGACTGAAGCGGGTGTCTATCCGAGGTATTCGCAGGAGGAAATCACTTTCGTTCTGAACTGGGGAAACAACCTGAGAGATTTGTACATTTGCAGATATGAAGGAAAGCCTATCGGATTTGCTATCTCTCTTAAATTCAATAAAACGGCGATCTACTGGCTCGCGGGCATGGATAGGAATTTTGCTCGGATTAGGCCTGCAAATCTGATTGCAGATGAGTTCATTCGTCACTCTCTCGGACGAGGAGTGCGAGCAATCGATTTTGGAGGAGCAAATACAGAGGGTTTGGCCCATTTCAAGGCATCAATCGGAGCAGATCCAAAACCGACATTTCAGCTGACTAAATACTATTGTACCACTCTGCCTCTCAAACTGGGTCTTCAGCCGATTCTCAAATTGCCTGGGGCGAAAGAAATGGTTAAGAAAAAAATGTCTTTGTTGAGGAGAGGTCTACAAAGCTCATTCAGCGGTCCCGTGCAGAGCTTTGGAAAGGACTTCGTGCAAGCTAGAAAGGGATAGTTCGGGGGACTTCCTAAACGAGTAATCGCTCACCATCATTGTGACGGTGATCAACCTTCATCTTATGACCTATCGAAGGGTCTCGTGAGGCAATTCTGTGCTTCTGGTAAGGATTACAGTTTATTGATGTGGCGTGACTATCTATTTCAGGACCCATGCTCCCATCAGTGTCGAGGAGGAAAACAGGTGGACAGTAATGCAGAACACAAGCAGCGGTTTCAGGAGAAAGTAGGAGCCCACCTTGACACGGTAATTGATGTTTATGTATTCTTAATTCCTGCTCGAATAAGAGCGTTATTGGGGGACTTTGTCACGTGGTCCAAGATCTATGAGCGATTGCCCGGCGTGACTCTTAAAGGGGCTCTGACTCCATACCGCATCCGTTCCCAGTCTCCGGCCGCGATGGCATACATTCCAACGGATTTGTTCGCGTTGCGTAACGTGTTGCGCTATGTCGGTCCCGAAGACGTGTTCGTTGACCTCGGTTGCGGAAAGGGACGAGTGCTTTGCTTTGTAGCTGGCAGGCGAAAACTCAAGAAAGTGCTAGGCGTAGAAATAGTACCAGAGTTGGCGCAGATTGCTCGGAGAAAGGTCGCAAATTCAAGATTGCTCACTCCCGTCGAAGTAATTGAGGGAGACGCTGCAAAAGCAGACCTGAATGAAGGAACTGTGTTCTACTTGTTCAATCCTTTCGGCGAAAAGACCCTGCGCAAGGTTTTGAGTAACATTGAGACTAGTTTGTCTAGCAATCCCAGAGGAATCCGTATATTGTACTACAATCCTAGGTGCGCCGACGTGCTGGACAATACTCCTTGGCTTCAACCAAGTATTGAGGAGGACAGAAGGCTAGAGAAGGAAGTGAGAGGAAGACTCCGCGTTAGAATGTGGCACAACTAATGTCCTCTGTTCGGCGTGTGGTCCCCGCAACATTCTGACGTCAGCTTGCCCATGAGGTTAGGTACGTAGAAAATTCAGCATGTCTTCGAATTGACCATGGAGTTTTGATTTCTATTCCTTCTGCAGAGTGATTCCTGTTGGCCTGGAATAACCTTGTGCTCAAAGATGCGGTAGCTTATGTCCTCGGCACAGGCGCGAATGGTCTAGGAGTGATTAGAAGTCTAGGTAGATTAGGAGTGCCGATTGTTGGAGTCGATTTCAGCGCTGACGCGCCTGGTCTGCGCTCTAAGTACTGTGAACCACTTGTTACTGCAGATCCGACTAGGCAGCCTCAAAGAGTTCTAGAAGCGCTGGTACGGGAGGGAAAGAACCATTCGACGAAAGGGATCCTTTTCCCGACTTCTGACGATTTCGTTCTCTTCGTATCACGTTTTAGGCATCAATTGGCTGAGTCCTTCCAGTTCGCTATTCCCGCTTCAGAGGTTCTCGAGAGCATTATCAACAAGGGGAAGCAATACGAGCTCGCCGAAGAGAACGGTGTACTGTGTCCTCGAACATACTACCCTCGATCAATGCGCGACATTCTCGATATCAAAGATCGAGTTGAGTATCCTGCCCTCATCAAGCCGTACTACTCGCACTTATGGCAGACGGAATTCAAACTGAAAGGGATAAGAGTAAACACACCTCGCGAACTTGTTGCTAGTTTCAAAGAAGTATCTGATCCAAGTTTTCAGGCAATGGTTCAATCGTTTGTCCCAGGTCCACATGAGAACATCATCGAAGTCTGTATTTATTTGTCTCCCAAGCACGGAGGAAAGCTATTGGCCCTGTTTGTCGATCGAAAAATCCGACAGTACCCCGTTGATTTTGGTGTCGGGACATGCATGGACAGTGTCCATGACGACCAAGCATTGAAGATCGGTTTGACTTTGCTTCGGCGCCTGAGCTACAGGGGGGTTGCAGCCGTCGAATTCAAGAAGGACGCAAGAGACGGAACTTACAAACTACTTGATCTTAATGCTCGCCTGTGGTTGCAGAACCTGCTCGCGACTCAGGCCGGCGTCAACTTCTCGCTCGTACAATACTTGGATCTCACTGATCAGTCTGTCGAGTTACAGAAGGATTACGCAGATGGTGTCGTCTGGCTAGACGCTACCCAAGATTTCAGAGCTTATCGTGATCTTAGCGGATCTATTCCACTATCTGTCCTGAACTGGCTGAGGTCGATCCGCAGAGTAGATTGTCACGCATACTATGCGCGAGATGACGTAAGACCCTTATTGAAACAGTACCTCAACATACTCACTCGATTGGCCCGCTACAAAATGAAAGAATGGGCACATGGTCAGATTTGATAAGACAGACTGGTCAAAACGAGGGTTTCATGGAATCTCGGGAAATACCGAACGGCGACGGCAAAAACCATGACCCCAATATCATCACTACATCCTTCGTGACGATCCTTACACAAGCGATAGGTACGATGCTCCAGCACAATTTCCATGGCTGGCGATGCGCTGGGTCGCAGGCTCAGTCTTCATACTGTTCACACCGGGGTTCGGTCTGGTACAGCTTCTGTTCGCTTCGCGACGTGAGCTTGACTCGATTGAGAGGTTCGCGCTCAGCGTAGGATTGAGTTTAGCGCTCGTTCCACTGGTAGGTCTTTTGTTGAACTTCTCCCCTTGGGGGATACGGCTGGACCCGATTCTTCTGAGTCTATCATTACTGGTTCTTGTGTTCGCGTTAGCCTCGGCGTTGAGAGACTACTCGCGCTTGGAAAAAGTAACGACGTAGCATCACTTGCCTGTTACGTGCCGTTCACCTTCTTCTCAACTGGAACTGGGACCCTCCAGAAACTGTCAAACATGGGAACGCCAGTTCCTTCAAATCATTGAGAGAGCGCTGGGGGTTTCGTCGAATAGACATACTCACCTGTCCTTAAGATCCCGCAAATGGATCGTCTGGATTTGCTTTGAGGCTCTTTCATAGAACGCGTCGTCAGGCGTCAGAAGTGTTGCTCCAGTTTTTTCTGAAGCCTTCATTCATCGGCAGCAATTACATTCTTCACACCATCAAGAAGTCGGAACTGAGGCGAATTACGAACCAAGACTCATTATCGTATGGGTCCAACCCGGACAACTTGAGAGAAGTGGAGAACGCCTACAAGTTCGTGGACATGTATTGGGGAAGCCATCTTGAGCCATTGTAGTTCATCATCAGGATTGCAACTTTCGGAGCGAGCCGTATGAGTGGGTATCCTTTATTGCTATGCCATCTTCGTGAACCAAACTACAACTTCAGGCTTGTTCAAGCCGCCCGCAAGTGACCTTTCTCACTCAGGTACGCCTGCAAACCATCGTCCCAGCTTCTTTGGGCCCGACCCAGAAGCTCAGCAAGATGGGAATTGTTCAGGGCACTGTTCGCCGGCCGCCTAGCCTTACTTGGATAGGTTGAAGCCGAGACTGGCTGAACCGGCACCTTCAACCTCGTGAGCTCCACCGCCTTAGAGGCAAATTCATACCAGGAGCATGCACCTGAATTCGACGCGTGCACAACACCTCCCGCATTCAACTTTACAAGCCGCAGAATTGCATCCGCAGCATCCATAGTGTAAGTGGGCGTCATGAACTGGTCGCTCACAACCTGCAGCGGCCCACCGTCCCGAGCCTTCTTGAGAATCGTCTCAATGAAATTACCCCCCTTCCCTCGCGCCCCCGCCACACCGAAAAGGCTTGCAACCCGAACAATCAGAGCCCTCGGTTGAGCCGTCAGCGTAAGTTGTTCACCAGCCAGCTTAGACACACCATAAACGTTCACCGGAGCTGGTTTGTCAGCCTCAAGTACCGTCAGATTCCGTGGATAATACTTCGAAGCGAAAGACAACGGATAGAAGTGAGGCGCCCAGACGATTTTGCCATCAAATGACGCGTTGAGCGTGTTCACATTAGCAGGTTCCAGGAATATGATGTGGTTGGGATCAACTGTCCTAATCGCTTCTGTGAGCTCAATGTAAAAGGAGTCAACACGCGAAGCGTTTAGTGCAGGGATTATTGAGGTTTGGACCCAAACTTCGTTTAGCAAATCGTACCGGCTATTATGGGTTCGTTGGCGTAGTAACTTGCGATGTTTTTCCACACTGCGGCTAAATGATCTTGTAGTGAAGGATCAGCCCAGAAGGCTGAGACTGCTTTTCGCATGCCAAGTTCATCAGCTGAGTACTGTTCTACTGACCAGTCGGGCACTCCGCATCCGCCGAATCTCGACGCCCAAAGCCATTGGTGCATATCCAGTACAACGTATAGTCCGTATTTCTTGGCCATTGAACATCGCGGTTCACATACCTTGCCAAGAATACTGCATCGAACCAGTCCTTGAACCGCTCGGGGTTAGCCCAGGAGATTGGCAACCTCACCACGTTGAATCTCATCTGTGCAAAATTAGGCATTTGAACCCCTCACGAACGTCGAATTGGCACGAATGCGAGTCCAATCTTCAGTTTTCAGTAGTCTCTTCACCAAAATGATCTATGGCGTGTTTTTGCCCGCAAAGTCTTATGAAACATAGGATACTTGAATATGTGAGACGTACTTTGCCAAGGAAAGCTTCTACTTACCGCCCATTTGCGTTGACAATGTTTGTTTTCGGTTTACTGGTATGGTTGTATGTTGTCGCGATTCAGATCACTCATCCTGAATGGCTTGCGAGACAGTTTTCTCACGTTGCTTTTCCACCCTTAAACTGGCGGTTGGATGAAGTGGGCATAATCGCCTTTGCTGTGTCGGCCTTCGGATTCTTCGTGTGGCAACTCGAGGAAGAAAACGATTCGAAAAGATAACCCACGTCAAGAATACTCGTGGCCTGCAGAAACACCGATTTCGAAGTGAAAGACCAAGGAAGGCTCAGAATCTTCTCGGCGCGCTCAGAAAACGAAGCATGAGGCTCGCTCATCTTCGGGGAGTTTGGCTAAAGCTGGTATATGTCGCGAAGTTTCCTGTTGACCTCTCTTCGGAGAACCTCTCCAATCTCTCCAATTTCGCCGATCAATAGGTTCCTTGACAAGGTTGCAATCTTGTCGAGCCTTATGACTGAGGTTCTCTTGAGTCCTGTGTCAGCGAACTCTTCGTGATCTTCCGGAATCAATAATTCCGTCGATGAAAGTTCTGAGGGTACCTTGGAGGATATGAAGGCGACGACGCAGTCCTTCTCTCCTTCGGTCAGCACTAGTGCTGGCCTCAATTATGTGCTTGTTAGGTCGTGAAGGGGAAAGGTATGAGAACTATCTTGCCCTTCACCTGTACGCGACCTTGAGATCCTTTGTGGAATACAGGTCAGGCTCACCGACGAGAAAATCTTTGAGAGAATGCTGTGACGTGATCATTAATGCCAATGTTTCTTGATCTAGAACAAGCGCATCAAGCTTCTTGCTCAACTCTCCTAGAATCTCCTTGATCTCCTTGATCTCAACCTCTATCGTCACGTCACATCACCTACTCCTGCTTCCTGGCTTCACCCTTCCACGAATTGATTTGTTCCCATGGCCTTGAAGTATTTGACTTAGAATTTAGGTTTGCGTGACATCCTCCCACGACTAAAGGTCGTGGGCTTCCTGGTTCTTCGACCCAGCTTGCTCCGCCACCACGCATGTTCTTCCAGACCATGGCTGCAGGTGATCCTGTAATGATGGGTCGGCCCAGAAAGGATATTGCTTGGTCCTGAAGCCAGACGCCAAACCATCAGAGGTCGTGGAAATCTGAAGAACCTCTTAATGGCTCGCGCGCCATGACTAATCGGGGTTGGTTGAATTCAATGTTCTCTTACCGTTTACGAGGTTGGTATTTTGCTTGGCTAGCAGGTAATCTTCCATTCGATTGCGGCGAGCCACCAAACAAACGAAGATGTAACAGAACCGCTAATTAGAACCCCTTTTATTTAGAGAGCTAAACAAAAGGGTCTAGGTGTGAGTTGCTTGGCCGAGAAGATACCCACGTGGTTTGGGTCAGCGGTGACGCGCTACCTTGCGCCCGAGATAATGCGAATAGTTGACGAGAGGGTGACAAGATCTGAGAATGCGCTGAAAGAATTGATGAACGCACGTTTCGCCACGCTGGACGCGAAGATCGACGGGTTGGAGAAACGACTTGACTTAGTCCAACGCGTCGCACTACTTGAGGCCAAGGTTAGAGATATCGAAACCAAGGGTTGAAGCGCGCAAGATCCTGACGCTGCTGGATACAGCTTTCAACCAAACCAACCCGGCTTGATCAGAAATATCCCAGATCGCGTGTCATCCCCTCGCGTTAATCATGACTCCTCTGGCCATTCTACGGCCGGCCGGCACAATAAAGTCGTTGGCGCAAACCACGTTTGGGACTGCAGCGCACGAATGGTTCAGGATTTCCTCGGTTTTCAGCAGCTTTCCTGAAGGTTTATTGGTTGCCAGCTGTCAACTTTTGTTGGTATGGAAATTGCGTACGGTTAAGATTTGGACCACGATAGACCGAGGCCTCAAAAGGGAACTGAAATCGCTCACGACAGATCTTGGTTTCAAAACTGAAACCGAGTGCGTCCGCGAAGCTCTGAGGCAAGGTATCCAGACATTGAAGGCCCAAAGATCTGTCTTCGCAATGCTCGCCAAGAGAAAGGACTCCATCCTTCAGAGCGCCGGTCTCTTGGAAGAAGAGTATGCACAACTGAGCAGAGGCGAACTCGAACTCAAAATAAAGTCACAATGGGGAAAAGTTGAACAATCCGCGTGAGACGTTGCAGCTGACATTCATTGACTCGAACGTACTCTTTCGGATGTTCGCAGCATCGCCCCAGAAGATAAGACAATACCAAGAAACCGGCAGTTGCGGTAACAAATCGTTAGACTATGCGATAGGTTTGCTGCTTAAGCTTGAGCGGGGAGGTTATTCGACCTCAGAGATCGCAGTACTCGAAACTGTTAGTGTGGCTTCCCGCCTTGCCGACCTGAGTAAAGCTGAGACCCTGTTTCGAGCTGTCATAATGCAGGAGGGTTTCCGGATTCTTGAAACAAGGGCTCTGACC
>Ga0315282_10011535_pt1 | contig 13659 bp, 14 predicted proteins | sample YL17G07_20_MG_FD_203693 | JGI IMG/M metagenome (GOLD analysis project Ga0315282, IMG submission 203693) | Sediment microbial communities from Yellowstone Lake, YNP, Wyoming, USA - YL17G07_20 | ecosystem: Environmental > Aquatic > Freshwater > Lake > Sediment | place: USA: Wyoming | collected... | reverse complement strand
GGTTAATCAAAAATCGGAATTTAACCGCTGGTTCTCCAATTAAGAATAAGTATCTGGAAACACCTGTTAAAACCTTGAGGTATCTGAAGGTATTCAAATAAAGAATCATTTCATTAATCCAAAAATTCTTAGAATGAAGTATCCAATCCAGCATGGTATATCATAAGTTTTGCAAGGTTGAGCTGGAGGAGTTATTGTAGTTGTTGTTGTACTTGAAGCTGTTTGTGGTGTGGTTGTTGTACCTGAATTAATCGTGGTGGTTGTTATAAGTGTTGCGAACGTGGCTGTAGTTGAAGTTATAGTTGTTGAAGTCACTGGTGTTATTGTGCTTGAACTTGTTTGTGGTGTGGTTGTGGTTGGAACAGTTGTTGATGTAGCAGTTGGAATTGTTGTTGTAGTTGTTTGTGAAATAGTTGTTGTTGTGGCAGATGTTGGAGCAGGAAATTCTGTTAGACCAAACCCATAATAAACTTTTCCATTCAATGACAATTCGGATGAAGTGAGAAAGAGATTCAAAGCTATTTGAGTTCCATTAAGGTTTACAATTGGAGGCGAGTTCGTACTCAAAACTTTGCTCTTATAAGAAAGGCCAGATTCGGTGATAACCGTCCAACCTTTAGGTGCACCTTCTGGAGTAGTTTCCGAATAATTGAAAATTATTTGAGAAGGTTGGAATAGTTTATGATTGCCATCTGTCAAAGTTGTGCCACCAGTATAATATGTTGTCACATTTTTCAGACTGGTAACAATCCAAACATCAGAGCTGTACGACCAGTTCCAGAAAACTTCATCATAGAAGCTCATTTTATTTGAGAATCTGAAATCTTCTGTTGTGTACCAATGCGCAAAAGTACATAATCCTTTTACATCAGATGCACTCCCATTAAGTGTAATTTTACCTTCCAATACAGAATCCATAGAGTCAAAGTTGTTGCTAGACCAATAATGAATAGGTCCTCTTTTGAGTGTCAGGTTCAGATAAAGACTCTTCTCCGGATAATCTATGTTAAGCAAAATCAAGGATTCTGATCTTCTCAAAGAGGCAGAAGGAAGAGGTGAACGAATGTCCAATATGTTTTTGTCAAATTGAAGCTCATCTGCTGGGCAACCATCAGGAAAATCGCACTTGTGATTTTCATATTTTTCACTGTCAGAAAACAGTTCAAAAACAGATTTGTATTTTTTCGTTTTCTGAAATTCCCAAATAGAGTACTTGAACCCATACAATTTTGGTTTGTTTAAAACACAATAGAACCCATAAGCATTATCATTATCGGGAAAAGGATCATACAAATCTTTCTGGGGCACAGTACTAGTTGTTGTTGGAAGAGTTGTGGTTGTTGTTTGTCTCCCAGAGCAGCAACACTTCCTAAACCATCCACAGTTGTCTTGTCCCGCATTTATTTCATTTGAACTGCAATATCCAAACCATCCTGTACAGCTTCCAGAACTGTAGCCTTGATTTTGACAGAGAGAATTGCAGTTGTTTTGTATGGTAGTTGTAGTAGTTGTTGGGCTTGTTGTTGTGGTTATTGGTTGTTGTGATGTAGCAAGTTCAACTATAGTATCATATATTCCTTGTTCAACACTGTCAAATTTTCCTCTATCGAGAGGGTTGTTGGGATTTACATAATCGCCTCCATACACAGGATAAATGAAAGAAGCCCCGTTTGCTTTTGTATCTGCATCGATCATTTTCATAAATGCTTTTTTATCTTCAATGGACAAAGCAGCAAACTTTGATAGGGGCGAGTTTGAACTACCTGCAGCGTAATCCAAGTGCACATTTAACGGAATTTCTTTTCCATATAAAATTTTCATATCCTCTTTGACTCTAGTATAATTTTCATGAAGTGTAAAGGGTTTATTAAGATCTTCTTTCCATAGTTGTCCGTCTATAATATCTTGATTGGACCATACTGAATAAAAACCATATTGAGTGAGATTTGTACTTCCGATAGGTGGATTATTCGATTCCACTGACAGGCCTGCCTCTTTTCCTGTCCTCTCGAATATCGTTTTGAAGCTTTCATCAAATGCATGTAGGTTGGTTATTGCTCCATGTGTATATGCTGCTGATATCACTATGCCTTGACCGTCAAAATGCATTATATCTACGCCAGCTTCTTTCTCTTTCTTTGCCCAATCAGCTAAATAATCTTGGAACAATTTACTTCTTGGGTCAGGGTAATAGCCGGCATAGTCCGGAATTGGATTGCCGTCACCACCATATAAAATCATCGATTTGAAATCAGCATTTGATATTACACTTCCATTTGGCCAAGTATCAGCATTGTTTCCATTTGATAAGAACTGTAAAGGTAAAAATCCTCCAACATTCACACCTGGTATTGCATTTTTTATCTCAGCTATCTTTTGTTTGTATGCTTGATGCTGTGCATCTGAAGTGCCACCCCATTTCCAATAGGCACGCCATATGTAGTCTGGTTGGATAGGTGTCAATAGTTGTATAGCATCTCTGCCATCAGAGGCTTTGGTTGTAATGTCGATGTATGAAACTGAAATTCTTTGTTTAGGTGGGGCGGTGGTTGTGGTTGTTGTCGAAGATGTTGCAAGAGGAGTTGTAGTTGAAGTCGTAGAAATAGTTGTTGTTGTAGAAGTAGTTGAGCAAGGAATTGTTGAGTTGGATAATTGTGCAATAGTATCATAAGTTCCATCTCTTACAGAATCATACCTGTCTGTATACATTTGATCACTTCCGCCCCACATAGGATAAGCGAAAATAATTCCATTCTTCTTTGTACCAGCATCAACATCAGTCAAATAATTTATCTGATTTTGCTTTGAAAGTTGTGCAAACTTGTACAGTTGGCACCAATCACATTGTCCAGACCAGTCCAGATATGTGATTACAGGAAGATTTCCAACTGCTTTTTTCACTGTGGGCCAGTCTTCAGTCAATACATAAGGTGCTGTTGTGTTGAAATCTGCAGGATTTGTACTGGCCATTACGTAATCCACATTCTGGAATAAGAGATTCAATCCATTCCCATGCCCTTTATTGTAAAGGCTCGAAATGCCTTCAGCATTCCAATTGAAAGCGACAAGCACAGTTCTTCCAGATTGAGATGCATGCAGTCTGACAGCTTGCGCTATTTCTGCAAAATTGTTCGCGCAATCTGACAGTACATCATCAACATCACCCACTCCTTTGTTCATCATGAGCTTCTCATACATACATATTTGGTCAAACCATATGGCATCTACACCTGCATCTACAATCTTGTTTGCCCAACCTATGACGAACTGACGCCATTGAGGATTGGAAAAATTCGCAATGCATCCGTTGTAAAAATCTATTATCTCGCCTTTGGGTGTGTGTGCACACATGCTATCGTAGTTTGATCCTACCACAGTTCCATTTGCCCATATATCTTTTGATTCCAAATGCGATGTCGTAATTCCTCCTGCGAAAATCAGATTTGGATTTTTCTGTTTCAAGAGTTTGATATAGTCTGAAAGAGCACTCAATGATTGCAAATGACCTTGATAAGTGCATGGAATGTTACTATTACCGCCCACCTGCGACGCAACAGTCCAAGGCCACCACCCTGGGCACTGGTTCCACCAAAAGTAACCTCGAAAAACGAAATTTGTTTTCGCATTTGCCAATAAACTGCCTGCCAATAAATTTGTTGTATATCCGCCCTTGCCGGCTGGTGCATTGATCGGCTCATAAACAGCAGCTGGCTCAAACTTTGGAAAAGGATTGTTGCTGCAAACGGATGATCCCTGAGTTGGAAAAATACTTCCTGCAATCACTTGATTGCTTGGGGATATTTGAGGATAAATTTTAGTCAAAGCACTTGCCAGAAAAATCACAATAATAATTGCAGCAATTGCTGCTGCTGGAGAAGGCATATATTTAATAGTTTCTCATATTTCAATAAATAAATATGGCGACAGCAACATGCAGCATCTCAGCCAAACCGTGCAACTATTGGAATGATTGCATCATCATTCGCAGTATATGCACTTGCAATAATTCTTTTTATCAAGGAATGGAAAACAATTAAAAATAAATAAATCTAATTAATAGATATGAAAATATCGATAACAATAGTATTAGCTGTAATATTTGCAATACTTGGAGTGATTAGTTTCCTGTTAAAATTTGGGGCACACAGAATTCTAGGAATAGTATTCTTCATAATAGCAGCAGTGATAGCAGTATACTATTACATCAAGCAAAAGAAATAACTTGGGATTAGCATCAAAACAATAAATTTTCTAATACCCCTCTAATAAACCTTTAAATTTTTGAAATCATTTTCTATAAATTTCATCATGATGATCGTAATCTTCCAGTTTTACAACTTTGTTCTTTTCATCTATGGAAAAGACAAGAACATAACTTCCAAAATGAACTCTTCTCAATCCCTTCATTACATTGCTAAGAGGCTTGAATCTATTTGGATTTTCTCTGATTTCCAAAACTTTTTTGTTTATTATCTCAAGTTGTTTCTTGCTTTTCTTCTCCATTTTATGGAACTTTTCAATCAGTTTATCAGAAAGCTTAAGACCATACATTTATTTCAATCCAAACTCTTTTGCAAAATCCTTTACCATCCTATGCTTTCCCTTTTGAATTTTCATTAACTTTTTGATATATTCAGGCCTTACTTCTGGTTCTACTTTAACAAATCTTTTGAACTCTTTGGCCATGAGATTTATGGCTTGAGATTTGTCTTTTAGATTATACTCAGCTTTTAGATGATTCAAAACTTTATTGGCTTCTTCATCTATCTCTACTATAGCTTTTACCATATTAACACCATATTAATATGAATTATTTGCTATATTTAAAGGTTATGATTATCGATTTTCTAATACCCCTCGTTAGAAACCATCGATTTTACATTTTTGAAAGCCCTAGTGATGAGAACCAGAAAGATTTTTGCTCTTATGAAGAGAGATTAAACCTCAAAACCAAGTAAATCATATGACAATGTATTATTTTTGGAGGATGGTGGATAGGGTCATCTATGGATCCGATATTCTATTGGAAGTCATAGATGCCCGTATGCCAGATCTTACACGCAATAAAAAGGTGGAGAACAAGATCCGACGAAAAAGAAAATTTCTTATTATTGTAATAAACAAATCTGATTTGATAACAAGAAAAATGAGAATGAATTTTTTGCAAAAGTTTAAATCAAAGGAATTGGTTTTTGTCTCGTGCAAAGATAGAATGGGAATCTCGACTTTGAAAGAAATGATATTTAAGTTGGCTAAAAAGAGGCGACATTGGAACTATACAAAAGTTGGTGTTATCGGTTACCCAAACACAGGCAAATCGTCAGTCATAAACGCTCTAGTCGGCAGATCGGTCGTTAAAACTTCTCCAATCCCTGGATTGACCAGAGGGATTCAATGGATAAGAGGTGAAGGTGATATCATGTTTTCGGACACTCCAGGAGTGATACCTTTGGATGAGAAGGATGAGACAGAACAAGCGATGATGTCCATTATAGATCCGAACAAACTTGTAAACCCAGACATTGCGGCTATGAGAATAATACAATTGTTCTTGGATTATAAAAAGAGGAGTTTGGAGAAATTTTACGATGTGAAGATAGAGACTGATGATGTGTCTGAAATCCTATTGGAAATCGGAAAAAGAAAAAGCTTCCTAATGAAAGGAGGTAAAGTAGACGAAACCAGGACTGCTTTAACCATAGTAAGAGATTGGCAGAGAGGAAATTTACTATTGAACTTTTGATGATGGTTAGAAACCACAATGACTCATTTTAACATAGCTTCTTTAATGTCCTTTGATAGAATAATTCGATGAGTTTTGCCATGGCTTTCTCTTTTGATTATGCCTTTTCTTTCCAAATCTCTTACAGCTCTGTGAGTTTTTAATTTAGTCATGCCTTCCATCCTACTTATCTCTGACTGCAATGTTTCGCCTTTTTTATCAATCAATGTTTCTACAACCTTTCTTTCACCCGCATTTAAGAATTTTAAAATAATATTTTTATCGTCCATTTCTGTCGGGGTCTTATTCGATACCGAATTGTTTTTTTTCATAAGTTTTGTAATTACATCAAATTTTCTTTCTAGTTTTTCTTCAAATCCTTTAGATATAAAATAATACGATATTGGAACAATTGCTACTATCAATAGTGCTGAAGATAAGAGTGAATTATAAATTGGTATTCTGGGCCGATTTCCAATGAATGGTTCGAATGGGCTCGGCGGCACTCCGGTAATTAATTCTTTATTTTGAGATATTTCAGAAGTTTCAAAAATACTAATGTAAAGTATGACAAAAAAACTAATTGCAGCAATCATCGAAACTAATAATAACCATTTTCTTTTTTCTATAGCCATGCTAAAGATTTGGAAGGATAGATTTATAAAGTTTCAATATTATGAAACTATGATCGATGGTTTCACCAACCCTTTATATATGGTTTCAAACATATGAAACTATAGAATTAAAACAAAAAAGAGGTTGGTAAATGAATTCAGAAACAATCAGTAGTAAAGAGCTTTCAAAGTTATTGAACAGGTGTAAAAGAAAAGTCGTGGGCCCTGGAATTGTAAAAATTTCTGAGGTAATCAAATGAAACCAGTAATAGAATTGAACGATGTAAACAAAGTGTATAAAATGGATGATATACAAGTACAAGTTTTAAATAATATAAATCTTAAAATAAAGAAAAAAGATTTTGTTTCGATAATGGGTCCTTCAGGGTCTGGCAAATCAACATTGTTGAATATGATAGGTGCTTTGGATTCGCCGACTTCTGGCAAAGTTTTTATTGATGAAATGGATTTGTCCAAACTCTCTGAAACTGAAATCGCGAGAACTAGAGGGGAAAAGATTGGATTCGTGTTTCAAACATTCAATCTTTACCCTACATTAAGTGCATTGGGAAATGTTGAGTTGCCGATGATAATTATGGAGAAGGGCAAAAAAGAAAGAAAGAAAAGGTCAATGGATTTACTTGACCTTGTAGGATTGAAAGATAGGGCAGGGCATCTACCGTCACAGCTATCTGGAGGTGAAAGGCAGAGGATAGCAATAGCAAGAGCATTGGCCAACAACCCATCATTCATTCTTGCCGATGAACCTACCGGAAACCTTGATTCAAAAACGGGAAATGAAATAATGGAAATTTTTGAAAAATTGAACGAAGAGGGCAGAACGGTTGTTGTAGTAACACATGACATAAACATATCATCTCACTCAAAACATATAATACAAATCAAAGACGGAAGAATAATAGGTGATAAAAAATGAAAAAAATATTATTGATTTTGCCATTCATCCTTGTGACAATCCTCTTTGCCAATTCAGCATTGGGAGCACAAGCTCTGATAGAAGCTACTTTCTCGACAAACCCAATTACAGTATCACCAGGCAGCGATGGCTATTTGCAACTGGCTTTAAAAAACGCTGGAACTGCTGGAGCATATAGCATACAAGTTAATGGAATATCTTATGACCCATACATCACAGTTGATTCAAGCGGCATTAGGAATTTAGGATCTTTGGGCAGCGGGGATTCAACAACATACTTTTTTAAATTTTCTGTTTCGAGCTCGGCACCTACCGGATTATATACAATAATGTTCTCCATAGATTACTATAACTCTGCTGATTATTCGTGGTCAGAAATAAACCCGACTGCTGTAGTTAGCGTGCAAGCTCCTTCTTCATTAGGAATTAGTTCAGTTGAGCCAAGCACTTTATCAGCAGGTGAAACGACCACTTTGAATTTCAACTTAGAAAACAGTGGGGTTGATGCAATAAGCAACATTGTCTTAACATGGCAGATGCCAGATAATGAGATACTTCCATTGGGCCTTAGCAACAGACAGATTATTCCTTCTTTGAATGGCGGCGCTTCGGTTACCGTTCCAGTGAATGTTGCTGTTAGCTCGTCCGCTTCGCCAGGCGTTTATCCACTGACTATTAGCTTGTCATATTTCGACAAGTCTGGGACAAAACAAAATGTGACAACATCAGTTGGAATAAAGATTGGAGGTACTACTAATTTTGATGTCGCAGTGCAAGATTCGTCTTCGGGAACCACTTCCTTGTCGATTGCGAACATAGGGGTTAATCCGGCAACAAGTGTCTCTGTTAGCATTCCAGGACAGCAAAATTTTGCGGTTAGTGGAGCCAGCAGTATATACTTAGGGACCCTAAACAGTGGAGACTTTGGCGTTGCTAGTTTCTCAATTTCCTCCAGAATCTCAAGTGTGAACAGGTCCACAAATGTGAACATGCCTGGAAATGCGAACCCGAACAATCTATCTGTAAACCAGTCTGGAACATCTGCGGGGAAAGGCCTCATTGTCGAAATTTCATATTCTGACACAAGTGGTGCAAGGCAATCCATTCAAAAAGAAGTTTCGCTGAACCTTGCTACGGCTACATCCTCTAGCTCCAGAACAGTTACAAGGAGCACAGGATTATTGTCTGGAACCGTTCTTTATGCTTTAATTTCTGTAATAGCCATAGTCATAGTTTTTCTAGTTTGGTTTTTCAAATTGAGAAAGCGGAAAAAATGATTGACTGCAATCCTGCTTTTAATTTTTTTCCCGGAGTGGTCGTATGAAATTCAATGACATATTTTCAATGTCGTTAAACAGCTTGACACATAGAAAATTAAGAAGCTGGCTCACTGTTCTCGGAATTGTAGTCGGCGTTGCTTCTGTGGTCGCATTGGTTTCAATAGGGCAAGGTTTGCAGCAGAGTATCACTAGCCAATTAGGCGGATTGGGTGCAAATCTTATCACCATATCACTTGGCTATCAGAGAGCGGGTGGTGGTTTCGGTTTTGGAGGGGAACGGGCAACAATCTCATCTTCAAATTTGACCGATAGCGATATAAGAACCATACGAGCGACTCCTGGCATTCAATATGTGGACGGAATCGTTTCTGGAAATGCAAAAGTTTCATTTGCAAGTCAGACTACTTCCTTGTCTATCCAAGGAGTCGACACTTCTGTTTGGAAATATATGATAACGACAAAACTTGAATCTGGAAGATATCTTTCTACAGGCGATACATATGTGGTTGTAGTTGGGTACAATGTAGCTCATGGTTTATTTAAGAAAGACATGCAATTAAACAGTATAATTTCTATTGAGGGGCACAGTTTTAGAGTAGTGGGAATTTTAAAATCTGGTGGTTCTTCGTTTGGAGGTGGAGGCGAACGTACAATCTACATATCGAAGAATGACGCAAGGCAAGTTCTTGACACGGGTTTATCATCAAATCAATATTCATCGGTCTCGGCTCAAGTCTCTCAGTCTGCTGACCTGCAAACTGTAGTGAATCAATTAACTACAAACCTTATGTTGATAAGGCATGTTACAAACAGTACTCGTGATTTTACTGTCAGTTCGTCATTATCAGCACAACAGTCAATCAGCTCTATCAGTAGCACAATAACATACTTTTTGGGAGGGATAGCAAGCATATCGCTATTGGTGGGAGGAATCGGAATCGCGAATACAATGTTTATGTCAGTTGTTGAGAGAACAAGGCAAATTGGTGTTTTGAAATCTTTAGGCACGACAAATAATGAAGTTATGAAAATTTTTCTTACGGAAGCTGGGCTTATAGGACTTATTGGTGGCATCATCGGTGCGATTTTTGGGATTATCATGTCAGGGTTGATTTCTCTGTTAGGGGGAGGCAATTTTCTTTCCTTTGGGCCAAGAAATTCTACTCAAGGATTTCAGACTGTGGTAACGCCTCAGGTTATCATCCTTGTAATAGGGTTTTCTCTTTTTATTGGGGCAGTTTCTGGTTTGTTCCCTGCAAGAAGGGCTGCGAAGTTGGAACCTGTGGAAGCATTAAGATATGAATAAATTAAAATATTAATCATTATTAAATTGTAAATAATTATAAGGTAGAAAAATGAAGAATGAAGAAATAATTTTTGCCGCTATTTCAATTATAGCAGGACTTGTAGTATTATCAACTTTAGCTTGGGTATTTCTCAAATATCCAACAGAGCAAGCTCTAGGTCAAAGATTTGTTAAGGATGAGTTTATTTTCCATACACCTTTTTATATGTTTCATTTTAAACCGATTACAATTTTGGTTATCTCTATCTTTGTTTTTGGAGTATGCGGATTAGAAAGTTTGCGTAATCATTTATTAAAACTACCTTTGGTTATAAAACGTGTTATTTTTATATTCTTTTTCACAGCCATATTTGTGTTTGGATATGAGACTTTGCATATGTTCTTAATGTGGACTGCTACGATTACTGTTACGGGAGAAATTACATCACTTGATGAAATTATATCCAAACCAAATCCACTCTTACCTTATTCTGTGAATTTTACTTTTATAACCAAATGGTATAGTTTATTATTATTTTTAAGTCTTTATGGCCTCTACTTCATGCATCAGATCATGAAAGCAAGTTTAAATTACAAAAAATAAACTATTTAAGAAACAAGGCAACAATAAGATGTTAGTATGACGACCATAGAGACTTTTAACTTGACAAAAGAATTTGATGGAACAAAAGCTGTGAATAACCTAAATGTTAAAATAAATCAGGGAGAGATTTTTGGCTTGCTCGGCCCGAACGGCGCTGGGAAAACCACCCTATTATCGATGTTGTGCACCATCCTCAAGCCCAGCTCAGGAACGGCAAAAGTCAACGGCTTTGACATAATCAAGCAGAAGAATCAAGTGAGAAAATCAATAGGAATAGTTTTCCAGGACCCCAGCTTGGATAACAGACTGACAGGAATGGAAAATTTGGAGATGCATGCTGGCATGTATGGCGTTCCCAAGTCAGAAAGGAAAAAGAGAATATCTGAAGTCCTTGAGATCGTCACGCTGGCGGACAGGGCGAATGATATTGTGAAAAACTATTCTGGCGGGATGAAAAGAAGATTGGAAATAGCTCGAGGCTTGATCCATTATCCTAAAATTTTGTTTTTGGACGAACCCACCCTTGGATTGGACCCGCAGACCCGTGAGCACATTTGGGAATACATAAAAAAATTGGCTGAAAGGGAAAAGATAACAATTATTGTAACAACCCATTACATGGAAGAAGCTGACGCCCTCTGCAACCGAGTAGCAATAATGGATTATGGTGAGATAAAGATTTTGGATACGCCAGAAAACCTAAAAAACAGTTTAGAAGGCGACATGGTAACATTAGAAGTTGACAGCAGCAAAGACATAGAGAGCAAGATTAGAAGTTATGATTCTGTTAAAAAAGTTCATGTGAGTGGGAACACAATCCACATAAATGTAAAGAATGGAGAGACATTTGCACCGAAAATTTTGGATTTTGTAGAGAAGAATGGGGTGAAAGTCAACTCAATCAACATAAGAAAACCAAGCTTGGGTGATGTTTTCTTGCACTACACCGGAAGAGAGATAAGAGAAGAATCTGGAAATGAAAAGGAAAAGATGAAAAGATTTGCGAGGGCCAGGGGAATATGAGCGAGTTAGAAGGTGTATACAGAATTTGGCTGAGGGAATTGATAAGATATTGGAGGGATAAAGGCAGAATTGTAAGTTCATTGGTTCAGCCTCTGCTGTTCCTGGTGATTTTTGGTGGAGGTTTTAGCTTCGTCAAGATTGGAAATATAAATTATCAGTCTTTCCTGTTCCCAGGTATTGTTGCCATGTCACTAATCACAATATCAATCGCATCTGGCATATCTGTTATCTGGGATAGGGAATTTGGCTTCTTGAAAGAGATTCTAGTCGCTCCAGTATCTAGAATATCAATTTTCATCGGCAAAGCTCTTGGAGGCTGCACCACTGCTTTAATCCAAGGGATTATAGTATTGAGCTTGTCTTTCTTGATTGGTGTATCAATTCCCATGCATTCGTTACTGATGGCAATACCGCTTATGCTGATAATTTCCTTGGGTATAGTTAGTATAGGTTTGATTATAGCTTCTTTAATTGAAACTTTTGAAAATTTTGGAATCATAATGAATTTCCTGGTTTTCCCACTTATTTTCTTGAGCGGTGCGTTCTTCCCTTTGGCAGAGGCCCCTCAATGGCTGAAAGTTGTTTCCTATGCTAATCCAGTGACCTATGGGGTTGAATCACTCAGGCAAATCTTAATAGGGGTTTCATTCATTCCCCTTTCACTCAGTTTCACCGTAATCTCGCTATTTTCTGTTGCTGCCATTCTAATTGGTGGAGTGACTTTCAACAGGCAGAAATAAAAAAGAGAAAAAAAATCAAACAACGTCAAAGTCCTTAACGTATATGTCTAAAGATTTGCTGTCGCTCAGCTGAAAATTCATAAGATATCTGCCGCTTGTGTCAGTGACGTTCTGAGCTATTGATTCGTCTGTGTTTGGATTGGCCGAGTTTGCAAAGGCTAGAACCTCAACTCCATCAACTGTTTGGTTTGTCAACTCGTCAATAACATAGCCCGAGATGATCGAAGGCTTGTACCTCACTTTTACTGTGATGTATGCAGTTGTGCTGGAGAAGCTAATGTTCACTGGCTGATTGGCAACATCTAGGTATTCACCGAGGTTGTAAGCAGAGACTGATTTCATGCTGTCGAGAACTGATCTGCTGACAAAGAAATACATCTTCCCATTCATCAGTCCAGTGTTTCTTGCAACTTCATTCCCATTCATGTCTTTTAGAACCACAACTGTATCGTTGCTGTCGAAAGTCAGATAAGAGGATGTTGAATTCTCTTTCTGGAATCTTACTGTCAGATTGTAAAAGTTCCTTACAGTTATGTTCTTTTCATAGACTTCACCAGGATATAGAGTTTTGTCAAATGCCTTGCTGAACATCCCTGTCAAGCTGTAGCTGCTCACTGCCAAAGAGATTATCGCTACTGCTGTTATTCCGATTAAAAGATATTTTTTCAATTTGTTCACCTAGAACTAGAAAGAAAAAATTGGTATGATATAGTTTTGGAACCTTCAGCAGTTGTGAAATAATAGGAAAACACCACTGAGTGCAGTGAATTACAGATTTTTACTTTCGTACGGGCAGAGTTTTAGAACCGGGCAGATTCTGCATTTGGGGAATCTTGCAGTGCAGAATTCCTTTCCGAACTCGACTAAGAGATGGTTTATCACCAATCTTTTCTTTCCCTTGAAGATTTCGTGCAGGTCTTCCCTTATCTTCTCCGGATTCTTTTGCTTGGTCAGATGCCACCTTTTCGCGATCACAGCTACATGTGTATCCACCGGTATCACAGGGTCATTGAAGCCAAAGCACAAGACGCAGTCGGCAGTCTTCCCTCCAACCCCTGGCAGTTGCATCAACTCTTCTCTTGTACTTGGTACCATGCTATTATATTTTTCAACAAGAATCTTTGAAAGCTCTTTTATCCTCTTTGCCTTCTGGTTGTAGAATCCGACAGGTTTAATCAATTTGACAATTTCTTTTTCAGAAAGTTTTAGAAAGCCTTCAGGCTTTTTCACGAATCTAAAAAGTTTTTCATTAGTTGGCCATGTAACTTTGTCCTTGGTCCTTTGAGAAAGGATTGTTCCAACAAGAACCCTGAACGGTTTTTCTCTTCGAAGTTTTATTTTGTACCTTTTATTCAGAATTCGAATAATTCTTTCAATTCTTCTTTCCATAAAACTCTATTCGTTTCATGCGAATTAATTAGCTTCAATAACCGTAAATTTCTGTTGCTAATTTC
>Ga0315282_10011534_pt1 | contig 13662 bp, 11 predicted proteins | sample YL17G07_20_MG_FD_203693 | JGI IMG/M metagenome (GOLD analysis project Ga0315282, IMG submission 203693) | Sediment microbial communities from Yellowstone Lake, YNP, Wyoming, USA - YL17G07_20 | ecosystem: Environmental > Aquatic > Freshwater > Lake > Sediment | place: USA: Wyoming | collected... | reverse complement strand
CCCTCCAGAACATCAACTCCTGGGTCTTTCTGCCGGTCTCGGTGGAGTACGCCGTGTCCCTCGACGGCCGCGCCTTCGAGGTTGTCTCGACCGCCGCCAACGATGTTTCTCCCCAAGCCGCCGAGATCATCGTCAAGGAATTCGCCTCAACGGCGCTCGACCGGAAAGCGCGCTTCGTCCGCGTCCGGGCCAAGAGCATCGGGGCCCTTCCCGAGTGGCACTACGCGGCGGGCGGCAAGGCCTGGCTGTTTGTCGATGAGCTCGTCGTCGAATGAGCCCGTAGCGTGCGCCGGCAACAGGGGGGCGCGCGAATTTATCCGACAATAAGATCCTCGCCCGGTGTAAATTTACTTGGCAGAGACCAATCCCCGGGGACCCCGTTTCATGGAAATTCAACCGTCTCTCCCTGGAGGAGACTTGGCATGTTTCCTGCTCCCAATAGGGAGAACGGCCTGAACGGGAAGTCATGGTCCGGCGGACCGGCACAACGAGCCGCGAGCCCCGGAGCCTGAGCACAACCGGGCCAGGAGACAGGAGGAGGAAAGCGTGATCAATCATCCGGCGAATGGCCGCACCTCACGGCGGAATTTTCTCAGGACCCTCACGGCCTCCGGCGCGGCTCTTTGCCTCGGAAGCCTTCGGGGCCGCGCAGCGTCAGGCGCCCCTCTGCAATCGCCCATGCATGTGACGCCCGGCCTCGACTTCCAGTATCGCTCGATCTCCATCGGCCGTCTCGGGGAAATGAGGGAATGGTTCGATAAGCTGGACAAGGGCGGGAAGCTCAGCCAGCAACCGATCTATCGGAAATACATCGGCTCCTTCGATTTCACGCCGCCCAAGGACCTGCCCGGGGCCAAATCCATCATCATCATGTCCCTCCCCGACTGGATCTCATCCGTCACTTTCCATCATCGGGGGAAATCTCGCGATCTCCTCATCCCCTGCGGCTACGTCGATTTCGGCCTTGCGCAAGAAACCATCGATAAGTGGGTGTCCACGGAAATCCTCAAGGATCCGGCGGCGCAATTCGTCTCCGCCAGAAAACGACCCCTGAAAACGCTGGCCGCGAGCAGCGGCCTGGCCGCCTATGGAAAGAACAACATCAGCTACGTCGAAGGATACGGCAGCTGCCACGCCCTCTGCGCGTACTTCACGGACAAGAGCCTGCCGGACCAGTGGGGTCCTCTACACATGCTTCGTCAATGCAAAGGCTGCAGGATCTGCACCGCCGCTTGTCCGACCAAAGCCATCCGCGCCGAGGAGTTCGTCATCGACGCCGGAAAATGCTTGAGCCTCTACTATGAAAGGGAGGAGCCGCTGCCCTCCTGGATCGACGCATCGGCCTACCATACGCTCGCCGGCTGCCTCGATTGCCAGTATACGTGCCCGGCCAACCGGGACGAGATCAAGAAGATCCGGAAGATCGGCGACATCTCAGAGCAGGAGACGGAGCTCCTCCTCACGGGCGGCACGGATGCCGCCCTGCGGGCGTCCATTGCTAAGAAGCTGGCTTCCTTCTCGGTCGTTTCCGACTTCGAATTTTTCTTGCGGAATTTCCGCCTGGCCTGGGCCAATGCGGTCAAATGATGAATCCCGGAGACCCATGACCCGGGCGACGGCCCGGCGCGTCAGGGGCCTGCGCATCGCCGCGCAAATCGTCTTTCTCGCCCTCTTCGCGGGCCTCGTGGTCGCCGCCGGACATCCGCTTTTTCCCCGCGGCGTCGCCCGTTCGGCCCTTTTCATCCTCGATCCCCTGTGGCCGATCCTTTATCTGGCTTCGACGAGGACGGTCCTGTGGGTTTCCCTGATCGCTCTCATTCCACTCGCCGCGGCGTTTGCCTTCGGCCGGTTTTTCTGCGGCTGGGTCTGCCCGATGGGCAGCCTGCATCAATTCGCCTCCTGGGCCCTGAGGAAGCGGGCCGAGCCGGGGCCGGCGCCGGACGCGCGATGGCTCCGCCCGAAATATCTTATCCTCGTCTTCATCGTCGTCGCGGCCTTTTTCGGCCCGTCGATCGGCGGCTGGCTCGATCCCTTCTCCATCCTGATCCGAAGCGTCGGGTCGGCCATCGCTCCAGCGATCTCCGCCGTCGTTCCGGCCGCGGCCGGCGGCCTTAAGGCCTCCGTCCAGCCCGTTTTCATCGGCGGCATCTTCCTCGTCCTGCTGGGGCTGAACGCCGTCCGGCGGCGCTTCTTCTGCAATACCCTCTGCCCGCTCGGAGCCCTGCACGGCCTGGCCGCCCGCCTCGGCGCCCTCCGCTTCGAAACGGGCCCGGATTGCCATGATTGCGGCGTCTGTTCCCGCGGCTGTTCCTTCGGCGGGGACCCGGCGGGCCGCTTCATGGCCTCGGAATGCACGGTTTGCTTCAATTGCGCGGCGGACTGCCCCCGTGATGCCGTCGCCGTCCGGCTGGCGGGACGGCGGCCGAGGCCCGCCGCGAAGCTGTCCATCGTGGACCTGGACCGCCGGCGCGTCCTGGGCACGGCCGTCTTCGGCGCCGCCGCGGCGGCGCTGTCCTTGGGGTCTCTGGCCTCGCGCCGCTCCGCGAAGAGGACCTTCCTTCGGCCGCCAGGCGCCGTCGCGGAAAAGACTTTCCTCAAGCGCTGTCTGCGCTGCGGGACCTGCGTCGAGGCTTGCCCGACGGGATTCATCCAGCCGGCCGCGCTCGAGGCCGGAATCGAAGGCTTGTGGACGCCCGTGGGAAACGCTCGCGCCGGCGCCTGCGAGTACGACTGCATTCGCTGCACCCGTGTCTGCCCCAGCCGGGCCATCGAGACGATGACCCCGGATGAGAAAAAGCGATTCAAGATCGGAACGGCGGTCGTCGATCGGAGTTTGTGTTTCACCCACGCCGAGGGCTTCGACTGCACCGTCTGCGCGGACCATTGCCCGGTCCCGGAGAAGGCCATCCGCTTCCATGACGCCGAGGTCTGGGATTTTCAAGGGAAGCGGACGATGGTCCGTCAGACCTATGTCGTCCCCGATCTCTGCATCGGCTGCGGCATCTGCGAAAACGTCTGCCCGCGCGGCGGAAGCCCCGGCATCCGCGTGATTCCCGAGGACGAGACGCGGGAGTCCCCCGGCCGCTGAGGGGCGCCACTCCGCCGTCCGCGGCTCTATTCCAGCTTCTTGCGGAAACGCAAGACGCTCAGGGCGAGAAGCGCCGTCCCCAGGACGAGGAGCGACGCCGCCTGGTCCCACAGCTCCGGCCAGCCCGCCCCCCGGAGCATGATCCCCCGAATGATGATGAAGAAGTAGCGCGTCGGGACGACGTGCGAGAGGCCCTGGAAAAAGGGCGGCATGTTCTCGATGGGAAAAACGAAGCCGCCGAGCAGGATCATCGGCATGATGAAGAAGACCGTCGTGAACATGGCCTGCTGCTGGGTCCGCGAGATGGTCGAGATGAACAGGCCGATGCCGAGGGTGTTGAGCATGAACGCCAGGCACAGGGCCAAGAGGAGCGGCACGCTGCCCCGGACGGGGACGGCAAACCACCATTTCGCGACGGCGATGACGAAGGCCGCCTCGATGAACCCGATGAGGACGAACGGCAGGAGCTTGCCGATGATCAGCTGATAGGGACGGATCGGCGTCACGATCAGCTGCTCCATGGTCCCGTTCTCCTTCTCCCGGACGACGCCCATCGACGCCAGGGACATGGTCATGATCATCAGGATGAGGCCGAGGACGCCGGGGACCATGAAATTCCGGCTGCGGAGCTCGGGATTGTACCAGACCCGGACCTCGGCGTTGACGACGACGGGCCTGACGCCCAGACCCTTGAGCTTCTCGAATTTTTCCAGGATGACGCGTTGGGCGTAGCGGGCGGCGATCATGGTCGCGTAATTGACGCCGATCGTCGCCGATTGGCTTTCCGCCCCGTCGGCGATGATCATGACCGAGGCCGGCCTGCCGCCGGCCAGCTTGTCCCCGAAGCCCCGCGGCACGACGAAGGCCATGGCCGCCCGGCCGTCGTCGAGCCAGCGGTTGATGTCCTCCATCCGCCCGACGCGGGCCTTGAGGACGAAATAGCCCGAGTTCAGAAAGCCGTCGATATAGTCGCGGCCGGCCGCGGAGCCGTCCAGGTCGCAGACGACGGACGGGATGTCGCGGACGTCGAGGTTGGCCGCGTAGCCCAACAGCAGCAGCTGGAGGATGGGCGAGATGAAGATGACCGGGAAGAGACGGCGGTCGCGCCGGAGCTGGAGAAACTCCTTGCGGATGATGGACAGGATGGCCCTCACCGCTCCCCCCTCGCCCGCCGGGGCCTTTCCTCGCCGTTCGCCTTCAGCCGGACCGCGCTCGCTCCGAGCGAGACCGCGGCGAAGGCCGCGAGAAGCAGGAATTGCTGCCAGACGGCCCCGAGCCCGACGCCCTTGAGGATGATGGCCCGGAGCGCGGCCAGGAAATATCTGCCGGGGACGAGATAGGTGATGGCCTGGACGACGACGGGCATGTTGCGGATGGGGAAAACGAAGCCCGAGAGGATGAAGGTCGGGAGCATCGTTGTCAGGACGGCGATCAGGAAGGCCACCTGCTGGGTCCTGGTGACCGACGAGATCAGGATCCCCTGTCCCAGGGCCCCCGTCAGGAACAGGAGCATGGCCAGGACGAGCAGCGGATAGCTGCCCCTGATGCCGACTCCGAACAGGACCTCGCCGAGGAGGAGAACGAGGTGGGCCGCTCCGAGCGAGATCACGACGTAGGGGATCACCTTGCCCAGGATGAGCTCCAGGGGCCGGACGGACGAGACCTTGATCTGGTCCATGGTCCCCCGCTCCTTTTCCCGGACGACGGAGAAGGCCGTCGAGATGGTGACGATGACCATCAGGATGAAGGCCATCAGGCCGGGCACGAGGAATCTGGCGCTGCGGAGCTCGGGATTGTACCAGATCCGGACCTCGGAGGAGACGGGGACGGAGACGCCGCCGATCCCCCGCTTCTCGAGCGCCTGGAGCGTGATCTTCTGCGAGTAGCTCTGGAGGACGGCGGCGACATAGCCCGCGGCCGTCGTCCCGCTCATGGCGTTCGAACCGTCGACGATGACCTGGACCGATGGGCTCCGGCCGGCCAGCAGGTCTTCCGAAAAATCGGCCGGGACGACGAGCGCGGCCCGGATCGCCTCCCGCCCCATGAGCGGATCGATCTCGCTTGTCCTCGCCAGGACGGCCTTGAGGTCGAAATACTCGGTCGTCCGGAACTTGTCGACGAGATCGCGGCTCGTCCGGCTGCCGTCCTCGTCGACGACGGCCAGCGGGATGTGCTTGACGTCGAAGTTGAGCGCGTAACCGAACAGGAGCAGCATGAAGGCCGGCAGGAAGATCATGAACATGAGCGAGCGGCCGTCCCGCCGGATCTGGCGGAACTCCTTCCGGATGACGGGCCGGAGGCAGCGGAAGGGGGAGGTTCTCACGGCCGCGTTTCCTCCGCCCCGGCGCTCCTCCCCGCCTGCTCCTCGATCTTATGGATGAAGACGTCCTCGAGCGAGGGCATGATCCGCTCCGCCCGCCGCAGGGCGATCCCCTCGCGGCCGAGGCGCTCCCGGATGAGCCGTTTCCCCTCCTCCTCTTCGGCGACGCTGATGTGGAGCGCCGTCCCGAAGATGGACGTCTCCAGGACCCACGGCTCCTTCTGGAGGATCTCCATGGCCTCGACGACCCTGTCGCACGAGACCTCGAGGATCGGGTTTCGGATGACCTTCGTCTTGAGCTCCCGGGGGCTCCCGCCGGCGACGATCCGGCCGGCGTGGATGAGGCGGATGTCGTTGCAGTATTCCGCCTCGTCCAGGTAGTGCGTCGTCACGAAGACCGTCACCTTCGCCTCGGACAGCTCGTTGATGAGCTCCCAGAACCGGCGCCGCGCGCCAGGGTCGACGCCGCCCGTGGGCTCGTCGAGGAAGACGATCTGCGGCTCGTGCAGAACGGCGCAGCCCAGGGCCAGGCGCTGCTTCCAGCCCAGGGACAGCGTCCGCGTCAGGCTGTCCTCGCGGCCGCGGAGCCCGGCCATCTCCAGGACCCACGGCAGCCGCGCCTCGATCTTTTTTTTCGCCAGGCCGTAGGCGCCGCCGAAGAAGCGGATGTTCTCGGTCACGGTCAGGTCCTCGTAGAGGGAGAACTTCTGCGACATGTAGCCGATCGACCTCTTGACCCCCTCGGGCTGGCGCCGGATATCGAAGCCGCCGACGCTGGCCGTGCCGGACGTCGGATCCAGGAGGCCGCAGAGCATCCGGATGGTCGTCGATTTGCCGGCGCCGTTGGCCCCCAAAAAGCCGAAGATTTCGCCGCGCTCGACGCCGAACGAGACCTCGTCGACGGCCGTGAAGCCCCCGAACCTCTTGGTCAGGGCCTTGACTTCGATGGAATAATCCGGCACGGCGACACTCCTTTCCGCTCTCTCCGCTACCGCCCCAGGGCCTTCTCGAGCCGGGCCTGGGCCAGGGCCAGGTCGATCGCCGCCTGGGTCCGGCCGAGCTTCGCCTGCAGAAGAAAGACCTCGGCGTCCAGGACGTCGGTGTTCAGGGCCACGCCCTCTTTGAACCGTTCCCGGGTGGTGCGGAGGTTCTCCTCGGCCTGGCCGACGGCCTGCGCCGAGACCTTCAGTTTCTCCCGCGCCTGGGTCAGCGCCAGCCGCGTCTGGGTAACCTCCAGGACGGCCTGGTCCTCGAGGAGTTTCCGAGCGTCCAGGGCTTGGGCCAGCTGGGCCCTCGCCTGGCGGGTCTGGCTCTTCGTCTGTCCCCAGTTCCAGACGTCCAGGGACAGGGAAATTCCGATATCCCACGTTCCGTAAAACTTGTCCTGGGCCGGCATGAGCCGTGAGTTCGGCCTGAGGTAGTAATAATTGCCGGAGAGGAAGACCTGCGGATACCAGCCGGCCCTGGCCGCCTTGACCCCGGCCTCGGAGGCCTTGATCCTGAACTCGGCCGAGCGGATCTCGGGCCTGTTGAGGACGGCCGTGTCGATGAGCGAGCGGGTCGCGGCCTCCGCCGGCGCGTCCTCGGCGGGAACGGCGGCCGCCGAGGCGGCGGCCGAGGTCGTCGGCTCGATCTCGACGTCGAGGGACAGGCCGATCAGGCTGTTGAGCGACGTCCGGGCGACGGCTACGGCGTTGCGCGCATCGATGCCCATGATCTCTGCGTTCGAAAGTTGCAGCTCGGTCCGCAGGACGTCGTTTCTCGTCAGCAGGCCCTGGTCGAAAAAGGCCCGGACGTCCTTCAAGTGCTCCCGGACCTGGCCGATGTCCTCCTCGACGACCTTCTCGACGTCCAACGCCCGGGACAGGCCCCAATAGGCGTTCTTGACGGTGAAGACGAACTCGGCCCGGTCCTTTTCGAGGTCCAGGCCGGCCGACCTTTCCAGGAGCCGGGCCGACTCCGTCCCGGCCTCCAGGCGAAAGCCCGTGAAGAGGGGCTGTTGGACGCCGACCTTGAGCGTGTAGGCGTTGAAATAGCTCTGCGAGACGACGATGGGGTCGGGATAGATCGGCAGGGTCACCTGGAAGGGGGGGACCTCGCTCAGTCGCGTGTACCCGCCGGCGAACTTGACGGCGGGCAGGCGCCCGGCCGACATCTCTTTCGTTTTGGCCGCCGAAGCATCGACCTTCATCCGCGAGGCGTGAAGGCCGGGGCTCGCCTGGAGTCCGGCCGCGACGGCTTCCTCGAGCGACAGCGGCCGCTTCTGACCGAAAACCGCGACGGGAAGGAGAAGGAGGATTCCCAGGATTTTGATCTTCTTAATCATGGCCGGCCTCCGTGGCTGTGGATTGGGTGATGGAAATGAAGACATTCTCGAGCGACGGCGCCAGGGACCGTTTCTGGAGAACGGGAATCCCCTCCCCGGCCAGGGCGCCGACGATCCATGGGATCTCGCGGTCCGGGTCCGCCACGACGATGTTCAGCCTGTCGCCGAAGAGTTGGACTTCCTCGACGCCCGGAGTTTTCTTCAGGACGGCGAAGGCTCGGCGGATCTCCGGGCAGACGATCTCGACGACCGTGCCGCGCATCAGGGACTTGATGCCCTCGGGCGTGTCGGCCGCGACGAGCCTGCCGCCGCTGAGCAGGCCGACCCGGGAACAGCGCTCGGCCTCGTCCATGTAGGGCGTCGTCATGACGATGGTGATGCCCGAGCGGAGAAGGCTGGACAGGATTTTCCAGAAGTCCCGGCGCGAGACGGCGTCGACGCCGGTCGTCGGCTCGTCGAGGAAGATGATCCGGGGCGTGTGGATAAGGGCGCAGGCCAGGGCCAGCTTCTGGCGCATCCCGCCCGAGAGCCGGTCGGCCAGCCGGTCGCGGAAGGGCGCGAGCCGCGTGAACTCGAGCAACTCCTCGCGGCGCGCCCGGAAGTCCCTGACCAGGTGGATCTCGGCGAAGAACTCGATGTTTTCGTCGATCGTCAGATCGCCGTAGAGGCTGAATTTCTGGGAGAAGTAGCCGATCCGGCTCTTGAGCTTTTCGGCATCCCCGACGACATCGAAGCCCAGGACCGAGGCCCGGCCCGAGGTGGGCGCGAGGATGCCGCAGAGCATGCGGATGACGGTCGTCTTGCCGGCGCCGTCGGGCCCGACGAGGCCGAACATTTCCCCCTCGTTGATGGACAGGTCAAGGGATCGGACGGCCTCGACGGACTCGAATGTCCTGCCGAGGCCCTGCGTCTCGACGGCCGCCGTCGTCATGGCCCCCGGCTCCCCTACCTGGCGTCCGGGGCGACGCGGATCGTGGCGTCGGCCGGCAGGCCGGGCTTGAGCAGGCCGTCCTTGTTCTCGATCTCGACCTTGATCCCGAAGACGAGCTTGACCCGGTCCTCCTTGGTCTGCACGTTCTTGGGCGTGAACTCGGCCTCGGGAGAGATGTAGGTGACCTTGCCGGCGAAGGCCCGCTTGGGGAACGCATCGATCCATACGTCCGCGGCGTCCCCCAGCCGGACCCGGCCCAGTTCCTTTTCCGTGACATAGATCATGACGTAAACGCTGTCCAGCTCCGAAAGGGTGACGACGGTCGAGCCCTGGGTTACGAGCTCGCCGGCCTCGACGGCCTTGTGGGTCACGACGCCGCCCGCGGGGGCCGTGATCGTACAGTCGGCGATCGTCTTCCGCAAGAGATCGGCCGCGGCCTCCGCCTGCGCCACGCGGGCCTCGGCGGCCTGGAGTTCCTCGGGACGGGCGAAGACACGGATTTTTTTTACGGCCTCGAGGGCGGCGCTCCGCTGGGCCTCGGCCACCGTCAGACGGGCCTCGGCGTCCTCCCGCTGTTTGACGGTGACACTGCCGGTTTTCTCGAGCTCCCGCATGCGCCGGGCGTCGTCCCCGGCGGACTTGAGAGAGGCCTCGGTCTGCCGGAGGGCCGCCTCCGCCTGCTGGATGTCCTCGCTGCGGGCGCCGTTGCGGAGCAGGACGAGCTGGGCCCGGGCCAGGTCGACGCCGGCCTCGGCCTGCCGGAGCTGGATCGAGAGGGTGGCATGGTCGATGACCGCCAGCGTGTCCCCCGGCTTGACCGCGGCCCCCTCGTCGACGGCCAGCCGCTCGAGCTGGCCGGCGACCTTGGAGGCGACGTTGATCTCGATCGCCTCGATCGTGCCCGAAGCCGTGATGAGATTCCCGGCTCCGTCGCCGGAGCAGGCGGCCAAGAGCGGGGCCAGGAGGAAGAAGAAATACGTTCTGGCTTTCATGAGGCGCCCTCCTTTCGGGGCTCGACGGCGGCCGGCATTTCGACCGAAAAATCCAGGCGGCCCTCGTCCGTCAGGATGCCCTGGAAAAAAACCTTGATAACCGACTCGAAGGCCGCGGCCGGCGACCGCCCGGAACGGAGGATCTCCGCCGGGTTGATGAATTCCTGAACGAGGTTGATGAACATCCGCAGGAGAAGGTCCGGATCGACGTCCTCCCGGAAGAGGCCTTCCTTCCGCCCGGATTCCAGGATGACCCTGAAATTCCTGTTGATCTTGTCCCGCCGGAAATCGTCGATCATCCGCCAGAGCCGCGGCGCGCTCTTCTGGATGTCGGGGATGAGAAGAGGGCCCATCTGGGAGATCCGGGCGCCGACGTAACCGAAAAGGCGGGCCAGCTTCTCGACGACGCTCCGGCTGTCGTCCGCCAGAAGCTTCTCGACGGTGCCGCCGATATTGTTCATGTGCTCCAGGACGACGGCTTCGAGGATGTCCTCCTTGCTCGGGAAGGACTTGTAAAGCGTGGCTTTGCTGATCCCGAGACGGCCGGCGATCTCGTCGGCGGTGACGCGGACGAAGCCGCGGCTGAAGAAGAGCTCCCGGGCGGCCTCGACGATTCTCCCCCGCAGGACGGGATCGGGCGTGCCCCCCCTTATAGAAACGTTAGAAACTTCTTTAGTTTTCACAGTTTTATTATAAGTCATAAGATTCCTTTGTCAAGTTTTTCTTTTCTTTTAAAGAACCGTACGGATGAGCTTCCTGTCCAGGCAGGGCCCTTTCAGAAAGGGCCTCCCCGCCCCCGCTTCGGCGTTTCGAACTCAGACTGCGGCGACCGTTCCCGGATGCTCTTCCATGTATTTGATGTAGAGGTCGGTCAGGTCGTCCTGGCCCAGCTCCTTGGCCGTCTTCAGCATCACCAGCTTGCCCTTCCTCATGAAACCGATCCGGTCGGCCATGAGCTTGGCCCGGAAGATGTCGTGGGTGGACATGAAGATCGATTTCCCCGCGTCGCGCATCTGGACGAGGATCTCCAGGAATTCCCGCCCCGACTTGGGGTCGAGGCCCGAGGTCGGCTCGTCGAGCAGGACGTTGGGGGCGTCCTTGGCCACGGCGATGGCGATGCCGAGCTTCTGGCGCATGCCCTTGGAGAAATTCTTGACCCGGCGGTCGAAGGCCTCTTTCTGCAGGCCGACGCGGCCGAGAATTTCGGCGTAATCCTTCTTGGTCAGGTTCCTTTTCCCGGCCAGCCGGCTGAAATAGTCCAGGTTCTGGACGGCCGTGAAATTGCCGTAGAGCATGACGTTCTCGGAGACGAAAGAGACGTGCTTTTTAGCCTTGAGGGGCTCCTTGCCGACGTCGATGCCCTCGATGAGGGCCTGCCCCGCCGTCGGCGGGATGAAGTTCAGGAAGAGGTTGATGGTCGTCGTCTTCCCCGCCCCGTTGGCCCCGAACATGCAGAAGATCTCGCCCGGCTCGACCTTGAAGGTCAAGCCGTCCAGGGCGAGCTCGCCGTCCTCGTAACGCTTGGTCAGGTTGATGGCTTCGAGCATGGGATCACTCCTTAGCGGACGTCGTAGCGCAGGAACGAGACGTACGCGCCGACGAAAAAGCCGATGATCATGAGAACCATGATCACGAAGTCCGGCAGGGTCCGGACCAGCGACTTGCCCAGGCTCTCCGGCGCGAGACCGTGCTGGGGCATGTCGTCGAGCTTGATCTTGTTCTGCTCCCCCGTCTGGAAATTGATGCTCGCGCCCATCTTGGAATTGACCCATTTCGTGTAGATCGGCTTGTAGGCGCGGACCGAGGCCAGGAACCTGTCGTACTCGTCGACGCCCGTCCGGGCCAGGGTCATGGAGCCGAAGGTCAGGGCCGAGGCCGGCGAAATCCGCGACAGGTTGACGGCCAGGTTCTGCTGCGCCTTCTGCCGGAGCTGATAGTCCCGCTCGAGGGCGGCGTTGTTCTCGTCGATCTTGGTCGTCAGCTGCTGCTGGTAGTCCTGGATGAACTGCCGGAATTTTTCCTGGTAAACCTTGGGGTCCTCGCCCTTGGCCGGCTGGTTCTTCACGGCCCATTCGCGGACTCCCTTCGTGCCCTCCTGCTGGATCTGCTGGAGGAAGGCGTCCTTCTTGGCGGTGATCTCATGGACCGAGGGGATGGGCTTCATCTGCCCGGCCGCGATGACGGCGACCTTGGGGATGACCATGACGATGACGACCCAGGCGAAGAGCAGGACGAGGAAGCTCGTCGAGGAGCGCGATGTCCGGGCCGAGACGAACAGGCCCAGACTGAAGAAGACCGAGAGATAGAGAAAGAACATCAGGAAGATGAGGAACAGCCGGCCCCAGTCGGCGCCGCCGAGGGCCAGGTTGGGAGCGACGAGAAGGACGATGAGGCTCAGCATCAGGGGGATGAGGAGCGGGATCAGCAGGCTGATGTAGCCGCCGATGGCCTTGCCCAGGATCAGGCGGTCGCGCGGCACGTCGTTCGACAGGGCCAGCTTCAGCGTCCCCTTCTCCTTCTCCCCGACGATCGCGTCGTAGGTGAAGAGGATGGCGAAGAGGCTGAGGACGATCTTGACGATGAACATCAGGTCCAGGGCGCCGAAGACGGCGAAGACCGGGTTGCTGCCGTACTTGGAATCGACCAGGTTGGGATCGGCGGCGATATTGACGGAGGCCACCCGGCCGACCGCCTCCTCGACGCCGGTGACGACCGTTCCCAGGACCTGGGGCGGCTTGTTGATCTTGACGCCGATGCCGGCGAGCGACGAGTAATTCGGCTGGTTCTCCATGTTCTTCTTGTTCAGGGCCACGGCCGCCGTGTACTCCTTTTTCTCCGCCGCGTAGTTCGTGACGCCCGTGTAAACGGAGATCAGGATCAGCACGGCGCAGAGGAGGAACGTGAAGACGAACTTCGGGCTGGTGACGTTGTCGAGGATTTCCTTTTTGATGATGTCTCTCAGCATGGCCTCTCCCTCCATCCTCGGAAATGACGCGGATGGCCGCGTCCTGGGAACCCTTCCCTCTATTTATTTATTATATTGAGTATTATACGGCAAATCCGCAGCCGAGTTATATCAAAACACGCAATCACAAAACTTGTTTCAGATAGCTATCAGAAGCACGGTTTCGAGCTACTCACCCGCGCTTCTGCGGTCCGCTCCGAAGACTCCGCTACCCGCCGACCGTCAGGATGTCGTGCGAATGGAGGAGGCGCGCCCGGACGCTCAAGCCGTGGGGGCAGGCCTTTTCGCAGGGGGCGGCGCAGTCCCCGCAGGCGAGCGGCTTGCGCCCGGCTTCGAGCTCGGCGTAATAGTCCGTGGCCATCTGTTCCATGCGGTAGTTTTCGAAGTACATCGCGTAGCGAAGGACGTCGTTCACCGCGACGTGGTTCGGGCACGCGGACAGGCAGGCCGTACAGCTCACGCGGCAGTAGCTCGACCCGGCCTGCTCCCGGTAGCGGGCGATGAGGCCGAGCGCCGCGCGGTCCAGGGGCCGGCCCGAGGCGGCGACGTATTCCTCGACGTGGGAATAGCTGCTCATGGTCGGGATGCAGGTGTCGAAATCGGGATTGCTCAGGACCCAGCGGATGGCGGCCTGGGGATAGCTCATGTCCGGCTTGACCATCCCCTTCAGGTTCCCCTGCATGCCGCCGGCGAAGATCTTCATGGCCACGGTGCCGATGCCCTTGGCCCGGACGGCCTTGACCAGCGGCTCGATCTCCCGGCCTTCCATGTGGTTGTACATGACCAGGACGACCTGGGCGAAGTCCGTGGTCAGGGCCTGGGGCAGGGTGACCTTGGCGTTGTGCGTCGAGAAGCCGGTGAACCTGACCTTGCCGTCCTTCTTCAACTGCTCATAGGCCCCGAGAACTTCCTGGTTGGCCAGAAGCGGGGCGAGGTCCTCGATGCTGTGGACCATGGCCACGTCCACGTAATCCGACTGGAGGCGCTTGAGGCTGTCTTCCATTCTTTTGATGACGGCGGCCTTCTCGATCTTCTGGCCG
>Ga0315282_10011533_pt1 | contig 13663 bp, 10 predicted proteins | sample YL17G07_20_MG_FD_203693 | JGI IMG/M metagenome (GOLD analysis project Ga0315282, IMG submission 203693) | Sediment microbial communities from Yellowstone Lake, YNP, Wyoming, USA - YL17G07_20 | ecosystem: Environmental > Aquatic > Freshwater > Lake > Sediment | place: USA: Wyoming | collected... | reverse complement strand
ACTATAGAAGGAGATACAATCAAGACACCAAGGAGAGAATTTAAAATGAGATTTTGAGTTCTAAGAAGGGGTGAAGTGAGATGTTGAAGACAGTTTTGTGGTGGTTCTCAGGTTTTGCAGGAGGTTGTTTTTTGGGAGCTTTATTAGCTTGTCCAGCTAAAATCCTATCTTTGCCAGTAACTGGAGTTATAGCTGTAGTCTTGGGATTCATTGCTTGGAGGACTAAAGGCAAGAAGGAAACATAAAAAAGATACTCTAAAAATAGGACAATTTAAGAGGGTAAAGGGGGGTAGTAGTATTTTATAGACAGTGTTTAATTGCTATACGAATAGAAGATTTACTAGAAAAACATCTGTAGCTTTATACTGATAAAGATTATATACTTATTCTTTTCAATTCTTGTTGACAGCCTAAATAAATGAGTTATAATCTTAGTTAAGAGAAAGAAATGAGGGGAATGTGAGTGGAAGAAAGAATAAAGCAATAATAAAGTTTTGGAAGGCAATTCAGTCAAGTTGACCCGAAAAGGTAGGTTTTTAGATGACGGTCTTAAGTAAGTGCACCTTGAAAGTTTAATAGAGAGGTTAAAACAGGGGGGTGAAGCATAAGATTGCTATCTAAAGAGTTAAGTCTAGAAGACATTTGAGGGTTTCCGAAAAACTACAGTATAGCAAAAATTTTTAGGAGAAGGGAGGGAAGTGTGTGAGCGGAAACAGATATAGTAAAAGTGTCACAGTAGATTTAATTCATGGAGGATACAATGTGACTATCAGAGATAACGAAACAGGTAACACAGCAACAGGTTGGGGCCGAACCAAAGAAGAAGCAGAACAGAGAGCATGGGAGCACCTTGAAGAAAAAGAAGGTCCACCACCGTCAAAACGATAAAGCATCCTTTCTTGGAGGTAATGAAAAGATACCCTCCAGAGGAGGATCAATTTTAATTAAGTAATTTCTAGAAGTTTTAGAGTTTCCGAAAATCCTGGATTAGATTGGAGGGGGTCAAAATGGACGAAGATGAGAGAACCTTGAGAGAAGAAATAAAGATAAACCCAAATGATGCTGAAGCACATAAGAGTTTGGGGGTTTTATTAATTTCTTTAGAACGCTATGAAGAGGCAATAGAAGCTTATAAGCAAGCTATAAAGATAAAACCTGATGATGCAGTGGCATATTTGGCCCTCGGTTTTGTCTATTTTAATCTTGGTCGTTATGAAGAGGCAATAGAACCCTATAAGCAGGCTATAAGATTAAAACCTGACTTTGCAGAGGCACATTTTCTCCTCGGTGGAGTCTATTATAATCTTGGTCGTTATGAAGAGGCAATAGAACCCTATGGGCAGGCTATAAGATTAAAATCTGACTTTGCAAAGGCATATTTTGGCCTCGGTGTAGTCTATGGTAAGCTTGGTCGTTATGAAGAGGCAATAGAATCTTATAAGCAGGCTATAAGATTAAAACCTGACTTTGCAGAGGTATATTTAAACCTTGGCTTAGTCTATGGTAAGCTTGGTCGTTATGAAGAGGCAATAGAATCTTATAAACAGGCTATAAGATTAAAACCTGACTTTGCAGCATATTATAACCTCGGTGTAGTCTATGGTAAGCTTAGTCGCTATGAAGAGGCAATAGAACCCTATAAGCAGGCTATAAGAATAAAACCTGACTTTGCAGAGGCATATTTTGGCCTCGGTGTAGTCTATTATAATCTTGGTCGTTATGAAGAGGCAAAAGAATCTTTTAGGCAGGCTATAAAAATAAAACCTGACTTTGTAGAGGCAAGGGGTTTTCTAAATGAACTCGAAAGAGAGATTTCCTCTTCAAAAGAAACATCATCAGAGCGGTCCTCTTCGGGATGTTTTATAGCTACAGCTGTCTATGGAGATGAAAATGCAGTGGAATTAAAAATTCTCAGAGACTTCAGAGATACCGTTCTCCTCACAACCTCTTTAGGAAGATTATTTATCTCTCTCTATTACTTCATTTCATCTTCCATAGCTAATATAATTAGAAAATCAGAATATGCCAAAAACTTTGTAAAAATGGTACTTATAAAGCCTTCTCTTTTGCTTGTTATGTATATTATTAATAGAAGGGATAGAAAGGAAAGGAGGTAAGACTCTATGTCTAAGAGGATATGTGATGTCTGTGGTAAAGAAAAAGACGTAGCTGGAGGGAAAACCTGTGAGAAGGGACACTTCATATGTAAAGATTGCTACTGGAAAACAGCAGGCATACTCTCTGGCTTACTCTCCGGCCCAAGTAATTACTGCCCTATATGCAAGAAACCTTTAAGATAATAGAGCCTCACTCTTAGGTACTAAGTAGATGTTCTTAAAAGTTTAAGGGCAATTTTACTGAGTTGATTTGAAAGAGTAAAGAAGGTCCACCGCCATCAAAACGATAAAACCTTTTTTCTTGGAGGTAATGAAAAGATACCCTCTAGAGGGGATTAATTTTAATTGAGTGATTTCTAGAGGTTTGAGAGTTTCCGAAAAACTACAATAAATATATAGAGGTGGGAAGATGACATTAGAAGAACTAAAATACTTGATAGTAAGAAGAGTAAGAAAAAATTTTTTCGGAACATTACTTCTAACTATATTAATAATCTGTCTCTCCTGTTTAGTAATAGTTATGCTGTACAAAAAAACAAATTTAATGTCTGCTTTAATATTTTTATTACCTGCTTTTTTGGGACAGTTAGCAGGGATAAATCCTGATATTGCAGATCTTGTGCGTTTAATAGCTCTGATAAATTACATCCTCTTTTTAGGTATAGTAGTCACTAAGATGTCTGAAAAAATCATTAATTTAGCACTAGCGGGAGGTGTAACATTGGATAGAGTAAATTATCAGGGTCATATATTAATTTGTGGTTGGAATTATCATGCTCCTAAGATTATTGAAAGCCTACTTTCAGGTGATGTTCATAGTAAGAAACGTATAGTGGTCTTGGCAGATTTTAAAGAGGTACCCTATAGATCAGATAGAGTTGATTTTGTTAGAGGTGTCCCATGGAAAAATAAAGACTTAATCAGGGCTGGAGTTCTTACTGCAGATACTGCTTTAATACTGTCAGATATAGATGGTAAGAGTACTAATCCCGATGCAGATTCCCTTTTAACAGTTTTAGCCGTAGAAAAACTCAATAAGTCGGTTTATACCTGTGTTCAGATATTATCCTCGGAAAATAAGGTACACTTAGAAAATGCTGGAGCTGATGAGATAATATGCCTAGAAGATTTTGGCAGTAATCTTTTAGTATCTAGCTCTTTAAATCATGGCATTTCTAAATTAATTACTTCTCTTTTAACCTTTGGAGAAGGAAGTGAGATGTATAAATGTAAGAAGCCAATTTCTGAGAGATTTATAGACAAACCCTTTGGTGAGGTAGCAAAGATTTTAATTGATAGGGATGTTATTATTTTTGCAGTTGAAACTAACGAGGATGATTTCATTAGTGGAATTAAATTTAAGAGGAATTTATTGAGGTTATCAAACGGTAGAGTCTTGATTGTTAACCCGCCAAAAAATTATAGGCTTAGAAAGGATGATTACTTATTTGTTATGTACCAGGAAGAGCTAGAGGAATTTTAATATTGCTACAGGTAGAAACATAGTTGATTGCTAGGGAGCGAGTAAGGTATAAGAATATTTGAGATTTTCGAAGATAAAACTTATCTCCTAAGAAGAGGATAGGTTCAAGCTAGAGAACTTAGAAAAAAATTTAGGGGACTTATTAGAAAGTAATTCTGGTTATATTCTAGGAAGATTATTATCTTGACAGCCAAGATGAATGAGTTATAATTCTAATTAGGAGCTATGAGATGAAGGTGGGAGAAGAATCTTGAAAGTTTATTTAATAGAGGGGTTAAAACAGGGGAATGAAGTGCGAGATTGCTATCTAAAGAGTTAGGTCTAGAAAAGATTTGAGAGTTTTCGAAAATCTACAGAATTAGATAGGAGAGGTAATTGAGAGTTGTAAAGATTTTTATAGTTTTACTTAGTTTGATATTCAATTTAGTACTAGCCTATGCTGAGCCCTTTGATTTTCCAAAGCAATGGCCCTTTGAATTATCAGCAAGTGGAGGTTGCATCCTCAAGGGTATAGATATCTATATCGACGGTTCAGCGTCTATGAAAGGATTTATTTTAGACAGCAAAGATAGTATATATTCTAAAGTCCTGAGAAGTATATCAACTACCTTCTTTAACCTGGCTCCTTTAGATACTTACAAGTTTGGTCAAAGGATAATTCCTCTAGGGAGCGGGGATTTATGGTCAAGGGCTAATCAAAAGGAATTTTATGGGGAACCAGACACTTACCTCTCAGATGTTATTCTTACCGCTATTAGTAAGCCTAGAGATAGAATGTCTCTGGTAGTAACAGATGGAGTTCAATCTAAGGATAAAGAAGGTTATAATCTGAGTAGAGTGGTAGATGCTATTGCGAAAGGTATTTGGGGTGGTTGGTATGTAGAGATCATTGGGATTAAAAGTGAATTTAACGGGATGGTTTATTCTGAGTATAAGCCAGGGATAAAGTTCTATTATAAGGGTGAAAGGCCATTTTATATCTATGTAATTGCTAATTCTTCTGAGGCTTTAGAATCCTGTAATAAGACTTTAAAGTCTGGGTTATTGGGAAACTTAAACTTAATGATATTTAATCCTACGAAAGGTTTAGTAGATAATTTTAGTGTTGAGTATAACATTGCTGGGAGTGAATATGTAACTATAATTACAGGATCCAGAGTTGAAAGTAAACAGAAGCCGGCTGGAACACCTGAAGTTATGGCTAATAGATTTGAGGAGCCATTGAGTATCTGGGAGGACGTATGGGAAGATGCACCCTATCCAATAACGTTACTATGGTATAATAGAGTTTCAGATAAAAGTAGGGTTAACTTTAGTAATAATTTAATCTTAATCCCACCGATAGATTTTGCGCCTAGAATATCTACAAGATATTATGATGTCTCCAAAAGCAAGTGGATATCTATAAATGAAAGGATTTTATATCTGTATGGAAAGTCTTATAATAAAAAGTATAAGAAATACCAGTTAGATTGGAGATTTAAAATTCCACAAAAAGATGGTTGGTATACTTTTAAGATAGAATTCTACCCTGTTCTTAGCGAAGTTCCTCTGCCACAATGGGTTATAAACTGGTCTACAGACGTAGACATAGAAGCTAAATATGCGAACAAAACATTATTTCTTACTGACCTTGTTAATCTACTCATAAACAGGATAGGCTTAAAACAGAGGATAGGAGAATTTTATTTGGGTATATATGTTGGGAGGTAAGTATGAAATTATCATTTTCTTTAGGATTGATGAAGTTGATCAGTTTTATATTTGTAAGACCGCATCAGGTAATACAGACCGCAAAATGGCTGAACTTTATAAGAGAGCTATCAACTTTCTATAGTTGGCTCTTTCTAGCTATTTTGATTTTGTTGATAGGCGGTTTATGGTTTCTTTCTCTAATTCTAAAAGTGAATAAACCTTCAGATCCTCTCCGCTTCCGTAAATGCTGGTGGTTAAACTTTATCCTTATAACAGCTATATCTCTATTCTGGGCAGGGTCTTACAGCTATAACTTATTTGTAGAAGACTGTGGGTTAAAGAAGATAAAGTTAATATTAAATCCAATTATCGTTTGGAGTCTAGTTATGCTATTCCTGTTATTTGCTTTTTATTTACTACTTTCATTTATACCAAAGATTATCCCGAGGAAGTTTAAGTATGTTGCTAGAAGTATTTTTTAATTCTCTTAGGTATAAGGAGGAGTATAGATGAAGATTGCAATAGGGATAGGTGGTAGTGGTATAAGATGTTTGGAGGTATTATTATATCTCTTGGCATCAGGTTTAGGGGTAGATGATGAGTATATCTTTATGACTATAGATCCAGATTCTGCTAATGGTAACCTACAACGGCTAAAACAACTGTTAGGCTATTATCAGAATATCTATAACAAGGGTAATAATCTTATATTTAAGAAAAGTATAACTACTATTGATGGGAATATAGAAAACATAAACTGTTCACCTATAGCTACCAGTTCTTTAGCATCTCTCTCAGATAAAATAGGATTTTCATCTCTAGATGCAGGGAAGCAGAAAATGATAAAGATATTCTATTCTGAAAAAGAGCTAAAAATAGACCCAACCGAAGGTGGATTCAGGGCTCATCCATCTGTAGGAACAAGTATTTTTCCTGATATAAGGGAGAATCCCCAATGGGAAAATCTTATAACAAAGATCCAAAATAATTTAAATAATCTAGTAGTCTTTATTTTTGGTTCTATTTTTGGTGGAACAGGAGCTAGTGGATTTCCATATATAGGAAAACTTCTAAGGGAGGAATTCAAAGAGCCTTTAAAAATGGGGGGGACAATTCTCTTACCTTACTTTTCTTTTGATGTGTCAGAAATTTCAGGTATAAACGAAGAGCTCCTGTATGCAAATTCTACTTATTTTACTCTAAACACAAAGATAGCTCTTCAGTTTTATAATACTCTATGGAACGAAGGGAATGAAAGCCCTTACAACGCTTTATACTATGTAGGATTCCCCAGCTGGTTAAAAAGAACAGCGGCAATTAGAGGAAGTTCCCAGAAGAATCCGATACATATAGTAGAACTTATATCAGCCCTATCTGCTATAGATTTTTATAATAATCCTCCTATGGACCAAGGTAAACCAGCTTTTTATTCGGGGACATCCAAAAATGAAATACACTGGGAAGACCTGCCTTTTTCGGATAAAGATCAGCTAAAGGAATCTTTGTTATACTTTACAGTCTTTGGTTTCTCCTATATAGATTTCTATATGCCGATTATATTTCACCCAGAGTTTGAAAAAAACCAGTATCTGTATCCTTGGTATATAGATTATATCAGGTCTGAAGACGAGGCTTTCCTGAGCGAGGAAAATAGAACTAAGCTTTATAGCCTGGGCAACTTCTTTAGAAATTATTATTTCCCGGCAATAAAAGGGATACTTGAAGAATCTTCTGTTGTAAGATTATTCGATATAAATAGCTTCTCCTTTATAGAAGAGGAGGAAGTGATATACAATGCTAATGTGATACCTAATGTCGTCTTTTACAACGGTCCACGAGAAATAGGTAAGCTTATAGGAAATGAGGATATCCCATATGCTTATGATAAAATATGGAATTATATGGAGAAAGATGTCAGGAGTCTGCCTCATCTGGCAGATAGGTTTATAAATTTATTATTTGATGCCGTTAAAAAATTTGCCAATAAATATTACTTCCATAAATCTAAGAATAATGTATCGGAGGGTTAAATGAGCTTGTATTATTTACCTAGACTGATAACGGATAGTAAGCTGGCAGAAGCCAATTCTGTATGGAACGACGACACACAAGGAGGGCAAGGAAGGCTTCTTAGTATCCTTCCTGAGGACCTGGAGATACAAGGAGAGGGGTATAATGACCCAGAAGATATTACTGGAATCCCATCTCCATTCGCCAGACAGTTTCTCTTTGAACAGGCATTATTTAATACTAAACACCCCTTACATGAAAAGATAAAAGCGGAGTGGAGGGGGTTACTCGGGGTTTTATGCTTTCGGGATACCCTTAATCTTAGGGGGATACTTACAAGTACGCCTTATAAGATAAAAGAGGACAGCTCTCAATTTGGAAGGGTCCTATCTGAATTCCTACCAGGAGATACCTGGAATGATAATTATATAATTAGTTTAGGATATGATATTATAGGTATAACTTCTCCGCTTACACTCTTCTGTACCCCAAAAGATTATCGTATATCCAGTAAAGTTGTAGGATGGATAGATGAAGATGGAAGGCTGTATGACCCTGTAGATTTCATTAAGAATTTCCCTAGAACCGCTAAAGAATATCTGAAAAGGTTGTTCCTCTGGATAGAGACTAATAGAGTAGCGCTTGGAGGAAATATTACCGGAGCTTTAGAGAATTGGAAGAAAGACATAAAGAATGTTTATAAAGAGCTATATCATGATGATCAAGGTCTGGCTATTATAGAGGCAACAGTCGGAGATATTCAGAAGCAACCGCTAAACGGTATGGAATTAGTAATAGGGGGGGAAACCTATAGTTTTGAAGCACTAATAGATGATGATAGATACTCCAATTTAAGTTGCTCTATTGTTAAAATTGTTAATGAAGAGAATAATCCTGTGAAAAGCGATATCTATATATCTGGTAGTAAAACTATCCTGGTATCAGAGGAGAACTTAGATGGAGACAAAATTGTCTATGATAATGGGAGGATAGTTCTAACAGGCAGTTATATACGATCTCCAGAAGAATTGAATAATCTTCCCGATGTTAAAAGGATAAAACCCGATGAGCTATTCTCTGATTATATTCTTCAAATTGGTTTAAGTAATGATACTTTAAACTATAGATATAGATGCAGGCAAGGCGAAGAGGAAGTGACTTATACCCTTCCTTTTTCCGAAGAATTTTTCCAGTTTTTCGGTACGAGAGATTTAGAACGCCTGAATTTTAGGTTATCAAAGCGACAGGATGACAATATAGAAGTATCTCTGAATATTCCATTGGGTAATGGTGAATCTGTAAGTTATAGGAGAGAGTATAAAAAGGGGAAAAATTTATTGGGATTAAACCCTCCTGTAACTCCGTATATGTCCTTATGGCCAAACTTTATACAGGAAGGATGGAATTCCTACTATCTATTCTATTATGAAGTTCAGGAGGTAACAGTAAATGACCAGAAGTTAGAGTTGAAATTTACTGATGGAGAAGTAGAACAGACAGAAAGAGGAAATGAGGTGGTTTTGAAGTTAAATAGCTTCCCAGAGAAGATCTTTTCCAAAGCTGGTAATAAAGATTTAGGGGTAGTATTACTACTTTCTAAACCACCTGAGATGGACTTGAATCCAAATAGAGAATGGACAATAGGAGTAGACCTTGGGACATCAAACACTTTTATAGCTAAAAAGGAAGGAAATGCCGGACCATCTACTCTAGACTTCTCAAGCAGGCATATGTTGATCAGTAACTATAGGCGAGAAGATGTAGAAGAAACACTGAGTACTAGTTTCTTTCCTTTTGATAAACATACAGACTTTCCTACACTTCTCAGGATGCTCAGACGAGATGAACAGCCAGAACAGTGGAAAAGTGTCATTAATGGTATAGCATTTTTATATCCTTTAGTATTCCCAAAAAATTCTTATAGATATAACGGCATAAAGCACGACTTGAAGTGGGCTACTGAAAAGGAGAAGATTCAAGAACTGAAGGTTTATCTAGAACATCTCCTCCTAATGGTTATGGCAGAGGCAAAGTACAACGGTGTAGGTAAAATAAAAGTTAGATGGAGCTATCCATCCTCCCTTCCAGGGAATTTGGTAGTTAATAGAAGAAACTTCTGGAATTATTATACACAACCACATGCTCCTTTCCATATCGATTCTATTGAGGAAGAGGCAGAGAGTCTTGCCATAACCAAATATTTTAAAAAAATAAAAAATGCTAACCCTGATGCAGAATCTCCTACCATTTTTATAGATATAGGGGGAGGTAGTACAGATATCGCCATCTGGGGAGATGGCGAAGTAAAGTGCCAGACCTCTTTACAGATTGCTGGAAACCATATATTGGGAATATATATGGAAGGTAGAAAAAAACTGCTTGATGAATTATCCCGTATAATCATAGAGGATAATACTGAAAGGGAGACTTTTCTTGACTTAAGAGATAGACTAGGACTTTCAGATACCGTTCTTTTTAATGCGTTACTTTCTTTTAAGAAAGCTCAAGAAGAGCAAGATAATCATAAAAAAGCTCAAGAAGAGCAGGATAATCATAAAAAAGCTCAAGAAGAGCAGGATAATCATAAAAAACTTATAAGGTATATATCTACAGGACCATGGGAAGATCCTCAACTCCCATTTTTAGATCTAAGAAAGCTAATGTTAACTTTTATAGGAGGCATAATATACTTCTGTGGTTTATTAGTAAAAACATACTTTAAACAAGAAAATACTAATGTTGTAGATTTATATATGACAGGAAAGGCTTCAAAAATGATAGACTGGATTTCAACAGAAAAGGAGAGATTGACAAAGGATATTCTTCCTATGTTCTTAAAGAGCGCATTAGATAAAGAAGATTTGGGCTCTAAAATAGAAATTGCCGATAATCCTAAAGAAGCTGTGGCTTATGGGCTAACAGTACAGAAGATCCTAACAGTACAGAAGATCCAAGGTACGAATAACACGCCAGTACAAATTTCTCCGCCTACTTATATATTGGGAGAAGATAACTGCCAAATTAAGAACGAATCTAAAGACTTTAAGTACAAAATTGGAGAAAATGAGTTTAGTAATATACAAATTCCGAAGAGTATAAAAGATCTCACACAGTTTAATAAATTTCTAGAAACTCTAGAAAGAGCCTATAAAGAAATATTTGGCACCCAGAGGCTTATACCTACATCGGATAGATTCAGTACTGACTTTATCAATCAGATGCGTTCTATCCAGAGAGAGGTCGCCATAGGAGGAGAGGATATAAGACAGCCTATTTTTGTAGTAGAACTTAGAGCTTTAATTAATACTTTAGATGAATATCTCAGAGAAAATCATTAGGGGTGACTAAAAGGTGGTGGGATGAATGGGAAAGACAAAAAGAAGAAAGCCTAGTGTTCCAGTAAAATTAGTATCTATATTGGGGATATGTATGTTAATAATAGTAGCAGTGTTGTATATAAAATCGCTTGAGAATTCTTCCCCCTATCCTTCAGGAGAAAGAAAAGAGATATTTAATTCAGGTACAACATATGTCAATAATCCATTGAAGAATGAGCCAGAATCTACAACTGATAGTAAATCGAATCAAAATCCAGAGGCAGGTATCTTAGAGAGGAACCAGACAGAAAGAAATATTTATTCCCTCTCATTAATAATTCCCCTCATTATTGACTTTCTTTTAATGTTTTTAATATTAATAATAAGAAAAACTCTATATAATGACTTAAGAGAACTAGATTTAAAGCTATATGACTTAAATAAAACCTTAAACAAGAAATATGAAGACCTAGAGAAAAGATACAAAGACTTAGAAGAAAAATATGAAGCCCAACATAAAGACTTAAATGGAGCGTATAGAAACTTACCAACTGGACTAAAGGTACCAGATAATAGAACAGGAGGCTGTTTAACTGGACAGACCAAGATACCGCAACAAGGACCTGGAAAAGGTCCTTCTACTGAAGAAGCTCAGGACAAAAAGCCGGAGGTAATTGAGAAAAAAGAGCCCACTTTCGAGGAGAGAATAAGCGCTTTGTATAATGAGGGAACAGGATATGAAGACTATCTTAAGAAGCTAGGTATAAAATTTCGAAGAATAACTCTAGACGACCCGCGTAAATATAGAGAAGATAAAGAGTACGACGAAGTAGGATTGATAACTGATTCTAATGGAATACTCCTACTCCTTAATAAGGAAAAAGATGGATTTGTAATTCCTCTTCCAGGGATAGATCCTAACATAGAAGATGCCAGGAAGATATGCAAACCTTTTTATAATCTACCACAGGGGGAAAAAGGAAAGATTACAGGGATAAACAAAATAAGTAAGGTGAAGCAAGTTGGTAACACCACCTGGAAGATACTGGAAAAGGGTGATTTAATTTTAGGATAGGGGAATTGGAGTGTTCAATATCTTAATATCTAGGAAACAACAGGAATTACTGAAAAGAAAAGAGGAACTGCAGAAAGAACTGTCACAGCTAAGTCAGGAACTTAAGACCAATTCTGATGAGATTCCAGAGATTCAAAATAAGATTATATCTTTAGAAGAGGAGATAAAAGATATCGATGAATTCTATAAGAATGTACTAAACTCCTTTAACGACTTCAATCTTAAGACGCTAGATGAAAAGTTCAGTAATTTCTATTATAAAAGAGTAAGATTATCACATACCGAGAATAATATATATAAGATTGAAGAATATGATCCTGAGGCTCTTTTGGTCCTCGTCAAAAGAGACAAGACAGGTGAAATTGGATTTCTAATACCACTACCCAATATATCAATTTCTGAGGATAATAGTTACATCTTTGAAGGACTTTTCAACCTTCCGAAAGCAGGTAATAAATCAAGAATTGTAGAACTTATAAACCCTTGTATAGTAATGTCAGGGGAAGATAATTCTTTAGAGGTCTTAAAGAGTGGATATATACTTTATGCTGGAGAATATAGACCTACAGTAGAAGATAATCTTACCTCTCTAATAGTAGGAGGAAAGTTAAAAGAAAAGGCAGAATTAGAAAAGCTTCTAAAGGAAAAGATAGATAAGGCGAATAAAACAAAGGATTATGAAGAGAAATTGAGGGGTGAACTGTTTTCGGTAACTATAGAAATAGACAACTATAAACATAGAAACAGAAATCTATTAATATCGTCTATTTTTTCTCTTCTGATATTAATACTACTAATATATGAAAGAAGTAGAAAACTGATGAACCGGGTAAATACTTCTTTAGTTCTTCTTCTATTGATTGCCCTTGCTACCTTCTTCTTAGTAAGATATATAAAAAAATATACTGCAAAATCAACTGCAACAAAATCATCTCCAGTGGATAACTCTAAAGTATCTGACACCACCACAATAAAAACAACTGCTATCGCAAAAGAAAGCCCTACTAATGAACCTAAAGTAAGCACGGTAAAGAATGCCAGCACGAAGCAAGGTTCATCACAAGAAGCAGTAACATTTAGTGACCCTAATCTTGAGAAAATAGTACGAAAGGCTCTCGGAATACCTGAAGGGCAACCTATTACAAGAGAAAAGATGGCAGAATTGACAGAATTGAATGCCAGTGGGAGGAATATAAAGAACATATCTGGTCTTGAATATGCAGTTAACCTGCAAGAGTTGTGGCTTTATAATAACCAGATAAGTGATATCAGCCCATTGGCTAACCTCACTAAACTGCAAAAGTTGTCCCTTAGGAATAACCAGATAAGTGACATTAAAGTTCTAGCTAACCTCACTAAACTGCAAGAGTTGTGGCTTTATAATAACCAGATAAGTGATATCAGCCCATTGGCTAACCTCACTAAACTGCAAAAGTTGTCCCTTGGTTCTAACCGGATAAGTGACATTAAAGTTCTAGCTAACCTCACTAACCTGCAAGAGTTGTACCTTCAGAATAACCGGATAAGTGATATCAGCCCATTGGCTAACCTCACTGACCTGCAAGAGTTGGAGCTTCCGGATAAGTGATATCAGCCCATTGGCTAACCTCACTGACCTGCAAGAGTTGGAGCTTAGTTCTAACCGGATAAGTGACATCAGCCCATTAGCTAACCTCACTAACCTGCAAAAGTTGTACCTTTGGGAGAACCAGATAAGTGATATCAGCCCATTAGCTAACCTCACTAACCTGCAAGAGTTGTACCTTGATTCTAACCGGATAAGTGACATTAAAGTTCTAGCTAACCTCACTAACCTGCAAAAGTTGGGCCTTAGTTCTAACCGGATAAGTGACATTAAAGTTCTAGCTAACCTCACTAACCTGCAAGAGTTGTACCTTCAGTCTAACCAGATAAGTGATATCAGCCCATTAGCTAACCTCACTAACCTGCAAGAGTTGGGCCTTTG
>Ga0315282_10011531_pt1 | contig 13664 bp, 12 predicted proteins | sample YL17G07_20_MG_FD_203693 | JGI IMG/M metagenome (GOLD analysis project Ga0315282, IMG submission 203693) | Sediment microbial communities from Yellowstone Lake, YNP, Wyoming, USA - YL17G07_20 | ecosystem: Environmental > Aquatic > Freshwater > Lake > Sediment | place: USA: Wyoming | collected... | reverse complement strand
CAGGCCACGCCCACGGATTTCTCCCGCATCCCGAAGTGGTCAATCGCCTCGGCCACCAGGCGGTGGATGGTCCCGTGGTGGCAGCCGGGGCAGAAATGGGTGGGAATATCAATCAGGCTCTCCGGCCGGGGGTTAATCAATTTTTCCTGCGGTTCCGACATGTCTTACCTCGTTGATCCGAATATCATCCGAACGATCATGCACAAGCCCTTTCCCTTAGCGAAGCAGAAGCAAAGTCGAAAGGGGCATGGCAATAATCCGCGGATCGCGGATCTTGACGTCATCGGTTCTGGTGACCAGAATTCCGAAGGTGGCATGGTAAACCGTTTTTTCCAGGAAAGCGCGAAGGCCGTAGGTATCTTCGTCTCTGACCTGGTTTTGGTATTTAATCTCGACCGGAATCCTTTTTTCGCCGATGGTGAGCACGAAATCCACCTCTGGCTCAATCTCCCGAGCCGGGAAATGATGGACCCCGATCCCGGGGAGCGAGCCCAAGAAATAACCGGCTACACTTTCGGCGAGGTGTCCGGCGAGATCGCCCAAATCGGGATATTGGGAAAGAGCTTCCGGCGCTAAGGGCACTTTTTCTTGAAGCCAAGAGGCGCGCAAGCCAGGATCGCACAGGCAAATTTTATTATTGCCTTTTCTTTTCTTTATTCTGATTTCCACGGGGTGAATTAGTTTAATCAAGAGGGTGCTGTCCAAAAACTCCAAATAGTGGCGAATCTTGGACCAACTCACTTCCGCATGCAAGACCTGATGGACCTGCTGCACCATGATAGCCTGTCCAGGTGCTTGTCCAGCGTAACGACAAGCTAATTTAAAGACTTCTTCTAAGAGTTGGGGATCCCGTTTCCGACCTTTATCGCCTTTTCGCAAGTCATGGACAATGGCTCGCTGAATAACCGTTTCATTTAAGTATTGGGTCAATTTCTCCCAGGGCATGTCAGCTCGGAGTTGAGCGATTGGATATCCCCCGCGCTCTGAAAAAGTGGTGAAAGCTCGGTCTCTAATTTCCCGCTGACTCAGGCCAAGAGCTTTCAGGCTTTCCCAGAATTCCGCCTGCTTCAGCGCGGCCAACCCATTTTCTTCCAACAACGCGGGAAGACTCTCTTGAAAATGAAAACCGGCAATCTCACGTAACAACAGCGGGCCAAGCTCAACGGTAGAGACTCGCCCCGCCAGACTATCGTGCCCTTCCTTGATTCTTAATGCCGAACTGCCAGTAACCATGACCCGAACCGTGAAGTGGTCAACCAGTGCCTTGATCTGAGGCGCCCAGTCGGTTACATTCTGAACTTCATCGAAAAAGACAAAGGCTGGCTTGCCTTCCCGGGCAGCTTCATTAAAAGTTTTCTTCAATATGCGGTTTTCATACCATCTAGCCAAAGCCAGGACAACGTCCAACAATCCCCGCGTGCTGGGAATCTCATCGAATTGAACCCTAAAGATGCGTTTGGGATCCACCCCATCTTGGCGAATCAAATGATCAATCATTTGTTCTTGAAGCGTGGTCTTACCCACTTGTCGAGGCCCACGCAGCACTACTCCGGGTGTTAGTCCATTTTTCAAATTATTTAGTAAGCGGTGAAACACCCAACGATGGTATGTTGGGACATCGCGCCCCGGTTTTGATTCCCACCAGGGGTTGGCTTTTCGCAAAAATTCATCCAATGCGGGTGATAATCTTTCATGATCAAATATATCGCGGGTCATAATATTAGCTCCTTCCATCTCGACCTATAGTTGTTGGCTCTCATTTGGATACTGGATATGTCTCCCGAATCTCATGCAAAATATCCTCCGGCGAAGGCAAACTGCCCGCCCCCGGCGGCCGACCGTAAAAGTGCACCGTCGCCTGCCGGCCGACCGACATCCGCACGTCTTCCACCATCTGGCCCGTATTCAATTCCGTAACCAGGAAGTGTTTGCCCCGGTCGGCCAGGTCCGCCAGCGCCTTTTCCGGAAACGGATACAGCGAGATCGGCCGCAACAGGCCCACTTTCAGTCCCTCGGCCCGCGCCACCATGATCGCGCCCTTGGCGATCCGGGCCGGGCTCCCGAACGCCACCACCACCAGCTCGGCGTCTTCGGTGCGATAAGCCTCGAAGCGAATCTCCCGCTGCTTGATCTCCTCGTACTTGCGCCACAAATGCCAGCAATGCTCCTCCAACTCGCCCTCGCCCAGGTAAAGCGACTTGAGCAGCCGCTTGTCCCGCCCCTGGCAGCCGTTCAGGATCCAGTCCTTGGCCGGCAACGGCGGCATCTCCGGCTTGCGCATGTCCAGAGGTTCTTTCATCTGCCCGAGCATGGCATCGGCCAGGATCACCACCGGGTTGCGGTAGCGGTCGGCCAGGTCGAAAGCGAGGAAGGTGAGGTCCCACATCTCCTGGACCGAGGCCGGCGCCAGCACCGGGGTGCGGTAGTCGCCGTGCCCGCCGCCCCGGGTGGCCTGGAAATAATCGCCCTGGCTGGGCGAGATGCCGCCCAGGCCCGGCCCGCTGCGCTGGATGTTGACCACCAGGGCCGGAATCTCGGAGCCGGCCAGGTAGCTCAGGCCCTCTTGCATCAGCGAGATGCCGGGGCCGGAGGACGAGGACATGGCGCGCATCCCGGCCGCGGCCGCGCCCAGCACCATGTTGATACTGCCGATCTCGCTCTCCGCCTGCATAAAGGTGCCCCCGATCTTGGGGAACTCCAGCGCCAGGTACTCCGGAATATCGTTCTGGGGCGTGATCGGGTAACCGAAATAAAACCTGCACCCGGCCTCGATGGCCGCTTGCGCAATCGCTTCGTTGCCTTTGACCAACTTCTTCTTCATGAATTTTTCACCACAGAGAAACAGAGAGCACAGAGAATTTCAAGGTTTATCAACACTAAAATCGAAACCAACGAATGCCGTTTTTCATCAACTTGGAATTGAAATTCAATAAAAATCCCATGGGGTAGCTGGAAAGCTTCAGATACGTTCGGATTTGTCTCTCATGGTCATCAGTGATTTTCTTAACCGCCTTTATTTCTACTACGATTAGATTCTCGACCAGTATATCAGCCCTAAAGGCACCGTCCAACTGCTCTCCTTTATAAGGAACGGTTATTTGCGCTTGTCTCTTAAATTGAATTCCTCGTTCTTTAAGTTCTTTTGCGAGACATTTCTCATAAAGAGCTTCCCGAAGTCCCGGTCCCATCTCCCGATGAACCGCCATGGCCGCTTCTATGATATCTTCGCTCAGCATATTCAACGCTTCCTCGTCTGCGGTGCGGTGGCCGCCGGACACGGTCAGCGGCTCCCGGAGAATAATCGACTCGCCCTGATCGCGGTAGTGCTTCTTCCCTTTGCGGGCGAGCCTCGCGGCAGGTCGGGGAATGTCGTGCAGCGCTTTCAATACCGTCGCATAAGACGGTAGGGTAGGCATCCCTGCCTGCCGCTGCTGACCAAAGATTTCCGGCCACAACTTGTTGATCGCTCGATAAACATCGCGCGCCGAGGGCCGGGAGGGGTCGAGCCATTTGCGCTTGATGACCTCGATCGCTTCCGGCGGGAGCTTGCGCCATTGGCCCCTGTCTGACCGAGGCTTTCGTACCAGGGCCGCGAAACCCTCGAGCTCAAGCTCTCGTTTCCAGCGGTAATACGAGTTGGTTTTGACACCCTTTTCGGCGAGGAACTCGCTTCTGTCTCGGCCGGTGAGACGCGACGCCTCCTCGACCACTTTCTTCCGTTGCAAGGCTTTTTCGAGTTCCTTTTCCGGCGTATTCTCCGGAATAGGGCGGGCGCTGCCGCTCGCCAGTCCTTCTCTGCCGCCGATCACCATCTTCTCCTTATTGATGGTGCGGGCTTGCGCCCGCCCTCTATGTTAGCGCCTGCCGATTGCCCCTGATCCCGGCTAGCACCTCCGCTGTCGCGCCCAGGACCATGTTAATCGAGCCGATCTCGCTCTCCGCCTGCATAAAGGTGCCGCCGATCTTGGGGAACTCCCGCGCCAGGTACTCCGGAATATCGTTCTGGGGCGTGATCGGGTAACCGAAATAAAACCTGCACCCGGCCTCGATGGCCGCTTGCGCAATCGCTTCGTTGCCTTTTACCAACTTCTTCTTCATTCAGACCACCGGAAGACTAAGACAAGAAAAAGATTTAAACACAGAGTGCACAGAGAGCACAAAGGGTTTCCACAAGGGCTCAGTAGCGAAAGCGGCGGATGCCTTGCTTCATTAGCTTACAATTGAAATTAAGCAGAAGCCCCAGAGGACGCCCGGATAACCTCAAGTAAGTTATAATTTGAGCTTCATGAATCGGCAGGAGTTTCTCCACCGCTTTGATCTCCACGATGATTAAATCCTGCACCAGAATATCTGCGCGAAAACCAGCCTCGAGTCGGCCCCCTTTGTAATAGACCGGAATCTCAACCTGCCTCTGGAGTTGAATGTTTCGCCCGCTTAGCTCTTGCGCCAAACAGGTCTCATAAACCGATTCCAGCAGGCCCGGCCCCAACTCCCGGTGCACCGCGATGGCCGCGTCCACAATCTTCCCGCTCAGTTCATTCAAAGCCTTTTCATCCACAAACGTCCTCTGTGCGCTCTGTTTCTCCGGCCGGGCATTTTCCATCATTACATCCATTTCATTCTGCTCTCTTAGTATTTTTCTTTAACCCCTTGATATCTTCCCTCTTCTTCCTCTGTGTGCTCTGTGCGCTCTGTGTTTAAATCTTCCTCTTCATTTCCAGATCTGCAGCGCCAGGTCGGGACACATCTCCCCGCACAGTCCGCACCCGGTGCACTGGTCCTCCCGCTCGAACCGCACCACGAAGTAACCCGCGGCATTGGTCTGCTCGCCGAGCCGCAGGCACTCGCGCGGGCAGGTATGGATGCAAATCTCGCAGGACTTGCACCGATCCGTGAGGACCACCACGCGCGGCATCGGCTCAGCCCTTCTGGAAGAGATGGGTGTCCAGGAGCTCATAGCCCTTCTCGATCAGGAGCCCGGTGGCCGCGGCCGCCCTTTCGGTCAGACCGGGTCCGGGTTCTCCCTCGAGCGTCAGGTTCTTCGAGTCCACGATCATAAACGGCACCGGACCGTCCCGGTGGGTGCGCTCTTTGACCGGGGTCAGGTGGTCCGGCATGATCAGCATCCGGAAGGGTTGCCCCAATTTTTTCATTCCTTCAAGCATCGGTCCCACCACCCGCTTGTCGAAGAGTTCGATGGCCTCGATCTTCTCGACCAGGTTGCCCTGGTGCGACGACTCGTCCGGCGCTTCCACGTGGAGATAAGCGAAATCCTGCTTCTTCAGCGCCTTCAGGGCGGCCGCCACCTTGCCCTCGTAGTTGGTGTGGATGTCCGCGGTCGCGCCCGGCACCCGGATGACCTCCAGCCCGGCCAGCTTGCCCAGCCCCCGCACCAGGTCCACCCCTGAGATCACCACCCCATGCAAGCCGTCGCGCTCCGGGATGGTCTTGAGCTTGGGCATGGTCCCGTGGCCCCAGAGCCAGATCGAGTCCGCGCACTTGAGGCCCTGCTTCCGGCGCTTCGCGTTGACCGGGTGCTCGGCCAGAATTTTTTGCGAGGCCTCGACCAGCGAGCGCACCAGGCCCGCGCCCGGGCAACCGGGCCAGTGCTCGTCCACCGCGCCGTTCAGAAAGTCGTGCGGCGGAGTCGCGCGCAGGCGGTCGTCAAAGCCCCGGATCACGCAGAGGTTGCGATAGCTCACGCTCGGATAAAACCGAATCCCGTCCCGGCCCAACTGCTCCTGGATCGTCGCCATCAGCTCGGCCGCTTCCTCGTTGCTGATCTGGCCCGCGCTGTAATCATCCATCACCAGACCGCGCTCCTCCCGCCGCAGGCTGACCAGGTTGCAGCGCAGCGCGGTCTCGCCCGGCTTCAGCTCCACCCCCAGGCCGGCGGCCTCGATCGGCGCCCGGCCGGTGTAATGCAGTTGGGGATCGTAGCCGAGGATAGCCAGGTTGGCCACGTCCGAGCCGGCGTTCATGCCTTTGGGCACGGTCCGCACCAAACCCAGGACCGCGCTCCGGCTGAGCCGGTCCAGGTTCGGGGTCTTGGCTGCTTCCAGCGGCGTCTTCCCGCCATACTGCTCCTGCGGGTCGTCCGCCATCCCGTCGCCGATCAAAACTACATACTTCATTAGAACCTTTCCAGATAGAACTTAAACACAGAGCACACAGAGAGCTCAGAGTTAATCTATTTAATTTTAAAATTTTCCTCCGTGTCCTCTGTGCTCTCTGTGTTTTATTCTTCCTCTTTCTTCTCCCTCTTTCTTCTCCCTCTTAAAATCCCATCGCCTTTAAGACCGCATCGAGCCGGGCGGGGACCCGGATCGGGCTGCCGGCGAACGCCCGGGCCGTGTCCTGGCCGGCGTCCGGGTCTTTCAGCCCGTGCCCGGTGAGGGTGCACACCACCCGCTGGCCTTGCTTCAGGCCCAGCTGGTCCTGGTACTTGATCAGCCCGGCCACCGAGGCCGCGCTGGCCGGCTCGCAAAAGATGCCCTCCACCGAGGCGAGCAGATATTGGGCCTCGCGGATCTCGGCGTCGCTCACCATCTCGATCATGCCCTCGCTCTCGTCCCGGGCCTGCTCGGCTTTTTTCCAACTGGCCGGGTTGCCGATCCGGATCGCGGTGGCGAAGGTCTCCGGCTTCTCGATCACTTTCTTGCGCACGATGGGCGCCGCGCCCTCGGCCTGGAACCCGTTCATCTGGGGCAGGCGGTGGATGATCCGCTGCTCGTAATACTGCTGGTAGCCCTTCCAGTAGGCGGTGATGTTCCCGGCGTTCCCGACGGGCAGGCAGTGATGGTCCGGCGCTCCGCCCAGCACGTCGCAAATCTCGAAGGCCGCGGTCTTCTGGCCCTCGATCCGAAAGGGGTTGAGCGAGTTCACCAGGGTGATGGGATAATTCTCGCTGATCTCCCGCACCAGCTTCAACGCCTCGTCAAAGTTGCCGTCCACCTCGATGGTCACCGCGCCGTGGATCATGGCCTGCGCGAGCTTGCCCGCCGCGATCTTGCCCTCCGGGATCAGCACGTAGGCCTTAAGCCCGGCCCGGGCGGCGTAAGCCGCGGCCGAGGCCGAGGTGTTGCCGGTGCTGGCGCAGATCACCGCCTGGCTCCCGTCCTCCATCGCCTTGCTCACCGCCACGGTCATGCCCCGGTCCTTGAACGAGCCGGTCGGGTTCAGGCCCTCGAACTTGAAATACAACTCCACCCCGGGGCAGACCTTGTCCGCCAGCCGGCGCGCCGGGATCAAGGGCGTGTTGCCTTCCAGCAGCGTGACGATGCACTCCCGTTTCTTGAGCGGCAACAGGTCCCAGTAGCGGTCCACCACCCCGCGGTAGCTCATCGGTTGATACTCCTCACTTCTTTTTAGCCTAAAACGAGGTCTCGATCCGGATGCGCTGGATCGGCTTGTGCACGACGGCCAGCCGGTTCAGGCGCTTCAGCGCCCTCTCCATCGCCGCTTCCGGGGCCGAGTGGGTGAGCATCACGATCGGCACCGCGCCCTTGCCCTGGCCGCGCTGCTGCACCGCGGAGATGCTGATCTTCTCCCGGGCCAACTGGCCGGAGATTTTCGAGAGCACGCCGGGCCGGTCCTTCACCTGCATCCGCAAGTAGTACTCGCTCACCACCTCGCGCTGCGGCATCACCCGCAGCTTTTGCGGCCGGTGGTCCTGGAACGAGCCGGAAGGCAGGCGCCGGCCGGGCCGGCCGGCCAGGTAGTTGCGGGCCAGCTCCATCAGGTCCGACACCACCGCGGAGGCGGTCGGGTCCATGCCCGCGCCCCGGCCGTAAAACAGGGTAGGCCCCACGAAATCGCCCACCACGTAAACCGCGTTGAACACGCCCCCCACGTCCGCCAGCAGCGAGCGGGCCGGGATCAGGGTCGGATGCACCCGCGCCTCGACCCGGCCGTCTTTCAGCTTGGCCATGGCCAGAAGCTTGATGGCAAAGCCGAACTCCGCCGCGGCCTCGAAGTCCGCCGGCGCCAGCGCGGTAATGCCCTCGCGGTAAATCTGGCTCAGCTTGATCGGCACGCCGAACCCCAGTTGCACCAGAATCGCGAGCTTGTGCGAGGCATCATAGCCCTCCACGTCCGCGGCCGGATTCGCCTCGGCATAGCCCTGGGCCTGGGCCTCTTTCAGAATGGTATGGAAATCGCCGTGCCCCTGGCTCATCTCGGTCAGGATGTAGTTGCAGGTGCCGTTGACGATGCCGTAAACCGCCTGGATCTGGTTCGCGATCAGGCCCTCCCGGAGCGTTCGGATGATGGGCACCCCCCCGGCCACCGAGGCCTCGTAATAAATATCCACGCCGCGCCGGGCGGCCTCGGCAAAAAGCTCGCGGCCGTGCCTGGCGAGCAGCGCCTTGTTGGCGGTCACCACCGACTTCCCGGCGCGGAGCGCGGCCAGGATCATCTCTTTGACCCCGGGCCAGTCGCCGATCAGCTCGACGATCAGCGGGATCTTGGGGTCCCGGATCAGGCGATAGGGGTCCGGGGTCAACAGCCGCTTTGCCGCTTTCACTTTCCGGGGCCGGCTGAGGTCAGGGTCGGCCACGCCCGCCAATTCAAGTCGCGCGCCGAGCCGGTCCTCGATCAACCGGGCGTGCCGGCGCAACAGCTTGATCACGCCCTGGCCGATCGTGCCGTAGCCCAATAGCCCCACTGGAATTGTCTTCATCAATGTGCCTCAAGATGGGCGCAATGAATTGCGCCCCTACAAACGTGCCACCGCTTGGTCAGCGGCGATTAGCTCCGCGACCAAAGAGCGGTCGCGGCTACAACTCTATCTCTTCTTTTTAATCTGGCGAACCCCACCCCTGCTCGGAAGCAGGGGTGGGCTACAAATCTAATTCCTATTCAATTTCTTTATGTAGCCCACCCTTGCCTTGCTAGGGTGGGTTCCCCTAGGCCTTCTTGAACATCTTGCGGATCCCCCGCAACGCCTGCTTGATCCGGTGCTCGTTCTCGACCAGGGCGAAGCGGACGTAGCCCTCGCCCATTCCGCCGAAACCCACGCCCGGGCTGACCGCCACCTTGGCCTCGGCCAGCAGCTTGAGGCTGAAGTCCACCGAGTTCATCTGGCCGAACGGCTCCGGGACCTTGGACCAGACAAACATGGTGGCCTTGGGCTTCTTGGTGGGCCAGCCGAGCAGGTTCAAGCCGTCCACCAGGACGTCCCGGCGCCGGCGATAGACCTCGCACACCTGCGGCGGCACCTCGTCGCATTCGTTGAGCGCGATGATGCTGGCGATCTGGATGGGCTGGAAGATGCCGTAGTCCAGGTAGCTCTTGATCCGGGCCAGCGCCGCCACCAACTGGCGGTTGCCCACGCAAAAGCCGACCCGCCAGCCGGGCATGGAATAGCCCTTGCTCATCGAGTAGAACTCGACGCCCACGTCCTTGGCGCCCGGCGCCTCGAGGAAGCTGGGCGCCCGAAAACCGTCGAAGCAGATGTCGGCGTAGGCGAGGTCGTGGATGATCCAGATTTTATGCTCTTTGGCAAAGGCCACCACCTTCTCGAAAAAGTCCAGCTCCACCACCCGGGTGGTGGGGTTTTGCGGGAACGAGAGGATCATCATCTTGGGCAGCGGCCAGGTGGTCTTGGTCGCGGAGAGCAGCCCGGCAAAGAAGTCGTCCTCCCCGGTGAGCGGGATCGTGCGCAAATCGCCGCCCGCGATCACCACCGAGTAGGCGTGGATCGGGTAAGTGGGATTGGGCACGAAGACCACGTCGCCGTTGTCCACCGTGGCCAGCACCAGGTGCGAAAGCCCTTCCTTGGCGCCGATGGTGGCGATGGCCTCGGCGTTGGGGTCCAGGTCCACTTCGTAATGGCGCTGATACCAGTCGCAGATCGCCTTGCGCAGGCCCTGGATCCCGCGCGAGGCGCTGTAGCGGTGGTTCTTGGGATTGTCAATCGCTTCCTTGACCTTGTCCACGATCAGTTGCGGCGTAGGCAGGTCTGGATTGCCCATCCCCAAGTCAATGATGTCCTCGCCCTGGCGCCGGGCTTCCTTCATCGCTTCCACCACCTGGTTGAACACGTACGGCGGAAGCCGCTGCATTCGTTGAAATTGACTCATGCTTTCCTCAATGATGAATTACGAATGATGAATTATGAATGATGGCTTGAAGATCTTTTTTCATCATTCATAATTCAGAATTCATAATTTCTTCAGCATGGTAGCTGCTCCGCACCAGCGGCCCGGCAAACACCTGCCGGAACCCTTTGGCCTTGCCGATCTCCGCCCAGGCAACAAACTCCTCCGGCTCGAGGTAACGGGCCACCGGCAGGTGCCGGCGCGAGGGCGCTAAATACTGGCCCAGGGTCAGCACCTCCACCCCGGCGGAGAGCAGGTCATCCAGCGCCGCCTCCACCTCGGCCGCGGTCTCGCCCAGGCCCAACATCAGCCCGGACTTCGTGATTATGCCCGGCTGGAGAGCCTTCACCATCCGCAACAACTCCAGGGAGCGCCGATAATCCGCGCCCGGCCGCACCCGCGCGTAAAGCCCCGGCGCCGTCTCCAGGTTATGGTTATACACGTCCGGGCCGGCTTGCGCCACGGTCCGGATCGCCGCGCGCTTCCCGCCAAAGTCCGGCGTCAAGACCTCGACCCTGGCAGCCGGAAGCGCCCGGCGCACCTCGCGGATCGTGGCCGCAAACTGGGCCGCGCCGCCGTCCGCCAGATCATCGCGGGTCACCGAGGTGACCACCACATGACTCAAGCCCAGCTCCCGGGCGGCTTCAGCCACTGCCGCCGGCTCGCCCGGGTCCGGCAAGAGCGGCGTCCCTTTCTCGACCGCGCAAAAGCCGCAGCGCCGGGTGCAGCGGCTGCCCAGGATCAGGAACGCCGCGGCCGGCCGGCTGAAACATTCGCCCAGGTTGGGGCAGCGCGCCGACTCGCACACCGTATGGAGCCGGGCCTGGCGCAGCTTTAATTTGAGCACCCGCCTGGCCGGGGCCGAGACCCGAACGCCCTGGAGATGCAAGGGCCGGCGCGCCAAGGCTCCCTTCGGCATAACTTACTAATTCTATCGGGATTTGCGTGAGTTGTAAAGAACCGCCCTCTCTCCTAAATCTCCGGCTAAACACAACTGTATATCAGGTGGAGGGGAAGATTTTTTTTGGAGTGCGGCGGCTTGCCGCCGCTTTCTCTTCCGCGCCGGGAACTCGCATCGGCTCGAGGCCTTCACCCGCCCGGTGCATCCGCTGCAGCCGCCGAGATTCGCGCCCCGGCGAGCCGGGGCGCGGAAAAGCGCAAGCAAGCTTGCGCACTCCAAATCGCTTAGAGTGCGAACAGCTTAGTTACATACTGCAAACTCCTTCTGGCCGGCTCCGGATCGGTTCCGATCTGCATCACTTCGAGGGTGATGATGCCCTCGAAGTTGCGGAAGAAGCCGAGGTGGGGGGAGTAGTCGAAGTTCCCTTCACCGATCACCCCATGGTCGTCTTTTTCTCCGAGGTTGTCAGTGAAATGGATATGCCGGGCGAAAGGTCCCAATTTTTCGATCACCTGGGGCAGCTCGTGATTGAGACGGGCGTGACCGATATCAATACAGAAGGCCAGGGCCGGAGACCCCGCCTCATCCCGGATCTTCAACAGGTCGTCCGCGTTTCGATCAATGGCATTCGGCTCGAAACCGATGTTTTCCAGGCACAGGATCACCCCTCTAGCTTCCGCGCCGCGGGCGGCCTGCTTCAGCGACTGGAGGTTGTAATCCCACTGGAGTTTGAAGGCCTCGGGCGAATTTTTTTTGAACCGCTGGGACAGAATGTAATTGCCGTTGTGGACGACCACCACGCTTCCGCCGAGGTCCGCGCAAAGATCAATCGCGGCCAGGGTCTGGCGCACGGACTCGGCCCGGATTCCCGGGTTCAAAGCCGCGAGGTTGAGGCTGTTGAAAGGAGCGTGCAGGGCGAGCGCCAGACCCGAGGATTCCACCAGGGCCTTGCCCTCCCGCCTTTGCGCCGGGGTTATTTCATCACAAACGCATTGCGGAAACTCGCCCAATACCTCGAAGGCCTGGAACCCCAGATCAATGGCCAGCCGGAGCGAATCCAGCGCCGGCAGCAACATCACGGAGACTCCGGCCATACCAATCAACGGCATTTTCCATCCTCCTCACGGCCTTTCGATTCTTTCCTTAATCCCCGAGTTCCTGCCGCAGCTTCTGGATAATGCCCCCGGCTTTCAGGATCTCCAGCAAGACCGCGGGATTTGGGATTTGGGTCAGAGCCCGACAATTCACAATTAAGCATAATTGCATAAATGATGACGGGCAGGAATGCCTGTCCCCTCCAAGAAATTTCAACTTAAGAGCATGGTTTGATAAATAGGGAGGCGTATTTCAACCTTGATCGTGCCTTGGTCGGGGCAGGTTTCAAACGCCCTCCGGAATCGCTCCCACCGCCGCCTTCATCCGCATTGCAATCCGGCAAGATCTTTTCTTTTTGAAAGATAATTTAACCGCGGATAAACGCGGATGAACGCAACCCGAAAGTTCAGGAAGAAAGATTTATCCACGAAGGAACACGAAAAGAAACGAAAAATAAAAAGCTATTCAAGCTCCTCCCAATTTTTTTCATTTGTTTGATTTCGTGTCTTTTCGTGGAAAAATCTTCTCCTCATCTGCGGACGGCCTCCGGGTTCACGCACCAGGGCGGCAGCTCGCCCTTGAGCCCGGCCAGCAGGTTCTGCGCCGTCATCTTCGCCATCCGGTTGCGGGTCTCGATCGAGGCGCTGCCCAGGTGCGGCGCCAGCACCACGTTGTCAAGCTCGATCAGCCCCGGCGTCAGCCTCGGCTCGTGCTCGTAAACGTCCAAGGCCGCGCCCGCGATCCAGCCCTCTTTCAAGGCGTGCGCCAGCGCCGCCTCGTCCACCACCGGGCCCCGCGCCACATTGAGCAGATAAGCGGTCCGCTTCATCCGCGCGATCCGCTCGCGGCCGATCAGGTGATAACTTTCCGGGTTGAGCGGGCAGTGGAGCGAGATGAAATCGCTCTCTGCGATCAGCTCATCAATCCCCGCATAGCGCGCCGGGATCGCCGCTTCCTCGCTTTCCGGCAGGCGGTTGCGGTTGTAATAGATCACTTCCATTCCGAAACCCCGGCCCCTTCTCGCCACCGCCTTCCCGATCCGGCCCAGGCCCACAATCCCGATGATCTTGCCCGCAAAGTCCGCGCCCACCAGTTGGGTCGGGGCCCAGCCGGTCCAGCGGCCGCTCCGCACCAGCCGGTCGCCCTCGATCATGCGCCGGCCGAGCGACAAGATCAGCGCCCAGGTCAGGTCCGCGGTGGCCTCGGTGAGCACGCCGGGCGTGTTGCCGACCACGATCCCGCGGCGGGTGGCCTCGGCCACATCAATGTTGTCATAGCCGACCGCCATGGTGGCAATGGCCTTGAGCTGAGGCCCGGCCGCGGCGATCACGTCGGCGCCCATCGGGTCCGAAAGCAGGCACACGATCCCGTCCTTCCCCGCGGCCAGCGCCAGCAGGCGGTCCTTGGGCACGGGCCGGTCCTCTTCCCACAGCCGCACCGCGCACTCCCGCCGGATCAACTCCAGGCCGGCTTCCGGAATTTTCCGCGTGATCAGAACTTCCCAATCAGCCATCATGGTCCTTTCGGGCAAGTCTGCCAGCGCGGCGCCAACCCCAGGGCCAGGAAGA
>Ga0315282_10011530_pt1 | contig 13664 bp, 11 predicted proteins | sample YL17G07_20_MG_FD_203693 | JGI IMG/M metagenome (GOLD analysis project Ga0315282, IMG submission 203693) | Sediment microbial communities from Yellowstone Lake, YNP, Wyoming, USA - YL17G07_20 | ecosystem: Environmental > Aquatic > Freshwater > Lake > Sediment | place: USA: Wyoming | collected... | reverse complement strand
AGATGGAGGTGAAATCTATGGATGGTTGCTGCGGATATGGATACGAGTATGGACGCAGGTTTCTGACGCGCGAAGAGAAGATCAAGCGGCTAGAAGAGTACAAAGAGTACCTAGATCAAGAAGCTGCTGGCGTCGCTGAACGAATCGAAGAACTCAAGAAAGAAAAAGCCTAGTCCACTAGTCTTCTTCTGTTCCAAGTGTTCGGGAGACCCCCCAGCCCGTCGTGTTACACTATCCTTCGCGCCCGATCTGTTGGACCCACGAGCAGTGTGATGAAGGAGTTAGGGGAGAATCTCCCACCAACGCTCTTTCATTCTCAGGATTGCCACACCGAGGAAGCGTTGGAAGGCTCCCGGTCGTTGACCCTAGGAATGCGGAAACGATCCTAGGCATCATAACCCGTGCGGACACTGGGAGAGCAATTGACAGGTCGCCGCTTCGGGTCCACGGAGATGCGAAGCATAGCAAGTGATGAGATGCTAAGGGCAGAGGAAGAATATGGAAGCCGCATTGTCAGATCCAGAACCTGAGAAGCAGAATCAAGTTCGCCACTGATGTCGTGAGAAACAGGACGACCATTCCGATCTTTGCGAATTCGACGAACGTGATTCTCACCCCTTTTGTCTTGGCGAGACCTATTGCAATCACATTCGACGAGGCACCAATAATAGTTCCATTTCCTCCCAGACCAGTCCCCGCTGCGAGCGCCCACCAGAAAGGATGGACACTCAGTCCGGTAATACTTCCAAGAGTTTTCAACACTGGGATGAAAGCGGCTGCCAACGGGATGTTGTTGATGAAGGCTGACATCAGACTGAAACTCCAGAGTACCACGCTTATGCCGTAGACTGTGTTTCCCCCAGCGAAAGCCAAGATCCCTTGGGCAGCTGTGTCCATCCACCCTGCCTTCTTGAGACGGCCAACAATAGTGAAGAGCGGTGCTCAAGAGGATAGGCCGTGAAGGGCCCTTGGCGATTGAATGTTCACGAGTCTCTTGCCGCGACCATCTTGAATCTGCGAGGGCCGTCTCCAACTGGCATGCAGCACGTCGGATGGAACAACATGGAGACGATGGCTCATTCACTGCTCTAAATCCTAATGCTCAGCTTATGGTTCGTGGAACATCTCCTGTCATGAATAGTGTTAGGCACTCCGAGGACTAGGCGGCACTTCAGGAGGAACCAGAAGAGGGACGTGTCAACCTCAGTCGGGCATGCTTAGCAGCTCAATTCGACCATGCGTTAGATACATCGCGTAACGGCTGGATCTTATCGATTTGCATGATGTAAATGGCCGGCGGAAACGACGATCGTGCATGCCTGGCCGCAAGTCCGCGAACTTCCGATTCGGGAGGGTGCGCGTTGGCATTCGAGTTCGTGAAACGGAGTGCCCACATCGTAGCTCGTGGCGAAGGAGGTCGTTTTCGCGGCAAAATGCTTACATGATTAGGCCGCGAGTGTCGTGAGGATTCGGATGCAGGTCATCAGCGAGCCTTTCATCGCACTCTTGATCTTCTTGGTGACATACCTGCTGCTTGCGACAGGCTATCGTGAGCGTACGATTGCAGCGATAGCCGGGGCCGGAGCGATGTGGGCATTTGGCATCCTCACTCCTCCCGAAATGATTGCTTATGTCGACATGAACGCCATTGGTCTACTCTTCGGCATGATGATCATTGTTGGAGCCTTGAGGGAAGCACGCTTCTTCCGATGGGTTGGGGTGCATGTTGCAAACGCGTGCCGTTGCAGACCCATGCATCTCCTAGTGGTCTTCACGCTCTTGGCTGCCGGCCTTTCTGCACTTCTAGACAACGTGACCACTGTTCTCTTCATGGTCACCGTGACAATTGACGTAGCGGAGCTGGTAGGGTTGGATCCCAAGCCGTACATTCTGAGCGAGATAGTTGCCTCGAACATAGGCGGAACAGCCACCTTGATTGGTGACCCGCCCAACATAATGATCGCGACCGCGACAGGATTCTCGTTTCTAGAATTTCTGGTCAACGTGGGCCCAATTTCGCTTGTTGCTCTGGCTGTCTCCTTGCTCTACTTCCGGAGGCAGTTTAAGAGAAACATGACCCAAGCGGGAGGAGGACAACAGAAGCCAGAGGTGCTAACGATCGCAGGGCCAAATGCGGCCCTCGATCGCCGTCTGCTTTGGACAGGTCTCACGACGCTTGTGAGCGCTGTGTTGCTGTTCTCGTTGCAGGACATTATTGGGATCTACCCGACTGTGGTTGCTCTTGCGGCCGGGGTCATCCTACTCTTCGTCGGTGGACCGAAGATGCCGGAGATCCTGAATGATGTCGAGTGGAGCACTTTGATCTTTTTCGGATGTCTCTTCGTCATTGTGGGCGGTCTTGAGGAGACTGGCTGGATGAGCCTGGTGGCGCAGGGGATGTTGCCGCTCGTGAGCGCCAACAAGGCACTGGGACTGACCGCGATACTCTGGATTTTCAGCCTTACATCGGCATTCATCAACAACATTCCGTTCGCAGCCGCCTTCATCCCCGTGTTGACGGATCTCGGAAGCCGCTCTGGGGTAGCCGTCTACCCCTTCTGGTGGGCACTCGCAGCAGGAACTGGTCTGGGAGGAAATGGAACTATCATAGGCGCTTCGGCGAATGTCATTGCAACTGGTCTGGCTCAGGCCAGGGGCGTGAAGATCACATTCATGGAGTTCGCGAAGGTTGGAATGGTCATCTTAGTTCTTACCACCGCAGTGGCCAACCTGATACTCCTCGCTAGATTCTGGGGCTGAAGATACGCTCGTGTGACGTGACTTCAGGATCCGTTCTCATCACTCCTCCCGGGCGTGGCTGTGGATCACGCCCGAGACTCGTGCACTTCCTCTCCACGACGTATCGTGCCGATGTCAGCAGTGAGTGCCTCACTCTTCAAACATGAAGATGCCCTCGTTCAGATGAGATGTAGATTCCTCAGAATCATCGCCGTCTGCCCTAGCAGAACTGTGCTGACGGATACAAGGACTCCTAGGCCAATCCACTCCCTTAGCGAGAGCGACGAATGTCCCCGCTTCTCCAAGAGGCCGATCGCCACTATGTTTGCGGTTGAACCAACCATAGTTAGGTTTCCGCCGAAGCATCCGGCGAAGAGTATGGTCCACCATAGTGGATACACGTTGATTCCTGCTTCTGCAAGTCTGAAGACAACTGGAATCAAACCTGCAATCAGGGGCACATTATCTATTGTTCCTGAGAGCACCATTACAGGCCATGTCAATACGGAACTGAGCAGTAGGTAGTCCCCACGAGTAATCTGCAGTATCTGCTCAGCGATGAGCAAGGTCGTTCCCGTGTACTCTAACGTCGCTGCAGCACCGAACAGGAATACGAAGAAGAGTAGCGTCCACCAGTCAACTCCGCTTTCGACGAGTTCCTTGGCGTCTTCGTGCTTCACCAAAAGCACCGAAGCCGCGCCGAGCATTGGAATCGCGACTAGTATTGTGTTCTTGGGCAAGCCTAAGATGCTCTCGAGTCGTGACTGAACGACTATTAGCGAGATCACTGTGAGAAAGATGCCCACAGTCATCCAGTCCTCTCGGCCAAAATTGTGTGATCTTGTGACAGAACTTGCACGACCGATTGCTTCCCGAAAGGCTTTACGGTCCATCTCAAGCGCCTTGCGATACCACGCGATGGTTATTGGAACAGCGAGAAAGAGAGCGATAACGGCGATCGGCGTAGCCCACACGAGGAATTCTTCGAATGACAGACCCGCCTCGAACGCGATCAAGACGCCGATTGGATTGCCGAGTACGGTTGCGGCGCTGCCGATGTTCACTGCCATGACCGTCGAGAGCAGATATGGCTTCGCATCGACGCCGAGAATTCTCGACAGATCAAGAATCACAGTGCCGAGAAGGAGCATCGCCGTCACTTCATCCATGAGAGCCGCCAGCATAGCGCCTAGACACATTAGGGCGATCATCAAGCGCTTCGGCTGATCGTGTACTCTCCGCACCAATGCGTTTATGATCACTGAGAGGAATCCTGACCTCTCCATCGATTCGATCATGATCATCATCGATACTAGGAACAGAATGACTTCCATTTTCATCGAGCGGATCATCACATCCAAGTGGACAAGGCCGAACAGCAAGATGACGCCGACACCACCAATCGCAAAGGCAAGGCGGAAACGCCAGAAGAGAAGGGTTCCCGCAATCGTGGTCGAGAACACCAAAACACCAATCATCTGACCGAAAGTTGGATTCAGAAGACCGAACATTGCTGCTACGATGAGAAGAATCACTATCATGTAGAGAGAGTTTCGGTGGGTTACCCTCGTTATTCTCGATTCGATCTTGACAAGCTCCGACCCGATCTTGACCATCGCATCTTAGCTCCTATCTATGGAGACAATGTTCTGCGCCACCAACCCTCACCAGCAATATTGCGGTTCACCTCAGAATCCAGCCAAATGCAAGCGCCAATGTCATGAGTGTTTGACACGTCGAATGATGAATTGTGCACATTCCTCGGCAGACTGTCTTGGGCCAGTGACAAACCATCGTGCGCCTACTAGAACCCAGCAAAGAGTATCGAAGAGAATTCTGAATACGCTGGAGCTGATCTCGCGATGGAGTCCGACTTGATCCGATCAGCGCTCTAGGATAGGAACACTTAGATGATTTATGGCGATGGTTCTCTCGATCATAATGCAGGTCATCAGCGAGTCTTTCATCGCACTCTTGATCTTCTTGGTGACATACCTGCTGCTTGCGACAGGCTATCGTGAGCGTACGATTGTAGCGATGGCCGGGGCCGGAGCGATGTGGGCATTTGGCATCCTCACTCCTCCCGAAATGATTGCTTATGTCGACATGAACGCCATTGGTCTACTCTTCGGCATGATGATCATTGTTGGAGCCTTGAGGGAAGCGAAGTTCTTTCGATGGGTCGGCATGTACGTGGCAAACGCGACCCATTGTAGACCGATGCATCTCCTAGTGGTCTTTACGCTGATGACCGCCGGCCTTTCCGCTCTCCTAGATAACGTGACGACTGTCCTTTTCATGGTTACTGTTACAATTGACGTAGCGGAGCTGGCAAAGTTGGATCCCAAGCCCTACATTGTGAGCGAGATAGTCGCCTCGAACTTAGGGGGAATGGCCACTTTGATCGGTGATCCTCCCAACATAATGATCGCGACTGCGACGGGTTTCTCGTTTCCAGAGTTTCTGGTCAACATGGGTCCGATTTCGCTCGTGGCCCTTGTGATCTCGTTTCTCTATCTTCGGAGACAATTCAGGAAGAACATGAAGGGAACGGATGCAGAGGAAGGTCAGCCGAGGCAGATGGCACTACCGATTGAAGCGTCGGATGTGGCTCCTGATCGTCGTCTCCTCTGGACAGGCCTCGCGGCACTTGTGGGCGCCATCACGCTGTTCTCGTTGCAGGATATTGTCGGAATCTATCCGACTGTGGTTGCGCTTGCAGCTGCGGTCATCTTACTCTTTGTGGGCGGGCCGAGGATGCCGGAGATCTTGAGGGATGTCGAGTGGGGCACATTGATGTTCTTTGGGGTGCTCTTCGTCGTTGTCGGTGCTCTTGAGAAGACTGGTTGGATGGGCTTGGTGGCTCAGGGGATGTCGCCAGTTGTGAGCGGAAACAGAGCGCTGGGCGTGAGCGCAGTACTATGGATTTCCAGTCTCACCGCAGCATTCATCGACAACATCCCGTTCACGGCGAGCTTCATCCCGGTGTTGACGGACCTCGGAAACCTTTCTGGAGTGTCCGTGTATCCCTTGTGGTGGGCACTCGCAGCAGGAACTGGGCTTGGAGGAAACGGAACCATCATAGGGGCTTCGGCAAACGTGATTGCGACGGGTCTGGCCCAGGCTAGGGGCGTGAAGATCACATTCATGGAGTTCGCGAAGGTTGGAATGGTCATCTTGGTCCTCACCACCGCAGTGGCCAACCTGATACTCCTCGCTAGGTTCTGGGGCTGAAGATACGCTCGTGCGACGAAACCCTAGGAATCGTTCGCATTACTCCTATGCGTCCGCACAGCTGGCTCTATCCTCTGCAATAGGAGCCTTCCCGATTGCTATTTGCTTCGGAGCAGAGTGAACAGCTCCGATTCCTCACATGTGGCAAGGCAGATTACCCTGTCGTCGCCGCCATAGTATACAAAGAGTTTTCCATCCAGCATGACCGCCCCACATGTAAAGACGATGTTCTGTTCGTACGGTGCGCTTGGTTCTAGGATAGGCTTCTTGCTCCTCAATGCTTTCTCCGGGGTGTTTGAATCTATGAGTGCGAGTCCCAATCTGTATGTGAAGTTCTCATCAACTCCATGGTATAGTAGTAGCCATCCCCTCTCGGTCTTGAGGGGCGGTGCACCCGCACCTATCTTGGTGGACTCCCATCTTTCCTGGGGCTGCATGACGATGCGATGATGGCTCTGGGACCAGTCTTCTAGAGTGCTCGAATATGCAACCCATATGTGCGGTTGTATGCGATGGTACATAGCGTATTTGCCGTCAAACTTCTCTGAGAATATTACGCAGTTCTTGCTGTCTACCTGAGGCAAGGGATATACGCGCCTGCCCCAGTTCCATTGATGGTCCAGAAAATTGCCGACGGAAATCTTGGTCATTCCTACTTGAGCGAGGCGCGTCTTGTCTACCGTGCACCATCTTCGTCTCCTCCCATAGGCCGTATAACACATAATGTAGTCATCCCCGACCCTCGTCATTCTCGGGTCTTCACATCCGAACTGCTCATGACTCGCTGACGGAGAGAATATTGGCGAGTCAAGCCTTTCATCTATGTTGTAACCGTCAGAGCTAGAGGCGTAGCCTAGTCGGGAGATACCGTCCGCTCCCTGAGCCCGATAGACAATGTGCACCTTCCCGGCCATACAGACGGCTGCACAATTGAACACTCTCTCCGACTCCCAGTTGTGTTCGCGCCGCGGTTTCAGGATAGGATTTCCCTTGTATCGAATAAGCATCATGGGAACCTGCACATCAAGTCAGAATTGCTTCTCAAAAAGATTCTCACGAGACTTGCCCTGCGGGCATGTTCCGGCATCGTCTGCGTCAGCAAGGAGCTCTCCCCGCCCGACAGAGGGGAAGCCTTCAGAACTCGCATCCGAATAGGACTGTGCTACCATGCTGGAGCACATTCAGCGGGTTTTCGATCACGCACGCTGATCTATCAGCAGTTGATACAAGTCAATTAGTTGTCCAATCTTGTCCTCGATGATTACGCTTTGTGTACATTTCTCAACGTTTGACTTAAGCTCGGAAGGATCAAGATAGGCCAGCTGTTCCGCTAGGTCATGGACGTTCTTTCCTACAAGGCCGACGCCGCCCTTCTCTATGAAGTGCCTTATCGCATTGTGTGGAAAGGCCAGAACAGGGAGGCCGCATGCAACATATTCGATCACTTTGTTTGGAAGGGCGATTTCCAGATGCTCTGTATTGCTCGCTATGTTGAGACCGGCCCAACCGAAGTCGTATTGCGTTAATTGCTTCAGAAGTTCTCCACAGTCGGAGTCGCGGCTACTGAGCCCTGCCTTCCTCAATGGTCGCTCTCACTATCCGCGTTTCGAGGGCGGAGATGCGTGCTGAGCCATTCAGTGAGTTGTGCGATCGTGGCGTCCCAGAGCCACCTTAGCCCTCGCTGAAAAATCCTCAGCAGATCGTAGAGGAGCAACATCATGAGGCCCAAGAAGGCAAGGCTCACGGGGAGGTTCAGAAGGGAGCCAACCTCAGGAACTTTTGCTAATATGGGCGAGATCAGCCACCAAGATAGGCCGGCAATGACTAGGTACAACGTATCTGTAATGGCTCGCGCGTACATGCCCCGAGTGATCTGGAGCCTGGTCACAACTAGATCCGTGGCTAAGTCTGCGAAGAACTTGAGGGACGAGAGAACACGGTACCCAAAGTAGGCCAATACCACCAGCCGGATAAGATCGAAGATTAGGCTGATGTCCAGTGGAGCAGGCAGCTGAGTCCCGAACCTTGTCTGCTCAACTGCGCTTCGTATCAGCTCCAAGGCGACGAGAATGGCACCGGCCTTCAGGACGTTCACAAGGAGGCTTTCGACGTTGTTGCGAATTTGGTGGGACTCCCCGGTGGGCTGCGGGATCGAGATGCTAGGCTGCGGAGTTGTCGGTCTGACGATGGAGATGCTGGTTGAGATGGGGGACGACTTTCGGAGCGGCATGACCTTCGCTAGGGTCCTGACAGCGAAGAGTAGAGGAGCTGCCGCGCAGAAGACGAGGGGCAAGGTAGGTTGGAGGGCTAGGCCGCCAAGAGTTGTGCTAAGTAATCTAACATCCCGGGTCGCCCATGGGAAGCCGGCGCGTAGTGTGGAGATGTCTGTGTATTGCGCGGCGAGGTGCGAGACGTAACTAACCAAGACTACGCCAAAGACCGCTAACCCGGTTAGACCGAAGTGAAAGGGGCTCGGGGAAAGCAGAAACCCAAGCGCCAGTACGAGCGAGATGTCGGCCAGTCGATCGAGAAGAGAGTCCAGCAAGCTACCGAAGGCGGTTACGCTACAGCGCAGACGCGCCAGCTCACCGTCCACGCCGTCCAGGACCGACGCGAGGTGGACTAGGAAAGCGCCGACCCAGAGTTGCGCTTGGACGAATAGAGTAGCTGCGGCTATGGCGAGGAGGAAGCTGGCGACTGTCAGGAGATTGGGTGTCGCCCAACACGCGTGCTTGAAGAGGAAGACCGAAAGCCTGGTGGAGAGAGGGCGGTTCAGCCAACGAGAGACAGGCCCGTCTGTGGGCTTGTACAAGCCTCGGCGGACAATCTCCCAGTATAGTCGTCGGGCCTTCAGGAGGTCGTCTGGCGTGTCTATATCCAGCCACAGCTTGCCAGTCACCTCCACGTATCCTACCGCCCCCTTCTCCGCCGAGTGGTTGATCAAGTCGGACAGGGTGCCCTTCCCCGCCTTCTCCGCGTCCAAGATGAAAACTGACTCATGGACATCAGGTGAGAGGACGAACAGCCCTGTGTCGACTCCGCTGTGCGGAGGAATTGTCTTGCCAACGTGGCAGACACCTTGTACGGAAACTTGGACCTTTAGGCCCTCCCGCAGGTCGCGGTGATCTGGCTGCGCATCGAGACAGAGCAGGATCTGCTTGCTACCATCATCTGCCTCAACAAGTCGCCTCAAAATATCAATCTCAAAGATATGGTCCGACATAGTGAGCAGAATACGCCGAGGCCCGATTGCCTCGAGTGCGGCTTCTAGTGTGTGCAGGTTGCCGAACTCGTCGCCCTCTACAGCCACGACCCTAGCTCTACCCCGAAGGTGCGCCTCAAAAGCACTGCAGTGTTCGGGCCGGGCTACGACAACCACGTCCTTAACTCCAAGCTCCTGGAGCTGGCTGACGATGAAATCTATGATGGTGACTCCAGGCGCAAGCTCCATGAGAGCTTTGGGCATCTCCTCGCTGTACGGTTGCAGTCTAGTCGCCTTTCCTCCTCCGATCACGACAGCAAAGAGATCACCCGTAGCCCCAGCGCTACCTTCCCTTGCGCCAGACAACACCGGCAATCTGCCCTTCCGCGCTCTTTTCGAGTCGGAGCACTTAATTCTATCTTATCGTTGCGATAGGACTAAGAGCCCCCTTGGGAGGCGAGTAAAGTGAAGGGCGTCGAAGTGATCACGGACCTCGAGACGGCGCGAGTTCTGGTAGATCCGATGCGTAGGGAGGTGATAAGGCTGCTAGCAGACCGCCCGATGACAGAAAATAAACTCGCTGAGGCGTTGGGCCTGTCGGATCCCTCGGTAGGCCATCACTTGAAGATCCTCAAACAATCCGGACTGATAAGAATAGTCAGAAAGCAGGCAGAGGAGCACGGCATAATCCAGAAGTTCTACGAGACAACGGCCGCTGTCTACCTGATCGACGGACGAGGCATGCCGTTGGAGATTGAAAGATACTTCATGCCAGTCCGTCTCGAAAGAGCTCTTGGAATAGTCTCCGCTCTAAGCATTGCAAGCAAGGAATCGCGACAACTCTCCACTAGGGACGTCGAAGATTTCGCGAAGGCCCTAGATTCAGCGATCATAGACGCCGCGCATAATCACTCAAGACAGAGGAATGACAACAGGGAAGAAATCATCAGAAAGATGTACCGAGATGCTCTCATGCACCTTCTGAAGAAACCCGACCGCCTACCTGAGATTATACGAGGCTTCCTGGTTCCCACTTCCAAACGGAAGCGGTCGTAAGTACACGGTCCAGAATGTATATGGATTCCATACACGAATCGCTCCAGAACTGCATGAGGCTGTTGATGTGTTGTGGTCGCACAGGCCTTTGTTCGTGACTTGGTCTTTCTTCTAGTCGCCGCATTCATCGGGGGCTCTCTAGCAAAAAGGTTCAGATACCCGGCGGCTTTGGGCGAACTTGCTGTTGGAATCATCGTAGGACCATTTGCCCTAGGCTTCGTTGAATACTCTGACACGTTGGTCACATTTGCCGAAATCGGCGCAATCATCCTTCTCTTCTACATCGGCCTCGAAACGGACATGGCCATGCTGAGAAAGTACTTGCTCCCCTCCATCATGGCCGGTGTTCTCGGGGCTCTCCTTCCACTATTTCTCTGGTATTACGGATCGATCTACCTTGGGTTTGGGCCGGGCGAGGCGCTTTTCATGGGAACAGTCCTGACCGCGACAAGCATCGGCATCACGGCACGCATGCTCAGTGACCTAGACCACTTGAAGACTAAGGAGGGAACGACCATCCTAGGCGCAGGAGTTGTAGACGACATAGTGGCGATTGTGCTTCTATCGTTCACTCTGAGCGTTCTGGCCGGAGAGTTCAACGTCATCGACCTTGCTTCCGTACTCGCGAAAGTGGCAACTTTCTGGGCCATCATCATGATCGTCGGAGTCTACGTGATCACAAGATTCCTCGACAAGATGAGGGCTGAGACCGAGTCTCTGACCCTGGTTATCTTGGCTCTGGGTTTCGCTGGCTCATTTGGGTCCAGTCAACTAGGCTTGTCAACCGCCATAGGTGCCTTCGCTGTGGGCTTAGCTCTCTCGAACATGATTAGGGCCCCAGAAATCCTCAGGAATATGCAGCCGATCTTTCTCTTCTTTGTGCCCATATTCTTCGTTTCGGTAGGCATGCTCATAGATCCCAGAGCGTTTGTGATCAGCCTCGTGCCGGGTCTGATAATAACAGCCCTTGCGGTTATTGGGAAGGTCGTAGGATGCGGAGGGGCTCTATTGTTGACCAAGTTCTCTCCTCGGGAGGCCCTCACTGTGGGTGTCGGAATGATACCGAGGGGAGAGGTGGGGCTGATAATAGCAGGCATCGGCTTGGCCAGCGGCTTCATCGATCCGCAAGCCTACTTGGCGAGTGTCATGGCGGTCAGTCTAACGACGATAATCGCGCTACCGATCCTCAAGATCCTGATCGGCCATAGCAGTCGAATCAGACTGTTTTCTGACACAATCGCTCACATGTAGGTCAACGAGTACTGGGAAGAGAAGCAAAACAGGCGTGGTGTGTGAAACCCAAGTCGGCTGCGATGGCAGTGTTGTTGGTTACTGTTGTGCTTCCCATTCGGTTTTGCGGTCTTGGCTATGGCGGAGACACCCCTTTTCTTGTAACCGATAAGCCACCGTATACGTCGTCGCGCACGTTGGTGCGCGCGCACAAGAAATAACGCCTTGAACGACGACGCCTGACGGGGCAGGGGAAGAATCCCATAACAGCCCTCTCTGAGCGAGTTGCCGGTTTGCGTTGTCGTGTGCGCATGTGTTATTTACTCGACCAGAATCTGCTTTGTTCTGCGATTGGCTAGGTTCAGTGGTGGCGAATGAAGCGCTGTCCGGCGATGATTCTGGCGCTGTTGGTTATCATGATCTTCATTCGTTTTCAGGTCCTCGCCGTTGCGCAGCCGATTCCCTATGTGCTAACGGACAAGCCATTGTATACGTCGCGAGACAGGCAGGTTCTGCTTCAAGGCGCAGGGTACGAGCCGAAGCAAACCTACCATGTTTGGCTTCAAGGCCCCCTAGATAACTTGACGCGCAGTACTGGAATCAGTTTTGTGACCACGGAGAATGGAGAGATTCCCTCCATACTTCCGGTAACGGCGCCCCCGACCGTTTCATTGCCGATCGAGTCGACTTCTCCCCTCGGAACCTACCTTGTCAGCATTTCCGACTTGACCACTGTGGATTCCGCGGTTGCTCGAGCGCATTATGGGATCTGGGGCACCAGCAAATACGTCTACCAGCGCACGGAAACCGTCCAAACGAACGGAGGAGGGATCCTGCCCAAAGTGAGTTTGAAGGTGACCATCCAGAACCCTACGGGTGCCCAAGTGTACGACACGACAGTTGCCGCAGACGAGACCGGATCCTTCCAGGTGACCTGGAAGATACCTCGCGACGCGGTGACGGAATCCTACTCAATCCTCGTACATGGCACCGGGACACGGGATGACCCAGCTGCAGAGTTCGTCTCGATCTCAAGATTCACCGTGACGCCAGTGACCCTGATCGTGGCAGTCCACGGCCAGCTTCATGGCCCCTATGAGAGGACACAGAAGGTTTCCGCGGAGTTCGTGACACTGTACCCTGACTCGACTCCAGTCGTTACAATAAAAGAGGGTCTCATGCCGGTTGCGTTCTACGCGGGGCAGCTCAAGAGAGCCGAGCTCGCGCTTGTAGCCTCTGACCCCACAAGTGGGATCTGGGTGGTTGAGCGCATGATCCAGAGAAACGCTACTCTCGACGCAGAGTACAGATTTGTGATGGTGGCAAACGCATTCGATGATGGGTACGGAAATACTGGCCCGGAAAAGGACGTCGAAACCGACAGCTTCACTGTAGTGCCTGCTACGCTCCAAGTAAGTGTTAGCCTCAACTCGACCCACTACCAGGTCCCGCTCGACACGATCACCGCGTACGTCACGGCTAGCTATCCAGATGGATTACCAGTCACGAACGCCACCCTTCGAGCATGGTTGAGCAGCGCTGGCTCGATAGCGAAAGCCAGTGTCACTTACGACAAGATTGCTGCTGTATGGGTTGTCGGGTACAGGTTCTCACTGGGAGACTTGGTTAGACTAGGTGCTGCGACCTTATCGGTGGAGGCCGCAGATACTTATGGTAACTCTGGGGCTGCGTCTCTTGAGATCATCGCTGAGCCCTACTACTTCATCGCAATTCTGCTCCTGGCTGTGTTTGCTCTACTCTTGGTCAGGTGGTTTCTGTCAAAATACTGGCATCGATTGCATCTGAAAGCGAAGCGCGTCTCGTCAGCGTTCAGAGACCGATGGAAGCCACCATCTCTCGGTCGATATCTTGGCAATTCGTGGGTGGCTTCACGAATGAGAGACACTAGTCAACGTGCAGAAATTCAAGCTTCGTAAGAAGTTGTTCGATAACGTGCCCCTGGTTTTCTCGCCACTAGCCTGTGGGCTACGTACAATAGTTGTTCGTTATCCCCATAGGCTGCGACAGCACTTCTAGATGCACAATTTCTCAGTTGACATGCCAAACACTAACTGCCTTTCTAGCCACCTATTCTTTTCCGGATTCGAGTCTGGGCGGCGATAGCAACCATCACTTGTGAGGCGAATAAAGCTGAGGCGGCCAGACCTGCGAGGACGATCGTTGATGCTGCGGCCATCGTCAC
>Ga0315282_10011529_pt1 | contig 13664 bp, 14 predicted proteins | sample YL17G07_20_MG_FD_203693 | JGI IMG/M metagenome (GOLD analysis project Ga0315282, IMG submission 203693) | Sediment microbial communities from Yellowstone Lake, YNP, Wyoming, USA - YL17G07_20 | ecosystem: Environmental > Aquatic > Freshwater > Lake > Sediment | place: USA: Wyoming | collected... | reverse complement strand
ATGGCGAAACGAGAAATTGGCTGTCGAGCTAAAAGTCTTAATTACTTCCTCCTCCTTGGTGGCGGCGTCCACCGATGAAGCGTGAACTGGCCCCGCCCAACAAGTCTGGTGAGTGCCTCCGGACCCGCCACTACCATGGCGAGCGCTTGCGTCGCCCTCCAAGCAACACGTGGAGATGTTTGAAGCAGTTCGAAGGAACCACATCCCAAAAGCACGGGAGATTCACTACAAATTGCTATCACTCTGTACGACCATCGAACTTTACCGAACCCGAGAAATCACACCTGAAGGATGCAATGGGGGAAGCAGGTTGGCTCTGAAGGTGCCGAAGAAGTGAAAAGTAAATTTCGTCTGCAGTGCACAAAATGCTCCTTTGACATCCCCCCTGTATCAAAGTCCTCAGTCTGCCCAGAATGTGGCGGCGCACTGGAGACAATTTATGACTACGATGCGATTCGGGAAACGTTCACGAAAGGGGTCCTCGACAAACGACAGCCATCAGTTTGGAAATATATCGAACTACTCCCTCTCGAGGACCCCGCTCGCGCCGTGACATTGGGTGAGGGTGGCACAAGGCTCCTACATGCCAGACGGCTTGGGGAGGAGCTGGGCTCAACGAGACTGTACCTGAAAGACGAAACGAAGAACCCAACAGGCTCCTTCAAGGACAGGAAATCTACAGTAGCGATTAGCAAGGCATCTGAGTTGGGTTTTCCAACAGTAATTTCAGCCACTGCTGGAAATGCTGGAGCTTCGATAGCTGCCTATGCTGCGAGAGCTGGTTTGCGAGCGGTCATCCTTGCATTTCGCGTCATCACGAAACCGAAGCTTGCGAAACTGATCTGCTACGGGGCAGACGTGCTAATCGTGGATGGAACGTCTTGGGAGGTCTTTCAACTGACCTGCGCAGCCTCCAAGAAATACGGATGGTACAATATAGTAGCGGCTTCTAGGTACAATCCATACGTGAAGGACGGGGCAAAAACAGAGTGCATCGAGATCTGTGAGCAACTCGGATGGAATGCTCCAGATTGGCTCATAGTCCCGGTCGGCGGCGGATGCGGTCTGGCCTCATGCTGGAAAGCCGTCAGGGAGCTCCACCGTATTGGGTTGATCGATAAACTTCCAAGGATGGTCGGAGTTCAGGGCACCCATTGCGCGCCACTCGTGAAAGCATTTGATGAAAAACTTCCCCCAGACAGGATTGAGCGCTTCCCTAACGCTCACACCGTCGCCCACAGTATAGAAGACGACTACCCACCTGACGGGGATCAAGCGCTCATCGCGATACGGGAATCCGAGGGATTAGCATTAAGCATAGAAGACGTGACAATGTTGGCGGCACAGGCTCTGATGGCAAAGAAGGAAGGACTTTTTGTCGAGCCAGCTTCTTCTGCAACAGTCGCCGCAACGAGAATGCTCTTAGAACAGGGAATCATTGACCGGAAGGATTCGATTGTTGCGGTTGCGACGGGTTCAGGACTAAATGAACCGGATTCCGTTTTTAGCGCATTCCCTCAGCCACCTATAATCAAACCGGATATCCGAGAGTTGGAAGTTAATCTGAGAGGCTTCCGATAGAGTACTAGGAGTAACGAAGAGTTCTTGAGCAATATCCTCGAGGTTGAGGACGTATATGCCGGTTACGGCAAGTCCCACGTTCTCTTCGGAGTATCTGCAGAAATCAAAGCAAAGACCATTTGCTCAATCCTGGGACCGAACGGCAGTGGCAAATCAACTCTTCTGAAGACACTGTTCGGTCTAACTAACGTCTATCGTGGAAAGATAAGGTTCAACGAAACAGACATCACGGGATGGAAACCTCATGAGATTGCGCGTCTAGGTCTAGCCTATCTGCCCCAAACCGAAAACCTCTACCTGAACTTGAACGTTCGCGAAAACTTGGTGATGGCCGGTTACACGGTCTCTACAGATGAGCTCAACAAAAGAATGGGAGAGGTTTTGGAGATCTACCCTGTCCTACGACCTTTCATGGAAAGGAAGGCGTTGACCCTGAGCGGAGGGGAACGCCAGATACTGGTGATGGCAACCGCGTTGATAAGACAGCCATCGCTCATGCTATTTGATGAACCGTCGTCCAATTTGTCTCCCAAAATGGCCGAACAGATTTTCCAGAAGATCCAAGAGCTGAACCACAACCTCGAGATAACTGTGCTCGTCGCAGAGCAGAACACGAAGAAAGCACTTGAGTTGAGCGATGAGGCGTATCTCCTCGTTTCTGGGCGGGTTAATTTTCACGGAGAAGCGAAAGAATTAGCGGCCAACGAGGAGCTTGGAAGGCTCTTCCTTGGTCTGTAACTTGATGTGAAGAACCCTGCGCATGTAATTCTTGATCTTGAGTGGTCTTTCTGGAACTATCCCTGCGGGTCTGAAGGTGAGTGTCAATGCTAGCATGATCGCTAACAGTATAGGCTCAAGCCAGAGTACGTCGAAGGGAAGGAACGTAAAGAAGGGTTTCATGACTATCATTACCCGTCTCATCATAACTAACGCGAATGTCCCAGCTAGCACGCCCAAGTTGTTTCCGGTGCCGCCGACGATCATCATAAGCCAAGGCCAGAAGGAGAAGTCGACGCGTGTGTAATCGCCCGCTACTACCGCGCCGAGGTCTATGGCGTGTAGGGCGCCACCCACGCCAAGAATGGCGAACGAGAATGCCAAGACCTTCTTTTTCACTTGGCTAACGTCCTTCCCCACGCATTCAGCTGTGAGCGAGTTCTCACGGACACTCTTCAAAAGTCGCCCTAGAGGTGACGCGCACAGTCTCTGGTAGATCAAGAATATGGCGAGGGCGGATCCGATAACCAGAGCTGCGCGGCCGTAATAGGCGTAGGGTCCAATGCACCAGAATAAGTCGATTAACCCGATGCCCATCGCGCCGCCTGCCATCCAGTCCGTTTGCTGTCCTATCACTCTCAGAGTCTCGGCTAGGCTTAGCATGAAGAGAGCCAAGTAATCCTCTGTCAGTCTCAACGCAGGGTGTGCCGTGACGTACCCCAAGATCGCACATACAACCACAACGACGGCCAGTGTAATCGCGAGCAGTGCAACGGAGAAGAACGGATCGGCTTGGAGACGAGTCTTCAACAAGCTCAGAACCACCGCATTGTTAGCTGAGAAGTCCAGGGTCGGGTCTATGTTGTAGAACACCATCGCAAGCCGACCGGGAAGATAGCCAACGATTAGCGCCCCAGCAATTATTGGGAAGTAGAGACCCAGATTGAAGAGACCAGTGTAACCTTGCTCGAAGTTTAGGGAAATCGTCATGATCGCGTAGATGCTGAAGAATGACAGTATGTCGAGAATAAGAGTCTCTAGGGCCACATTCTCACCTCATTTGAAGCCTCTTCAGGAAGCCGGCGAGGCCGTCGGGCATCATGACTATTGCGAACGCGGCGATGACCATTGCCGTGACCGATCTGTAGGACCATATCCACACTCCGAAGATGCCCGCGAAAGCAAAAGTAACGAAAATCTCCGAGGCGCCTACCAAAAAACCACCGAGCAGACTCCCGTAAATGCTCCTCAAACCTCCTACGACGCACGCTGCGAAGATGCTGATGAACATGCGCGCCCCGACCCAGGGGTCCATGTAAAACCACATGGGATAGAAGGAGCCGCTTATTCCAGCGACACCGCCAACAAAGAACCAAGCTACGCTGAGTATCTTCTCCGTGTCCACTCCATGAACGCCAGCCAGTGCATAGTTCTCCATAACAGCCCGCATTGCGGTGCCAAACTTCGTCTTGACCAAGAGGAGGTGGAAGAGCAGCACGAGACTTATCGAGGTCACCGCAGATACGACGACAATTCCAGGTACATCGCCAATGCTAAAGTCCATCTCGGCGAGAGAGAACGCGTACGTATACGATTTGAAGGCGTATGCAATGTACCCGGCGTAGATGTTCATGAGACCATAGATCGTCAGATCGAAAACAAGAGTAGACATCATGAGTCCGACAAGGGAAGTCCCTCTGTCCCTCAGGAACGCCACGAACTTGTAGAGCAGAAGACTGATCAGCCCACCCAAAAGAAACGCAAGTGGCGTACCCACATACGGGCTGAGATGCATCAAATACATTGTCAGAGCGATATAGGTCGACGCAAAGGCAATAGTCGCGTAAGCGAGGTTCGGAATACTTAATGTCACGTACTGTAAGGTGAAGCCCATGGCAAGCAGGCTTAGGAGGAATGCGGATACGATGGCCGTGATGAGGATGGGCGCGAGCAACATGTTTCCTGAACCTACCTGTTCCCTAAACCGGGCGAAGAAATTCTCATGCTAGATACACATCGTAGAGCTCTTTCCTCTTGACAACCTCGTCGGGGGAGCCGAAACAGACAATGTTGCCTTTTGCTAGAACGTAGACCAGATCAACATACTTCATTACGATATCCAGCCGATGCTCCACTACTAGGAAACTTGTCTGGAACTCGTCCCGGATTTTGCGTATGTAGGACAGTACGCTATGCGCAAGGACTGGATTGACGCCCCCAACTGGTTCGTCCAAGAGCATTGTCTTTACGTCTAGCATGAGTAGGCGGCCGAGTTCGAGCAGCTTCAGTTGTCCGCCGCTTAGTTCTCCAGCGAGGGTATCGGATTTTTCGTTTAGGCCAATGACATCAAGGATTCTGAACATTTTCTCGATGAGCGATTGCTCGTAAGCCTTCCACTTCCCCTTGATGAGTGAAGATGAGAATTTCTCACCAGGATGGTTGCCACTACTGACCAAGAGGTTTTCCGCAACGGTTAATCGCTTGAAGGGGCCCGGTATCTGGAAGCTCCGGCCAAGGCCCATCCGCACGATCTCGTGCGGCACTCGTGCAGTTATGTCGATGCCGTTAAACAGGACTCTGCCTTCGTCAGGTGCGTAAACGCCCGAGATGCAGTTGATGAGCGTAGTCTTCCCGCTGCCATTCGGCCCCATCAACAGCACTATGGTGGTTTTGGGCACTTGGAGCGTTACACCCCGGACAGCCCAGAAGCCGCCGAAACGTTTCGATACGTTCTCAGCTTGAAGTTGAACCTGGGTTCCTTCCATGTTAGGATTTGGCCCAAGTGATTGAGTCGCTGATTCCATCGTAGAACCCCACGGTCTTCCACTTGGCCTCTCCTCCCTCCTTGACTATTCTGTAGATGTTGTAGGTCGGATACTTCCTATCCCCGTTCTCGTTCAGTTCGGTCCAACCAGTGGCTCCAAAGTATGAGTCTGCGATCGTTGGGACGATCTTCTTGATCGCTGCACCGTTATAGTTCTGGGTTGCTAGGACGGAGAGCGCCGCCAACCATAGGCAGTCGTATATGCTGTACGCGGTGAAGTACGGTTCGAATCCCGTTTTGTCCATGTACCGTTTCACCCAAACTTTGAACTTGGGGTGAGCTGAGGGTCCGAAAGCGAACGCCGTGAACTGGACTTGGGCGGCTATGTCGCCTGCGTATTGCACATAGCCCGGTGCGCCGCCGTTGTCTGAGTCAAACACCCTTGCGTTCAGGAGGTCAGGGTACTTCGCTAAACTGGTGAGGGCGGGTATGTCTGGGCCGTAGGTGCCGAAGAGGTAGATTCCGATTTCGTCTTGTTTGTATTTCTTGAGCGCTTCCTTGTAGGCCGCGTCTACTTCGCCAAACTCCGCGATGAACTCCTTCTTCTCCGGGTCAATTCCCAGGGCCATAAGGACTTCTACGCCGGACTCGCCCCACTTCTTGACCATCTCCTTGTAGAGGCCCTCACCGTAGGCTTCCTTTGCATAGATCACGATGACTCCCTTCATGCCGAGATCGACGGTCATACGCCTAACGCACAAGGATTCCTGTGTGTCGTCCGGTTGTAGCCTAAAGAGATAGTCGTCTGGTATGGATAGTGATGGTGATGATGAGCTCTGACTGATGAGAACCACTTGCCGTTCGTTCATAAGCGGTAGTAGTGCTCGGCAGTGGGAGCTCCACTCGGAGCCGACTATCACCTGTGCACCTCTATCGATCAGTGTCTTAGCTCTCTCAACAGCCTTAGTTGCTGATTCCTCGGCGTTCTCCTCCAAAAATGTGAACTTGACTGGAACATTCGTGTATTGCGCCACATAGTCATTGATGTCCGCTAGAGCCATCTCAATGGCTGGCGTCTCAGGGCCAACCTCGATTGGGGCAGCGTGAATGATACCGATGGGTATGTCTCCCGACAAAGCAGGCTTTGTCGCTGTCGTAGTGACAGTGACCGGAGGACCAGTGGGAACGCTGGCTTGTCCGCCAAACCAACCTGCTACGCCACCAATGACGAGACCTGCCGCCGTGCCGCCGATGACCTTCAAGACATCGCGTCGTTGTTGTTTTTTCTCAGAATCCATATTAACCCCGACCTCTTCGGCCTTGACATGGACCTCTTCGCCATAAAAAACTTCCCATTCGCCTGCTGTGTTGCATGACTAGACATTCTTGCCTGTAAGGTTCGGTTTGAGGTGGCTGTTTCTTGGCATGGCTGTATTTGAATGGCTGATATTCTTCACGGGAGGGCTGTTCTGTGACTGTGATTGGCTGCTAGAGATTGGAGACGTGTGAATGAGTGTCTTGTGAGGCGTGGTGAGATCCTCCTCGACCTACGCATCCTAGATCGATGGGATTCTGAGCTGGAGAGGATGAATGCTGGGAAGGAGGGTGGACGACACGTCTACCCTGAAGTCTTCGTTAGGCTTCTAGGCTATATGCGCGTGCTCTTTCATCTGCCGTATAGGCAGACGGAGGGATTTCTGAAGGCGTTGAGAAGGTTCGATTCAAGGATTCATGTGCCTGACTACTCAACGATCGACAGGCGTGTGAATAGGCTGGATGTGAAGTTGGATGAGGAAGATTATGGCGTCGATCTGGTCATAGCGGTGGATGCTTCAGGCATCAAGGTTTCGAATCGAGGCGAATGGATGCGCAGCAAATGGAAGGTACGGCGAGGCTTCCTCAAGATCCATATCGCTGTTGACGTGAAGCGGAAGAAGATTCTGGCGTTGAAGGTGACTGATGAACGAGTAGGCGATGGGCGGATGCTCCAACCGCTGGTCGAGGAAGCCTCTAGGAAAGGCGGTAAGATCGCCAAGACGATTGGGGATGGTGCATATGACACGAAAAGCAACTTTCGCTATCTAGCCTCGAAGAAGATCGAGGCAGTCATCAAGGTACGGAAGAGCTCATCCAGCAGGGCAGGCGGATGCATGCCCCGGAAGCTTGTAGCTCAGGAATACCTTCGCGACCCTGAAGCCTGGAAGCGTAGCCACGACTACGGGCAACGCTGGATAGTTGAGTCCACGTTCTCTCATCCTTGAAGCGAACCTTCGGAGAATACGTCTCAGCCAAGGGTATGCAAAACATGGCGAATGAGATCATGCTCAAGGCCTCTAGGACTAACCGCAAATCCCTAACGCGAGACGAGACAATGAACAACTCACCCAAGAAGAGAACCCGTCAAGAAACAGTCATGCAACACAGTAAGTGCGACAGAAACCTTAAAGTCGATACGGCTCCGAGATGTACCCAAATCTATACCGAAGGAAGGGATGACATGGTCAGGGAATATGTCAAGACCGAGAACGCCCCAGCGCCAAAAGGGCCATACTCTCAAGGGATTAGGGTCGGCAACTTCGTCTTTGTTTCAGGGCAAGGTCCCTTCGATCCTAAGACCGGAAAGCCGACGGATTCGGATGTCGAATCGCAAACTCGCCAGACTTTGCAAAACGTTAAGGCGATCATAGAAAGAGCTGATCTTTCCATGCATGACATAGTGAGAATGACAGTGTTCCTGAAGAATGCTGCTGACTTCCCGAAGATGAATGAAGTCTACAAGAGCTTCTTCGCTGAGAATCCTCCAACAAGAACGACTGTGGAAGCAAACTTCGTAACACCGGGGATACTCGTCACAATAGATGCTATCGCATGTCGTGCTTAGGTACCCGGTAGAGCAGCTATACTATAGTGGGTCCCTAGGTAGACAAGTCGTTCGTAGGGCTCGTCTGACAGTACTAATAGCGTATCTGGACAGATGGGTAGATGTTCAGATGTTAGGCGACAGTCTAGGAGAAGCGAAGTCTAACCTGAAAGCGCTACTAGACCGAGGCAAACTTCCACCTGTCAACTACGTGGACGTAGCATTTGCGAAGGCAGTTTCGGAGGAAGTAGTCTCGTACGAGATCCTTGCGCTCGGAGAGCGCAAAGGGATTGATCGCTGCCAACTCGGGGATAGGGTTGTCATGAGTGGAAGGATCGCAGGTGTAACATAGTAGTGTATCTGCGGTCGGCGTGGACATATTCGTAGGGTATCCCACAGGAGTCGCTCTGTTCCTAGACCAAGATGTCTTCTCACATGATGCCGGAAGTCTCAACATCTAAGTCACTTGAGATCCTTATGAGCCGCCTTCTGTGGAGCTTTGTCAGCCTTCAGCAGAGACGCCCGTTTGGTTGCGGTCACGATGTCCGAGGTTCTGCTTGGAACCTGCGGCTGGAGCTACGCAGAATGGGAGGGAATCCTCTACCCATACGGACAGAATAAGCTGAAACAGTACAGCTCAATATTTGCCACGGCGGAGATAGCCTCCACATTTTACGGCTCTACCGAACGAGGGAACGGTTCTCGGCTGGGCACGGAAAACGCCTCGAGACTTCGTCTTCTCAGCGAAGCTCTCTCAAAGCATCCTTGGAACGAAACGGTCAAGACATTTCAAGTGATTCAAGGCTTTTCAAGCCATTCAAGAGTTTTCAAGCAACTCAAGACTTGAATTTCAAACTATGAGCATTCAAGACTACTTTGCGATCTACTGTAATTATATTCATGACCACAAACAAAGAGGGAATCATGTACGCGTTTGATTCCTTCGGCTTGGGCTATAAGATTGGAACGATGATCTCGATCACGCTCACCTTCATCCCATCCGTTCTGTCCACGCTAGAGACGATCATGGATGCTCAGAGAAGCAGAGGTTTTGCTTGGGACAAAGGAGGCATAATCAAGCGTGCCAGGGAATCCCGAGACTCGCGTTGCCGATGGTTTCACACGCAATTAGCCAAATGCTGATTTTACCACTGGCCATGGAGAGCAGAGCTTTCGACGCGCACCCCAAGAGGAGCTACTTCGATGACTATCAACTCAGAGCTTACGATTATGTCGTGATCGCTGTTTGCATCGCAGTGATCGCATCGACCTTGGTTGCTGGATATTGGTTCAAAATGATTCAGACAACCCTATAGCAGTGACACGGGCTTTCCGGAGTTCAGCTAGGAACGCCAGGATTCGTCAGGAGCCGCCCACATCTCGATAGGATGGCGAGATCAAATCATCATATATGTTAGCGCGTACGCTTGCGTAAGAATTAATAGCATCCCTAGACCACCCAGGCCGAGGTGCAATTTGCGCATGGCTTATCCTTCCAGCCGTGTCGAAAGAATTCCACGCTCGGGCATTCGAGAGATATTCGACATGGCGCGAGGCATTCCAGACCTTGTTCATCTTGAACTCGGGGAACCAGATTTCCGCATGCCGGATCACATAACACAAGCAGCAATTCAAGCGCTTCGTGAAGGTTTTACGAAATACACTCCTAACGCGGGCGACGAAGAACTCAGACAAGCGATATCGGAGAAGCTGAAGTGTGAGAACAACATCGACGCAGAGCCAAATGGAGAGATCATGGTCACTGCAGGCGCAATGGAAGCGCTGTCCCTGTCGATCATGGCAACCGTTGATGAGAAAGACGAGGTTGTAGTTCCAGATCCAGGATATGTCAGTTATATCGCACAAGTGCTTCTTGCAGGTGGCATCCCCGTATTTGTCCCGGTGTCTGAAGATAACGATTTCCGCCTAAGAGCAGATGACCTCCAGAAGGTTGTCACGAAGCGAACACGCCTCATAATCATTAATTCTCCGTCAAACCCCACAGGCGCGGTTCTACCTAAGGAGGAGCTTAGGGAGATAGCCGATCTGGCATCCGATCGAGATCTTCTCATTCTCTCTGACGAACCATACGAGAGGCTAGTCTACCCAGGCAGCTTGCACCACAGCATTGCAGCCCTGCCGCGAATGTTGGAACATACGATAAGCGTGTTCTCCTTTTCGAAAACCTACGCAATGACCGGAATGAGGATAGGTTACATGGTATCTGGAAAGGGGCTAATTAGACAGATGACAAAAATGCAAGAACACTATGTCGCATGTGTCAATTCCATCGCACAGAAAGCGGCCTTGGCTGCCCTTCGCGGCCCTCAAACTTGCGTCGAGAACATGCTTAAGGAGTACGCGCATCGACGCGAAATACTCATTAACGGGCTCAACAAGACTGATGTCTTCACATGCAAGAAACCCGCAGGTACATTCTACGCCTTTCCGAACGTGACCAAGACAGGACAAGACTCGCGAACCCTTGCACGGAATCTGCTCAAGGAAGCGAGGGTGGCTACTGTTCCCGGAGTAGCCTTCGGTGAACAAGGTGAAGGGCACCTCCGCTTCTCATTTGCAAACAGTGTGGAGAACATCAAAGAAGCACTGAGGCGCATAGAAGGATATTGCTCAAATACCTTCCTAGGCGCGACCAATCCGGTAAGTTCTCTTGAGTCTGCATAAGAGGACCAGAACGCCCACGGAATCATTATGACCCTGGTCTATGATCATTGGCTTGGGCGGAAATGCAATCTCTGCGATTGAGATGCCAGATAGTCAAGGACGCGGTGCTTGAACGCTTTTCTTGGCGTTTTCGCAAGTTGCGTCGTTCAATGCCGACTTTGCAGTTCGGACATCCGTGTAGTTTCGGGCAGTTCGCCTACAGCTTTGATTCCGTCCCAGTCGCCTTTGTCCCGGCGATGCTATAGAAACAGAGATCGAGCGCATCGGAGTCCTTGTTAACCGTGTAAGATCGAGCAAGACGAACTTGGAATACGCCAGGAGGGTGGGGCTGACCTAGAGACAAAGGCGGCTTCTTCCGAGCCCCTCTTCTCTGTAATTGTCCCAGCCCGCTTCCGGTGCGAACATATGCTACAAGGCTTTAGATCTTTCAATAAGATGTAGTAGGTTATGCTCTGGGTCCTCAAGGAACGCGGTCCACACACCTTCCTTCTCCCGTGGTTCAGACTTGAAGGCCACACCTCTGCTGCTTAGGTTCTCGTAGGCCTTGCGAATGTCCGTCACAGATATGGCCACATGGCGCAAGCCGGGATCCCTTTCTCCATGGGATACCCTCTCGACGTTTCCTGCTTCAATGATTTCGATGAGGCTTCCACCGAGTCTTACATACGTTGTCATAGATGTTGCGCTTTCATAGGCAATCTTGAAGCCGAACGTGCTGTAGTACCATCTCGCTAAAGCCTTTGGATCTTTGGCTGCAATAGTTACATGTTCGATGCCACTGAACAGGTTCTTTGTCACATAAATCCCAATCCAACAAATCCTATTTCCTGGCGGCCGCTATGATCTGCAAGGCCTCTTTGATGAGTTCCGATATCTTAGCGAAATTGCTGGTCTCGATGAGATCTCTCTTACAGATCCAAGTGCCTCCCACGGCCCACGCTCCGGCCTTGATATATTCAGCCAGGTTACCAGCGTTGACTCCTCCGAGAGGTAGGAATCTTACGTCTGGAAACACGGCTTTCATTGCCGTTATGTGACCCGGGCCTCCAGTTGACGCGGGAAAAACCTTCATCACCAAAGGAAGGTCTTTGATGCTTCTTTTTCGCGTTCCTCTTGTAGCAGCTTTTATCGCCCTTTGAATCTCGGATGGCGTGAATATGCCTGGAATGCAGACGACGTTCTTTCTAGCACAGTACGTGACGATCTCTTCGTCCAGATGAGGTGAGACTATGAAGCGCGCTCCTGAGGACAAGGCCTCCCTCGCAACCGGAACCGAAAACACGGTGCCGGCTCCGACCATCAGTTCGGGGACTTCCTTGTTTACTACCTTTATCGCTTCCATCGCTCTCTCGGTGCGCATAGTTATCTCAATCAAGTCTAGACCGGCGTCGAGAATTGTTCTACCGAGCTGCACTGCCTTGCTAGGATCCTCGATTACCACAATCGGAATTATCCCTGCCTTCTCCATTCTGGCCAGGACATCTTGCGACATGGTTCCACTTCCTGCTTTCATCTCTGAACCCTACCTCCTCCGCCCTCCCTAACCAAGCTCTCGATCTCTTGCACAGTAGCTAGGTTCGGGTCGAAAAGCATGCTGTGTTTCAGTGCACTCGCGGCGGTTGCGAAATCCAAAGCCTCCTGATCGCTCTTTCCTACATGCAGACTGTAGATCAGTGCTCCCGTGAACGCGTCGCCGCTGCCGAGACGATCGACGACATTCGTGATATCATATCTCCTTGTGGTGTACAGCTTTTTCCCGTCATAAAGCACCGCGCTCCAGGTATTGTGAGTGGCGCTTATGCTTCCCCTGAGGGTGATACCTACCTTCTTCAGCTTCGGAAAGCGTTTCATCAATTGGCTGGCCACCTCCAAATACTTCTCGGGAGAGACCTCCTGGGCGAGCCTGACATCTGCACCCTTAATACCGAATATCTTTTCGCAATCCTCCTCGTTGCCGATAGCGGTGTCCACGTAGGGCATAAGCCCGGACATTACCTCTGTGGAGGTCTTCCCGTACTTCCACAATTTGGCCCTATGGTTGAGGTCGCAGCTTACCGTCAGGCCCTTATCTTTAGCGGATCTCGCCGCCTCAAGGCATACGTCAGCCGCGCTCTGTGATATGGCAGGTGTGATCCCCGTGAAATGGAACCACTTGGCTGCTGAGAATATCTGATTCCAAGGCATCGTTCCCGGTGTGACCTCCGATATTGCTGAATGAGCGCGGTCATAGATGACCTTGGAGGGACGTTGATTCGCACCAATTTCTAGGAAGTATATGCCGATCCTCTCACCCTTTCTGACTATGTACGACGTATCCACTCCAAAACGCCTTACGTAATTTATCGCGGCTTGTCCTATTTCGTTCGAAGGAAGACAGGTCACGAATGCTGATGATATTCCGTAGTTAGCTAGACTTATTGCAACTGAGGCTTCAGCGCCCCCATAGCTTATCTCAAAGGTGTCCCCTTGCAAGAAACGTCGGAAACCAGGTGGGTTGAGCCTCAGCATTATTTCCCCAAAGGTCACAACTTGAGCCAATTCTCATTGGCGCCAAGCTGGCCTCGTGATCTAGCATATATATGGTTTTGGAGAAGATTGGGCGGGTTCTCGTTTTCCGAAATAATTTCGCATTACGTAAGATGCGTTACATGGTCAAGCTGAATGAGAGGAGGATACGCTGGATCATTCATGAGAAGATGAGGGGGAGGGGTGCAGGCGAATTAGCCTTGATTCAACGGGTCTTCAGGAGACGGATAGAGCAGCTCTGGCAAGCCTATAGGCGTGATAGCGTGATTCCAGCCTTGGAGAGCCTGGCAGACCCATGGACGCCTCCATCAGCTTGAGAGACGCCGCGCTCATCCTAGAAACCTATGACAGGCTCAAGACATAACCGCGTGAAGCATGGCGATGCGATACTGAAGTCCGCTCTCAATACAGGTAAGGGCACGCTGCCTTTCCCAATTGCTTGGGCAGGTAAACCACGTACCCTCCCCCCCGAACCCGGCGTGACAGTTTCCCGTCACCGGGCTCTCCCTCCTTGGTCTTACCAACCTACTT
>Ga0315282_10011528_pt1 | contig 13665 bp, 14 predicted proteins | sample YL17G07_20_MG_FD_203693 | JGI IMG/M metagenome (GOLD analysis project Ga0315282, IMG submission 203693) | Sediment microbial communities from Yellowstone Lake, YNP, Wyoming, USA - YL17G07_20 | ecosystem: Environmental > Aquatic > Freshwater > Lake > Sediment | place: USA: Wyoming | collected... | reverse complement strand
GACGTTGAAATTCTTCAACGGCCTTCTGGAACTCTTTCTTCCGAAAATGAGACCACCCGATCCAATATTGGGATTCATCTCCGTAGGGACTCAGTGGGTACGATTCCAATAGCGTTTGAAACTGAGCGATCGCCTCATCAAATCGCTCCTCTCGATAAGCCACCCATCCCAGGAGATAATAAGCCTTCTCCTTATCTCCTTTTCCCTCCGCCACGGAGGTCAACCGCGTCAAATAGCCCTTGGCCTTCTGATAGTCGTTCTGATTCAAATAACATTCTCCCGCCATCAAGAGGAGGGAGGGAGTGGTCTGATATTGAGGGAATTCTGTCAGGATCTTCAAAAAATAATGATTGGCCTCCTTCCACTCACGCCTCTGAAAGTGGTACCATCCCAAGCTGTTCAGCCCCTTCGGGTATAAGGTTGGATCTCCCCTCAATTTATCCACATACCCAACCCCTTTTCGATAATCCTGTCTTGAAAGCGAAGCCTCGGCCAACCAATAAAGAATTTCGTTTTTCTCTACTAAATCGGGAAAATCGGCAAGGAGTCTCTCCCAATATTGAATGGCCCTCTCATAATCTTTCGAGTAAAAATGGGAATAACCCAATCTTGATAGGACCAGGTCTTCCAGCCTTGCCCTTCCCTTTTCCTCCAAGACTTGCTGATAGGAAGCGATCGCCCCTGGGTAGTCTTTTTGGTTGAACAGGCTCTCTCCGAGCATGAAATGGACCCACTCGTGAAGCTCACTTTCGGGATAAGTCTTGAGGAATTGCCGAAAAATGTTTGCGGCACTGGAGTATTGTTTTTTGCCAAAATAATATTGCCCGATATCAAACAGGCATTGCTCCACCCACGGAGAGGAGAGAAAATGTGAAAGAAATCTTTGATGGAGAAGAATTGCCTTCTCCACTTCATCGGCGCCTAAATAGGTTTTTATGATTCCCCAGAAGATCGGGTCTGAAAGTTTGGTGCCGGGGTAGGTCAGGAGAATGTCTTCAAATTCTTTTCTTCCTTCGGCATATTGTCCCAGCGCCACCAGGCTCCAGGCGAAGGCATAATGAGAACTCTCTTCCAGGGGATGTTTCGGAAAACGTCTCCAGAAGCCCTTGAATTGATCCGCCGCCTCTTTGAATCTTTTGAGCCGAAAGTAGCTCACGCCGACCAAGTATTCAGCTTCGGGTCTCCACTTTCCGCCGGGATACTTTCGAAGAAGGGTCTCCATCTCCTGAAGCGTCTCCGTATGCCGGCCAAGCTGGTAGAGGCAGTACCCGGACCAAAACAGGGAAGACTCGGCAATGGGATGGGTAGGAGCTTTTTCATGGACTTGATGGAAAAATTGATATCCTTCCTCATAGGCGGTGTGCTTGAGTCGGATCCATCCGCAGGAATAGAGAGCATAGGGGTAGAACTCACTCTTAGGATATTTTTCAACCACCTTCTGAAAATTCGAGAACGCTTCTTCATCCTTCTCTTGACTGTATTTTGTTTCCCCCAGCCAATAATAGGAAGATCCGGCCCACTCACTCTGAGGATATTCCTGGATCAATTTATGGAAAGAGGTGATGGCATCTTCGTAAGCTTTTTTAATATATCGATATCTCCCCTGCTCATAGAGGGCCTTATCTCCCATAAAGGCCTTTGCCATCCCTGAGGTGAATCGACTTGAATAGGCACAACCGGGCTGTGTGGTGGAAGCGCTCATCTTTTGCATCGGACCGATGGCGTCTTCTCTAAAATCGAACGAATCCATCTTAGCCTCTTCCTTGATCCCTTGACCCATGATCACCGGAAGGGGAACCTCTCTCTTCTCGATCCATTTCGTCTCCTCTTTCCCAAAAAAGGTAATCTCGGAGGCTCCCGTACGATTTCGGTACTGTCCCTGACTTTGAAGGATGGGAAAAGAGAAGGTGATAGAAATCAAGAGACAGAGGCTGAAAATCTTGATGAACGACCTAAACATGATTTCACCTTTTGTGTAAAAAGTATCAGATATTTTCAAAGATTGTCAAGGATTGACAGGATTTTTGCGCACCTCCAGTTTTTATTGCCGACCGGGGTGGGTCCCTGAAGAGGCTTCATCGGCCCAACCTTTTAGGGGTTGACTACACAGGTTTCCAGGATAACCGGTGTTTCAAGATCTCTCGGGGTTTCAACCCTGTTTGCCCTCAACGCGGGCCTTATGAAGCCTCGGAGGGGATTTGCCCCGGTCATGGGCAAGAAAAACAGGGAGTGGGCGAGTTGACAGGATTTTTGCAATTGTGATAGGTTGGTGGCGATGAGAAAGATGGGGTTTGCGATTCTAATATTTTTTCTTCTGTTGATGCTGTTTCCTCGGTGCACCAATGGAAAGAGGGTTTCGGAATCAAACCCAAAGGGGGATTTCAAAGTCATGCGTGAGAAGATGGTGGAAACTCAAATTAAAGCAAGAGGCGTGAAAGACCCTCGGGTCCTTTCCGCATTGCTTAAAGTGGAACGACACCGATTTGTTCCCGAAGAATATTTGGACTCCGCCTACGCCGATCAACCCCTTCCCATTGGTGAGGGCCAAACCATCTCCCAGCCTTACATCGTTGCTCTGATGACTGAACTTTTGGAACTGAAAGGGAATGAGAAGGTCTTGGAAGTCGGAACCGGTTCGGGATATCAGGCTGCGGTTTTGGCGGAATTGGCTAAAGAAGTTTACTCCATCGAGATCGTCGAACCTCTCGCCACGACCGCAAAAAATCGACTTTTGGAATTGAGTTATCAAAATATTAAGATAAAGGCTGGGGATGGATATTTGGGATGGCCCGAAGCCGCACCCTTTGACGCCATCATCATCACCTGCGCCCCTGACCATATTCCGGAACCCCTTGTCGAGCAGTTAAGGGAAGGAGGCCGGATGGTCCTCCCCGTGGGGGCTTACGCACAGGAATTGAAGAAAATTGTCAAGCGTTCTGGAAAGATTGAGACCACCGACATCATCCCCGTCGTCTTCGTCCCCATGACCGGCGACGGCGTAAAAAAGAAGAAATGATTCTATTAGTCTGAGGATTCTCCAGAGAAGAAACCAATGATTAAAATTTAACGATACCCCGCATCATACGAACTGAAGTTGCTCGTTCCGTAGGTGTTCGATGCCTTCACCAAAAACCGTGTAATCATGTTTTGAAATCTAAGTAATCAGAGGGCTATAGCAAAGGGCTTCTCGGAGACCTCTTTCAGGTAGGATTTTACCACTTTCGGGGAATTCTTTTCCACTGCTAATCGGTTGAAAATTAATGACAAATATAGATTTATGGGATGAGGCGGCGATGATTAAAAAGTTCTTATTAAGTACAGGCACGAAAAGTGAGGAAGAAGGAAGATATAGAAACGGGGGAGTATTCAGCTACGTTGTTCTTGATTCAGGGAGCCAATTCTCCAGTTTGAAATTTTTCCCGAATGGATTGACAAAGCTTATCCCTTCAATGACGACTCTTTGACCAAAATCTTCACTAAACACGACTGGTATCTGACTCATCTTGGCCGATGCCCAAATTTGCGCGTCCCAATAAGCCATCTGGTAAGTGCGGACCCCGCGAGCAGCTTCTAAGACAACAGGTCCAGTGATGTCCCTTATCTCCCATGATAAAAGATAGTTTTGAATACAGTCATAAGCTTCTTCAGTAGTCAGCGGTGGTTTTAGTCTCCTTGTCGCATTGACGAAGAATTCAGCCAATACTTGTGTTGTCAGAACACCCAAACCACTGACTGCCAGACGGTCTAGTAGGGCTAAAGCTTGAGGTTGCTTCGATGGTTCGCCACGGTCATAAGCGTAAAGGAGTATATTCGTGTCAACCATCATTCTATCGGCCATAACGCATCAGCCTTTCTTCATACGCATCTTCCCGTTTCCATTGACGGCCTCCTGAAGTAGTTCCCTTAGCCATACGCTTGGTAATAAATGCCCTCTCCCTTTCCCATGCTTTTTGGTCTTTGGCACTGAACCGAACAGAGATCATCTGGCGGTCTATCGCCCGTCGTATCACTTCCGCTTCCGTAATACCTAAAGACCTCGCTTGCTGTTTGAGAGTTGTTTCCTGTCGTGATTCAATATAAACTTGTTTGCGGATCATCCGAGGCATGTTCTGACCTCCTTCAGCGCATTGATCTACATCACATTATACATCATCAAAATAAATCTGTCAAAATTTGATACGTTCGACGGCGTCAAACCCCGATTTTTAAACCAGGGGAAAGAGCGCCGCTTCCCTCGGCAGGCTCAGGACACTGAGTTTATCGAAGTGCAGTATCAACCCCCGCCTACCGGCAGGCAGGCTGAGCATACCCACGGGCTTTGGTTCGGCAGGCTCACCATCCCGAGCGAAGTCGAGCGACAGACCGGGGAGTCGAAGGGTTGATTTCTTACTTTTTCTCGCTTTTCTTTCTCCTCCAGTATTCCAGCCTCCTTTTGATTTCTCTCTCAAATCCTTGTTCCGTCGGGCGGTAGTAAGTTCTTCCCCTGAGGTTTTCAGGAAGATATTCTTCTTCCACAAAATGGTCTGGATAATCATGGGGGTACTTATATCCTTTCCCGTAACCTAAATCTTCCATCAATGAGGTAGGTGCATTTCGGATATGAAGGGGAACCGGCATATTCTCAAGTTCCCGGATGTCCTTCTTTACGCCTGTAAACGCTGTATAGAGGGCGTTTGACTTGGGAGCAGTAGCTAAATAGACCGCTGCCTGGGCAAGGGCGAGGTCTCCCTCTGGCAGGCCGATAAAGTGAAAGGCTTCCATGGCCGCTACCGCTACCTGCAGGGCCTGTGGGTCAGCAATCCCCACATCCTCCGAAGCAAACCGGACCATCCTTCGAGCGATGTAAAGGGGATCTTCTCCGGCCTCTAACATCCTCCCAAGCCAGTAAAGAGCAGCATCGGGGTCACTCCCTCTTAGGCTCTTGTGGAAGGCAGAGATGATGTTGTAATGCTCCTCTCCGGATTTGTCATACAGGAAAGCCTTCCTCTGAAGAACCTCTTCCAAATCCTTTTTCGCAATATGCCGGATTCCCTTCTGGTCCGGATGAGTTGTGAGAACGATCATTTCCAACGTGTTCAGCGCTATTCTTGCATCTCCGTTGGCAATTCGACTGATCCCTCCGAACACTTCTGGTTCGATCACCGCGTCGTATTGACCCAATCCCCTTTCTTTGTCTGTGAGCCCCCGTTTCAAGATCAATTCAATCTCTTCTTCCCTCAGGGAACCGAGGGTAAAGACTTTCGTCCGGGAGAGCAAAGGAGAGATAACTTCAAAGGATGGGTTCTCCGTGGTCGCTCCGATGAGGATGATCGTCCCTCTTTCCACGTGGGGAAGGAAAGCATCCTGCTGAGCCTTGTTGAACCGATGGATCTCATCCACAAACAAGATCGTCCGCCTCTTATTATACTTCCATTCTTCTTCCGCCTCCCGGACGACTTCTTTAATCTCCTTTACCCCGGAGAGGACAGCACTGAAGGCGAGGAATTGGGCTCCCGTGGTGGAGGCAACGATCATCGCTAAGGTTGTCTTGCCAGACCCCGGAGGGCCCCATAAAATCATAGAAGGAAGATGATCGGATTCAATGGCCTCACGGAGAACCTTCCTTTGGCCCAGCAGGTGATCCTGGCCGACAAATTCGTCCAACGTCCGGGGTCTCATCCGGTCCGCAAGGGGAGCCTCCCTCTTGAACAGTTCTTTCTCCTTCTTCTCAAAAAGTTCCGTCTGCTTCTTCAAAAGTTTTCTCTTCTCTTTAGTTTAGATCCCTATGCGCTATGCTCTGTGCGCTATGCGCTTTTCTGTATTTCCCTGATCGCCTGGAGCATCTCCTCATGAATCAACCCATTCGAGGCCAGGATCTCTTCAGAATAAATAGTGTAAGGTCTACCCCCAAGATCGGTCACTCTTCCCCCTGCTTCAGTAATCATCAAGCTGGCTGCCGCCACATCCCACGGCCGAAGTTTAAACTCCCAGAAACCATCGAAACGCCCTGCTGCTAAGTAAGAAAGATCAATCGCTGCTGACCCAGGCCTCCGGATGGCAAAACTCTTTGTGATAAACTGACGGAAATAGCCGAGATAAAAATCGGCATGCTCGCGTACATCATAAGGAAACCCGGTGCAAATAAGGCCCCTGTTTAATCTCCCGACGCGGGAGACGACGACCCGTTCATTGTTAAGAAAGGTACCTTTACCTTTCTCCGTATGAAAGAGTTCGTTGAGCGGCGGGACGTAAACTACTCCCAATTTTGTCTCCCCTTCTACTTCAAGCCCGATGGAGACAGAGAAGCATGGAAACCCATGGAGATAATTGGTCGTCCCGTCAATGGGATCGATGATCCATCTCCATGAGGACCCCTTCCCTTCAAAGGGACTCTCTTCTGTCAAGATATCGTGGTCCGGGGAGGCTTCCGATATCATTTTTACGATGGCTCGTTCGCAGAGCCGGTCTACTTCCGTCACCGGGTTGAATTCTCCCTTGTATTCAACCGGATGGGAATGGCCAAAATGGATCATCTGGATCCGGCCTGCTTCTCTGGCCGCAGCGATGGCCAATTGGAGATAGCGATCATCATTCTTCATCAGTTTCCATTTTCCGAATCCCCCTCCATCCCCCTTTTACAAAGGGGGAAAAGTTCTCTCCCCCTCTTTGCAAAAGAGGGGTTAGCCTGCCTGCCGGTAGGCAGGGGGAGATTTAATAATCCGTGATTGAATTTGACAACCCATCTTTCAAAACTATATGATACCAAAGAAATCAAGTCAACGAGGGAAAGAGATGAAATTCGAAACCGATGGAAAATGTTTTGTTTGCGGAGCGAAAAATCCAAATGGATTGAAATTGAGTTTTGAAATCGATAAGGAGAAACAGACCCTTAAAACGACTTTTATCGCAAGTCCAACCTTTCAAGGCTGGGATGGCATCGTCCATGGAGGGATTGTCAGTACCTTACTGGATGAGGCGATGGCAAAATTGGTTTACGAACTGGGCTTTCCGGCGGTCACAGCTTCTTTGGAGATCAGGTTCAAAAAGCCGGCCCCGATCCTCGAACCCTTACGCGTTTACGGAACGATTATGGAAGTGAGCAAGAGATTGATTCGCGCAAAGGCTCATGTGGCGAGAGACGATGGAACCATTCTGGCAACAGGGATTTCTACCTTCCTCAGACAGAGCCAATCATTTTTGAAAAATTGAGGCCGAGGATCTTTTCCTGATCCTGTTTCGGAAGGCCGCACTCTTCTAACTCTTTAAAGTATCGTCGTGCTGAAATGAGTGGAAAGTCTGTCCCAAAAAATATTTTCTCCACCCCCACGATCTGACTCACAATGGCATAAATCTTCTTCGAATAGATAAACGGCGAAGCAGCCGTATCATAATAGACATTGGTCATCCCCTTCGCCACCTCCGGCATCAACTCGTAGAAGGGAAGGCCTCCTCCCCAGTGGCCCAAGATGATGGGAAGGTTTGGAAAAGAGAGGACCAGTTCATAAAAACGTTCGAGAGGCGTCCTTCCCTTCCCGGGGTAGGAATGGCCGATGGTCTCGTTCGTATGCAGGAGAAGAGGAATCCCCTGCTTCTCCATCTGGGTGAGGATCGGCTTCATGGAACGGATATCCTGGGAACTCATCTCGTCACGGTAGAAAGCGACCTCCCCTACCCCTTTTGCCCCGCTCTTCAAGGCCCAATCCAATTCTCTCCCCGACCAATCCGGATTTGAAAAGAGAAGGATCACGAAAGCGATCAATCGATTCGGATAACGTGAGGCGGCCTCCAACAGATATCGGTTATGAAAAGAACAAAGATCAGGTTGACTCCAAGGGAACCCGCAGATAACGGAGCGGTCTATTCCGGATTCGTCCATTGCGCCAATCAAATCTTCCACCCCGACCATCTTTGCCTTCGGCTGATCATAAATGGACGAAAATCCTCCGTCCCTTTTGCAGAAGGCTTCTCGACCTTTTCTTATTTCTTCCGGAAAGATATGAGTGTGGCAGTCGATGATCATGGACGTCCCGGACGACATATTGAAAAACGGCTGGGCGTTGTCAAACTCTAAGACGATCCAAAGACTTCTGTCTTATTCAGAACGATGACGCCATCATTAGGGTTTCCCTTTTGTAAAACCATAATCGCCGATGCATCTCCCGAGATTCCAATACTCCTGGGCACCCGGGCAGAAGACAAGAGGAAGAGCTTTGGTGATGTCGATTCGACCTTTCTCCTTTTGAACTTCTTCCTTGACATGGAGGGCAACGATCTCGCCGAGAAAGAGATCGTGACTCCCTAAGGAAATTATTTCTCTAACCTGACATTCCATTTGGACAGGGCACTCATCAATCAAGGGAGGCTTTACCTTTTCGGCAGGCGCCTGTTTCCATCCCATGAAAGCAAACTTATCCGTCTCCCTCCCGGAAAGCACCCCGCAGGCATCCACCTTTCTGACCATCTCCTCCGAAGGAAGATTGACGACAAATTCTTTGGATCGCTTGACGCAGGCATGGGAGTATCGCTCGGGCCGAATGGAGACGCCGATCATGGGAGGATTTGAATTGACCACTCCCACCCAGGCCAAGGTAATGATATTGGGTTTTCCTGCTTCATCCACGCAGGTCACCAGGACGACTGGAGTGGGAAAAAGCAAGGTGGCAGGTGGAAGACTTTTTCGCCCCATCTTCTTCTCCTCTCTTGAACGGCTCGCAGTTATTGGAAAAGGCTTACATCCCCTTTCCCTTTTCGAATCACTTTGGGAGAATCACCGGTGAGGTCAATGATGCTGGAATGCTCGGCGACGATCACCCCACCATCAATGACAAGGTCTAACTGTTTTCCGAAGCGTTCTTCAATCTCGGCAGGCTCGTTGAACAGCCCCTCATCGGGTTTATAAACGCTGGTGCTGATGATCGGGTGCCCCAGCTCCTTGACGAGGGCTAAACAGATCTTGTTGTCCGGGATCCTGATCCCCACCGTATTCTGCTTGGTCATGGCTATCTTTGGAACCAGTTTCGTCGCCTTCAGGACAAAGGTATAGGGGCCGGGGAGCAGGCGTTTCATCATCTTGTAGGCATAGTTTGAAACATAGGCATAACGACTGATATCCTTCAAATCAGAGCAGATGAAACTCAATGGCTTTTTTCCTTCCAACTTCTTCAGTCGATGAATTTTTCGAATCGCCTCCTGATTGAAGAGGTCACACCCTACTCCGTAGATGGTATCGGTCGGATATCCGATCGCCCCCCCTCCTTCGAGAACCTCCACAACCCTCCGAATCAATCTTCGCTGCGGATTTTTAGGATTGATGGTGATGATCATGACTCACTCCCCTTATTGAATAATCAAATCCCGAATTCCGATTGTCAAAAGTTTCGGGTATTGATTATTGGAATTTATTTGGATATTGGCCTGCCTGCGCGAAGCCGCTTCGGCGAAGGCGGGTGCTTAAGATTTGGTATTGCCTCTAAGTTTTGGGACTTGAGATTCGTTTAACTCTCCCTCTCCAATTCCTTCACCCGGACTCCTCTGAGAAAGCGCTTGCTGTAATAAGGGGCATCCAGATAATCTATTTTAACCTGTCGGTTGTACGAGGAGGCATGAACAAATTGATTGTCACCGATATAGATCCCCACATGAGAGCTGTGGCTGTTTTCGCGCCGTCTAAAAAAGACCAGATCTCCCTCCTCCAGTTGTTCCTTCCCGATCTTTTTCCCTATCGAGAACTGTTCTCGGGTGGTCCTGGGAAGCTCGGTATTGAAAATCTCATAGATCTTTCTTACAAACGCAGAGCAATCGATCCCCTTCAACGTCGACCCTCCCAATTTATAGGGAACCCCTAAAAAGGTCTTGACCACCCTCACTAAAAGGCTTCTCTCCCCTGAATTGTTCCATTTTCCAAGAGGGTTCGAGGCGGCGGTCTCCCCTTTCTCGGCCTCCGTCTGTGTAACCCCGGCAATTTCCTCATCCCCTACCTCTTCTGCCTCCTCACCCAATCGATTCTGGTCTTTCGGAAAAGAGAGCACCTGACCAATCTTTAAGGCTGAAGTCCGGAGACTGTTCACCCTCTTAATTTCCTCGACAGAAAGACCGACCTTCTTTGAAATGCTGGAGAGAGTATCTCCCTGCTTCACGACATAAGAATTCATCTCTTCTGAATTTCTTTTACGGGTCTCTACGGAAGGGTTCTTAGCGGGCGAGCTTGAAGGCTTTCCCGTAACCTGGACCACCTTCTTTGCTCTTGGGGACGGGATGGAGAGAGCCTGTTTGGGCCTGAGCGAATCTCCTTCCAACCCATTCGCTGTTTTCAAGGTCTCAATACTGACGCCAAACGATTTTGAAATACTGTAAAGCGAATCTCCCGGTTTGACGATGTATCTTTCTTCTGCCCATCCGCTCTGATAAGAGCAAACCAGCAGTAACGAGACGATCAAACTTGTTTCAAGAATTTTCAATGGTCTGGTCATGAAACCCTCCTCCTTCATGAAGGACATTTTTCCTTTTTTAAAACACCAAAAAGTGCGCAGAAAAGAGAAAATCGGGTGAATGATACTAAAGTTAGGCGTAGAAGTCAAACTGAATAATCATATTTTTTGCAATGCCCTAGTCCCACGTGCAAAATTGACGACATCCGGCGAGGATGCCGGAGAAAATATTATGGCGGCAACCTCAGCACGTTGGCCAGCTAAAAGAAATCCAGAACGGTAACGAGGACCCGATCGCGGTTCCGAAGGTTACCTCATTAAATGTCCGCCTTATAAGATTTTCGGAGGCATTCTTGCCGGATCGTCCCCCCGCCTGCCGGTAGGCAGGGGATTTCACCCTGCTTCGGCGAGGCCCTGCACATTTTTCTTTTGAAGGGAGCGACAACTTGCTAAAGAAGATCATTCTTGGATAAGCAGGATGCGGACAGTCGTTCGACCTTCTGCGTCGGCTGCGCGCTTTGGTGCTTCTTCTCTCTTCACCCCTGGGGCAGATGGGGCAGCCCTCAAACTTCCCACGGCTTGTTTTTCCTGAATCAACTTATCTTCCTTCGGGGAAGAACTTAGCCCAGCCACCTCTCTCTCAAACTCCGAAAAGGAACCTGTGGGCAAGGAGGCCACGAACATATTTTCCTCCGTGGCGACCACCTCTCCCCCAAATTGTTTGATCAATTCATGAAGTCGGGAGACCACCTTTTCCCGATCAGAGATTCTCAACACGATTTCTTGAGGCGATTTCAAAGTCACGACAGACTTTTCTTTTGCAGCGAAACCTTTCCCGGCCCTTTCCGGCTCTGCGGATGGAACTTTTGCCTTCTCCTGCTCCCTCAAATCAAAAGCATGATGGGCGATGATCTCGCTCTTCGGAGAAGGGACCTCCCTTTTTTTCGCTTCTGCTTTCATCTGCGGAGGAGATGCCTCCTGTCCTTCTTTTGCCGGAGCAGAGGTTTCAACCTGATCAACATCTTTCAGACGCGGCGTCCCAGCGGGTCTTTCCAAAACCTTTCGCTCCCCCTCCGCTTTTTTTTGAGCCGAGGTCTGCTCGGATTTTGGCTCCGGCGAAGGGAGGGAAGACGTCTGTTTCGATTCTTTCAGATGGTATACTCCCGTTGGCATCATCTTGCTGAGATAGAGCACTAAGAAAACGATGGCCACCATGGCCACTGCCTGGACGGGAAGTTTAACAGAGATCGGGAGCTTGAACCATCTCCCCGTTGCCCTCTCTCCGAGGGTGGCCTTGGTTTTTCGCTCTTCTATCTTCTTATGCAGCTCGGGGAGAAATCCATCTGGCACTTCCACCTCTTCCACGGAGTGGAGCCACTGCATCGTTTTCTCAAATTGTTCAAATTCCCTACGGCACTCGGCACAAGAAGAAAGATGTTCCCTGATGTTCTTCTCCTCAGGAGATGCCAATTCCTTTTCCCACAAGGAGGAAAAACGATCTCGCACTTTTTCACAGTCCATAGACCCTCCTCCCCTCCCTAATGAGTGGACCTCTCCAATACTTCTTTCAGATCCATTCTTGCTCGGTGGAGTTTTGATTTAATCGTCCCCTCGGGAAGGCCGAGTAGCTCGCCCATCTCTTCATAAGAAAATCCCTGCAGGTCTCTCAAGACCAGCAACTCCCTCTGATCGTCTTTCAGTTTTAGAAGTCCCCTCTGAATGAATTCTTGGATCATCTTCTTCTCATAGAGAGTTTCAGGATTATCAGATGGATCACAAATGGCTCTTGGCATGTTCCCGTCTTCTGTCTCAATCGGATCTTCCAGTGAATCGGAATTGAAGTAATGCCTTCGTTTTAAATATTTCCAACGGTTCCGACAGTGGTTTAAAGTGATTTGCGTAAGCCAGGCATCGAATTTGATCTCCTCCTTCAGGTCCTTGATCGACTCAAAAACCGAGATAAAGACCTCCTGGGCCATATCCTTCGCCTCTTCCAAATTGCCCAGCATCCGGTAGGCCATGTTGAACACCTTTTTCTGGCGATGGAGTACGATTTCTGCAAAGGCCTTTTGATCCCCTGCCTTGCAGTTTTCAATCATCTCTTTCTCAATCTTGGGAGAAGCCTTCATCAAAATCCTATTCTTCCCCTCTCTTATAGACAACGCAAGACCACTTTTTGTTCCGAATTCGGCTATTAATTCTTAGAGTTAGGGTTTCTGAAGAAGTCCGGAAATCTCTTCCGAGTTCCTCCTCTTCATCAAAACCAACGAAAAGCTATAGGATAGATCGGTCTCCGAATTGTTTCAAACTATCGCCCTAAATTCAAAGGGTTGTCAAGTCCGAATTTCACGCCCACCCCCAGTTTCCTGAAGAAAGTTTTCAGAAAAGTCCTTGACCCAGAGGAAAGATATGTTTCGTTATTGCCCGACCGGTATCTAACCTCAAAGTGTAGAAAGAAGTAGTCTCATAGTCCTGTAGTTTCGTAGTCTCGTAACCGACTACCCGACCACCAGACTAAATGACTACACGACTAATCATTCGAATTTATCTCAACATGGGCCTTATGAAGCCTCGGAGGGGATCTACCCGGTCAAGGGCAAAGGAAAAAACCGGGGGTAAAGTCCAAATTTCGCTTGACAAGTAGGATCGGATATGTTTTATATTTGCTGTTAAGGGATAGTTATGGCAGGAATCTATAGCTTTTACTACTTTTACTTTTATTTTGCGAAGGGTCACCCATAAATCCATCACGATAACGATGGAAGCCATGGGTGACCAACAGGTCCCCATGGCTTTTTCATTTTTGATGGCCATAGGGGCAACCTTATGGCTTTTTTGTTTTCAGAGGCGGGGGGAGATTAGGAAAGGAGATTTCAGACATGGCCATTTCGAAGAAGGTGAAGAACGCATTGAATGGTGCCTCCTGGGTGAGGCGGATGTTCGAGGAAGGGGAGGAATTGAAGAGACTCTACGGAGACGAAAACATCTATGATTTTTCCCTCGGAAACCCAAATCTCGAACCTCCTGCTTCCTTGAAAAAGGCACTGAAGGCCCTTGCCGACTGCCCGATTCCAGGGATGCACCGCTACATGCCGAACTGCGGTTACAGCGATACGAGAAAGGCGATCGCCCAGTATCTGGAAGAAGAATCCGGGCTTCCCTTCAATGAAAAACATGTCGTGATGACGGTAGGTGCTGCGGGTGGCCTCAATGTGGTCTTCAAGGCCCTTCTGGACGAGGGAGATGAGGTCATCGTTCC
>Ga0315282_10011527_pt1 | contig 13666 bp, 16 predicted proteins | sample YL17G07_20_MG_FD_203693 | JGI IMG/M metagenome (GOLD analysis project Ga0315282, IMG submission 203693) | Sediment microbial communities from Yellowstone Lake, YNP, Wyoming, USA - YL17G07_20 | ecosystem: Environmental > Aquatic > Freshwater > Lake > Sediment | place: USA: Wyoming | collected... | reverse complement strand
ACACGGACGGCCTGTTCATAGCTGAATGGAACGGTGAAGCAGCGGGGATGGTGAACGCCTCCGTCGATCAGTTCAGGAAAGAAGATAAGGGAATTATTGAATGGCTCTCAGTTTTTCCAAAGTTCAGGGGGAGAGGAATAGCCAAAAAGCTTGTTGAAGAAGCGCTGGAAAGTTTCAGGCAGCGGAGTATTAAGGTTGTTGATGCTTGGGCGCAATCGGACAGAGAAGACTGTGTGCACATCTTCGAAGGTTTCGGGTTCAAGCCCGCGAGAGTCACAGATATGATGAAAAGAAGCCTGCGTGACATTCCACCCGACATTCACGAAAATAATGAAGCAACCGTTAGAGAGGCGTGCCTGAAGGATCAGAATGAGATCACGCTGATAAATGGACTCTATAACGAGATTTTTCGGGAGCACTTCAACTACAGACCAAAGCCTTTCGAGGAAACCCAGTATTTCCTCTTGGAGATGCCGTGGTTCAAGAATGAACAGACCTTTTTCGCCATTATGGGCAATGAGCCCGTCGGCTTTGTTGTCGGAGGGATTGACGAAGAACTCAACAAGGAGAAGAACCTCCGATATGGGTGGATTTTGGAGGTCGGCGTGCTGAAAGCGTATCGAAGAAGGAGAGTTGGAGCACGTTTGATGATTCACATGATGGGTGTGCTGAAGGCTCAGGCAATGGAGGACGTTTTGCTTTACGTCGACGAGATGAATCCGACAGAGGCCAAGAGGCTTTATGAGAAGCTAGGGTTTGAGGTTGCAAGGAAGAACATCATCTATCGAAAGTTACTCGCCGAACAAGCATATCCGAGTCATATCTAGCGAGAGGCATTCAACGCTCAGGAATCTGGAACAGGTTTGATTTTGTTTAAATAGATGAATTATGAAAAGTTAGTATGCTGTGCCTCGGTAGCTCAGCTAGGTAGAGCGGCAGCCTCGTAAGTTGCAGGTCGCGGGATCAAAGCCCGCCCGGGGCTCTTACTTCAACAGATGGTTTGGTCTGGTGTATTTGCGTTGTGCATGTGAACGGAAATGTTTATTAAATATCAATATTAACGATATGTCTCAGAGTTCCTAGAAGGATGAATCATGACACACCTGCATTTCCACGAAGAGAAACTCAAATGCCCGTACAGTGGGTGCGGAAAATCATTTGAGAAGCCTGCAGTGTTGACTGATTCATCCACGATGCCGAGAAAAACGTATTATGCTTGCCCGCATTGCCAGTCGAAGATTGACATTCTGACAGAGAACCTGAAAGTCGTCGACATCAAACCTGCTGACTATCCGAAGGTTCTTGATTCTCCTGCAAAATGCGCACATTACTCTGGTTTTCTGAATACGTTTCCCAAAGACGGCGGAATCCCAGAAGAGTGTTTTGTCTGCCCGAAGGTTCTTCAGTGTACCGTGAGAAAGCAGTAGCAAACAGCTATGGACTAGTTCTTCGCGAAAGAGTTGCGAGTCGTTGCGGTTCTGACCATTGGGCTTTTTAGAAAAAGAGGAAGAAGAGAGGAGCAAACATGGGGTCTTGGGGATGGGATTGAGGCGGGAGGTAGGAGGATGACTGGATTATGGCTTCGGGGTCATGTCTGGTATTAGACAGGGCACTTGCGACGACATATAGCTGGGCCGTTCTGGACTGTCGCCATATACGTAAACCACTATGTATCTGATGTTATTCTCTGGGTTGATGTCGCCCGGAATCAGACTGGCACGAGCCGTCACCTCGTATCTACCTATTGCATTCGGCGTCCATCGAAACGATATTGTCTTCCATTCCTGCGGCATCACAGTAATAGTCTCAGTTCCAATGAGCGGATCTTTCTGGAAAGCATACTCTGTGGTTACGTCGAACGTATATTCAACGTTGTCATGGTTGAATAATTCAACACTAATAGTCGCTTCCTCGTTTAGACGCACTTGGGGGAAGGGGAAGGGGTAGGGTAACGGAGGACATGACACAGTCAACTTTGTTACTATGATGTCTTTAAGCGGTGGCAACGGTGGCAGATCATCTTTTACATTTATATCGCTTGCTGCCACAGCTGAAAGTTTCGACATTGAAGCCACTTGCATCAGTATGACGATGCCTAAGAACATTGCAAGCAGGACAATTGCCTTATTTTCGCGTAACATTTTTATCATATTCAACTCTCCAAGTAAGCTCTTTTTCCGAAAGATTTAAGCTTTGGTATCGCGTACACGGAAGTTCGGCTTTTTCTAAGCGAATGAAAACGTATGCAACGCTATGAAAGTAAAGCTCTTAAACAGCTACTCCATTTCTAGAGATGCGAGAGGGGCTGTCGGCTAGCTTGGTCTAGGCTTGTAGACTTGGGCTCTATAGACCCCGGTTCAAATCCGGGCAGCCCCACCATCGGAGATTTTTTGAACTCAGACTGGTGGTGGCGGTCTTGTACCGAGAATTACAGGTATTGTGAGTGTCTGGTTGCTTCTCACGACAGTCAATTCAACGGTTTCGTTTGGCACGGTGTTTTCTTCCATGTAACTGAGCATTTCGTCCCCGTTTCTGATGCGTGTGACGTTCATCCCGACCTTGATCCCGACTACCACATCGCCAGCTTGTATTCCTGCATCGTGAGCTGGGCCAGTTGCATTGACTGCGACCACCCTCCAGCCGTAGGTTACGTTTACGTGGTATTGCTGTGCGAGTTCGTAGGTCATGTCCGTTCCTGCCACACCCAAGTAAGAGTGGTCAGAATAACTGCCATTGGAAATCAAAGCTCCTACTTCCTTGAGTATCGCGTTTGAAGGGATGGCGAAGGCCAACCCTTGAGCATCCTTGACCACCGCCGTCGTTATCCCAACCACCTTTCCAAGGGCGTCTAGCAGCGGTCCTCCAGAGTTTCCAGGGTTTATTAGCACGCTTGTCTGTATGATGTTGGCTATTCTGAAGTTGCCTATCAGTTGCTCTTCGTCAATCGTCCTTCCCAGCGCACTTACGATGCCAGTGGTCATAGAACCAACCAAGCCGTACGGGTTTCCAATGGCTATAACCAAGTCGCCGACCTTCAGCGTTGAGGAACTGACCACTTCAAGAGGCTTAAACTTGTTCTGTGGGGCACTGACGTTCAGAACGGCCAGATCAGCATATGGGTCTTTTCCCAAGACGCTTGCAGAGTAGCCGTCGCCATCAGAGAACGTTACGCTGACGCTTGTTGCTCCATAGACAACATGGTAATTGGTTATCACGACGATAGTGCCTGAGTAGTTGTAGACGAAACCCGAGCCTTCACCTGCTTCCGAGCTGCTTGTAACACTGACCAGCACCACTGAATCCTTCACATTTTGATACAAATCCACCAACGCTGTGCTGTTCTGTGGGTAGATCGTCACGTTTTCGTTGTAGACAGTCTGGTTGCCCGAAAGCCGAGAAACTTGGTCCGCTAGGCTTGAAAGCTTCTTCTGCAGGGCGCTCATCTGCTGATAGTTCACGTAGACGGAAGCTATTCCTCCGAGAACTAGACCAGCGATGAATATCATTATGATGAAGGTTGTTGAGGACCTGATGTGGTGCTCACCATACTGACCCATAATCATCACCTTTGAAATGGTAACCGAATACCTGCATAGAAATAAAACTATCGCCAAAATGCCTGACTGCTACTTCTCATCAAGAAACCTCGTAGATGCCAACAATGCAAAGGCTAGCGTTGCAACTATTCCCACCATGAACGGGTAATACGGCGACACATCGTAAAGGAAGCCGCCGACGTACGGTGCAACAATCGAACTGAACATGCTCACTGTTTGAGGTATGGAAGCCCAGCGCGCCCTGCAGGATTCCGGTGCCAGAGGCCCGACGATGGCGCTCATCAGAGACCAGGTGATGTAAGAGCCGCCTGCAATGAAGAATGCGACTATTAGGATGTAGAAGTTGGCAAACAACAGCAGAGGAACCAGCGAAAGACTGCACAGAATCATGGAGACAGCAAGAGCGTAAGATTTTCTCGACCTGTCTCCAAGCCTACCCAACGAAACTCCTAGAACCGCGGAGCTTAAGAAAGCCACTGATCCGAAGATGCCTATTTCAAAGTCGCCATAGCGATAAACGTCTGCAAGGAATTGCGCGACGAAGGGACGGAACATCATCAGAACGAACATTATTGAAGCAAAGAAAACTGAAAGCCTCAACAATTTCCCAGTTCTCAGCAGCTTGAAGAACGACGTTCGCTCTTCTGAGGTCTGCTGAGTGCTTTGGCTTGCGCGTTGGCTTCTAATAAACAGCAATGTCAAAGAGGCCAGAGCATAAAAGATGAAGGCTAAGTAGAATACAAACTGCATGCCCATGGTGCCTGACAGATAGCCTCCAACGGCTGGAGAGAAAATGTAGCCCATTGACCACCCGGCAGATATAGTTGTGAACGCCAAAGTCAGTTTTTGCTTGTCAGCCGCAGTTATGACGTAGGCCGTTGTAGTCGGCGAGCCAAGCCAGAAACCCCACATCACCATCCCCGGTAACATCTGCAACCAGTTTCTTGCGAAAGAGAAAATCAGTGGGGCTGGGAGCCATGCAAGCCAACCAGCGATCATAATCTTCTTGCGGTCGTATCTGTCTGCAAGCATCCCAGCCAAGAGCAGAGTCAGCGCCGCAAAGAGGTTCGTCACAGCATACAGTATCCCAATTTGCACTGGACTCGCTCCCAGCGTTTCTCTCATATAAACAGGCAGCAGGTAGGAGTAGAGGCCATCTCCGAAAGAGCCTATCACGTTGCAGGTGAGAATCAGTTTCAAGTCTCTGTTGAACACTGTCAAGCCTCGCGCTTCGTTAGGCAAATTACGCCGCGATTCCTATTGTTTTTCCAAAGAAACGTTACAGTCAGCAGGAAAAGTCCGCTATCGTCTTCGGTCAATAATTTCCAAGGCCTCTGGGCCCGTGCCGATTAGCGCGACGGGGACCCGCATCTGCTTTTCAACTTGGTTTATGAATTGTTTTGCGTCACTTGGAAGGTCATTATAGGTTCTTGCGCCTTTACATTTCGGGTACACACAATCAAGCTTTGTCACGGCTATTTGCGTTGCGCCATTAAGCATTGCGGCTCTCTTGGCCAGTTCAAAGCTGAACGGCGCCGAACGTCTGTCTCGGCCTGTTCCAGCGGCAGTTTCAAACCAACCACGTTTCATAGCTTCTTCCTTTGACAGTTCTCCCGGCAACGGGCCTGTGCCCACCCGAGTCATAAATGATTTGAGCACTACGAGGACATTGTCAACCTTGGTCGGTCCGACCCCAGCTTCGGAGCATATTGCAGAAGCGCTTGTGTCTCGGCCTGTCACATATGGGTATGTGCCGTAGAAAAGTGAGAGCATCAATCCCTGAGTTCCCTCAAGCAAAACGTTTTTTCCTGAGCCTATTGCGTTGTTTGTTTCAGCTGCTACGTCTGCGAGATACTGTTTCAATTCTGGAACGTTACGTGCGATTTTGGCTGTTCTGCGGACTCTTTCTTCAATTGCTGGTCCCACACCTCGGCCTGTCGTGCCTAAGCCCTTTAGGTGCGCACTGGCTTTGTCCTGCGCTGAGTGCTTGTCCTCAATTATCGAGGCCTGACTGTCTATGCCTATGCGGTTCTTGACGTTGGTTTCCTCAACCTCCTTGAGGAACTGTGCAACCTCAACGTTCGAGCCGGCTCCGATCAGCAATCGGCATTTCTCATGAACGAATCCGCCTGGAACCATATGCAGCGCGTACCGTTTACCCTGATACCAAATAGTGTGTGCAGCATTCACTGAGCCGGTTCTCACACAGAAGTCCAGCTTGTCCCTGAGCGCAAGGTAAGAGATAATCTTGCCCTTGCCTTCGTCTCCCCAAAAACCTCCACATATGACCGTGCAAGGCATATTATCACCGTTCAAAGAATTTGCTTAGCTTTATTTAAGATTGTTTGATAGTTTCATGTCAAAGGAACGTTCAGGGAGAAACCCGTTGCTTGCGCGTTTCTGTTTCGCTGTCTATCCTGTCAAGAAGCTTGACGACTTTCATACCTTTCCGTTTCAATTCGTCTGCAGACACACTGTTCTTCTCTGGGCACAAATCATCAACTATCAGTCCGTCTTCCTCGCTCAAGACCACTGGGTATGTGCGGCATCCTGAAGGTCGGTGCTTGTAGACCTTGCAGCGGTGCTTCACAGAATCGTGGAAGACGCAGTAGCCTTTGCGGTTTCGCAGTTTGGCGTACCCATTCTTGTCGTGGCGCACAAATTCCAGTCTGTTATGGCCATCTTTTTCCAGAAGCTCAATGTCAGTGTTGGAAAGCAGCATTTCTGTTTTCTTGCAGCAGATTCCGCAATGTGAGCAGCGCATAAACGTATTCTAATCTAAGCTTCTCTATTTTGGGTTTCGTTAACCGTTGTGGCGCCAGCTGTTATCATCCACTGGTCAGCAATAGGTTGAGGTTAAGCAGCTCTGCCCATGCTATGTTCTTCATGGGCACCCTGAATGTGCCCTTGTTTCCGTATGGAACGCATCTGACGAGAGTTTCTCTTCTCATCTCGTCTCTCTGAATCTCAGCAAGCTGAACGTTTATTATCACAGAACCGTCTTTCAAGTGAAGGTTCACGTTTTTCCCGAGAAACGATTTAGCCGTGTTCATGCTAAACCTGTCCATCCTTTTCACCACTCCAAATCCTTGTTCGCTATCTTGCCCCAGCACCGCCTGCAGATCGGAAGCTTCTCTCCTTTAACCTGAATGTAAACCTCGATATCGCTGCCTTTACATTCCTTATGCCAAGGGTTCCTACACCTCTCCATACATGCCAACCTTCAATGCACGTTTCAGCAATACCGCTCAGCAGTTAGTGCATTTAAGACTCTCTTTGAAACAACATCCTCCCGCCGCGGAGAGGTGGGTTAAAGTGAAAACCTTACAGGCACTAGCCAACATCTAGATCTGGACTATCTCAGGGACTATTGTTTCTTTGCTTACACGCAGCAGGGCGACAGACGGCTTGGTTATGAAGGGAGGAACAGGGTTTGTTGGGCTTCCGGGGTTTATGAACAGCTTGTTTCCTTCCCACCTGATGCTCGAATTGTGAGTGTGTCCGAAGACAAGGGCGTCAAAACAGTTCTGTAGGGCGATTTCCCGCATCTTGCGCGTTCCGAAAAGTGCGCTTGGGTTGTGCATGACTCCAATTTTCCAGTCAAAAACCTTGACCGAATTTATCTTCGGCAACTTGCCACGGATCTCCGGCCCGTCCATGTTTCCATAAACTGCCAAGACTGGCGCAAGTTGCTCCAAGTCATCGATGACTGACAGATCCACCAAGTCACCTGCGTGCACTATGAAGTCAACGTTCTCGAAAACCACGAAAACCTCTTTGGGTATTTCTCTGGCTCGAGCGGGCACATGCGTGTCTGATATTAGGCCGATGGCCTTTGTCGATCCCATTTCGCGCAGCTTAGGCAAGACTTGAAACTGCTCCGTAGCCATTCGGAGTGCCCTCTACTATCACTGTTTGTGAACTGTCAAGTTAAAACTTTCAATGACTAAATAAACATTCCATACACGTTTCTGAAAGCCTTCGCAGAGGTCAATATCCAGACTTCATGGGGAAATTTGAAAGGGTAAAATCTTAAGTCAATCACGCACTAATACTCTGACCGACAGGTGAATTACCGAAATGCGTGCCAAACTTCTGAAGGAAATTGAACAAGAGGTCACGGACTTCCTGAGCGGCCTAATCCGCATAAACACGACAAACCCGCCTGGAAACGAAACTCCAGCCGCAAAATACACTACAAGAGCTTTGGAAAAAGACGGATTCAAATGTGAGCAATTCGAGTCTGCACCCGGAAGAGGAAACGTTGCCACACGTCTCAAGGGAACTGGCGAAAAGCCGAGCTTACTGCTACTGTCGCATTTGGACGTAGTTGCGGCAAACCCGAAGGAGTGGAGCGTAGAGCCGTTCGGCGGCGTGGTCAAGGACGGGTTTGTTTGGGGACGCGGGGCATTGGATATGAAGGGAATGACCGCCATCGAAGTCATGACTATGAAGCTTCTGAAGCGAAATGGCGTGAAACTCAAGGGCGACGTAATATTGGCTGCAACGGCGGACGAAGAAAAAGGAGGCGAGGCAGGAGCAGGGTGGCTGGTTCGCAATCACATTGAGAAGGTTCGGGCAGACTATGTTCTGAACGAGGGTGGAGGAATGGCCTTTCAAGCGGATGGCAAGAACATTTACACTGTTCAAACCGCGGAGAAAGGAATTCTGTGGTTCAAAATCAAAGGCAAGGGCAGACCAGGCCACGGCTCAGTGCCGGGCGCATCAGACAACGCCATAATGCGCATGAACAAAGTCGTCGGGAAACTGGGAAACTACCGTTCAAAGATCGTGCTTGTGCCCACCTTCAAACAGTACCTGACCGAAGTGGCAAAAGAAGACAAATCTCTGCGAGAAGACGTGATTTCTCTCCTGAAGAGTCCTCAGAAGGCTGACCAAGTATTGGATGCGCTGGCTCGCAAAGACAAGTACATGGCCGAAGAGTACCGTGCAAGGATAAGAATGACCGTCACACCCACAATGATCCAGGGCGGCGTGAAGGAGAACATTGTCCCGTCAGAGTGCGAGGCAGTTTTCGACTGCAGAGTTTTGCCAGGGCAAAGTCCTGCACAGGCTTTGGATGAGATTAAGGGCTTGCTCAAGGATGTGGGTTTGGACAAGTTGGAGTTTAAAATAATCCAGGCAAATGAGCCGTCTGAATCGCCGTTGAAGACGCCGCTGTATGAGCTGATTGCCAACACCCTCAGGGAGTTTGATCCCAGCTGCGCTGTAGCTCCCGTTTTGCTCACTGGCGGAACGGACTCACGGTTTTTCAGAAGCCTAGGCAGCGTGTGCTACGGCTTTCATCCCGTCCGTCCAGACTTGTCCTACTCGGAAATGCAGGAAACAATTCATGGCATAGATGAGCGCATCTCGATAGAAAACCTCGTGTTCGGCACAAGTGTTCTCTACAACCTTGTGGAGAGGTTCATGACTTAGGGTGAAGTTATAAATACGTTTGAGTGTTTTCTCTATCTTGTTCTGAAGGAGAATTAGGAATGCCAGCGACAGAGATCGGAAGAGTTTGTGTGAAGTTGTCAGGTCGAGAGGCTGGAAGAAAATGCGTTATAGTTGACGTTGTGGACAAGAGCTTCGTGCTAGTCACTGGTCCCAAAACCGTAAGCGGCGTGAGGCGGCGAAGGGCAAACGTCAATCATGTTGAGCCGCTGCAGGATAAGATAGACATTAACCGTGGTGCGTCCGATGAGGAAGTCGTAGAAGCTTTGAAGGTTGCGGGCAAGCAGGAAGAGATGGCGCAGATAGTGAAGCCTGCCTTGACTTCGGTTTAAGCCTATTATACTCCTTAAACCTTTTTCTTCTCCGTAGGAGTACAATAGCATTATGCCCAGAACTGTTGCACCATGGGAAATCAAGCGAGAAACATTGATCAGGGCTGAGGATAGAACTGACCCAAGCTTCGGGTGCAAGCCTGAAGAGAGACAGCCGGAGCAGTTCATGAAATTCGGCGTCATAAACCTAGACAAGCCAGCTGGCCCCTCAAGTCACGAAGTGGCTGCTTGGGTCAAACGTATCCTGAAACTTGAACACGTTGGTCACGGCGGGACTCTAGAGGCTTAGAAGCTCCCCAGAGAAGCCAGAGAAATCCCCATGTGACGGGTGTTCTGCCCATAACGTTAGAGGAATCCACGAAGGTTGTTCAAGCCCTGCTCTACAGCGGCAAAGAGTACGTCTGCGTGATGAAGCTTCACGGAGATGTGCCAGAAGACCAAGCTAAGAGAGTCTTGAAAGAGTTTGAAGACGCAATCTACCAGAGACCGCCCCTGAGGGCGTCAGTCAAGCGGCAACTGCGAACGAGGAGGATTTACTATTTGGATTTTCTTGAAATGGACGGTCGAAACGTGCTTTTCAAGGTCGGCTGTGAAGGCGGAACGTACGTTCGCAAGCTTTGCTTTGATGTGGGCGAAGTTCTAGGTTGCGGAGCGCACATGCAGGAGCTTCGCAGAACGAGAGCTGGGCCCTTCGTTGAAAACAACTGTGTCAGGTTGCACGACATGGCTTACTGGTTTATGCAGTGGCAAGAGAAAAAAGACGAGAAATTCCTGAAGAAGTTTGTTCAGCCGATGGAGCAGGCCTTGGCCTCGGTTCCCAAGATTTACATTAGAGATTCCGCGGTGGACGCTGTCTGCCACGGAGCTAATCTCACAGCGCCAGGCGTCCTGCGGCTTGAAAGCGGAATCATGGAAGGCTCCTCACTCGCAGTTTTCTCGTTGAAAGACGAAGCAGTTGCTCTGGCCAGGGCAGCAGCATCTTCAGAGCGCATCTTGAGCATGGATCACGGTGTGGTTGCGAAGGTTGAAAGAGTTCTTATGCCTAGGGGCACGTACCCAAGATGTTGGAAAAGCGGTGAGAAAGTCGATGAACAAAAACCCTAGTGGCGCAGAGCACTATTTCACCGAGCATCCGAAGTCAAAAGCACGGTTCGGCCTGATCCGCACCTATCTTCGAGACAAGCCATTCGAGTTCCTGACGGCTTCAGGGGTCTTCTCTAAGGATCGCGTCGATTTGGGAACACGGCTTCTAATCGAAAGCATGACGCTTCCAGAGAACGGCTGCGTCTTAGACGTCGGATGCGGTTACGGCGCTGTCGGAATTGCGGCAGGAGTTTTCAATCCTGACTTGCGCGTAGTCTTGGTTGACATGAACATGCGAGCAATCAGGCTTGCCCGACGGAACGTTGAGCTCAACTGCGTTCGGAACGTGGAAGTCAGACATGGACACCTTTATTCAGCTGTCTGCGATTTGGTTTTCAAATGCGTGGTTTCGAACCCGCCCGTGAGCGCTGGGATGAAAACTGTTGAAGCGATAATCACAGAGGCTCCAGAGCATTTGACGTGCAGGGGCACATTGCAGATGGTTGTGAAATCCAAGATAGGCGGAAAACGTCTGCAGTCTGTTTTTGAAAAAGCATTTGGAAATGTCGAGGTCTTGGCGCGTGGAAGCGGCTACCGCGTCTTGATTTCGAGAAAAGTGTGACCTAGACAAGAGTCTAGGTGTTCAATCGTTTGCTAATTGCATCTAAGATGGAGTCGACATCGATTGAATGCTTCTGGCTATTGATCTTCTGACATCCTCTTTGTTCTTTTGAGGTTTCCAATCGAGCAGCCTCTGTATCTTCTCTATCGACTCTGAGGGGGACGCTTGGCTCGTCTGGTCTTTGGTCAAAGTGATTATGCTCTTTGAACCAGTCAACTGTGCAAGGAGCATGTAAAGCTCGTAGTATGACATGTAAGTTGCGGGATTTGAAAGGTTGAAAACTTGGCCGTTTGCTTTCTTGTTCAAAGTGGCCGTTAGGAAGGCTTGGACTACTTCGTCAACGTGAATGGTGGCGAAACCTTGTCCTTCTGTCACTTCTACTTTTTCTCCCTTAATCAATGGGTCGACCATCACCCTGCTGAGAAACAATGCTTCGTTGTCGTCGTAGACGACTTCTATGCGAAAGACCGTAACGGGCAGTCCGTAATGGTGGTGGTACATTAGGCAAAGCTTCTCAGTGGTGAGCTTCAATATGCCGTATCCGGGTCCGGGGTCGCCTGTCCACAGTTCGGGTTTGCAGATGGTCTCCTCATCCAGAACGGGTGTTTTTGGTTCTCCATAAACTGCGCAGCTGCTGGAAAAGAGAAAATGTTTCACTTCGTGCGATTTGGCTGCGTTCAACAGGTTGAGCGTGCCTCTGACGTTGGCATCGAACAGGTCTGCGAGAGGAAGCATGTGTCTCCATGTGTGGCCGTCCCAGTTGATGGCCAAGTGATAGATCACGTCAACGTCTTTGACAGCCTGTTCAGCAACGCTTTTATCACTCATGCCTCCCTGCAGGTCATTTCTGCCGACGCCTATGAACTCCAGATTTCGATCAGTTTCCTTCTCCAGAAGCCAGCGCTGAACGTCAAGAACCCTCACGGCAAAGCCTTTCCGCAACAACGCTTGAACAAGTCTTGAGCCGATGAAGCCTCCTCCGCCTGTGACCAAAACCTTCTTCTTAACATCATCAATTGCCACGTTCCCACCGCCATTGTCCTCTCAGATTGATTCTGGTTCCTTCACGTATTTAGATTTTCAAGCTGACCCCTTGAATGGCACTACTATTATCAAAGCAAGAAAGTAGCCCGTGAATGCATTGTGCCTTTATTCCAGTCGCCGTCTCCTTGGAAAACCTATAATAAACTTCAATGATTGAATATGGTTTGAGCCGGGGTCTCCTAGCCAGGTATGGAGCAAGCCTGGAGACATTCAGGTGCCTAACAGCTTGTGGCCTCTCGGGGCCGCGTGGGTTCAAATCCCACTCCCGGCGCCAATGTCATTATAGTGCGGTTTTCTGCTGCGGTTTTCCGAGAGATAAATAATCTCAAGCTCCTCTGGCTGCCATTGTTTTCTTGCACTGACGATGGGTTCGCTGTGCTTCACTATGCCTCTTTCATTTTGTCTATTGCGTCTTTTACCACAGCGGCTGATTTCTCAAGCTCTTTTTTCGTTTCAAGATCGAGTTCAAGCTCCAGAATTCTTTCAACGCCGTTCTTTCCGAGGACACATGGCACTCCGATTGAAACGTCTGAATATCCGTATTCGCCCTGCAGGTAGGTCGAGACCCCCATCACTCGGTTTCTGCCTCTCAAAACTGCGTCAGCCATTATTGCAATAACCGCTGCAGGAGCGTAGACTGTGCTCCCTTTGAGCTTTATGACATCCGAGCCTGAAGTCTTGGTCAAATTTACTATCTTCTGTATCTGTTCCTGCTTGAGCAAGTCTGTTATCGGTATCCCTGAAACTGAGGCATAATTCACAAGTGGGACCATGGAATCTCCGTGTTCTCCGATGACCAGGGCGCGGATGTCCTCTCTTGATACGCCCATTTCCATCGCGATGTAAGACCTGAACCGCAATGTGTCAAGAATGTTGCCCATGCCGAAGACCCGGTTTCTCTCAAACCCTGACTCCTTAAAGGCCACATATGTCATGACATCAACAGGGTTCGTTACCATCATCAGGTTGCAGTCAGGCGCGTATCGGACAACCTCCTTAACTATGGACTTGACTATGGCCGCGTTGCTGTTGATGAGGTCCAACCTGCTCATTCCAAGCTGTCTGGCTAAGCCCGCAGTCAAGATGACGAGTTCCGAACCTTTCATCTCACTATAATCACTTGTTCCTTCGATTTTTCCGTCAAACTCGATGGCAGGCGCCGCCTGCATCATGTCCAAAGCTTCGCCCTGAGCCGAGTTCTCAACAACGTCAATCAGAACAACATCGCTTATTCTGCGTCCCAAGATATTGAATGCGGCTGAACTGCCAACCTTTCCTGCGCCAATTATCGAAATCATAGTAACCAAGTAACAATCAGCTTTCACATAAATATAACTAGACGTCTGTGTTTACGGCAGGGATAAAAAGCTGATAAAGTTTATTTGTCACAAGCGCCTTGATTGATTTCTGCCTATCAAAAATGCCCTGGTAGTATAGTCCGGTCACAGTGTATGTTTTTCAGCAATGCCGGAATAGTATATGCGGCTGTCGCCCGCAGGACCCGGGTCCAAATCCCGGCCAGGGCGCCACAACCATGTAAGCTAATCAGTCTTGTCTCCTTTCTTTTCTTC
>Ga0315282_10011526_pt1 | contig 13667 bp, 18 predicted proteins | sample YL17G07_20_MG_FD_203693 | JGI IMG/M metagenome (GOLD analysis project Ga0315282, IMG submission 203693) | Sediment microbial communities from Yellowstone Lake, YNP, Wyoming, USA - YL17G07_20 | ecosystem: Environmental > Aquatic > Freshwater > Lake > Sediment | place: USA: Wyoming | collected... | reverse complement strand
ATAGAGTTGAAGGCAACGAGTCCCGCACAGTATTCCGTATCACCCTTCGCAAGATCGTTCCAGACAATGACCATAGCGATGCAACGGGCAAGGCCAATCATGATGAGACCCACCATGTATTCCGGGTAGTCCCTGAGGAAAACAATGGCAAGGATAAACATGAGGATAGGTCCCACCACCCAGTTCTGAACGAGAGAGAGCCCTAAAACCTTATAATTCTTGAAGACCTCCCCGAGTTCCTCATATTTTACCTTTGCGAGCGGTGGGTACATCATCAAGATAAGACCAATGGCGATAGGAATATTGGTGGTCCCTGATTGAAACTGATTCCAGAAGTCAACCACCCCAGGGGAGACATAACCCCAGCCCACTCCGACGAACATGGCCAAAAAAATCCAGAGCGTCAAAAACCGGTCTAAAAATGAGAGTTGCTTACCGATATGTTCTCCAGCCATCCTTTACACCCTCCTTACTATAAATTAATGTTTTCACATATCTTCTGCTTCTTTGCTTCTTCCATCCTTTTTAAATCTTCTTCAAACAAGGGTTGATGGGCCAATTGCTCCTTCATAAAATTGAGTTGAGCCTGAGAGATTGTATCTAAGGGCTCTTTTAAAGCATAGTGCATCCATTTGCCAACCCTTTTGCTGCTCACTAATCCGGAGTGCTTCAGATAAGCGAGGTGTCTTGAAACCTTAGATTGTGGCTCACCAAAAATGTTCATTAAATCGCACACACAGAGTTCGTCGTGTATGAGAAGCATTATAATTCTGAGCCTCATTTCTTCTGAAAGTGCTCTGAACATCTGGGTTATCTGTTCCATATTGCTCTACCTCATTGTATAACTATAACCGTATATGCGGATATGTATATATTATATGCTTGACATTGCTACCATGTCAAGTGCAAAATATTTACTATAATAATTTTGAGCTTGCCATTGCAGTTGCTGTTGCGGTTTTCGGGATAAACTCCGGCCAGGCATTTGCTGCTGTAATAGGTCCGCTCGTAGAAGTCCCTGCTTTAATCAGTCTTGTAAATGTGGCATTATACTTTAAGAGAAAATATTTTGAATGATTGTTGAATAGAAAAAGCCAAAAAAGGAGAAGTTTTGATGGATAAAAACAGAGCAAAGAAGGCTGTGAAGGAGGCTTACGGAAAGATCGCTCAAAGAAAATCAAGTTGCGGGTGTGGTACCTCTGTGCCTGACAAAAGGGAATTTGCTAAATCTATAGGCTACTCGGAAATAGAGCTTAAGATAATCCCTGATGAGGCAAACCTGGCGCTTAGTTGTGGAAATCCAACGGCGCTGGTAAACCTTAAAGAAGGTGATATTGTTCTCGACCTTGGGTCAGGAGCTGGGTTTGATTGCTTTCTTGCTTCCTCAAGGGTTGGTATAAACGGTAAGGTGATTGGTATGGACATGACCCCTGAGATGGTTAAAAAAGCGAAGGAGAACGCATTGAAGATTGGGGCTCAAAACGTTGAGTTCAGGCCTGGAGAGATTGAAAATTTACCCGTGGATGACAGCTCGATCGATGTAGTAATAAGTAATTGTGTAATCAATTTGTCAATTGACAAGCAAAAGGTTTTTAAAGAAATCTACAGGGTTTTAAAGCCTGGTGGGAGAGTTGCCATTTCTGATATTGCCTTATTGAAAGAACTTCCGGCATACATTAAAGAAAGCGTTGAAGCGTATGTCGGTTGCGTTGCAGGGGCAATACTTATCGATGAATATGAAAAACTTTTAGAAACGTCGGGTTTGAAAAATAATAAGGTTACAATTAAAGGTTTTTCGTCATGTTGTGATCAAAGTACCAACGACCCTATAGGCAAGGCCATCTCGGATAGCGTATGTGGAGGCAAATCGTTACAAGAATATGTAGTAAATGTCTATGTGGAAGGGTACAAATGAAAGGATTATTATTGGCTGTTTTAGTCTTTGCTGTGGGATGTCTCGCATATTCCTGTTCCTCAAACTGTAGTGCTTGCCAGTAAGGTAAGGGTACTTATATTACAAGCGATCAGGGAATTGGGAAGAATGAATAATGCAAAAATATAACAATTATTTTGATTATTGATAATACTAAGAAAGGAGAAGATAAAATATTGAATAGTTTTAAAAGGAATGTGATTACTATTGGATTTTTTGTATTGATTACAATAGTTATTGCCATTCCCCCAGTGACTTCTGAGGGAAAGAATGTAAAAACCCCCTCTGCTTCAAAGTCCCTCCCGCGTTTAGTGGATATCGGTGCAAAACAATGTATACCATGCAAGATGATGGCGCCGATACTTGATGGATTGAAGAAAGAATATGCTGGAATTTTACAGGTTGACTTTATTGATGTCTGGGAAAATCCGAATGCAGGGCAAAAATACGGGATCCGTGCTATACCGACACAGATTTTCTATGACGCTTCCAGAAAGGAGCTTTACCGGCATATGGGGTTCATGTCGAAGGAGCAGATTTTAGATACCTTCAAGAACCTGGGGGTTGAGTTGAAAAAAGGTCCAGCACAGAAAAAAAAGTAAGAGGGCATATTCAATATGATTGAAAAGCTCTTTATCGTTCTTGCCAGCGCTGTTCAGGGAACGCCTGCGTTTGCTATCGGCGCAGCATTTCTCTGGGGTATCCTGAGCATGGTCCTGAGCCCCTGCCACCTGTCGAGCATACCTCTTGTTGTAGGCCTTATCGACGAGCAGGGACGTATATCAACAAAGCGAGCCTTTTCCATAGCTTTGCTTTTTTCCTCAGGCCTTATGGTAAGTATTGCTGTGATAGGGCTCATCACCGCCCTGGCAGGACGTATGATGGGTGATGTGGGCCGTAATGGAAATTATATCGTCGCCGTCCTTTTTTTTCTCGTGGGGCTCCACCTTTTTGATATTATCCCCATGCCCTGGTCTGGTCCCGGACAGATTGGCATCAAGCGCAAAGGTATATTTGCCTCCTTCATCCTCGGACTAATCTTCGGTATAGCACTCGGTCCCTGTACATTTGCTTATATGGCCCCCATGTTGAGCATTACCTTTCAGCTTGCCGCAACACAAATATGGTACGGCATACTCCTTCTTTTATCCTATGCTGTTGGTCACTGTTCGATTATTGTGGTAGCAGGAACATTTACCGAATTGGTGCAACAGTACCTTAACTGGAACGAACAATCAAAAGGACCTCTAATAGTGAAAAGGATTTGTGGCGTCCTTGTTATACTGGGTGGTATCTACCTTATTTATACCACCTTGTAGCTTATCTGGAGGCGTATTATGAAAAATAGGGCAGTAATTACCCTTTTATCAGAAGAGATATTTGAAATAAAAAGAGGGATTCTTGATAATGATAGGGAAGAGGCAATACACATCTTAAAAAGATTGGACAAAGAGATCGATGATGCAATGGAATTAAAGTGAAGACCTTTATTTGAGTTTGGTTCAAACTCACAAACATAATTTTTAAGGAGGATGGGAAGTCATGAAAGATAAAATTAAAACATTTGCGAGAGATATAGGGGTAGATGATGCGGGTATTGCGGCGGTTGCAGATTACCGGAGCCCCAGGTCGCCTGATATTGCAAAACTATTTCCCGAAGCACGATCGATAGTCGTACTTGCATACAGGGAGCTCTCCAACTGTGAAAGCCTAAGCCCTCAGATTGCCATGAACGGGAGGCTCGACTTAATGGCATTTCTCAGGGCGTCCAACTACAGAATGACACGCTTTCTGGAGATGGAGCTAAACGGTAAGGCTATGGGTGTTCCTGCCACGTTTCCCATGGAGATGAGCCGGGAAACAAAGGGGCTTGTTGCAGATGTATCATTGCGCCATGCAGCGGTAACAGCGGGCCTCGGTGTATTTGGGAGAAACAACCTCGTTTATCACCCGAGGTTTAAAAACAGGGTTATTTTCTCTGCCGTCCTCACCGACCTGGAACTTGAGGCCGATCCACCCGTTCAGGATGAACTTTGTACCAGATGTAATAAGTGTGTGGAAAATTGCCCTGCCGGCGCCTTAAACGAAGAAGGCAAAACTGATGTGATGAAATGCATGAGGACGCTGGAACCTTACGGACTCGGGGCTAACATACGGTTCTGGACGAAACTCATGGATTCTCCCCCGGATGAGCAGAAGACAATGCTTAAGGATGTTGAATACTGGCGTCTATACCATGTACTCCAGATGGGTTTCCAGTATGTGTGCTTTAATTGTATGAAATCCTGCCCTGTTGATTAAAACAGAACGTTTCAACAAATGTTAATTCATTTGTTCAGCATGGACCCTGGCCTGTCCGTCCCCTACTCCTTAACTTCCCGCAACCCCTTCAATTGACAGAAATGTCGATCCATATGGATGATTTTCGACAACTATGTCGCATCACATGAAGGTCTGTCTGTGGGCCATACTGTCAATCATTTGTGCAACACCTTGTAATGTCATGGTATTTTCCATTTTGTCGTGCTCCGTAGGTTTACGGCATGATATTTGCTTTATTATCTATCATGGTTATCATTTACAGAGGCTGCAGATGCTAAAGAACAGATTCCTTATTCTGATCCCCGCGTTCTTTCTGGTTGTAATCCTCTTTGCATCTATGCCACTCAACTTTGCCCATAAGATCGGGAGCGGATGCTTATCCTCTCAAAGCAAGCAGGTTCTGCAATGCAACCCCTGTATGTACCATTCGGTGACTTCACAGAGCGAAACAGGTAATCTTGCTATGGCAGGAATGGCATCCACCCCCTTAGTCTTTCAATCGTTGCCTCTCCTTTCCGGAGAGACGGTCGATTCGGCTGTAACTATCGCTTCAAATCCTTTCTCAGAAGCACCACCCCTTCGCTGTTAATCCTTTTTTAGCTTAACCCAAGCAATTTTTGTCTATAGCTGTATTCAGGGTCTACATAAAGACCCGTAACAGAAAACGTGAAAAGAAAGGAGGTGAATGAACATGAAGAAAAGTATTCTCATCGGTATGGTTGCGGTATTTGCACTGGCACTGGTTGCATCGGCAGCAATGGCATGGGGTCCCGGATACGGTCGCGGCTTGAGCGTTGGCCCAGGCTATGGCAGTACCCCGGTATCTAATCTGACACCGGAACAGTCCTCTAAGATCCAGGCCATCCAGCAGGCAAACCTCAAAGATATCGTCCCGCTCCAGCAGCAGCTTTTTGCGAAAAAGACGGAACTGAGAAGCCTCTGGTTATCCCAGAACCCGGATCAGGCAAAGATTAATGCGCTCCAGAAGGATATTCTGAACATCAACGCCAGGCTCCAGGAGAAGGCTACCAATGCGAGATTTGAAATGAGGAAGGTACTGACACCGGAACAACAGGCACAACTGACAGTGTATGGCCCAGGTATGGGCTATGGAATGGGCAGAATGGGCGGCCGCATGGGTCGCTGGTAACAAATGCACGGCAGTGGGTGTGGCGGGATAATCCCGTCACATCCATAGACCGGGGAGGCTTGTATGGAAACGACAGGAACAGGGATAAGAAAAGAACAGACCACGATACCTTGTTGTATTCCAGGAATGTCCGTAAAGCACTGGTTCTTTATTATTGCTCTCGTTCTGCTTTTAATGGCCCTTTGCGTGGCCGTTTTTGCCGGCGAACCGGGACAACAATCCGGCTATTGCGACTTACAAAGCGGATTGCCTGCCACCCTCAACCTCTCCCGGAAGCAGTGTGAGAAGATGCGGCAACTAACAGACAGGTTTCGCAATGATACGGCAATCACAAGAGGGAAGATTATGGAGAAGCGCCTTGAGCTTGGGAGGCTCTCCGAAGACCCGAAAACAGACCCATACGCCATCAATAAAGTGGAGCGTGAACTCAATACACTGGAACAGGAGCTTTCCAGAAGGACATACCGTACAGAAGTTGATCAGAGGCGTCTTTTAACCCCGGAACAGTTAAGCAAAATGAAGGATACACCTTATGGATACGGTTCCGAGGGGTATGGAAGGAGAGGATATGGGAGGCAGTAAAAAGATACTCCATTTTGGTTATTGTAGTATCCCTGAGGGGGACGTATAATGAAAAGATACAGGCTCATAACCTATACAAAGAAAGGAGAAAATATCATGAAAAAGCTATTTGTTTTTATCACGGTGATTTCAATTATAACCCTTGGTCTGACCGCTGAATCTTTTGCCCAGAGGGGCGCAGTGAAGTGGCGTGGCAGCGGTAGCTGGGGTCCTGGAACATCGTATAACAGGATGTATGACCCGGCAAAGGTAGAGGCCGTCTCCGGCGTTGTCGAGGCAATAACTCAGGTCGTTCCTATAAAGGGTATGGATCCTGGAGTAGCAGTGACCATGAAAACAAACAAAGAGACTATTGCTGTTCACCTGGGGCCCGAATGGTACATCGGACGGCTCGACACAAAGATCGTAAAGGGTGACACGATCGAGGTGAAGGGCGCAAGAACAACATTCTTTGGTAAACCTGCTATAATCGCAGGTGAGGTAAAAAAAGGTGACAATGTCCTCGTGCTCAGGGATACTTCCGGCATACCTGTCTGGTCAGGATGGCGGAGGTAATGGATCGAAGGTGAGCCCCGCTTTAAGAGCCTGTGCGGGGTCTCATCTCTCGTTTCTATGCGCGTCGGGAAGAGAGTGAAAAATATGGTGAGACACACGAAACTTAATTTACAAAACACAGATCAAAAAAGACCTGTGCTCCTCTGGCTTCGGGACACAGCGCCTGCTACGTTCGTCCTGCTTGTCTCTATAACGATCGCCCTCTTTGTTTCAGAGTTCGTCTTTGTATCAGGTATAACAGCGCTATGGAAAATACTTTTCCGCTTTGTTCGTACATCCCTTGTGCTCATTATCCCTGTCTTGTTCCTGCCCCTTACGTGCTCTTTTTTTCGGCGCGTCTTAAGCAGATCGGGAAGGAAGCTTGTGCAGATACGGGAAGAAAAAATTCGCTCCATACACCTCTTTGAGGCATGGGTAGTGCGACCCCTTCAGGGTATCGGTCTGTCCATGCTTATTGCCATAAAGCTCATCAGTGTCCTTGAGATATACACGGGCACCAAGGTCTCCGGATCCCTTTTGCTCCCCACAGGGGCATTCGTCCTCGGAAAATTCATGACTACTACCGCTATATTTGTGGGTACCTCCATTCTCCTTTCTCTGCTCTGGACCCTCGATGACCTCGGAATCCGCCACTATAATAGAAAGACAGGGGAAGTAAGGATGATCGGAAAATACCTGGGGGTACTTCTACCGACAGTCTTCGGCTTTTATGGCCTGATAAATCTTTACGGAGAATACGCACAATCCCTGGCACTAAAATATGTTATACAGATGGCGGTTGTGCTGTACCCTCCCTTTGTGATGTTTGCCGTATTCCACCACCGCTACATACAAAAACGGGAGGGGTTATTGTTGAGAAAACTAAAAATATCATCACATCAAATAATGCAGTATGATGAAGAACCGGTTATTTCGAATGATTGATAATATGAACGAGGGGAACATGAAAAACCAATTCACTATTACCGGGTTGATAAAAATATTCTGTTTACCGGCGATACTCCTCCTTTTATTTGCGCAGGCAATTGCAATGGATGCCGTGGCTGGGACAAAAGAAAAGACTACGGTCGGAGGGGTGGAGGATGTTATCCTTTTGCCTTGGAAGATTAAATTGCCGGCACGCATTGATACCGGGGCAACCAGGTCCTGCCTTGATGCGCGGGATATTCGCATTGATGGAGGCATGGTTGAGTTCCGTTTACCAGAAAAGTACGGCGGGGCACTCCTCCGTTTGCCAATGAAAGGACGGCGGAATATCAGGTCCGCTCATGGCCGTATGAAAAGAGCCATCGTGGAGATTGAGCTCTGTATTGGTTCAAGACGATTTCTGACCACGGTAAACCTTACCGACAGATCCCAGATGGAATATCCACTTTTAATAGGTCTTAATGTCCTTGTTAACGATTTTATCGTTGATGTCTCGAAATCCTATCTTTTGCCTCCAACCTGCCTTGCAGGAGCGCCAAAGTGAAACGCCCTGCAACCATCCTGGCCTTTGCGCTCTTTGCCCTGACGACCTTAATTGTCATGTACCGTATTGTCTGGCTCAAGTACCCTGTCCTGCCGACTGTGCCCGGCCAGGTATGGCGGCTCTCTTTTGAGGCACGCATACAACCGGAGGGGCAAGAGATTATAGCCGCTATCGGGCTCCCCGCCGAACAGGCCGGGAGGGTTCTCACAGAAGAACGGATCACGTCGGATACGTTGAACTTCAACCTTTTTCAGGAGGGAATGAACCGGATCGGGCTCTGGTCGGGAACTTCCGACAAAGAGGCCGCGATTGTCACCTACGAAGGCTCTCTCCTTTTGAGACCGCACCGCTTCCCTGCATCCCACAACCCCACCCTTGCGGCAAATATGCCGGTAATCAAGGATGACGAGGAAGCATTTATAGAACGCTTCAGCGCGAAGTGGAGAACGCTTGATTCGCAACAGCGATTCAAAGCGGTTACCTCCGTTGCTGGAGGAAGGCAGGAAGAAAGTAACCTGAGCAGGGAAGACTTAGATGCATGGAATAAACTCGAAGAAAAGCATGGACGGTCCGGTGCGCTCCTCATTCTCTTAAAGGCAGCAGGTCTTCCGGCACGGACTGTTTCGGGTCTTTTGCTTGTAAGAGGAGTTCAAACATCGCCTGCTACATGGGTGGAGGCCTGGGATGGAAAACAATGGCAGAATCTGGATCCTCAGACAGGACGGGTCTACAGTGATCCGTCAATGCTCCTTGCGCTCACAACGGCGGGAACGCCGGTCGTCCAGGTAACGAAGGGGCAAATTCTGGATACCCGCTGGAGCCTGGAGAGACAGGTCATGAGTAAGTGGCGCCTCCATTTCGAGCGCATCAAGAGGTCGCAGCGCCTCCTTGACCGGTGGTCATTCTTCTCCATTCCTGAGGAATTCCAGAATGTATTCCGTATCCTTCTTCTTGTTCCCCTCGGTGCGCTCATGATTTGTCTGTTACGCAACGTGATAGGGTTTCCCACCTTCGGGATATTCATGCCTGTGCTCCTTGCCCTTGCGTTCAGAAGCACAGGACTGGCGTACGGTATAGGGATTTTCACAAGCGTTGTGTTGATAGGATATACAGCCCGGCGGGGCATCGACCGGTTTCGCCTTCTCCTTGTTCCCCGACTTTCTGCGCTTCTCACACTCGTTATTATCTGTTTCGGCCTCTTTGCCTTGATCGGCGGGAAGCTGAGCCTCCGTGCATTAATGGGTGTAGGGCTCCTTCCTATCGTGATCCTTACCATGAGCATTGAGCGGTTCTTTGTCCTCATTGAGGAATCAGGGGTGCATGAAGCGCTCAGGACCGCTGCAGGGACAGTTGCCGTTGCGGTGATTACCTTCCTTATTATTCAGTGGGAACCGCTTCAGCTTACCTTCTTCATCTATCCCGAACTTCTCTTTGCTGTTGCCGGGGTTCAGGTTCTCCTTGGTCGTTATACCGGGTACAGGGTATCGGAGCTGCTCCGGTTCAAGGCGTTGGTGAGGAAGAAGAGATGATATTCCAGCTATTCAATGAACTGAATGATGCAGGCATCCTTGGTATGAACCGCCGTAATGCCGAATACATCATGCGGTATAATCCACGGGCACGTTTTCCCATTGTGGATAACAAGATCCTGACCAAGCAGCTTGCACGGGAATACGATGTTCCCACCCCTGAGCTTTACCATGTGATCGAGCACCATGGCGATATTGCCGGACTTGAAGAGGCCCTCGGAGACCATAGAGAATTTGCCCTGAAGCCTGCCCGCGGCTCAGGCGGTAGCGGGATTATCCTGATTGTGGACCGGAGACCTGAAGGATTCGTCATACAGAGCGGTCGTGTAATGTCCAGAGAGGACTTTACCTATCATATCTCCGCCATTCTCTCCGGCATATACTCCCTTGCAGGACAAGAGGACGTGGCTATTATAGAAGCGCTCATTCATCCTGCGCCTATCTTTGCCGAGGTAACCTACGGGGGTGTTCCCGACATAAGGATAATCGTTTACCGAGGGGTACCGGTAATGGCCATGACCAGACTCCCCACACGGGCTTCCGACGGCAAGGCAAACCTTCACGCTGGAGCTGTCGGCGCGGGCATCGATATAGGGCGAGGTGTGACCCTCACCGCTGTTCATCGCTCAAAGGTCATTACACATCACCCCGACACCGGCAACCCCATAGAAGGCGTAAACATCCCCTATTGGGACAGCCTGCTTCTCACGGCAGCAAAGGCCTTCGACATGACAGACCTCGGATATATAGGAGTAGACCTTGTAATCGACCTTAACAGAGGCCCTCTTCTTCTCGAACTGAACGCCCGTCCCGGCCTCCAGATTCAGGTAGCAAATGAATCAGGGCTATGGGAGAGGCTTGAGTCCGTCAACCGCGCTCCACCGGAAGTCTTCTTCAGGGCGGAGGATAGAGTAGCCTGGGCAAAGAATGCTTTTACCGTGTTGAAAGGATGAGCTCAATGTTTTAAGAGATGTTTAAACCCATTTTGGAAAGGAGAATATGATGGAATTAGTAGTAGCGGAACAGATTCAAAAAGATTATCAGATCGGTGAAGTAGCGCTCAGGGCATTAAGCGGGGTCAGCTTTGAGATAGAGCCTGCCTCCTTTGTTTCATTTGTAGGTCCTTCGGGCAGCGGGAAAACCACGCTCTTAAACCTCGTAGGATGCCTCGACAAACCCACCGGGGGTGCGCTCAGAGTTGCGGACACAGATGTGCTCTCTCTCGACAGAAAACAGAGCGCGTCTTTCAGGGGGGCAAACATTGGCTTCATCTTCCAGGATTTTAATCTTATTCCCGTTCTGACCGTCTATGAAAACATCGAGTACCCGCTCCTCATGGTCCAGAACATCCCCCCTGAGGAGCGGAAGAAGCGCATTGACAAGCTCCTGGAAGAAGTGGGCATGGCGGACCAGAAAGACAAGTACCCTGACCAGATATCAGGGGGCCAGAAGCAACGGGTCGCTGTGGCCCGTGCCCTTGTGACGAACCCGAAGCTTGTCCTTGCCGACGAACCCACCGCCAACCTCGATCACAAGACGGCCTATATGGTGATAGGTCTCATGAAAAAGATGCGGGATGAATTCAAGACAACCTTCATCTTTTCTACCCATGACCAGAAGATTGTGGGAGAAGCCGAAATAATATACACCCTTGAGGACGGGGAAATTGTGGACAGGCAGACGAGAAAAGGGGTGAACAATGGGTAATCTCTTTAAAATAGCCATACGAAATCTCAAGCGTTATAAGCGGCGGACCATCCTCACCGCTTCTCTTGTAGCAATCGGTGTTATATTTGTGCTCCTCTTTATCGGTGTTACCGGCTCTTTCAAGACCATGATGACCGGACAGATGACCGACTCCATGCTCGGCCATATCCAGATTCACCGGAAGGGATATATAGCCTCCATCGACAACCTCCCCCTCACGATGAACATGAAATCCCAGGCAGTCAAGAAACTGGAGAAGGCGTTCCAGGGGATGCCCGATGTCGAATCCTATTCTCCGAGGATTAAATTTGGCGGCATGTTCAGCAGCTTTACCGAGACAACGAACATCAGGCTCAACGGAGTGTACCCGGAGATGGAGATGAAGACGCTACCCCTCCTCGCATCAAGGATTACAAACGGAGAAAAGACCATCAAAAAAGGTGAGATCGTCATTCCCGAGCTCCTCTCACGGGGAATGAAGGTAAATGTAGGCGACACCATCGTGATTATTGCCACTAACAAGGACGGTTCAGTAAACGGCAAACAGCTCAGGGTGAGCGGTATCATCGAGAGCATAACCGGGCCGGGCGGAAGGGATGGATATGTCCACATCGAAGACGCCATGGAGATACTCAGGATGGAAGAGATGGAGATAAGCGAAATCGCCATTCGTCTTAAGGATTTCGAGAAACTTTATTCCGTGTATAATTCGCTCACCGCCATGCTCTCAGGTGAACTGAACAAGCAGGGAAAACCCGCATTTGAGGTGCACACCTGGGAAGGACTTACTCCTTTCTACAATATCATCCGGATGATTGACCTCATGACCATATTCATAAAAATTATGCTCATTGCCATCGTCCTTATTAGCGTGATGAACGTGATGATTATGGCGGTCTACGAGAGAATACGTGAAATTGGTACCATCGCAGCCATCGGCACCATGCCGGGAAAGATCCTCTCCATGTTTGTGATTGAGGGGTTCTGGCTGGGGATTATAGGCGCTGTGGTCGGCAATATTGTAGGAATCGGAATTATCTATATATTGAAAGTCGTAAAGATTACCTTTGATTTCGGAAGGCAGACGGGACTTGTACTGTCGCCTGTGGTTTCGCTTCAGGATATTGCCATGATATCCCTCATTGTGGTTGTTGTTGCAGTGCTGGGGAGCCTCCAGCCGGCATTCAAGGCCTCACGGATGGAGCCAATCAAGGCGTTAAGGCATGTGTAGGGCACGTACCGTGCCAGTGATGAATGATAAGTGATGAGTTATGAGTTTTAAGAGTGAATTCAGAATTCAGGAGTCAGAATTCAGAATCACTGTAAACCGTGAACGATTAACGGTGAACTATAAGATTAAGGGAGAAAGTTATGTTTAAAACGATAATAGCAGTATTAATGGGAATATTTTTTGCAGTGCCGGCGATTGCCATTGATGACACCAAGCTTCTTGAACAGATCGATAGAAATCTAAGCCCCGATTCTTACGAATCGTACAGAAAGATCATAAACATTGAACCTGACGGACGAAAGAAAGAATACACCTATTATACCGTGAAGAAAGGAAGGGACAAGATTGCCGGGCTTTTTCTTGCCCCGGCAAGCGAAAAGGGAAGAAGTACGTTGCGACTTGGCGACAATATGTGGCTCTATATACCTAATGTTGGGAAACCGGTCCGTATCACCAGTCTCCAATCGGTGGTGGGTGGCGTATTTAATAATGCCGATATTTTGAGTCTCGACTATGCAGTTGAGTACAACGTGGAAAAGGTTGAAGAGCAGGGAAGCGAATACCTCATGTACCTGAAGGCCAAAACAAAGACCGTAGCCTATGACAGACTCAAGATGTGGGTGGATAAAGGCAAGAAGCTTCCTACGAAAATAGAATGTCTTACGGAAGCAAATATGCTCATAAAAACCCTCTACTTTAAAGACGTGAAGGATTTTGGCGGCGGCATCATAAGGCCTGCCGTCCTTGAAACGGATAGCCCCCTTTACAAGGGATATAAATCGGTTATGATATTTGCAAAGATCAAAAAAAGGCAATTCAAGGATGAGGTCTTTACCCTTACCTTTATGCCCAAAATGGAATCCTTGAGGTAAACCGATTGCGGATTGCAGATTGCAGCTTTCGGAATTTATTTATCTTTGTTCTCTGCCTACTGCCTACTGCCTACTGCATACTGTTTACAGCTTTCTGCCCGGCATTTGCCGAGGAATATAAGTTCGATGTTGCTGAAACGGAGAAAAAGCCCTACCACATTGGCGGTTATTTAGAATTCTACCCGATACTCTTCGGCCTCGACAAAAACGCTGCTCTTTATAAACTCAATTTTTACAATCGAAACATTGGAGACACGACGAAACAATATAACGGTAACCTGCAATTAGAGGGAAGTTTGGAAAAAGGCATCTCAA
>Ga0315282_10011525_pt1 | contig 13667 bp, 18 predicted proteins | sample YL17G07_20_MG_FD_203693 | JGI IMG/M metagenome (GOLD analysis project Ga0315282, IMG submission 203693) | Sediment microbial communities from Yellowstone Lake, YNP, Wyoming, USA - YL17G07_20 | ecosystem: Environmental > Aquatic > Freshwater > Lake > Sediment | place: USA: Wyoming | collected... | reverse complement strand
CGAGTACACCCGGACCAGATAAAAGGAAAACTCATCTTCACAATACCAAAGCTGGGATGGGTAAGCATAAAAATCAAGGACTTCATCCAGAGTACATATCCATTCATAGCAACATTGCCGCAAACATTGATCAACGCAGGGGCGTGGGTGATGTCAAGCGGCGTCTACATAACTCCTTTTCTGATTTTCGCGGCATACTCCTTCTTGCTCTTGACATACAGAGGCAGGAAAAAGGAGGAAAAGCCATGAAAAAAAGAATACTTGGTATCTTGATTCTAGCAATGATAGTTTTAGATCCAATAAGCTACAGTTACGCATACCTTAACGGTGGAACAAACACAAACTGTTACTGCCCAACGTGCGGCATTGCATTCGCAACTGTAACAACAAGCGACAACGAAATCGAAAAAGACGTCGCAAATACCTACGCTTAAATATCATGCGACGGAAGAACGGTTCAAGTCTACATTCAAACGGTTCCCCCTGCTTCAGAGGCTACATAAACTATCAATCAGAAACAGGGGCAGTTGCCCAACCCACTTCGACAACCTAATGATAGTGAATCCAAACCCTGAGGCCTCAGAAATCAAAACCACAAACCACACCTGCACATGGCTACAATCGTGCCAGAGCATAAAAGGAAGAACAACAGTCCACATACTACAACCGGCAAAACAAGACTGGCAATATAAGTTCCAAACAAAAATAGGCGTCTTATGCAACCCAGAAGTACACCCACGTACGATAGGCTACTGGAAAAACCAGTTCTCACAATGCCTCTGCAGAGACGGCAAGCCACAAGTAAGCGCATCAACTCTTGAGCAATACCTTAACAAGATATCCAGTCAATCAAGAATCTGCAAGTTCACAGGCACGCAAAGACAGAAATTCCAACAAGTACTCGCAATGTTACAAGTATATGAATCCTCAAGCATGGAAGCCAAACTCAAAGCACAGCTCCTAGCATTGTGGCTGAACTACGTATCAGACTACAGCAACGGCTACACCTACCAAGGAAAGACCGCCCAACAAATAATCCAAGGTTCAGAAAACACACTGCTCAACCACCAAACAAGCAAGTACGAATACTGGAAGAACATGTGCGACGGCTTCAACAAATTAGGAGGAGGGTAGAAATGAGAAACCTTAGAAGAACCATTCAAATCAGCAAAACCACCGGAAGTGGCTTTGTCCAAAACTGCCTTAACTAGACAATCGGAACACTCGTAGTGGGAGAAACGTCACACCTGGAAATCTGGATCTAAACACTGCCAAGCCTCGCCTCTATTCTTTCATCAGTCCGTAATCGAAGATACTACTATGACAACAATCAAGCAAAACATTTTAGGAAGAAATCCGTTTCAATAAATACAGCATAGGCCGCATACTAGACATGAGAAAACCCGAAAAAGCCACCGTTCTCCTTATTCTATTCGCACTCTTGACTTTGATCTCAATTCTAACCGTTTATGCAGTTCACCAAACACCAACAGAAGAAACCAGAACAAGCATACTATGCCGATACACGAACGTAGCGGCATACGACTACACCGCCATACTGGAACCGAACACAATCTGCGACAACAGAACCACTCTCAAACCAAACGAGGGCATACTATACACAGAAATCACGAAACAAATCAACATAACACTAAACTACACCTTCACCTCCACCCTGCCAGCAGACGCCACAGTAACCTACAGCCTGACACAGACCCTCAAGACAACCGCGTGGCAGCACCAAACACCCTCAACCACACAGATCACCACAAACCAAACAAGAATCCAAATCGAGGTTCCACCCGTAAACAAGACCGAACTGGAAACCACAAAGAAAGCCATCGAAACAGACACAGGAACAAGCTCAACCACATACACCTTGGAAATAACACCTACATTCACCGTAAACGCCACCACCACCGCAGGTCCAATTCTCCAAACCTTCACGCCAACACTCACAATCGACTTCCAACGCACCGACCAAGGCGATACAATCAAAATAGGAGACCTGCAACAAGCAGACTCAAGCGCACTAACAGAAAGCGAAACAGTAACCCGCCAAGACATACTCAACCAACGCTACGCATCATACATCCTGATCACACTCTCAGTAGCCGGCGCATTCTTCTCCGCATACTTCTACAGAAAAATTAAACCACCCACCGAAAAACCGCCACTCGAAAAAATCATAGCCCCCTACAAAGACCTCATCATCGAAGCCCAAGAACCACCAAAAACAACACCCGAAACCACAATAATAAACGTCATCACCATCAAAGAACTCGCACGAACAGCCGAAATCCTCGCAAGACCAATGATACTTACCCGAAAACCCCAACCAACACTCACGATAATAGACCAAAACACTTTATACCAACACCAACCCTAACCCTCCGGACAATCTCCCTTTTTTTCAGCACAGCATTTATCAAACAACCAAACCACTAGTACAAAACAAAGAGGAAAACCCGCAATGACCACACAGACTACCTGGCTGCAAATCCTCACCGAATGCAAAAACACCCTGCAAACCCAAATCACCCCGCTCCTGAAAACTCTGAAAAAACCCCAACCGAACCTCGGCATAGGCGCAGGTGGCGACCCGATGAAACAAATAGACCTCGCCGCCGAAAACGCCATCACCAGCACACTAGAAAAACACGGCATTTCCTTTACCCTCATAAGCGAAGAATCAGGGATAACAGAACACGGCAAAAACCCACACCAAGCCTACGTGACAACCGACCCTATAGACGGCACCACAAACCTCACAAGAGGCATACCCTTCTACGCAACCTCAATCAACATCTCCACAAAACCAGACCTGAACACCGTCCACACAGCGCTTGTGGCAGACCTGTTTCACAACAAAACCTACACCGCAGAAAAAGGAAAAGGAGCCCGCCGCGACGACAAAAAAATAACGCCCTCAAAAAACACGTCGCTGGAAGAAGCCGTAATAGGCATGGACATAAACGCCTTCAAAATCCAAAAACTAATCCCACGACTGATAAACATCATAGAAAGCACAAAGCACATACGCCACCTAGGAGCCAACGCACTTGAACTCTGCTACGTAGCAGACGGAACAACCGACGCCTTCATCGACATCCGCGGAAAACTACGCACCACAAACATGGCAGCAGGCTGGCTCATAATACAAGAAGCAGGCGGCACAATCACGACGCCTGAAGGAAAACCACTGAACGCCAGACTGGATCCAAAAGAGAAAGTCGAATTCGTCGCAGCCGCCAACCCAACATTCCATAAAATCCTACTCGACCTGATAAGGCCAGAAAAGGAAACAAAATGTTAACCCCCCTTTTTCCGCATGCGGCTGCACTCCTCAAAACCCAGAAGACGCGGACAATGATAATCGCTGACCTGCACATCGGCTGGGAAATGGCTCTCTCGGAAAAAGGCATACACGTCCCAACCCAGACTCCCAAGCTCTTGAAGAAACTTCTGGCTCTTATAGCCACCTATAGGCCCCAAAAGGTGCTGATCCTCGGCGACGTAAAACACACCGTCGCAACAGCCCAAATGAGCGAATGGCACGACATCCCAGACTTCTTCAACGAACTGAAAAAACAAGTGCAGGAAATATTCGTCATCCGCGGCAACCACGACGGAAGCCTCGAACCACTTCTGCCCGAAGCCGTCAAAATCCAGCCAGCAACTGGCATAACCGTAGGTGAAATTGGCTTTTTCCACGGGCATCAATGGCCTTCTCCAACTCTGCTGGGATGCAAGACGCTCGTGATGGGGCACGTGCACCCGATCGTGGCGTTTCGAGACCCCACAGGGTTTAGAATATCGAGGCAAGTTTGGGTCAAGGCAGACTGCAACGCAACGGCACTGACCAGGGTCCTGCTGCAGAAACATAGAATCAAAGTTGAAAAGACCCCCGAAGAAACACTCAGAAAACATTTCAAGACAAATGCAAGAACCACGCAGCTCTTCATAATGCCCTCCTTCAACGACTTCCTAGGAGGCAGACCGCTTAATGAAAAAAGACTCGACCAACCGAAGACCGACATCGTCGGCCCAGTTCTCCGTTCAGAAGCAGTCAACATGGAAAACGCAGAAACCTACCTTCTAGACGGAACGTTCCTCGGAACCTTGAAACAACTGAAAACCCTAAGCTGAAGCAGTCAGCAAAAAACTTATAGACACAAGGATTCTTCACCTTAACAAGGTGAAACAATGCCATCAGACGACGATTACCCAGAATGGTTCAAAAAAAGACGTTCACCATTCTTCAGAAGCTGGGACTTCGGAGAAGTCGACAAAATGCTCCACGAAATGGAGAAAATGATGGAAGAAGAATTCAAAGACTTCACCTCAAAAGTCCCCAAAGACTACGTCAGAGAGCTCAAACTTCCAGACGGCACAACCAAACGTGAATTCGGCCCATTCGTGTACGGCTACAGCATAAAAGTAGGCCCCGACGGGAAGCCTGAAATCCGCGAGTTCGGAAACGTCAAACCCAGCCTCGAAGGGCCCAAAGTGAAAGAGGAACGTGAACCTCTTGTAGACATTATCGAAACCAACGGCGAAATCCACATCGTAGTCGAGCTGCCAGGAGTGGACAAGGAGGACATAAAACTGCGCGGAACAGAAACCACACTGACGATATCAGTTGACGTTCCTCAACGCAAATACTACAAGGAAATCAAACTGCCCGCGAGAGTAAACGTGAAAGACGCAAAAACAGCATACAAGAACGGCGTCCTAGAAGTCAAGCTGCCGAAAATCGGGGATGAAAAGAAGCCGAAAGGCGAACCGATAAGCATAGAATGACAGCCCGAACCCCTTTCTTCAAAGTCATTAAGCCTTCTTCGGAAAGTCTGAAAACACATGGACGAAAAATCGGAAATCAACATACTGAACAGCATATGTAAACAGGCAAAAACAGACGACAAGCTCACAGGCAAGAACCTGACAAGGCTCTACGAAATCTTCGGTCAGCGGTTTACGAAAGCCTTCGAAGCGCTGAAGGAAAACCGCGTGAAAAAATACGTCTTCAAACCAAGCGGCAGAACAGTGTGGATCGTAGTCGGAAAAGAGCGGGACTACCTGATAATGGCTCAAGCGGAATTCTGCATGTGCGATGACTTCTACTTCCGCGTCCTAGACAGAGAAGTACACCTGTGCTACCACCTGATTGCGCAGAAAATCGCCAACGCTCTGACATGGTACGAAAGCATAGAAGAGCATGACGAGCTTTACGACACATTGATGAACGAATGGAAAAAAGCTACTGTTTAAATATTCCAACCTAGGAATAAAATGGGTAAAAGGAGAATTGTCTGAATGGACGTAGGAGCATACTTCGAACTACTGAAATACTCCTTGATGGTAGCAACCTTCGTCGTATTAGTCCTAATTTTCTTGTACGTCATCTACGGAAAAGAAGAAAAGACAAGCTGAAATCAGCCCTGAACATTCGGCTTGCCCATTTGTCTGCGCATTATCAGAAACGTTACAATGCCCATAACCGCAAGAACAACAGCCATCGCCATCAGCCGCGGAGCTTCTGGACCTGCCCCTATGATTATTGGAATCGGGCCGATGAATATGAAGCCGCCAAAACTCGCTGAACCGCTTCCAGACAGCATTGCAGCGACTGTCAAAACCACACCGCCAAGGAAAATGATGAAAATGCCCATGAAGAGCATCAGAATCTTGCGCGACCCATTCGAGCCATTGTTCGCGTTCTCTGCGTTTTCCTGCGAAGTCACCATGAAGTTCCCACTCATTTTGATGTGAAGTGCAATGTCACGGTCACTATCAAGAGAAGTATCGTGAGCACCAGCGAGAGTATCAAGATCGTTCTAACGGATTTTTCATCGGTTCCAAAGATTATGGGGACAGGTCCTATTATGATGGCTCCGCCTCCCCTGCTTTCTCCTTTGCCTTTGACCTTGGACAGAGACAAAAGCAGAGCCGCGATTATGACAACAGCTGTTCCTATGAAGATTAAGGCCAAGCCGAAACTGTAGAGTGTGCCTGCATCCATCTGTGGCTGAGGCTCCCTGCACATCTAAAGTCGCTGAGAGCTTTTAATAAACCTTATACCACTAATCATTTCACATCTTCACCGACGTTGGAGCTGAAATGACGAACGAAGACATCGTTGGACAAATACTTGCAGCCTGCCCAGGGATCGCAAGAGAGCAAGTTCTGGAAAGGTTAGACAGAGAGAAAAGAAGAACAGGTGGGTTTATTTCAGATGAGACCCTATTGAAGGTGATCGCGGCAGAGTTCGGCTGCGAGATTCCGAATGGCGAGGCCACCATGCCCACGCTTTCACTGGGAGACTTGATTCCCAGTCTGAACAATGTTTCCGCTGTCGGTCGGGTCGTTGCAGTGTTTGCTCCTAAGATGTTCAGTGGAAACAGGAGCGGGAAGTTTGCGAGCCTGCTCATCACAGACAAAAGCGGCATCTTACGAATCGTATTGTGGAATAGCAAGACAGACCTAATAGAATCGGGAAAGCTCAAGGTTGGGCAGATAGTCCGCTTTTCCCGAGCATACACAAAGGAAGACCGTGCTGGAAAAGTCGAGTTGCACATTGGCGAGAAGGGCGAAGTTGAAATCAATCCCCATGACGCTCAAGCAAAAGACTATCCTACTATCAGCAAGTTTGCCACAAAGATTGGAGAACTGGCTCCCAATAACAAGAACAGGAAAGTAAACATCGCGGGTACAGTCAAGAAGCTGTTTTCTGCGTCGACATTTGAGCGAGAAGACTCAAGTCCGGGAAAAGTTATGCGTTTCGTTCTGGCTGATGAAACGGGTGAGACACCGGTTGTGGTCTGGAATGAGAAGGTCGATGAGCTTGAGAAGGTGCTGAGGAACGGTGTTCAGTTACAGATCGTGAACGCGAAGGTCAAAAAGGCATTGGGCGAAGGCCTAGAGGTTCATGTTGACTCAGTCACATACGTCGAAGTAGTTGAGTCAGCCGACGAGGTTCAGAGAATAGCCGATTTGAAAGAGGGACTAAGCCGCGTTAATGTCGAAGGAGAAATCGTTACGAAACCCATGCTCAGAAACGTTAAGACGTCTAAGGAAGAGGTTCTAAAAGTGGCTTCCTTCGAGCTGAAGGACGAGACTGGAACGGTTTGGGTTTCAGCTTGGCGGAAACATGCAGAAACGGCTGGTAATCTTAGGCAAGGCGACAGAATTATCATAAAGCATGTTTACGTGAAGAAAGGCTTCGGAGACCAGCTTGAAATATCAACGAGAGACACCACAACAATAACCCTCGTCAACTAGTACAAGAATCTGCTGGTGCCGGGGGCGGGATTCGAGCCCGCGACCTCTGGACTGGGCGACTGGCACCCGTGTTCTCCAGATTATGAGTACGATTTTGGACATATTGGGCTTGACCGAGACTCCCAGCACCAAGAGGTTGACTACGTGGGCTTGCGTGAGGGGTTCATTGCTTGGCTCAGGAGTAAGGGGCTTAATAAGTATTATGCGAAGGGTATGGTTAGCTGCTTGGACAGGCACGTCAAGGATAAACGGATTAAAGAGGCTATGGACATCGTTAACATCTTTGCTAACGTTGCCAGCGGAAGGCACGAGTTGATTCCTGCTTTGCATGCGTTGCTTAACTTTGCAAGGCTTAAGGGCGCTGAGCGAGCGTGGATTGAGGCGTTGAAAGAGGCTATTCCGAAACGGGAGATTGGCGTTGACTTGAAGATTCCAAGCGAAGATGACATCGTGCGCTCCTTGCAGATAGTGGAAAAGGTGGATTTGCTAAAGCATAGGGTAGCTTTTAACTTGGCTTTAGACAGTGGCTTGCGACTGACGGAAACGGTAAAGTTAATCGATGATTTCAAGGCTGACACGGTAGAGAAGGCAGAGGGGTTCTATGTGGCTTGCGCGGGAATGTTCAGAAAATCCAAAGTAGCCTACTACGGCTTCTTCACAGAGCACACGATGCGATTGCTCAAGCAGCTTTCTGAGGAAGAGAAAAAGTGTTTGACGGACAAGAATGCTGGAAAATACGTTCAGAAGCTTCCAGGCGTGGTTCGATGCAAATACTTGCGAAAGTTTGCGTTTGACAAGATGATAGAGCTTGGAGTACCAGAAAGCGTTGCGGACTTTATAGAAGGAAGGACGCCCAAAACCATAGGAGCTAAGCATTACATGATATTGCTAAGGCAGGCCAAACAGTACTATCCAAAATACGCAGAACAAGTTATACAGCTCAGGCGAAAGGCTGGGTTACTGACAACCTAAAACTTTCCTCTTTTTTCTTTTCCCGAAAAACAAATAAAATCGCCGATCAGTAGATTACTACCGTATCTAAACCTTGATGTGGATGATAAAAACGCCTTTTGGGAAGAATTGGACTGAAGAGTTAGTCGCCGAGTGGTTACAACTAAATGGATATTTGGTGGAAATGGATCTACCTGCTGCTGTCACCACAGCAGGTGGAAGGTATGTAGCAGATGTTGTAGGTGCCAAGGTTAGCGGAAATGTATTAGAAATCATTCATGTAGAAGTCGGTCAGCTATCGGGTGGCAGGAATAGCGTTGCATCTCTTGGTAAGAAGTTCTCCCAAGGTGTTTGCGCTTCGATTGAGAATTATTTTAGACAAAAACTGGGCTTTGTATCAAGCACTGCGAACTATAAGAAGATGTATGTGGCAAGTTTTTGGACCAAACCCACGATAAATGGTGCTGCACAGCTTGGCATTAATGTTAGACCATTACCAGATTTCATACGGCAAGAGGTCATTCAGGCAATCCAGAATTGGAAAAAGCATCCGCCTCACCGCCCCAAGACGCAGGGAGGCATCATAACATTACCCGAAAGCCATTGGTTGCTACAATTGATTGACTATCTTCAGTTTCGTGGACTTTTAAAATAATATTGGACTTGGATTTGATGGAAAGGCTATTCAAAAACCTGTTCTTCGATATTTTTCCAGCTAAGAAATTTATGGTTGCTGCGGCTGAAATCGTTGATTAGACTTTTTAATATTCTGATTCTTTCATTATAGGGTAGTTTGATTAGTCCTTTGTTAACACCGTTCCAGTCCATCCAAATAAGCCGTACGCCATTACGTTCGCAAGTTTCTTTTTTTAATAAGTCATTCTTTATCAGTGCACAATGTTGATTCATATTAGAATACAGGTCGACGAAATGTTGAGGACCTTGTATCTCTATTGCAAGCTTGATGTCAGGCACAAAAATGTCTATTTCCAAATATTTCCCCTTATTGCCTTTAAGCCATTCTGGTCTGACGTTTCGTATCACTTTGTAGCCAGGAAAAGCGTCTAAAATCAAGTTGCTAACAAATCCTTCTGCGAAGGACTTGCCACCCTGCTTTAGTTTCTTTCTGTCAAAATCAGCTCTGATGCCGTCCAAATACACCTCCACTATTTTTTTAAGCTTAACTTCCGTATCATCTGTGAATCGTGCATATTTCCAACTATTGTTTTGCCATTTTAAACGATCAAGGATGTTATTTGGAAGGTACTGTGGGTATCTGAATTCGACATTAGTAAAAGATGGATAAATTGAGAAGTTCAATATCCAAGGTTTCTCCCTGTGAGTGAAACTCACGTACCAACCCGTGTAATTTTTAGGTTTAGGATATTGCACCTCCCAGACTTTGAGAATGGGAAAACAACTAAGGAATTTTATGCATTTGTCTGCATATGACCGATGTTTTGGGTTGCAGATGTAAGTATTTAATGGTCTTTTTTCGTGCTCGGGTCTTTCATGACGAGCCATACTACAATAGAAGATTTATCCTGATACTTATCAATTTAGTTTTGGCTGTCATTTCTACTCTTGCAATCTTTCCAAAATAAATATGTCTTAGTTTGCAGCAAGAAGCCGCAGACTTTGACTAAGTGTGCAAGTCTTTCGAGGCTGGCTTTTCTTATTTCTTTTGCGTAGGCTTCTCTTTTTCCAAATAGCTGATGGGGAAAGAAGTATTTCATGAATCGGGCGTGACTGTTTTTTATGAATGCCTCCCTGATTTTTGTTACTTCTTTTTCGCTTAGAGCCTGGAGTTTGTTCAATGTATACTTTTCACTGCCAAGCAGCTGTGTATTGAATCCTAATTGGTGAAGAGTTTCCGCGATTTTCATGGCTTCTTTTGGCGGTGGCTGTTGGGCGATTTTCTGCATTCCTGCTTTTTCTGCGAAGGGGTTGTATTTTGCCATGACTGCAGGCATTTCCACGTAGGGCGTGCCTGCTTTAGCTAATGTTTCTCTAACGAGTTTTGCCCCTAACCCTATTGTGCGGTATTTGGGATGCATAACAACACGGCTTATTATGCTTAGCTTTTCGTTAAGCTCTTTCATGCTCATTTTGGGCAATACGAGTCTTCTTCCGAAGCATGTGGGTGGCGGATAGTTGTAGACTATTACTCCGCACAGTTCGTCGCCACGTTTTAGGCAGAAGATTTTTCGAGGTGCGGCTATCTTGTGGCTGCGGTAGTGGAAACCAGCAAGTTTTCTCCAATCTTCTGTTGTGCCTTCTATGATCTGCATTTCCTTTGCGAGGCTGCATTCTTTGGCTGGCTTGTTTGGGTAGTAGTTGACTGTTATTTCTTTTCCAAATCGTTTATGAATGTGCACTGAAGGGTTTAGGTCTTCGAGTAGGTCGGTGTGGGTTGTTGCTGCTAAAACTGCCTTGCCTTGTTGTCTTGCGTGCTTCTGGAGGTTGTAGGCTACGATTTTGGCTGTGTCTCTGTCCAGTGTTGCTGCGAATTCGTCCATTATCCAGAATTGGGTTTGGCTTTCAATCATTTTGGCAATCTTGTAGCGGTATTTTTGCCCGTCACTCAACTGCTCATAGCTTCTTAGGAACAGGAATGCATCATTCAAGCCTACTTTGCTTAGAAGTTCTAAAGCTTCCTCTATAGTCTTGCCGACTGATTCGATTAATGGCTTGTTGGGGTCTGGTTTGATGTCTTTTACGTTAATTGATGTGGCTTGCATGTCTTGTTTGATGTCTTTCTCCAGAGCCTTCAGCAACACGCTTTTTCCAGAACCGCTATCGCCTGTTATGTAGACGATGTCTGTTGGTCCTATCTTCAGCTCCACGTTGTCGTAGACTACGAATTTTTCCCATTGGTCGAGTCCAAGCCCGAAGGCTTCAGCTACGTTGACAACTCGTTCTGTTGGTTCTGGTGCTGCGGTTTCGTAGGCTATGTCGATTATGAATTTGCCCTGTTGCTTGTCGTATCTGCGTTTGTATTGGCGGATGCGGAAAAACTCGTGTCTTCTCATCTTGTTGTTCCCGTGACTTGGTATTTTTGCAGTTTCTTTCGTAGCTGTTGCAGTTTCACCTTTCCAGCAGAAGCGGTGCGTGGCACAACCCAAAGTTTAGGCGAAGGTTCTGTTCTGGTTGCGTAGCAGGCTAAGGCTAAACTCCAGAAGCGGTCGTCATTTGTGCCTTCGGGGTGATTGAATTTGATTTTTCCGTCTTTTGTTAATTCGAAACGTTCAATGTTTAACTCTGCGATTAGGTCGCTGTCGTAGGGGATTTTGAGTTTCTTTTCAATCATGCATTGTTTGAGCCATTGTGCCATTTTCTCTTTTGTTTCTTGTGTGAATTTGACGCCCTCAGTTTCTGTTATTCCAGCGTTTACCATGTCTTCGGCTATGTAGTCGCCTACGCCTGTCATGTCGACTAAGACTTTGTTTATGGTTTGCCATCTGTCGCAGAGCGTCTTAACGTAGCCTATCACACTTGCGTATGGTGTTTTCAATGGAAAGCGGTGTATGTGGATTAATCTTATAGAAGAGTCCTCTACCTCAACGACCGTGAGAACACTGTAGTCTTGGTATTTGCCAAGGTCTAAGCCCGCATAATACTCGCCTGATACTGCTTGCTCAAAGTCGCAGTATTCTAAGTTGCTGTCTATGCAACTTGTGATAAGTGCTTGGTTGAGCCAGACGTTTTCGTCTTCAGCCCATTCTGCTTCCATCTCTCTGCGCCAACGCCAAGGGTCGCCTTCGTACTCGTGTCTCTTCTTTTGCAGCCATTTCTCGGTTATTGGTCCGTTCGGTTCGAGAGCTTGTTGGTATGTTACGTGGCTTTTTGCGAAGTGTTGGAAGGCGTTGTCGTGGAATAGTTTCCAGAAGGTGCTGTCGGTTGTCCATGGTGTGCTGCTTGCGATGAATTTGCCGTTTGTGGTTGCCAAAGTGAAGCTTATGGCGTCAAACATTTCTTCGTCGTTTGGAATGAAATTCATTTCGTCGCAGTACACGATTTGAAGCGTAAAGCCACGGAGATTATTGGGGTTATTCGGAAACGCTTGGATTGTGCTTCCGTTCTTTAGCCGCACCATGGTTCGTTGCGGTTTGTGGAAAAGCCCTGCTGGAAGTTTTGTTCTGAAGTAGTTGATCTTGGTTATAGGAATCATTGTTTGTCGCCAGCTTGGACCAACAACCGCAATGTGTGAACCAGAATGTAGTAGGGCATAGTGTAGGAGCCAAGCCGCAATCAGATGGGTTTTGCCGCTCTGTCTGCACCACCTTAAGGCGACATCATTCTGTTTTGCCAAGAGCTGAACTGCTTCCGCTTGGTATTTCGTTAGGCTTAAGCCGAGCATTTTTTGGCAGAAAAGAATGAAGTCTTCTGGGATTTCCGTTTCTTTGGCTTTCTGTTGTTCAAGCCAGTCGTTTTCAAGCTGTTTGGCTTTGTTCAGAATCCCCTTTAGCTTCACGGATCATGCGCTCCAAATTTTCAAAATACTCCATAGCCTTAGCTTCGTCGAAGCTTTCAGAAATGCTGTTCATAACTTGTCCAAGGTAGCCCATGATGCGAACCCAAATTTGAGCCTGCTTAGGCTTCGTCTGAGGGTCAGTTGCAGCTTTCTTGGCAATGTCAAACATGGCTTCCAGTTCAGTCAACAGTTTCTGCCTTAGCTCCTGAGTGTCTTTCTTCACTTGATTCTTTACGCTTCGAGCCTTGCGGAGGAAACCTCCTAAGCGATACCTCCCTATCGTTCCAGCGACCCCCCTACGTTTTTTGCGTCAGGAAAATGCCTGTTATGTTGCCTATCAAGGCGGAAATTACTGCGAAGATTTCGGGGTTCCATGTGCCCAAAACGATTAGGTGTACTGCTTCGAGAGCTGTTAGGCATGCGACCATGCCGAGGCTGAAATAAACGGCGTATAGGAGTTTCTGGCTTGGTGGAATTTCTATTGTTTGCTGTTTGCCTCTTGGTCCTTTGCGGGCGATTGTGCGGGTTAATGCCTTCTTAATTAGGCTTCTCATGGTTTACTATCCTCTGTTGTTTTGTGCGTTGTGGGAATCGGCGTCTTCCGCCCATGAGAAAGCTGCTTAGCAATTGTTTGGCTTCGTTTTCTGGTACGTGTTGTTCTTGAATCACTTGAATGCCCATTGCCCAGCTCAGCGGTATGGCTGTGTAGTCGATGTCGTAGAGCCCGTCTGCGTAGCGGAAATTGTTTTGTCCAAGGATGATGTGTTTGCTTTTGTCGCCCAATAAGCCGATGAATATTCCCCAGCTTGCGACGGGGACGTCTATGCCGGATAGGCCTCCGCTTAGACTTTTGCCTATGCTGGCGTCTGTCCATTCGACTTTGACGAGGGCTCCTGGTCGCAGTTCCCTTAGCTGTTTCAAGACTTGTTTGTTCATGGTTAAGCCACCATTGCGATTTTGT
>Ga0315282_10011524_pt1 | contig 13669 bp, 9 predicted proteins | sample YL17G07_20_MG_FD_203693 | JGI IMG/M metagenome (GOLD analysis project Ga0315282, IMG submission 203693) | Sediment microbial communities from Yellowstone Lake, YNP, Wyoming, USA - YL17G07_20 | ecosystem: Environmental > Aquatic > Freshwater > Lake > Sediment | place: USA: Wyoming | collected... | reverse complement strand
AAAGGAGACCATCCGCAACGTCGTGTCGCTGTTCCCGGTTCTGAATGACTTCATGGGCAAGTCCGCCGGGCTGCTCAGCGGTGGTGAGAGACAGATGCTCGCCCTTTGCATGGCGCTGATTCGCAAACCTCAAGTCATAATGCTCGATGAGCCGACCGCGAACTTGGCCCCGAAGATGGCGAAACAGTTGGTCAACAACGTCAAGATGCTCAGGGACGACCTCAAGCTCACGGTGATACTCGTCGAACAGAACGCGAAACTCGCACTTGATCTATCTGACCACGCCTTCATCATGGGGAGTGGCAGGAAAATAGCTGAAGGAGAGCCTGGTGACCTTCTCAAGAGTCCCGACTTCAACAAGATGCTCTTGGGAATTGCTCCAACTCAGGGCTGACGAGGCGATGTACGAAATGATTCCGGAGTTTTTCGGCTCATTCCGTCTCTGAGGTCGATTTCCGGGGAGATACCGATTCGCACATCCGAGGAGTTCCTAACGGAGCCGCATGAATACGCTGAACACGCCACCGGTCGGAAATTACAACGTGCACTCCTGGACAATGAATATGTGCGAATTGAAATGAAGCCGGAAGACTGCCTATTTCAACCTGAATGGCCGGAATCTCGGGAGTTGATTCGCACATTGGGAAAATCGACAAGAGCCCCTCCGCCTGAGGGAGAGAAGACCGCTAAGATCACTGAGAAGTTGCCGGAGGTATTGTGGAGAGACTTCTCGAAGGAGGCCGAGGTGATCCCAAGTGAGCTCATCAAGCTGCTTGTGCAGCACGGAACGCGGGTTCTGAATCGTCGAAGCAAGGCAAAGAGAACACGAATACTCAAAGGTCGCAAGCGCCGACGCAAGAAGTCTCCGAACTGAGTGCTAGGATCTTAGGGGTTGTGCCCTTCCCTACTACGCGGACAATTCGTGGAAATCCCTTCACAGTTGCGAGAGAACTACTTGCGTGTGTGTGATCGATAGAGGGAGCCTTTTATATTCTGCTAGGGCGGGTCATCGCTTGGTTCCTTCCGGGCTCTGCCCGGTGTTCATCGCGCGCGACTGATTTCATCGAAGGGATAATGGATCACAAGCCCCATTTGGATCAGTCCTACGCCAACCCTCAGAGAAGGAGCCCGCTGAATACTATGGGCTAGAATCACTGAGCTGTCGACTCGGTGATCATGTTAACTTCCGCGTCGCGCACGCGTCACTGCCAAGTAGGCGATTGCCCCGAATAGCATGATCACCACAAAGACTAGAGCTAATTGGCTATAGTCCATGGCCGCAGAGGAATGTGTTGAGGTGGTCGTTGAGTTATCCGTCTGCTCGGACGGGGGCGTCGAGTTATTCGTCGACTCAGTGACGTGCACCAGAGAGATTCGATATTCCAGTGAGAACTCGTTCTTGTTCCCCGCAATTGCCAGAAACACTATATTGTCGCCCGCAGGACCCACATCAAGAAGCCAATTCACCTTGGCTCCTTTCTTGTCAACGAGACTAACAGTGCATCCGGTGAGATTCAGGATCTTCAGTTCAACCAAGAAACAGTGAGTGCCCGGTTCGAACACTGCCCCGGATATGTGCGTAAGGCGCTCAAAGACATCGCTCGTGTTGTAAACGAAGTCGAAACACTCCTCCGGAGCGCTGACCGATACGTGGAAGGTTTGATCCGACTCGGAGGTTACGGACGCTGTAGCGGGGGTCTTCGTCGGCTGAGCCGGCAAGACTACCCTGATAGACGGATCGCCAAACAGCGCCGTCAACAAGAGACTCTTGTAGGGACCCTTCCACCAAGATTCCTTCACAGAGCCAGTCGACCGCAATACCGCATACTTCTGAGCGTACAATAGAGCATCTCCAATGGTCGTGTTGTGGTACAGCAAGGCGGTTGCCAAAGCAGAGTAGAACCCTTCACCAGCGCTCCACGGAAATCCAAGTGCGGCAAAGACGGCGACTGAACCGCGCGAGATAAAGCAGTTCAACAGAGATGCGTGAGGGTCTATGTCGACTGTAACCCTCCCAACATTGCAGCTGTAGACCAACAATACTGAAGGTGTCCGCATTGTCCATGCCTCTGTAGTTGCCACTATTGGATTGGCCGGGCATCCGTTAACGTACAGACTTCCAACGCTGTATTGATTGCCATGTCCTCCGAGGAATATTAGGGACTTGCCAGCGAGACTAGACAATATCGACTCTGCAGGCTGAGTCTCGAATGGAGTCCAATAGCATGTCGATACGTCAAATCCCACGTTTCTCAGGTCGTACTCAACGCCAACCGGGACACCGGTTTCCATGGTACCTGACACATCGACTGATGTCACGTAGGCCTTGGATCTCCAGTCGTTCTCATCCGATAGGAAATCATACCCAAGCGTCCTTGCTACAAGCGAGGAACACTCGGTCACGTTTTCAGCCATGATCCGTCCTACGGCGACATCCATGAACGGATCACTGTCAAGTTGACCGTATATGGTGTCGGTCAGGAGGTATTCATCTACATAATTGCAGGCTCTTCCATATTCGTTCCACATTGGGTCAAGTGCAGCCCCAGGTGGTATCGCATCAGGATAGGCTACGATCGCAAGATAATGCGGGAGAATCTTGGTTTCAGAGATGAAGTCTTGCTCTCTGAGAGCCATGACCTTAGCGCTAGGAGAGAACAGCCTTACATGTAAACCACATGGGTCCACGATTACTGTGTAACTGTCGTTGCCGATCCAGATGGTGTCACCAGTCATGAAGGGCCCTTCCCCTGTGTCATTGAAACATCCGTTCCCATTCAGATCAACATTGACCGTGCTGAAGGTCCCCATTGTCGCACCATTCGCGCAGCTCAGGACAAACGGATAGGATTCCCCTTTTGCCGTGATAGTCCCTTCTTTCCAGAAGAGATACTCGATGGTTACGTCTAGGATAGTCAGTGGCGAGCCGGGACCAGGTAGGCCGATTTCCTCTCTACTCACCGTCACCAACTGACCTATTCGCTCCACTTTCAGATAGCAGTGGAATATTGAACATTCAGGGCTGTACTCGAATATGTCCCCTTGATGGAAGACTTCGTCGTCCGAGAAACAACCATACCCTGGTTGACAATCAAGAATCTGCCTGTCGAACATGATTGTGTCATAGTCGGAGGAATTCGCTCGGCTGGCAGCGAAATACATGTGATGCCATCCGTCTATTAGGTACACCCACCTGCAACCGGGTGCAACGTGGTTTATGAGTTGGTACTTCCCGTTCACCGGGTAGACCTGCCATGTCGCATTTGGTGCTCTTATTGGCGGTTCTGTGGTTTCTTCCGTCCGGAATTGAGCTGAAGGAGTTCTGATCCCAACTGTCACCCCATCGGGAGCGCCATCTGGTATGCATTGGGTGGCAGAATCCGTGTCGAAAGTGTATCTCTCCTGAGTGAATTCCGTGGGTAGTATGACGGCGTTTCTCCCCGCAGCCAAGACTGCGGAGTTCAGAGATAGCTTCTTCACTATTCCTTGGCTCCTATCCAACGGATTTGTCAGTACAAGGTAGTTCACCGGTCCTTGCTTAGCAATGAATTCAGCGACTTGAGTATCATTGGCAAGCAGGGTGACAGACTGAACGATTCCTCCTAACTCCACAGTCCGATTTGCTACGACAATCGCCTCCGACGCGGACAGTTTCTGCACGGCGTTCCGCACGGATTCATGGACGGATGAAGGTTCAACATAGAGCAGGGGCAGGTTGAACCGTGAGGCAATCGTAGAGGCGAGCAGAGCGTACTCATAGTCATCTTCTAGCGCTAATACCACTGTCCTACTCGAATCCCAGAAAGTAACGGCGATCTCAGCCGAAGCGTCCATTTCGTTGGGAGTCGAGATCACGCCAGGTTGAACGGAAACAGTAGGAGACAGGCTCGATAGACCAACCAGGTATATTCTCTCTGGTTTGTACAAAGAAAGGAAATCCATCTCGCTTGTAGACAAGTGACCTATGGCATTCGATTCAAGTACGAATATGACCATTGGTTCTCCTCCAATAGTGGCTTTCCGCGCAGCTGGGACAACACAAGGAACTAGCATATCTCGCCAGTCTGGATCGGCGTGGATCCCGACTACGAAAACGACCCTCCTCAGTTCCTCTTGGGCATTGCACGATTGCTCGGGACGTGCGATCGTGAGAATGAGCAAGAACGTCGCGAGTACAGAGAAGCTCACCCCTCTTGAACGGTGAAAATGCAATTAATTGTTGGGATATGTGACGGAAGGTATTTAGGTTTGCTGTATGGTGTGCATTCTCCCATGGCCCCGCACCGGCCGCTTCCGAGTGAGACGATGTTCATGCTGATGCTGGTGCATCTGAGAGCAGAGATCGATGAACCCCAACGCGAACTGATACTACGAACAGCCGCAGCGCAGTAGACAGAATCAACTTAAGGATATGACGCCGCCTTATGCCCCCTTGCTGTCAAGATAACTGCCCCTTTGTGCGAGATCGGGTTCCTTTTTTCGTGCCGTTCGCATGCCAGTAGACATAGACAGCGAGGGACAGATAGAGCACGCCGATCAGCACGGCCACGGGATCTCCTCCGTAAAGGGAAGGCCAAATGTTGAACAGGATCACAGAAAGGCCGCAAAAACCCAAGAGTATCGAGGGGGTCTTGAGTTCTCTTTGGCGCCACAGGAAGGGAGCCCACAGTGGCACTTGAATGAGCAGCATCCACGACAGGATCCTGAAGTCCTGGTATCCTGCCCAGATGAGCAAGTAAGACCATATCAGTTTGAGCGGGTTCGTGCTTGAGAGACTATATGGACCATATATCCATTGCGAAAGGAAGTGAGGGAACCCGAATCCAGTCATGACCGCTATGTTTGTGAGCGAGCAAGAAAGAAGCCCTAAGAATTCGATGGTCCCGATCCGGGAAGGCAAAGATGCTCGTTCGCGCGCTACCACAGAAACGACGATCACGATGATGCTGGATATGATTGTGGACACGAGTATGGCGCTGAGATAGAGAATCCCTAATGCGCCTGGCTCGATTCCCAAGAACGCCTGAATGTAAGACATAGAGAAGACACCGACTGTGAGCAAGATGGTGATTCGCAAAGTCAGGTTATCTCTTTCGCTCGTTACAGGGAGGAACAACGAAATACCAGTTAACATAGAGATAAACAGCAATGGAGCTATCGTCGCCATTGAGTTGACGTAGTTTCTCGTGAGGATGATCTGCACTGACAGAACCGGGTTGCCTGAGCCATCCTGCGATTTTCCAAACAGCGTCAAACAATTCCAACCTGGTGGCGTTTGCACTTGGACTACAGGAACGAAGTCGCTTGAAAATACGGCCCCGGCCTCAAGTCCATCGAGATAGAAGTCGCATTGATCCACATATCTGTCGAAAGGATATCGTTCAGGATAGCGGACGACCAAATCCTCGACGCGGGGCACTTCATTCCGGTTCGTTTCATAGGCATTCGACGCGTAGTGATGTAGGTACAGGGATGCGCCGATCGCAGTGCGAGGTGAGAAGAAGATCCAATTGCCGCTTAGGGTTCCGTTATACCGTACTATGATAAGGGGTTTGAACGCTATCTTGAATACATCACCCAGAGGTACTACATCCCAGAACCTTGCGTGGATACCTTGTTGCCTCAAAGCATGTCGGCAGACTCAGTGAAGAAGTCACAAGTAGGCAGCTTCTGATTGCGTAGAAGTGTGCCAAGACAGCAATGACAAGAGATTGCAAGTTAACATTTCAATGGACTCGAACCCATTTGGGTGCGGAAACCGCCGGGCCTTCTGACATCGAGGTGATACTTTACCTATATGATTGCTTGCAGAAGATGACCGACCTCGTCAAGAAGACCCGAGGAAGAATCCCTTCCCCAACCTGACTCAGGACAATGCCCTGCATTCCACGCGAGGGTCTCTACTTGGGATTGGGCCACCCCAAATGGCACCCTTTCCGTATCCTCTCTGCTACCAGTCTACCCCCGAGGAATCCCTATTCCACCCCCAGTCATCACGAAGGTGTCAGTTCGATCTCAGAGGGTTAGGGGTCATTCGTGCGCACACTATCTTATATTACGAACTACTATAAGCAATGTGGTGGGCATATGAAGAGCATGGGCCCCCTGTGATTGGCAAGTTGCTCACATGCGCGAAAAGGGGCGTGTATGCGCGTCGATGGCTACTATCCACGGCGATGTGTTTTGTCGCTCTCGCAGTCCTCCTACCCCCGGTCTTGTACGCGCTTGGCACGAGCAATTCGTTGGTCTCCGACCTTCAGCCGCATGTTCCGATTCATATAGAGGGAAACGACGGATTCACCCCAGAGAATGGTGTGCGCGGGGGTACAGGAACCTCGGATGACCCCTATGTCATAGGGGAATGGTCCATACTATCCGAAAGAGTCTCAGGAAATAGTGTTGAGGGAGGTGTGATAATACTCAACACAAACAGATTCTTCATCATTAGGAACTGCTTGATTTATAGGGATCGCCTCGCAGGGAGATCAGACTATGTTTTTGGGATAGGCCTTTTCAATGTCGAAAATGGGAAGATAGAAGGTTGCACGATCATCAACTTCACGCAAGGGGTCCGCGGTGAGCGGGTGTCCGGTCTAACGGTGCAGAGAAACGAGATTCATAGTATGTCGGGTTATGGTCTTGTTTTGTCGGATGCCTTCCTTAACTTGATCGAGTATAACAACATAACAGTAGGTGGTCGTGCGTACAGTTACTATGCAGACGGCCCATTCGGCTATGATGACATATACATCGGCAACTCGCAATGCAACCAGATACTGAGAAATACAATCGGACGCATTAGGATCAGTGGCTGGGTCCCACTCGAAGGGGTAATGTGTAACAACTCGGCCTTCAATACGGTGGCTTGGAACAGCGTAGATGTCATTGATCTATATGGCACCGTCGTGAACAACTACATCTATTCCAATTCCAGATCCTTCATCGTAGAGGCCTTCTACATCTCTAGCAGTTCGAAAGCAGTGTATGTTGACACAACGCATCTGGATGAGGGGCTGTCTGACCGGAACTATTATGTGGAGCCACTCAAGGTGAACCTCCCACCGAAGGCCACTTTCTCAGTATACCCTGAGGTTCCGGATTGGCTCGATCCAACGGTGAGCCTCAATTGCAACTGTTCCGACGAAGATGGGTATGTAGCTAAGGTTACTTGGGCCATAAGGGACAAGGAGAATACGTGGCACTTTGTGACTACCGTTCGGAATCCCGCCGTCAGACTTCCTAAGAAGACCTCTTACATAGTGGACCTATTCGTTACAGACAATGAGAACGCCACGGTGAGGGTCAGCAAGACAATAACCGTAGGAGATCCGAGTATCGTCGGGATTCCCTACTACTTCGCCATACTTGCCGTTTTGGTCGCTTTGGCTGTGTTACTCGCAGTACGCGCACGCGCTCGACCTCAGCACCGAGCTTCCTCTCCCAAAACACGGCAGACTTGACTCGTGCGCTCCTGATGATCTCTACCCTCCTAGTCTGGCTCCTTTTCGCGCCGTCTCTGCTACCAGTCTTCCCCCGAGGAATCCCCAAATCAGACGGACTCGAACCCATTTGGGCCCGGATACCGCCGCACCTGTGTCTCGCGTACCACACGTGCTGCTTGCGCCGCGTAAGTGAGGCGCGAGGCGCCATGAAAGGAACACAAGCATGCAAGAGGATATAGTTGTTGTTCGGATTCAGTCCGTGCGTCTGCCAACCGTTGAAGGAACTCACTGAACGGCTAACTCTTATAAGGAAATGCTGGACTGCAGCATTCGACAACGACTTGGAAACGCCCCGCGGCGTCACAGTCATTGGAAGGCTAGGGGTGCTGGGTGGTATGATTTCACTGGTCGCTGGGGTTGCGGTCTTGATGGCGGGGGGTCTGCCTCCTTGGAATACTGTGAATCCGACCGCGCTCGACATCCTCATGAACCTCCTGATGACCACAGGTGGCATCATCTTCTTGGTTCGGGGCGTAGTCGAGTTGGTGCTCTCATTGGGGCTACTGAAGGGAAAACATTGGGCTTGGCTGCTCACAATCGCTTATCAAATCCCGTCTGCCATTCTGTCACTGGTAGCCTTGCTCGAAGGCTTGTCTTTGGCCGTCATCCTGGTTATCATACCTGCGATCATAACGTGGTATCTACTTCGGTCTAACATCAGGTCTTACTTCAGGAAACAGGGGAGCTAGCAGACACGCGTGAGAATCAACACAGGGTAGGCGTTGAGTCCGACCTTGAGAATTCAAATCAGCGAAGAAGATTCCGTTTTCTCGTCGAAAGAGCAACCAGTCCGTGACCTGTCAAGCGCTCCTTATGCACCGCTTCACATGCTTTACCCCCCAGATCTTTGCACACAGCCTACCTTCCGAGGCCGAACTGCCCACTTCGTGATGATCATGGGTAGAACAGTAGCAGAAATGGGAACGGGTCGGTGTGAAAGATCGCGTGAGAAGTAGGATGAATCCGAAAATCTAGGGCCGCGGCAGAGAACATCGTTCGCCGCGGAAGGCTAAAACGACATCTAGTCATTAACCCGGGGTTCTATAGAAGGTGCCCTTTCTTGTCAGATGTGCGTGCTAAAGTCTTATATGATTGTGTGAGAAACGTTCTACATGGACAGACCGCTGGGGGTTACACTTTTCGGAATTGTGGGGGTTGTTGTGGGTGGTCTCTCAATTCTGTTGGGAGTCGGTTCCTTCTTCATCTCGACCTTTGCTTTTACCCTTATGGCTGTGGAGGCGATTCTCGTAGGTGCTTTGTCAATCTTCATAAGTTTTCGATTCATGCAAGGGAGGTCATGGACTCGAGCCCTAGTCTTGGTGCTGGGAGTATTGGCAATGGTGGGATCCATACCCCTCGTCACGGCTCCGCTCCTAGCTACAGTGTCACTTTTCATCATCGGCTACTCCCTGGGAATCGGACCTGTCTTGTTCTGTGGATTCCCCTTGCTATTGGTAGACACCATTGAAGCTGGCACGTTCGGAGGCATATACCTTCCCAGTGAACTCATATTTCTTCTTTTCATTGGGATTCCTATCCTGTATTCTGTGTTCAACCTTCTTCTCATCTATTACCTAACCAGACCGAAAGTGAAAGCGTTCTTTGCGGAGAAGGAGCCAGTCCAAGCCCCAAACAAGGACACGCCGCGACGGGAGTCTGTAGGACCCAAACCCGTTCCTGCTCGAATCCTACCTCACCTTTTCTCGCTGGTTGACAAACCGTAAGGCGATGGATACTAATGGCCCAATCACTTCTGGCAAGATTGGGTAGAGATTGCATTCAACGTTGCGAGTGAAAAGAAGACAGATAAAGCTGGTGTGCGATGTCATGCATATGAGAGCATTTGTCACCGGTATCTTGTTGATCACGCTTCTGATCATGAACCCCTCAACGAGCTTTCGTCTTCAAGGAACAACCGCAACGGGTTCTACTCCGACTGGATTACAGTCGTCAGGGATGAGTATGCAATCAAGACATACTCTGTGGTCTGACATGACTAGCAACCTCTCCCAAGTGGATCCGTCACCATTGACCGATGGAGTGACGTCAATCTGTGCTGCCGGAACGCCAGGTCCACTACTTGTCCTGAGTCCCGCGGTGGTGCCAGTTGTGTCAGGAGACGAGGACACCACACCAGTCCCATCGTTGATGGTCACTGCATCTGGCCTAGGGAGCGGGCGTGTTGTAGCATTGGGTGATGAAAACTTCTGGATAAATGAACAATTAGGGCTCTTCGATAACAAGAAGTTCGGCAACAACGTGGTCGACTGGCTAAATGGACTCAGCACAAAAAAGATACTGATCACCACCGGACACAGAGAGGCGGTTGGAGGTGCCAATTTCGATGACTTCATAGGCGAGTTGGAAGCCCGAGGGTACACAGTCACAAGGTTTCCAGGAGTGCTGACCTCAGCGTCACTCGCTGGGGTGAGTGTAGTGGCAGTCGGCAATGCGTGCGGAATGATCTCTCAGCCAGAAGTTCAAACCCTTCAGACTTTCGTTGCGAGCGGTGGGGGGCTCTTGTTGATGGGGTTAGGATGGCCTTGGGAGCCATACAACCCGGGCTTGACTCTAGACGATTACCCAATGAACGTTCTCGGTGAGGTCTTTGGTGTCCGTTGGATTGATGGTTACATCAGCGACCCAACCAACAACTACAACGGGCAACCCATCTTCCACACCTTCTACCCCAACATTGAGCTGCAGACGATCTACCAAGCCTTCTCCTACATTGAGACGACGACGAGCGCTCACCCTAGCGATTTGCCCGCGGTTGTCCAGAATGACCTTCCGACTCGAAGGAGGTATACCAATGCGCATATGCTTCTAGCAACAGCCACTGGTGAACTAAGCGAACCGGGTGCCCAACGTCAAGAAATCTACGATTTCTACAAGGACCTGATAAGCTCAAGTCCACAGTACTTCAGAAGGAGCGTCGTCTATGACAAGACAAGCCAAAGCGTGATGGCTTGGATACGCGAGCGAATCTACCGAAGTTTCATGAATGCTCTGCTGTATGGAAACGGGCTGACTAGCGAGCGAAAGGCTGAGATCGCTACGTCATTAGGACTCACAGGTAGTTACTACGACATTTGGAATGATTTCTCCGTGCTTCTGTTGGACAACGCAGGTCTTAGTGAAAGGCAGAGAACTTTCATCCATGATTTTCTCGGGTTGGTCCCAATAGAACTTCATGACCTTCATTCCATCTCGGTAATCGATAACCTAGGTCAACTTCCACATTCGACCCCCGAGATCACGCTTTGGGGGAAAGACGACGGTGTGAACATCTTCGGTTTTGATATAGGAGCTTGGAAAGAGAACGGTTTTCCGGACGACGTCCCGGCGAAGTACTCTGATGTATTTTGCCTTGTTGTAGTCCATGAAGTGAATCACATCGTCGACGCCTTCTGTGTTTCTCGCGATGCTACCCTTAGAAACCGAAAAGCAGGCCTCATAGGGATGGCTGGCAGCAACCACATGAACTACCTCAGAAGCATGCTTCCTGATGGTTTCTTTGTCTCAGCTCCGCAAGAGTTCTTTGCCTCTATGTCGAACCAGTGGTTCTCCGACTCGGCCCTAACGCTGCGGTTGGCTCTCACCAGATTTGACCAAGGATACAGAGATCCTTTGAATCAGTTCCTCTTCTTCGCCGAAGTTTACTCTCGTGGGAGCGGTAACACCCTATTCTATAGTCTTGACATACTAGGAAACCTGCAAAGGAGAGAAGTCACTGTCCTAAGAGACAGAAACGGCCGCATAGCCGCGATAATAGACGGTGAGACGATGTACAACTTTACGCTGGATGGAAGCGGGAACGTAGTATCTTACTCGACCAGACAAGCCCCTAGTTTTTGTGGGGTTAGCATCGACACAAGTCCCAGACTGGCTGCGAACGTTACGGTCGATGGAGCAAGATTCGCTGCAGAACAACTCCCAGTAAATCTCACATGGATAGCGGAATCTACTCACTCACTCGAAGTTCCAGCCATGATCCAAGTGCAATCCAACGTCCGCTATGTCTTCGAAGCTTGGGCTGACGGCAATAGCTCTTCTAAGAGAACAGTGAGCGTTTCATCATCGAGCACATTTGTTGCTCAATACAGAGCTGAGTACTTCCTATCGATTTCGTCCCCTTATGGCAACCCCGTAGGAGAGGGTTGGTACACAAGAGGACGTATAGCAGAACCATCTGTTCAGGGCACTGTAGACCAAGGCAATGGCACTCGGAGAGTCCTAAGAGGTTGGTTCAAAGACCAAGTCCAGATCAGTTCGGGTAGTACTGTCTCAATAGAAATCTCTGAGCCGACCTCACTAGAGATAGGGTGGGACACAGAGTACTATGTCAATGCATCAACACCGATGGGTGCGGCCTCGGGCGCGGCTTGGTATGATGTAAATGCAAGCGCGACGGTATCGATCTCCCCAATTCAACTCGAGAAGGACATCTTCACCAACTACGTTTTCGAGGGTTGGAAAGTTGCCGGGACAACCGTCTCAACTTCACCATCCTACTCTTTCACTGTCACCGGCCCTATCTCTCTCACGGCAGGCTGGAAGACAGAATTGAACTTGACGACGATGAGCGCTGTAGGGGTGGGAGCACTACTTATTGCGGGCGTCGCATTCTTCGCACTACGAAGGCGGAAGGCTCCAGACAAGCCAAACCCTTCATCGTCTGCTGTCCAGCACGCCTTGTGCGAAGCGCGTTTGAAGCCAGATTGCGATTCCCGCACACCGTTGATCGAGACAGGTCTATCGAATTCAAACCCCAAAGACGGGTTGGGAATCACTTGAGTACCGTGGTTCGTCATTTCGGTCGTGGACTCGAACCCATTTGGACTCGGATACCGCCGCATCCACATCAATCTCGGTATGGAACTGGGCGTTTCGCGTATTGATCACTCTCTCGTCCTTTCCTCAAGCTCGTCGATCTTTGATTTCAGATGGACAAGCATCAGCATGAACATCGTCTCGCTCGGGGCCTAGGCTTCGTCCTATTGATACGCCTGACATGCTTAATTACGGAGCCGAAAATAGGTATCATAAGGATCGACCGGATGGATAAGGGGACGCAGAAGAGAATCACAGTCGTAGTAGTCGTCTGTGTTATCCTGGCAATTCTCGCATTCCTCATTTACACTTCTTGGGGAGTTGCTATCGTGCTCTGGATGCTAGAGGACCCCAAATGGTTGGTAACTACGATAATAGCGGCCTCCGCCGCCGTTCCTGAACTCTGGTATAGATCTATTGGCCCCTATCTCGCACGTCACAGGCAAGAGTCAGCAGGCAAAAAGCAGGCAATAGACTGGAGGATTCAGAAATGCGGACAGTTGAAGCAAGCCGTACATCACCATATCGAAGATCGCGTCAAGAACTATCAATTCGACTTGGTAGGTGAGATGTCAGGCGGCTGGGGACAAGGTCCTACTCCTGAGGTGGAGGGTATGATGAGGACGTATTACGAGAAGGTCCAAGAGTGTTCGGATTGGCTCGAAGCCAGTAAGAGGGTCTTGAAACTGATCCTTCTGGAAACAATGGAATCAAAGTTCCCTGAATCTAAGGCCACCTACTTACAATCCGGGGATGTCTATTTGCAGGATCTGTTTGAACACATCCTCATCGATCCAACAATCAGGGGGGAACAAGTCAGTATACCGTGGTTACAGGATAACCGGCCCGAGGACATCGAGAAGATTCTCGGGAAGGTTGACGAGTCAGAGAAGGAGAACATAGACAAGTTCTTCAAGGAGTTCCATGATACCTCAAACAGGGAATCGTCACTACAGACATTGAGGCGCAAACGTGAAGAACTCATAGCATTCGCCGCAAGACTGGAACAGACCGCTGGCACCGAACGACAAAGGCTTGAAGACGAACTCAAAAGACTGTGATTCTCCACGATAGGGTTACGGAGTTTGTGCTATCTTCTTCTCCGATTCCTCCCTGAGTTCGCTCACTTGGGCTTTCGGATGCACCGGCATGAACGCCGTATAGCTCGGCAGCGGTTGGACGACGATCTCGGATTAGCCTTCATGCTTGTCTTGGCTGTCGCAAGTGAGGCTTCTTAGGACTCAGCATCCTCTATGTACGATTCATCACTCTCGAATTGGTCAGGATTAGTGATCACTGTCCCGCTCGGCAGCATTATCATAACCGTGATGGAG
>Ga0315282_10011523_pt1 | contig 13673 bp, 13 predicted proteins | sample YL17G07_20_MG_FD_203693 | JGI IMG/M metagenome (GOLD analysis project Ga0315282, IMG submission 203693) | Sediment microbial communities from Yellowstone Lake, YNP, Wyoming, USA - YL17G07_20 | ecosystem: Environmental > Aquatic > Freshwater > Lake > Sediment | place: USA: Wyoming | collected... | reverse complement strand
TTCTCCATTCCATAACGCCTAAATGGCTTAGTTAAATGCCTCTGAGACCTTGTTGAAGTTATGTAAAGCCCCGTTCGTATCTCGCGTTTAAATTTAACCTCAACCTTTCCGAGGTTCGAGTATCTTGAACCGCATTTATCACATCTGAAACCCTTGTTCTTTCCCATGGATTTCAACCGTTTGCCACATTTTGGACAAATCGGATTTTGATAGGCAATTTTTGGTGCAAGTTTTAATAAGCGAATTTTTTCAAGGTTTATTGTTAAAGGATTATTCTCAGAGGGTTTGCGGACACCACCGTAAACTTCCACACAATCCCCAACAATCAGTTTCCTCGCAATTTTGCGAAGATCACCAGTCGGCTCATATGCTGCACAGTCAACTTGCCCACTTTCATCCTTAATTGAGAAAACTACATGTCTCAGTGGAATGATCTTCGGGTCTGTCGACACTATTCCTTTCGCAGTAACTGGATGATACGGTTTTATTTGGCTTAGTTTTTCAACTCGTTTAAAGTGAACATCTGTTCCTTGATTTGTGCAAAAAATGACCCATCTTTCCACAGGCTCAAGAGGCTTAACAATTTCAAATGCCTTTTTCACAATTTCCGGGGTTTCTCCTCTGATGCCGAAAAGAATGGGATCTGGTCCCCGCGGTGTAATAATTATTCTGCCTTTTTCCGAGTCGACATTGTTAAAAGTGTATGGTGCTGTTATCTTATCCATTTCAAAAATTGAAGCCGAATCTGCTTTCCGTTTCAAGCCATAATTTTCTGGAACGCGGTACGCAAGGATTTCATATGTATGGTCCTTTTGGAGAGTTTCGCCAATGGCTGCCAGACTACCAATGATTCCTCGGGCTTTTTTGAAACCTACAGCTTCAGCCTCAAACTTTTTTAGAAGTTTCAACGCCTCTTTAAGGGTTACAATTCCAGTTATTGCGTTTTTGGAAAAAATTTTGACTTCTTTTGGAATTTTCGCTTTTTCGAAGAAGACTATGCCAGGGTCTGTGCCCCTAAATTCTAAGTCTGCATGTTCTTCAACAGCGCTTATTGTGGTTTCTTTGATTTGGCTCTCTGCATTCTCATTATACTGTATTCTTATGCACAGCGCTCCGTTTCCCCGTGTTTTCCATGGCACATTAGGATTCAATCTGATTAAGTTTGGATAGTCCATGAATTTGACGTCTAGTTTTTGCAGTTTTTCCACGAGAAGGGCGGCAACATATGTTGTGCATCCTTTTCTTGTTGAATCCGTGTCGTCCAGTCCTATGTGCATAGTTTTCATGGTAGTCATTTATGGCAGCCCATTTTTCAACGAATTAGAGATTAAAATAGAAATAATGAAAGGTATTAATTAATGTGAATAAAAAAGAGGAAGTTTGCTATTTTGTTTCTTCGACGACTATCATTGTTAATGTTGACCGGACTTTGTCAAGTCTTCTGACGCGCCATGTTACGATTTCTTTGAGTTTGTCCATGGTGTCTGCTTTTACTCTTGCGATTATGTCGTAGACTCCGTAGACGGCGAAGGCTTCATCTACTCCCTCAACTTTCTTCAGGTCTTTTAGTACGTCTGCTTCTGAGCCTATTTCTGTGTTGACTAGCACAAATGCTGTGGGCATTTTAAGTCTCCTCACTTATTGTTTGGCTTTGTGCATTAAAATATTTTGCTATGATATGCGGTTTGTGTGCGTGCGTGCAACGGTGCTAGGCCCCTCTATTTGGAGCCAAATAGGAGTTGGAGTTGTGGTTACTGGTGCTCTTTGACTTGGGCTTGAGACGGGAAGAGGAGGTGAAGGCAGAGAAGGTTTAGTGTGTGCGTGTAGAGAGACTGAAAGAGGGAGTAATAAGGCTCAAAGAAAAGAGAGAAGAATGACGGAGCTTGGTTAGCTGAGAGATTATCATTCATCATTAAAGAAGAAACTTGATTCATAAGGAAACAGAGAGACTATTATACCGCGCAGAGCGTGCACGCACACACAAACTGCAAAGTTGAGGGATGACAGAAAGTTTTATTTTTGAACTAAGACATAAAAGGTTAGGAGAGAGGATGAAACTGTTGAGGAAACCTGTTTCTGGAGTAATGCTGACATTGCTGTTAATTGGCATGTTGGCTTTATCGTTTAACATTCAACCAGTCAAGGCAAGTGGAACGGTTTATATTAGGGCTGACGGAAGCATAGACCCTTCAGATGCTCCTATTTCAAGCGTTGACAATGTCACTTACACCTTGACGGGTAACATTACCAGCGATGCTGATGGAATTGTGGTTGAGAGAAGCAACATAATAATTGACGGGGCGGACTACACGGTTGAAGGGTCGAGGACTTATCCTTATATGGGAATATACTTGTCTGGCGTGAACAACGCAACTATTGCAAACGTCAACGTTACATACTTCCATTATGGCATCTACCTCAACTATTCTTCTAATAACAACATAAGCGGAAACAACATAACAAACAACGAGTATGGCATCAGGCTTTACTATTCTTCAAGCTATAACAGCATTTCTGGAAACAACATAACAGACAACAATTGGGGCATCTATCTTGACTATTCTTCAAGCTATAACAGCATTTCTGGAAACAACATAACAGCAAACAACGGGTTTGGCATTTGGCTTGACTCTTCTTCAAACAACAGCATTTCTGGAAACAACATAACAGCAAACTATGATGGCATCTATCTTTGCTCTTCTTTAGGCAATAGCATTTCTGGAAATACGTTCACCGATAACGGTCTTATGGTTAGTGATTCTTATCAGAACTCTGTTGAAAACAATACTGTAAATAGTAAGCCTCTCGTCTACCTTGAAGACGTGGCAGACTACACCATAGGCGATGCGGGACAAGTGATACTTGTCAGATGTGAGAACATGAGAGTTGAAGGTCTTAACCTCTCCAGAACAGCTGTTGGCATATATATATGGGAAACAAGCAGCAGCACCATTTCTGGAAACAACATAACAGCAAACAACTGGGGTGGTATCTTGCTCGAGTCTTCTTTTAACAACAGCGTAAGCGGAAACAAAATAACAGCAAACAGTGTGAATGGCATCTGGCTCCATTATTATTCCAACTATAACAGTATTTGTGGAAACACCATAACGGACAACTTGTGGGGTATCGTGCTCGATTCTTTTTACAACTATAACAGCATTAGCGGAAACAACATAATCGGAAACAACATAACGGACAACAACGCTGGGGGCATCGGACTTGCTGCTACTTGCAACAACAGCATTGTTGGAAACACGTTCACTAATGATGGTCTTATGGTTTCGGATTCTTACCAGAACTCTGTGGAGAACAACACCGTTAATGGTAAACCCTTGGTCTACCTTGAAGGCGTGGCAGACTACAGCGTGGGCGATGCGGGACAGGTAATACTGGTCAGCTGCATCAGCATGACTGTGGAAAACCTCAGCCTCTCAAACACAGATGTTGGCATACAGCTATGGAACACAACCAACACCGAAATCTCTGGTAACAACATAGCAAGCAACGTATATGGCATCACGCTTGGTCATTCCAACTATAATATCATTAGCGGAAACAACATAACAGACAACAACGGTTATGGCGTCGGTCTCGCTTATTCTTCCAACAACATTATTTACCATAACAACATCGACAATACTGAACAAGTGTATAGTTACGTTTCAACGAATGTTTGGGATGATGGTTACCCGAGCGGCGGAAACTACTGGAGTAATTATACTGATGTGGACTTATACTATGGCCCTTACCAAAATCAGACTGGTAGCGATGACATATGGGACCACCCATTCATAATAAACGAGAATAACACAGACCGGTATTCCCTCGTAAATCCATGGTCACACAGTCTTTCACGGGTTCAAGGATTAGACGTATCCCATTATCAAGGAGATATTAATTGGACTAAAGTTTACGGTGCAGGTTATAGATTTGCCTTTGTTAAAGCTACGGGAGGAGTGAGCTTCAGAGACCCTAACTTCACAGCGAATATGGAACAGGCAAGCGAAGCTGGGCTAATTGTTGGAGCATACTACTTTGCGTATCCCGAGTATAATGACGCTGTCAGCGAAGCACAGCATTTCCTTAGTGTTGCTGGAGATTACATGAAGATTGGATATCTTAGACCTGTATTGGACTTGGAAGACGACCCAAAAGAAGACAGCTACCCATACAGAATGGGAAAAGATAACCTTTCGAATTGGATCCACACGTGGATGAATACCGTGAAAAACGAAACAGGTATAGAACCAATCATATACACTGGCTGGTATGCTCGCGTAGGAGACTACCTTAACGATTCAATAGCCGAATATGACCTTTGGATCGCCGACTGGACCTACGATCCAGCTATTTCACCAGATACTGGAATATGGGAGAGCTGGGATTTCTGGCAATACAGCAATAAAGGCGCTATTCCAGGAATCGCTGGAGATGTTGACCTTGATCTTTTCAATGGATATATGCAGAAGCTATACGATGCTTTCACAATATCAAATGTAAAGGTGTTTAATGTCGTTTGGGAGAATAGAACTTATCCAATAACAGTTTACAGCAATTCAACCGTCACACATTTAGTCTTCAACCAACCACAAACCCAAATCAGCTTAAACATAACCGGTTCCCACGGCTCCAAAGGATATTGCAACATTACAATTCCCAAAGACCTCTTAAAAGGCCCATGGACATATACAATGGACGGCGAAACACCCTCAGTTATAGATATTAGTGAGGGTGAAAACGCGACACATAGCTTCATATACTTCACCTACATCCACGCAAGCACATTCCGAATCACGATTCAAGGAGCATGGGTAGTACCTGAGTTCCCATCAACCATAATTCTACCACTGTTAATGCTAACCACTTTAATCGCAACCGTTCTCCTAAAGAAAAAGAGAAAAACAAAACCCCAACTTCCCTAAATTTTTCCGTGTACTTTTTCTGTTATGAGGCTTATGCTCTTTGCGTATTCCATAAATGCTTGTCGCAGAACCTCGCTTTCTCCAATGCCCAAGCTTTCAGCAATTCTCCTGAGCAAACGTTTCTGCTCATCACTTAAGTAAACTTTCACCCAATCTTTCCGCTTCATTCAATAAACCTACACAAGCGCCTACGCAGGTACCATTCACTTTTGAAAGGATACTCTTATCTTTTATTTGGGATAATAACTATTAGGTTTAAACATGCTGAAAGAAAACTCTATTACAAGCCGTGAAATGCGCGCTTTAGAACTGAACGCCGAATATTTCGGTGTTTCTAGGCTTCAGTTAATGGAAAACGCAGGACACAACGTAGCATTAGAAGTTGCTTCAAGATTTAAACCAGAAAAATCCGTTGCAATCTTCTGTGGTTTAGGTGGAAACGGCGGCGACGGCTTCGTTGTAGCCCGACACCTATCTTCAATGGGCTACAAAGTCACAGTCATCCTAGCTGGAAAAGCCAAAGAAATCACAGACAACGCAGCTTTAGAAAACTGGAAAGCATTACAGTTTCTAAAAGAAACAATTCCTATTTACGAAGTTTATGACAGCACCCTCATACCGGAGATAACTGCTGAAATGCTAATCGACGCGCTGCTAGGAATAGGCACCAAGGGAAAAATAAAGCCACCTATCTTGCAACTAGTCCAAAAAATTAACACTATGAACGCTTTTAGAGTTGCAGTTGACGTGCCAACAGGAATCAACGCTGATACAGGCGAGGTTTTAGGTGAAGCAGTAAGAGCCAACCTAACAATAACCTTTCACAGAACAAAGAAGGGACTTGAAAACGCAAAGGAATACGTAGGCGAATTAACTGTAAAAGACATAGGATTGCCGAAAGAATTCGAAAAATTCGCTGGCCCCGGAGATGTTCTGCTAGCTACAAAACCCCGCCCATCAGAGTCACATAAAGGAGATTTTGGACGACTATTAGTCATTGGCGGAAGCGAAACCTTCTCAGGCGCCCCAGCCTTTGTGGCTTTAGCTGCTTTACGCACAGGCGTTGACCTGGCTTACGTTGCTGCTCCCGAAAAAACCGCTCAAGCAATAGCTTCCATGTCACCAGATTTAATTACTATAAAACTTGAGGGAACACACCTAAACGTAGGCAACGTATCCTCCCTAAAAACGTACATAGAAGCAGCCAACGCCATCGCTCTAGGACCAGGCCTTGGTTTGCATTCGGAAACTAGAGAAGCCGTTAAAGCCGTAATTGAAGCTGTCGAAAGTGCAGCAAAACCACTGCTTCTAGATGCGGATGGCTTAAAGGCTTTTGCAGAGTTCAAAAGAAAACTAAACACGCCCCTAGTACTAACACCCCACTCTGGAGAATACGCCATACTTACTGGCAAGAAGCTACCAGAAAACTTGAAGGAAAAAGTTTCAGAAGTACAGAAAACAGCAGAGGAGTTAGGCGCAATAATACTATTGAAGGGACCAATCGACATAATTTCAGACGCAAAACGCTTAAAACTCAATTTTACGGGCAATCCAGGCATGACTGTCGGCGGAACCGGAGATGTACTTTCTGGCATTGTTGCCGCTTTCCTAGCTCAGCAAATAGACCCCTTTGAAGCGGCTGTTGCCGGAGCGTTTGTCAATGGTGCTGCCGGAGACTTTGTGTTCCAAGAAAAAGGCTACCATATGGTCTCTACAGACCTCATCCAGAGAATTCCACAAGTCCTAAACGACCCAATGAGCCACTTAAAGGTGCAAAAAACGAGTGCAAAAACGAGTTAAAATCGTTGTTTACCATGCTGGACAATGCGACCCCAAAAAATGCACAGCTTTAAAGCTTAAACGTCATGGACTGGTTCGACTAGTACGTCAAATGAAGTTTTTGCCGAAAAGAGCTGTTGTCCTTAATCCCTTCTCTGAAATTGCATTTTCACCAGCCGACAGGAAACGCATCGAAGATTTTGGACTAGTTGGTTTAGATTGTAGCTGGGAACATGCAGAAAAAGTCTTGCTAAAACATGTGAGGGGGACATCTCGTTGCTTACCCTTTCTGATCGCGGGCAACCCGGTCAATTTTGGCAAGCCAACAAAACTCTCGACTGTGGAGGCTCTAGCTGCAGCGCTTGATATTGCTGGGTTTAAACAAGAAGCTACTGAACTGCTTTCTGTTTTTAAGTGGGGTCACACTTTTTTCGAATTAAACCATGATAGACTAGAAAACTATGCGAACGCGAAAAACAGCACAGAAATAGTAAAAATGCAACAACACTTTTTGGAAAATCTGGAAACGCGATAATTGTTGAGTGAAAAGTCATGGAAACCATCACGGATTTCCTCTTTTTCTTGCTTTCAGTGATTCGGTTTTCTTGCACATTAGTATCTGACCCAGACCCTGCCTCCTAGCTCTTCCACCGCCACTTTTAGTTTTTCTAATGTGTGTCTCATTTTATCGTTTACTACTATTTGCCAACCTTCAGGACCCATTGGGACTTTGACTTCTATGACGCAATAATATTTTTTACTCATTAAATCAAATACCCCTCGACGACTTTGTCTTGCTAGAAATTGTTTTTAACATAAGCCGCATTTAAAACGTGTGAATTTAAAGTATGAATTTTCTATATTTCAAAGTCAGATTCTGAATACAACTTCTATACGCGCACTGTTTGTGGCTAACTTCGCCTTGGATATTGGAAATTTGATGTTTCAATCTTCAACCTAGGCGAATCTTTTTCTAAGATTATCTCGTATCATTTCAACGCTTGCCTTTGCTTCCAATAGTGTTTGTTTCTCTATTTCTTCTTTTATTCTTGCTTTTTCTCCCTCTTGAGTTGCGCGATTATATTCGTCGATGGCTTTGTTGGTTTCCTTAACGACTTGTTCAATCCAGTTTAGTTTATCTTCAAATTCATCCACTGAAGTGACAAGCCTCAGTTTATCACTTAACACGAAGAGTTTTCTATCCCACAGATGTCTGCTTGATTTCCATGTCCGTTCAAAAATGTCTTGCCAAACGTGATCGGGCGTAGAATCTAGGGGAAGATCAATTATGTAAGCGTTAGGAAAATAGCTATCTCTCTTTATAGTAATTTGGTCAACATCAAAAGGTTTCAGAAGTTTTACTTCTTTAATTTTTTCTTTCACGCTCAATCCCAACTACTAATTGTTTTGTTTCGCTTTAAAAGTTCTATGCTCAAACACCATGGCATTAGTTCAAACATTCAATGAGAGACAGATTCACAAATCATGTTTACAAATCCAATTTCAAAATATTAATCTTCGCTTCTTAAACCAAATATTCAACAATAATAAATTAAAGAGGGGCTTAACGAATTGAAGATTGAGCAGGAGAAAATAGAGTTTAGAAGTGCCAACTCATCACGAACCGTTTCTCGAGAAGAAAGGAAAAGAGAAGCAAGTAAACCATTGTACCTTTCTCGATATGAATAATTATTCTACGCATCCCCATCATACTTCAGAAAATAAAGTGGATTATTCCATCAGTGCTATTTTTTGGCAAAACTCATAAATCCTTGCGAGCTTAGGTTTCATTCGAGGCTGTTACCTTATGTCTGTTGCCTTTCACGGCGCAAAGTTCTGTTGGATGAACGGTGAGATCACCGAAACTGAAAAGGCACTTGTCTCTGCTATGGAGCCCATTCATCTCAGCATTTTCGAGGGAATAAAGGCTTACGTAGAAAATGATGTCAATAATAGGGGAAAACTAAATATTTTTCAATGGAAGCCTCACGTTGATCGTCTTTGGCGGTCTGCAGCAGTCTGCGGGATGAAGATACCTTATACTAAAGAGGAGCTTTTGGAGGCTACAAGGAAGACTATTAGGGCTAATGGTTTTAACACGAACGTTTACATTCAACCCAGAATTTGGCCAAGGGCTGGAGCACCAGAAGAGGTTCACATCGTCATTCCAGTCTGGACATTCGAGACCGCACTAGGGAAAGACAATCCACGGTTTTCTGAAGAGCGCAAGTTCATGATTAGCAGTTGGCGACGCATCGCTTCTGATGCGCTTCCTCCACAGGCGAAGGCTTGGGCGAATTATGGTAATTCTGCTTTAGCCATGCGAGAAGCTGAGAGGCTGGGTTATGATGGCGCAATATTTTTGGATAATAGGGGTTTTGTTAGTGAGGGAACAGGCGCCTGTATAATGACAGTGAGAAATGGAAAAGTGATAACTCCGCCCGTGAGTGCATCAATTCTCGAAAGTGTCACAAGAGAAACACTTCTCAAAATAATACCAGAGGATTTAGGCATTCCAGTTGAAGTGAGGGATATTACTCGTGTTGAGCTTTATGCTTCTGATGAGGCTTTCTTGTGTGGAACTGGATGGGAGGTCACGCCAATAACTAGCATAGATGACTTGCCTTTGGGCAAAGAGTATCCAGGAGTTGTAACGAAGCGTATAGCTGAATATTATGCAGATGTAGTAGCTGGAAAAGTAGAGAAACGTCGAGAATGGCTAATTTCAGTGTAAGCAATTCAGGCCGGCGTGTTGGTTGTATCACCGAGCTATACGGAGACGTCTTCTGCAACTTTTCTCTTTCTTTATTCTTCAGTTAATGTTGGGTGGACCAATTGAAGACAGTGAGGACAATGAACCAGTGCTTTGTCTTCTGTCGATTTCCATTTCTTCTTGCAGAAAGGACAACGATACCAAACGGTCTTTCCCGGCAGAAGAAGCCATTGTCTGCTCAAGACCCATGTCGCTACACCCGCGATTAACATAACGTCCCCAAAGATGAAAAGATAAATCAGCGTAAATTCAAGACCCGGTATCAAATCCAGTTTTTCAGACCAAAGAAGGTTAAAGAAAGTTGAAAGAGGATTTTCAGCGGCGGAGACTTGTGGCCAGGTTTTCCAAACAGCAAATGAGATAGCCACTGTTCCCAGCAGGCATAGTATCACACTTGGTATGTGAGCGGACCTCTGTGTGCGGAGAATTTTGCGCATAGTGGATTCTCGTCTTTGGGTGTAATGTTTCATTTAGTTAAGATTTATGAAGTAAGAGTACACCTTGATGACTCAGATTTCAGGCTTGATCTGAGGTGCCTTGGCTCACCTAGGAATAGCGGCAAGGATAAAAGGGCGGCACGCAGAAAGCTATCTTGGTGATGTTAATGGTTGAGGTTAGGCAGCTTCTAGAATACAATGAGAAGGTGAGACACAGATATTTTGAAGCACTTGCCAAACTTCCCTGGGACGAGTTTGTTAAGAACCGCGAAGCAAGCTTTCACTCCCTTAGAAACATATTCATCCATACCTTGGGCGCAATAGATTATTGGCTGGACTTCTTGCAGAAAGAGAACATTCGTTCTCGCAAAAAATTTGACGAATACCGAACTTTTCAAGATGCCAGAGCCTACATGGAGCAAGTCGAAACACGGATGCGAGATTACTTAAATTCAGTACCGATTGGAGGATTTGAGAAGAAATACACTGTCACAAACGACGCGAATGAAACCGTTGAAATCACAACAGAAGACGTTCTAATCCATGTGTTTGAAGAAGAAGTTCATCACAGAGGCGAATTGATAGCACTTCTCTGGCAGATGGGCATCGAGCCACCGTTGATGGGATGGAAGGAGCTTTAAAGACGAAAAAAGTGAGCACCAGCGTGCGCTAATCTTCAGAAAACTCAAGTAAAAATATGCTTGTTATTCCTTAGAGCTGGCATGTTGGCTGTAACATCAGCTGCGGTGGAGACGTCTCCCGCATGTCTCCCGTTTTTGGATAGGTGCTTGAGAAAAGCTACATCGTTTTTGGCAGGTCATTTAGGAGTTGCTTCCAACTTTCGACGACTCTTGTAGCGCCTTTGTCGATGTATTGTTGCGATGAATATCTTCTTGGGCGCAGCAATCCTATTCTGTCTGGGACGCTGAATTGCTTGTAGATGGGAAAGTAGCCTGGATAGTCGTCAACAACTCTAACAATGTTGTGTTCTTTGGACAACGCGGAAAATAGCCTGGACTTTGCGTCAACAAGCGTTGGTCCAGAGGGATTTGTTCCACGTACACGTGCGAAGTCTTCCAAGCTGAACATAACCAATTGAGTGTTGCTTGTCGGGAAGCCAAACTTCTCGAGTTCGCCTAACGTTAAGTCGCGCATAGTTTCTGGTCTCCCTGTCAGATAAATCAGTTTGCAGTGATTAGTCCACGTTTGAAGGACCTCGGCACTAAACGGAATAGGTTCATGTAGCTTAAGCAGCTCAATTCCAACTTCTTCCAAGCAAAGCGAGATATCCCAAAAACGCCTCTGAAGTTCGCTTACCCGAGCCTTCTGTTCCGGCGAAGCAAACTTCATAAAAATCTGCTCCCCAAGAGTCTCTACAGCGTCCAAGGGAATCTCACATTCCAGAACCGCACTCCAAACACCTTGCATGCTACGATCGGTGCTTATTAGTGTATCATCAACATCAACAACGACACTAATCATTATGCAGCCCTCGTTCGCCCTATTAAGTTTACGCGATAATAAGTTTTCGGATTTTGAGATTGACGACAACGAAAAACGTTGCAGAGACATTACCCGCAAGAATATGTAACGCTCTTCATAAAGCGAAGATAGGTAAATCTCTGCAAGGGCTGGTGTGTTGGTTGTAACCCGCCTTCTGTTCAAATGTGGCATTCGACTAATCGGGCTACCCGCGCCTTAGGTAGATTCCTCACAGGCGTCTGTTTGCCCTTTCCACTTGCAGGACGGCCGTTTCACCGTTTCGCATCCAGCATTCTCAACAACTTAGCATGCATCATGGGCACTTGCTGGATGGACGTTTCGTTTCTGCTCCGGAGCCAAGGCTCTCGCCTTACGCTCTTGCGGGCGTTGCAATTCTACTTGTGGGCGGAGTTTCCTCAAGCCTCTTTTACGAGGCTCGAAAGCCACACACCAACTCGCCAGCCCCAAAATTTAATGTGTACAGGTGTGCAATAAGAATTTTGGTGCACCTTTACCTATAGACTAGGATGGATGGTTGAGTCATGTCTAGGCGTGTTATTCTAGTGACGGGAACACCTTGCGTTGGAAAAACAGCGGTCGCCCACTTGCTTGCTTCCAAACTTGATGCTCTCTATGTGAATCTAACCGAATTGGCCATGCATGAAAATCTAATTTCAGGTAAAGACGAGGAGCGAGGCTCTATAATTGTTGATGAAATTCGAATGCGGCGTAAAATCCGAGAAATCGTTGAGCACTGCGATCGAGAGCACATTGTTATTGATGGGCATTACGCCGTTAGCGTTGTTCCAAAGAAACTCGTAACATACGTTTTTGTTTTGAGACGTGATCCTGTTGAACTGCGAAAACTTATGGAGCAATGTGGTTTTTCAGGTCGCAAGTTGTGGGAGAATTTGGCTTCTGAAATTTTGGACGTCTGCTTGGTTGAAGCTTTAAACATTCATGAAAAGGGAAAAGTCTGCGAGTTAGATGTTACCAGTAAAAGCGTGGAAGAAGCTGTTGGTGAAATTTTGGATGTTCTAGACGGACGTAAGAAATGCTGTGTCGGTATTGTAGACTGGTTGGGCAAGTTAGAAAGCGAAGGCCAGTTAGGAGAGTTTCTAAAAATCTGACAGGCTTATCTTAATCTTGGGGCTATTTGCCGTTTCGTTAACAACATGATTTTTCTTCTGTTTGCATAAGACTTTGCATGGTCACTGAATTTTTCACCTATCAATATGGGATTTGATAAGCTTACATCCTCAGAAGCCTTGTCAAGACCTATTATAACGTTCACGCCTATGGTTCTGTTCCAGTCCCTTATCCAAACTCCTTGCGTCACACGTCCCTTCTGGACGATTAGGTCGAATTTTCTTGAAATTCCACTAAAACCTTCAAGCGTTGTCGTTTCTCGCTCTACTTTGTAGCCTTCTTTCTTAAAATATCGCATAGCCAACTCTACCAATTCTGATGGTGGTTTTGTCTGTGCCTTTTCTTCGCTGCTCATTTATTCTCCTCTTGCATTAAACGTTATTTAGTTGAGTGTGGAAAAGGTTTTCGGATGGTGGCAAGCCTTATGTCTTTCCTAATAGTTGTCTGTAGGAAGTGTGGTGGGCTTTTACTGGCTAGGGCTGAACAGAAAACAAGAACATGCCCGTATTGCGGCTCCAAAGTTGTCTTAGACAAAGCTAAGAAGATTGCTTCAGCCGGAAACGCTTACGAAGCATCGAAAATATTGCGTAAGTTAAAAAGCGACGCTTCAGAAAAAAGATAAAGTGCTAACCGTGTATCAGACTTGTAAGGTACGCCATTAATCCCAGTCCCAATAGAATGGACAAAAGCTGAATAATTGACTCGCCCGCATGAGATTTTTTGTGAAGTTCAGGCATAAGGTCTGTTGCCGCAATATAAATGAAGCCTCCGGCTGCAAACGGAACCAATAAGGCATAGTTGCTTCGAAGATAAACCACATAATAAGTGACTATTGCGCCTAAGATTGCGGTCAAGGCTGAGATAAAGTTGTAGGTTAATGCTTTTCTTTTACCGAGACCACTATAAATCAAAACTCCGAAGTCGCCTATTTCTTGGGGGATTTCATGGGAAATCACGGCAAGTGTTGTAATGAAGCCTAATTCGAAGCTGAGCACAAATGTAGCGGCTATTATCATTCCATCAATGAAGTTGTGAACTCCATCTCCAACTAGACTGATATATGCAAACGTGTGAACTTGGCATTCTTCTTCGTGGCAATGTCGCCAATAAAGAAACTTTTCTATACAA
>Ga0315282_10011522_pt1 | contig 13673 bp, 13 predicted proteins | sample YL17G07_20_MG_FD_203693 | JGI IMG/M metagenome (GOLD analysis project Ga0315282, IMG submission 203693) | Sediment microbial communities from Yellowstone Lake, YNP, Wyoming, USA - YL17G07_20 | ecosystem: Environmental > Aquatic > Freshwater > Lake > Sediment | place: USA: Wyoming | collected... | reverse complement strand
CTCCTTCTTCACTGACCACGAGTCCCTCGCCTTCTAAGATGAAGACTTCGTGCTCCCATGGGTGGCTGTGGAATGGACTGTGCCCTTTTGGTTCCATTTCGAAGAGTCTCATTGCAAAGTTTGGGGCACCCATTTCTTTTGTGATTAGCCATCGCACTTTCAGTTTTGAGGCTCCCTCGTCTGCATTCTTTGCTTCAACATTCTCATAATGGAACATTCTCATTCGATATACCCTCTAAACCTGAAGTGTAGATTCTTTTTACGCTAATATAAAAATATCCTAAGTTGTGCATATTAGGCACATTTTTACTAGTAAATTGGTGCTGAAATCCCTTCCCCGGCGTTTTTTAACCAGTTAGGACTAATTCCTAGGCTGTTTTGGACAAAGAACCTTGATTTGCACGCGCTGGGGACATGGCAGTTTCGTTGATAGCCCGGGCTAGCTTCAAACTCTCGGTTCAAATTTCTCGCCTACTATCAGTTTGAGAGTAAACACTAGCTTAATTGCGATTGAAACAACTACGTTTTACTCGCATTTTCGCTATGCAGGCGAGAGCTCGAGAATTTTGGCCAGCATGTTATGTTCCAAATATGGCATCTAAGAGATTCGAACATAAGTTTGCTAGTCTCCATACTCAAAAAGGGTTTAAATCCATTTTTGTCGCTTGACTAAAACCTCGAGCTTTCAAATTTCGTGGGTTCAAATCCTACCCCGCATCCAAAATAGCCCTATACGGGCATATTTTGGCTAAATAAACTGATTTTGAGGTTAAATTGGGCTGGAATTTGAACATGAATCTGCCAGCAAAAAACAGTTTTATTATGTGGGATAAGTGTCTGACAAGTTTAGGTGTGTAATGTATGGTTTATATTTTGCCTTCCTTTTTCTGCTGCCTAATTTCTTTTTCGATTTGTTCTATTGTAAGTGTTTCTGTGGCTTTTCTAAGCTCCACCACGGAGTCGCCATATTTGCGTCTAATTTCACTTAGGAATTTTATGGCCCTTTTCGCTCCTAGTTCTTTTACGAGTGCTTCAAAGGGCACTTCCACGGTTGCTATTTGAGTCTCGGGCATTTTTTCACCTTCGCATTTCCTCTAGATAATTAACTGGATTTCTAACTTTTAACCTATACCCCTTCTCAGTCGCAAATTTTTCTATGCAGCGGCTATTTTGCAAAATTTCATTGTCGCATGTCAAAAACCAGTTAACCTTTCCTAGGCAAGCAGAAGAAACATGTAACGCATCCAAAGGGTTTAGATCACATTCAACGGAGAATCTTCTCGCTAAAGCAATTATTCGTTTGGTGCTGGCGACGTTCACCGAAGCTAAAGTTCTCTCAAAACCCCTAACATCTTTTCCCTTTAACGGATCCACAATTTTTTCAATCTCAAATTTAACATAATCAGAACTTACAATAACCATTTTACTACGCAAAGCAGCATCGGCAATCTCAATAAAGGCATTTGATTCTGCTTGAATCCGCCTATCACTTTGATTATCAAAGGGTCTACAATACACATTTGTATCTAGATAAACTCGCTCAACCAACCTTATTCCGCACAAACAGTGATTATTCCCGCATAAGCTTTTAAAATATGTCGCCCGCTCTTCCAAATTTGGATTCAAACAAACTCAAGGCGAGGTACTTCCAACATACGCGACGATTGTACATTTTACTGGTAAATTTGTGCGTAAATCCTCCCCCCGCACTTAAAATTCAGCCGTATTCTGAGCTTATTTTGGCTAAATGAGCCTAATTTGAGACGTTGTGAGTGGGGGTTAAAATTTGAACACATGTTTACCGGTAAAAATGCTTGACTTACGCACCCGGATAGCTTCAAACTCGTTCAAATATTTGTGAAAACTCGCGTTCTGTGAGTATTAACTAGCTGAATCACAATTGAAACAAATGGATTTTAATTGATTTCGAGTGTTAAGGGGACATTTCAGGATTCTTTGTCCTTAGAGCTTTTTTCTTAATGCCTGCATTACGTCGCTTCTTGTTAAAATTCCTTGTAACAAACTTGTGTCCTTTTCGTCCACAACAAGGAGTCTTCCAACGTTATGTTCGCTCATTTTTTGGAAGGCTTCACTAGCAGAGTTATCAGGAAAGACTGTGATTAAACTTTTCGTGGCAATCTCACCAACAGAAATATTGTTTCGCTTCTCTTCTGCAACTTTCATTACATCCTGTAAGGTAACAATCCCAACAATTTTGTTTGATTCATCAATTACTGGGAAGCCAATGTGATGATATTTGGCTATTTTGTCGAGAAGCCCGGCAACTGTCATTGTTTGGGGCACAGTGGTCACTCTTCTGGTCATGATTTCTCTCACTTTCAATTCCTCCAGTATGCTTGTTTCAGTTGCTCCAGTCTTGTAGAGAGATTCTGCACTAGTAGGGGCAGGAACACCTGCTTTCCTCATAGCCTCAATTTCCTGTAAGGCAGCGTCTATTTTGTACGTGGCCAACTGGAGTAGGTGGGCTAAGGCATCTGGTTCAGTTTCTATCTTCTTAGTTGTTATAATACCTTCTTTGACAGCCCTATTGAAAAAATCTTCACCTTCCCTATTTCTGATAATGACTATAGACCAGTCCTTTAGTGGGTCTGCTCCGCCAATACTTATGTCGGCAAGTTGGGAAGTGAAGTAGGTGCAAGTTCTACAACGGTTCATGATATGGAGTTTTGCTTCCGAAAGGGGGATTTGAACAACACGGTTTTCCGTAGTTACAACGTATTCATTCGCTGTCAAATCAACATTTTGAATTTCGTTGGCTGCAATGTTATGTTCATCCAAAAGGTACTCCAATAGTCGGCCAAGCGAGAAAGTCCAGAGACAGAAAAGCCCTATAGTTATTCGAAGACTGTCCATCAGCTTGTGTTGCCAAGCTTGAAGTTTTCTGAGCGCAACTATGTGGCAAGGAATGCCGACAAAAGCAATGTTGACCTTACCGTGCTCGAAAACTGCGCGACCGAAAGCCTCTGCCACTGCAGAAGGCACAATCTTGGCATCCACGGCGGAAAGCGTATCATCGGGCACGAGGTTTATTGAAGGCTTAATTTTTATGGGTACTTTAGACGAGGCTTCTGAAACTATGGCGCTGTCGATTATTTTTTCAGTGATGGCAAAATTAAGAAGCGCTGTTACAACGCCCCCGCTTCTGCTAGCATCTCTTAACGTGGGATTTGTGGCGTGGGCAAGCAAGATTTTTCTGTAGTAGCCTAAGCTTTCTCTTCTTTGAGGAGCGCCCGCAACAAACTTTAATGTTTCAAACAAGAGCGCATCTGTATGCGGGCATATGTCATAACAGATTGGACAGGAATCCAAATGTTCAGAACAATCAAGAATTCTGTGAGGTTTGTCATGCTCCACCTCTATTGCATGAACTGGACAAGCAGCTTCGCATGCACCGCATAAGGTGCAAAACCCAGGTTCTATTATCATACGTTCCAGATCATTGAACGCTATAAGCTTGTTTTTCTTCTCTGGCATGATTGGAGCTCCCACGTATAATAAAGGCGGAGATTGTGCTTAAATATATACTCGAATTTTTAGGAAATACTAGAGGATGGATGAGAGCTGCTGTGTTATTGGCTCTATAAGGTTCAGAATAATAGTGGGATAGATGCCTAGGACTATTATTGCAGCAACAATAATGAAAATTGGCGCAAGCAGCTTTCTCGGCTCCTCAATCTTCATTTCTTCTTCTTTGGGCGCTTTCGCGTACATGTAATTGATCAATCTTAGCAAGTATGCGGTTTGAATGATGCTGGTTAGGACACCGATTACTGCTAGCCAGCTTAGGTTTGCTTCTATTGCGGCTGTGAAGACTAAGTATTTTGCGATGAAACCTGCAAGAGGTGGAACACCTGCAAAGGAAAAGGCGCTGAGAAGCAGAGCTAAACTTGTTAGCGGCGCTTTTCTCCCTATTCCTGAAAAATCATCTAGGGTTTCGAATCCCATGCGGTTCAGAATCCCAACAGCCATGAAAGCAAGTGCAGTCGTTGCTCCTCCGATCAAGAAGAAGTAAAGGTTGCCCATAATCCCTAACGGTGTTACACTCGTTATCGCCACAAGATTGTAACCTACGTCTGCGATGCAAACGTATGCTATCAAGCGTTTCACGTTTCTTTGAGTTAGTGCGAGCAAATTGCCCACAATCATTGTTAGCCCAGAGAAAACAGCGAGCATAACTGTCCAGTTCAGAACAGTAGAAGGTGTCAAAATGTAGATGAGGACTCTTAACAGAACGTAGTAGCTTCCTTGGTCTATGAGTGCAGAAAGAAAGGCTGAAGAGGATGCTGGTGCTGCTGTGTAAGCGTCTGGAAGCCACATGTGAAACGGTACAATGGCAGCTTCAATAGCATAGCCAGCTGCAATAAAAATGAACGCGATTATGAGCAGATGTTTGTCTTGCAAAGCTGTCAATGCTTGTTTTACTGCCCAGAAGTTAAGAGTGCCTGTGATGCCGTAAACTATTGAAAGTCCATAGACTATGAATGCTGAAGCTATTATTATCATAACCAGGTATCTTAATGTGGCATGCAAAGATCTGGTTGTTTTCTGATAGAGCATTAGGAAACTTGAGCCGGCTGCAGAGGCTTCCCAGAAAATGAAGAGAGTTAGAAGATCGCCTGAGAAGGCAGCACCTATTATGCAACCGATGATTATGAGCATGACTGAGTAGTATCGTTCTGAAAGTTTTTCACTGAGGTCAATGTAGAAGATGCTGTACAGAAAAACAACTGCACCTACCATGGTGAAGATGACAGCCATGTAGATTGATATTGCGTCTATCAAGAAAGCGCTTGAAAACATGGTGTGTGTTTCATTTGTTAGTGTTATGTTAAGAAAAGGCTGAAGCGAAGATTGTTCATAATATTTGATTGCCAAGTTTGCTACAGCTGCGATTGCAGTAATGAAAATGACACTAAACCAGCCAAAAGAGAGAGCAGTCCTCTTGCTTTTTCTCTTTCGAATAGTCTTAATCACAGGAATCGTTAGAAGCGAAAACAAGACGAAGCTAATTATTGGCAAAGAAACGTCCAAAATGCTTACCATCAGTTTTCCTCACTAAACAAAACTTAGAGTGTTGATAAGATCAAGGAAAAATGTAGGCCATATACCAAGGATTATAACAAACACTGCTAGTATAAGCATCGCAAACTTCATGAAAGATGGCGTCTCCTTGGCCTCCTTGAGTTTTGTGGGTCCCAAGAAAACATGGCTTATATATCTCAAAGCATAGGCGAGCGACAAAACGGTGGCTATTAACATTAACGCAGTTGGCAAGAGGTAGAAACCATCGTTGCCGATTATCTGGAAGGCTCCGACGAATATTAGAAATTCACTAATGAAGCATGCGAAAGGCGGCACTCCTGCGATGCTTAATGCGGCTATAGTTGAGGATGTTGCTGTTATTGGCATCTGTCCAGCGAGTCCACCCATTTCACGAATGTCTCGAATCTCGAGCTGTTTCATGATTGCGCCCGCTGATAAGAAGAACAGGCCTTTGCTTACTGCATGATTTACAAGATGCAATACCGTACCAGCCATGACCACTTGAACCAGTGAAGGCTTCCCAGATAATAAGGAAAGGCCAAACAAGGAAAGCCCAAAAAGAACATATCCCATGTGCGCTATGCTTGAATACGCTATCACTCTCTTTATATCATTTTCCACCAAGGCAATCAAGGAACCGAAAAACGCAGACACAACCCCCAACACTGCCAAACCATGCAGAAATTGAACACCAAAATCGGTTGCCATGATTGCAGGGAACACTGTTCCCAAGGACACACGAAATATCGCATAAGCGCCAGCCCCAATTATGACGCCACTTAGAAGAGCAGACATCGGTGCAGGGGCCTCGGAATGCGCATCTGGTAGCCACATGTGAACTGGTACAACAGCCATTTTGACAGCAAACCCTGCAGTAAGAGAAAGCAGAACCCATTCCACAATTTCCGGTTGCGCAGTCATCAAAGCGGTTTGCGCCTGAAACATGTCCAAACTACCTGTCACCATGAAGATGGCGCCTATGCCCAAAAGGACAAAAACGGCACCAGCATGGGTGAATATAAAGAATTTGAATGCCGCTCTGTAGGGTTCTCTGTACCCCCATCCTCCGATTATGAAGTATGCCGGGACAAGCATTAGTTCCCAGCAGAAGTAGAAAAGCATGAGATTTGATGTGATGAAAACACCAAGAAGACCTATAGATAGTAAGGTCAAAAGGGCATAGTATTCGGCAAGTCCTTTCTTCCCCTGCATATAATTGACCGAAAATAGGGCGACAGTCAGAATGAGTATTAAAGTTATGATTGCCATGGATAAACTGACGCCGTCAACAAAAAGCGTAAAAGAAGAATTGAGAACAGGAATCCAATAATAAGACTCAACATACTTGTGCCCTGTTGCAGGATCAAGAATGATGGGCACAGTGATGGAAAGCAACATGATGTCAGCTATGGCTATCATGGCAAGAAGGATTGCTGCTGCCTTTGAAGATTTTCTTCCTGCTAAATAAACAATTGGGACCGCTAACGCGGGCAGAAGCAATGTTAACAAGAGCATATTTTGCATTTCACTTCACTGCCAACATTGTGACTATTACTAGTATTAAGAGTATTAAAAACCCAAGCAATGCTGCTACTATGTAACGTTGCAAAGATTGATTATGCGTTTTCTCAATTTTTGAACCGAATGCCAATGTTCTATTTGCCGCAATGTATAGTAGTTCATCAACAAGAACGTCAAAGTACTTATGGGTACCATGAGCTAGGCCTATTACCGTTCTTGCAGTCAGTTGAGGTAGACGCTCAAAGATTGCTTTCTCAACACGCTTCTCAATGGCGTGTGAAATCCCGATAACTCCCGCAGCAAAAAGATAAGGAACGCGTCCAATGATCGCTTCAACACGTCGAACGTCTTCAGAGACTCTGATAAGTCCCCTGGCAACGACTTTCTCGTATAAGTAGTCGAAGAAGTAACCCTGTTCCAAAACCCTGTTCAATGGAGCCAGTTTTCTCCTAGCAATTTCCATTGATTTGGATTTTCGATAATAAGTAAAGTACACGGGAACACCTCCAGCGAGAAGGACAAGCAGGAAAATCAGCGTTGATGAACTGAACACTTCGCTTAGCCCGATTTCCACGTCGACTTGCATGAACTTGGCAATCGAATTTGCAACCAGACCCCAAACAGTGCACAGAATAGCGAGTATACCTGAGGAGAAGAGCATTGTCTTTGGTGGTTCATGTATATGACTTTGCTTCACATACTCTGATGGTTCGCGCAAGAAGGTAAGTATCATAAATCGCAAAGTGTAAGCAAACGTGACTGCCGCAGAGGCATAAATCGTAAGCACAAGCAAAACATCACCAGTTGACCAAAGGCTACTTATGATGAGGCCTTTGCTGAAAAAACTTGCAAACGGTGGTACACCCGTACGAGCTAACATAACCACTATACAGAGCCCAAAAGTTATTGGCATTGCTTTTCGCAGACCTCCCATCATTCGCATATCACGCGTTCCAAGCGAATGGACTATTCCGCCTATAGCGAGGAAACCAAGACCTTGGAAGAAGGCGTGGCTTATCATGTGAAACAAACCTGCAAACCAGCCTTGTGAAGAAGAAGATGAAGCAGCACCTAATGCGGCCATCATGAATCCTATTTGACTAATGGTTGAGTAAGCAGGCACCCCCTTTATATCGGGCGTATACAATGCCAAGGTTGCTCCAACAAATGCTGTAATGGCGCCAATCCAAGCCACAGAAGACAGCCACATAGGGATCGACAATGTGAGTAAACCGAACAATGTGAATAACCTAGCGATTAGGTAAACCCCAGCCTTCACCATGGTTGCTCCATGTAAGAGAGCGCTAACCGAAGTTGGGGCTTCCATGGCGCTGTATAGCCAAGTGTGCAAGGGTAACTGAGCTGATTTTGCAACCGCCCCACCAAGCATAAGAAAGGCAATGGCAGTTAAAGTTGACAAGGGTACCTCCCCTATGTGCGCCATAGTGTAGGAGAAGGAAAACGAGCCCAAGCTAGCGTAGAGAAGAGCAATCGCCCCTAAAAGGCAAACGTCACCTACACGGGTTATCAGGAAAACTTTACGACCTGCCCTGACAGCTTCTGGCCTTTTGTACCAGAAAGAGACTAGTGAATAAGAACACAAACCGACCATTTCCCAGAAGACGAACATTTGGAGGAAGTTGTCTGACATGACAAGTCCTATCATTGAACCGATGAAAAGGAGCATGAAGAAGTAGTACCGGGTCAAATTCTCTTCGCCCTCCATGTAGCCTAAGGAATAGATAATGATTACTAGACTGAAGAAGGCGATCAAACTCGCAAACAGAATGCTTAGTGGATCGATGAGCACCCCCACATTTATGCCCAGTGAAGGGATCCACGCCACACTATATTCTGAGTTAATCAAAGTACCAAAGTAGACTTCGGGAATCATGGATATAGCGAACGCAGCGGTGACTAAACTCACTAGTACAGCAAAGTAGTTTCTTGCCCTTCCTCCAAGACGAGCGATGAGCGGAACAAACAAGCTGGAGACAATCGGAGTTATCCACACAAGCCAAGGAGCATAGGGAAGCAATTAGTCATCATCTCCATTTGTTTCCCTCTTGCCTCTTTCATCCTCGACTGTTGCATGCCACTCCAGCTCAGCCAGTTTTCGGATGTCAGATGTTCCATACTTCTTGGATACAGTGATCAGCAAGGCCAAGACTATGCCTGTGACACATGTATCTGTGGAAAAGGCGAGTATCAAGAAGGCTTCGCCCACCGCTCTGTTCAACGAGGAGGCAAGCAAGACAAAATTCATCGATGCTGCAGTTGCAATTAGTTCAATCGATATTAACACTTTCAAAAGATGATGTCTAGTTAACAGACCATAAATGCCAATTGCCAACAGGGTCATCGACAAGATTACGTAATTAATCAATTACCTCCCTCCTTCTTCGCGTGAAGAACTATAGCAATACCCAAAGCCACCGTCATTATTACCAAACCTTGCAAAACGATGTCTACTGCTCTCAAGTTCCACAAAGCTTCTGGAAATGAAACTTCAGAAGAAACGGTGGTCGAAGGAGTGCCTACTGAAAAGAAAATGGATGGAATAGACAAAACTAGTGCTACTGCTATGGCTAAAAACGCTCTTCTCAAGGGCTTCTTTCGATCCATTTTCTCGCTTAGAGTTTCACCTGACAGGAAAAGAACTGCCAATGTTCCCACGCTTATGCCTAACTGGAAAACAGCCGCAAAGCCAGCGTCATTTAGAGAATATAGAATCGCCACTAGCACGAGCGTGCTTGCAAGAGAAGCAACTGAGTAGACAGCATCGTCAAGATAGATTGCCAAAAAAGCTGAAACAATCAATCCTATTGCTATTAGTTCCAGAATCGTCTTACTCTTCGCTCCCCTTTTCGTGGTTTATTTCAGGTCTTATTACCAAGTCATACTTATTGGTTGAGGCAAGTTCGAAAAACCCGGAGTCTTTTATCGCATTTCTAGGACAGCTTTCGGCACACTGATAACAGAAAACACAACGATCGAGGTGAAACAAAGGTCTCTTCTTCCCCTCAACATTCACCATTTCAATGGCCTTTGCAGGACAGTCGCTGGCACACAAACCACAGCTTATGCAAAGATTTATATCAAATATCTGCTTTCCACGAAGACCTTCAGGAACTTTCGGTCTGACCGCGGGATATTTCTGAGTGGCAGGTACTCTGAAAATCTGAGAAACCACCTCTTTCAACATCGGTGACAGCTTGATTTTCTTGGCCATTCTTTCAGCCTACCCCCAGATTAAAGCCAAAATGCGACCCCGGCTGCCGTAGCAAGTGACAGAATTGAGAGCGGCATCAACACTCGCCAGTTAACCACCAATACTTGATCAATGCGCAACCTTGCAAAAATGCAAGTCAAATACTCAGTGATTACAACAACAAGCAAGACTTTAAGAATGAACCATAGTGTGTACCAAAATTCTGGTATACCAAGAAAAACTGGTCCATATGGACCTGCCAGAAACAGTTCGACTACGAGAACAGCACCCAAGACGATTTGCACATCTTTAGCGAGTTTGAGGAAAGCCAATCGCCGACCGCTGTACTCGGTTTCGTATCCGCCTACTATCTCGGTTTCGGCGTGGGGAACATCGAATGGATCTTTCTCCAGCTCCGCTTGAAGAGCAATAATGAATAATATAAAGGCCCATGGAAGCAAAAGAGCGAATGGAATACGCTGATTGGCTGCTATGGTTGAAATGCTTAGACCACTTGCAAGAAGAGCAGGGCCAAAGGCAAGAATGGAAAGAGGTATGTCATAGCCAAGAAACTGTGTCAAAACTCTAGTCGCACCTATTTCGCTGTAGGGGTTACTTGATGACCAGCCAGAGAGAAACAGGAAGAAGTTGGCAACTGAGACTAGTGCCAAAACAAATATCAAGTCGCCTTGAAAGCTTGAATTGAGAATCACGTTTGACCCGTCAATAGGTAAGAAAAACATGGCAAAGACAAACATTGAGAAAGAAAGGACGGGTGTAAGCTTGAAAACAACACTTCTTGTGTTGCGGGGAACCATGTCTTCTTTTGCCAGTAACTTTACGAAGTCAGCGAAGGGCTGTAGTATGCCTGCGGGACCAGTGTATGTAGGGCCCATCCTATTCTGCATTCTGGCCTCTATCTTTCTTTCAACCCAATCGCAAAGAAACGTAAGCAAAACAATGAAGGAAAAACCTGGAAAGACCAATGCCCGAAAGACCAAGGTAAAATCCAAACTCATATTTTTTGCCTCTTCATCTGTCCGTGCATGAGAAACAAGGATCGAGACTTACGAAACTTGCAGGCACATCCGCTATGTTACCGCCTTCCGCAATATGAGCAAAGGACAAGATGTTTGCGAATGTTGGAGTACGCATCTTAACACGTTCAGGATAGGCTGTGCCATTGCTTTTTACGTAATAAAATAATTCGCCTCTCGGTGCTTCAACGCGACTAATCGCTTCACCAGCCGGCACGATTCTCGGAACTCTCACTCTGTAAGGTCCAGTTGGCAAATTGTCTAATGCAAAGTTTAGTATATCAATACTTTCATTGATCTCATCAAGGCGAACCATTAACCTTGCCCAAGAATCACCTTCACTGTAACTTATCATCTTGAAAGGTATCTTGTCATATGCAGCATAGGGTTCGTCCTTCCTAACATCCATTTTCACATCCGAACCACGCGCCACAGGACCGACGACACACAGTTTCAATGCATCCTGTCTCTCCAATACTCCAACACCTTTCGTTCGCATTTTCAAAGTAGGATCCCCGTCAAGAAGATTCTTGTAGAAGACCATTCTCCTCTTCAAAGTTGCCAATCCTGCCTTGATTTTTGGAATCCTTTCTTCTTTTAAGTCTCGTCTCACACCACCAATGGTAACAAATGATGCTATAACCCTATTACCAGTAAGCGACTCCATAGTATCCATTGCGATTTCCCGGTCACGCCACATGTACTGGAAAAATGGTTCGTATCCGATCTCAAGACCAGCATGGCCCAATAGAAGCATATGACTCTGAATCCTGTTCAACTCTAGGACTATCGTACGCAAGTATTTTGCCCTTACAGGCGCTTCCGTTCCCATTATTGCTTCTACCGCTTGGCAAAAACAAGTTGCGTGACAAGCATTGCAAATGCCACATATTCTTTCAACCAAATAAACATCCTGTAAGTAGGTACGCTTTTCTGCGGCTTTCTCGATTCCTCTGTGGACATAACCGATGCGTGGTTTGACCTCTTTCACGATTTCTCCGTCAACTTTCAAGGAAAACTTCTCTGGCTCAATCAAGGCAGGGTGCTGTGGTCCCATAATGACCGTTGTCAGCACTCCTTTATCTGAGGACTGTTCACTCTCACCTAAAGCAGTAATGTTCTCTTTTTTGTTCTCAATATCTGTGATCTCAGCGTCTTTTCTTAGCGGAAAGAGGTCTTTTGGCCAGTCTTCTGAGAGGACTAATCTTCCTGGATCTGGATGACCTTCGAAAGTTATGCCAAAGAGGTCAGCAACTTCTCTTTCGTGAAAGTTTGCACCAGGAAGTATGTCTGTTATTGTTTTGATTCGCGGATCTTTTTTTGGCACTTGCGTCCTAATTGTTACTATGGTGCCAAGTGTACGTATATGGTACATTATTTCGATGTTTTCACCCAAATCCACGCCTGTAATCGCTGATATGCCTGCGCTTTCATCTTTTTCAAGTAAGATTTTCAAAGCGTCTCTGTGAACGCCCGCGTTGACTCGAACAGAGACTTTTCCGAGCTGTGGAGTCGGGGTTTGAAGCATTTTCTCCCCCAATTTATTGCCAAGTGTTGTCAGAATCTCCTGATCAACAGTTGTCATTTGGTTTTGCCTCCTTCACCGTTTTGAGCAATTTTACAATTCCGTCAATTATTGCCTCAGGTTTAGGTGCACAGCCAGGAACATAGATGTCTACTGGAATGATCTTGTCTACCCCTCCGATCACATTGTAGTTGCCCTCGAACACACCGCCTGAGCAGGCACATGCCCCTATCGCCACGACAAACTTCGGTTTAGGCATTTGCTCATAGATGCGCTTCAGCCTGTCTGCGCATTGTCTAGTAACTACGCCAGTGACTAGCAGAACGTCGGCATGTCTTGGCGACGGCTCAAGAAGAATCCCAAGTCGCTCAACGTCATATCTAGGCGTCAAGAGCGCAACAACTTCAATATCACATCCGTTGCAGGCACCTGAGTTAAAGTGGAGAACCCACGGTGACTTCCTTTCAGCCCACTTAACAACACTGGCGCAACACGTTACTGGTCATCTCCTCCTCCAACAAGAAGGAAACTTGATACACCCATCATAAGTAGATAAAACACAAATAGCACGATGTTTGCTGCGGAAAGAGCCAGAGAGGCAAAGGCTACTAGTAACACTGATGAATCCAAAATCACAAAGTAGACGAGATACCTATACAGTGACACGTTAATTTTCAATTTAGGGAAAGCTGCTTTTTCTCCACAAGCATATGTAGATTTACCTTCTCCACCTTGCCCAGACTTAGGTGACAACCAACGACCAAACATGTAAATCAGAAAAGATACAGCCGATATCAAAATGAAAGCAGTAACTAATTCAACAAACGTAAAGGTTACCTCCGTTAACAATTTCAACCATCACACTTTGCCTTCTCTTGCGCTCTAGGGCGCTTTTCCTTCCGGCTAGTTCCCTTCCGGGCACCGCGATAATATACATGCAAGAGCATGTGCAGGCTTTCCGTCTGCTCATAGCATTTTGTATGCGGTTCCTGAAAACAAAAAGCAAGATTTAAATCTTGTCCATAACCTAGCCGCAATCCATGTAGTGTTTTCTTTTGGTTTAGTTGGATCATATCAATCTTTGATTTCAAACCTGTGCATGGGCCTATACAGAACCAGGGTTTTGAAGAAAAATCGTTAAAAGATTCAACGTATCATGATTCAGCGGTGGCTGAAACTGTGGCTGAGCCGTTCGTAATGATGGAACAAGTTATCATTGTTTTGCTTGCAGGTATCATTGGAGCCAAACTGTCCGAACGTTTTGGTTTGCCGATGATTATCCCTCTATTTATTAGTGGCTACATAATTGGCCCAG
>Ga0315282_10011521_pt1 | contig 13675 bp, 12 predicted proteins | sample YL17G07_20_MG_FD_203693 | JGI IMG/M metagenome (GOLD analysis project Ga0315282, IMG submission 203693) | Sediment microbial communities from Yellowstone Lake, YNP, Wyoming, USA - YL17G07_20 | ecosystem: Environmental > Aquatic > Freshwater > Lake > Sediment | place: USA: Wyoming | collected... | reverse complement strand
CGTCATAGGATCCAACTTTTCGGCAATGGTCTTCTGCGTCAGTTCAAGCACTTTGTTCTTATCTCCTGCTACAACGGCCTGTGAAATCTCCTCAAGAATGCTCATAGTCTCCCTCCTTGTGATGAATACCTCTTCATTAACTATCCCCGGCCCCTTGAGGATTGGAGGCCGGGGTAGGGTGGTTTCTCAGCTCTTTTTCCTTCTTCTCCTCTCCCTGGGAACACAGAACTCTTTATCCGCTTCGTTTACAATCGATTGAATGGTAGAGGCAACTCCTGGAGAAATAGGATCGGGTTTGTGTGTCTTGAGAATGTATTTCGCCTCTTCCCTGGCCCGTTCGGCCAAATCCTTCCCACCCAACTGCAACCAGAAGTCGCGTCTTCTCCGATCAATCAACTTCGGCTGAGATTGAAGGGCTCTCATGTGCTTCCGAGTGTGCTCATGGCTGATGAAGTCTCCAAAGGGTCCTACCTCGTGGATGACATCCACTGCCAGAGTCTCGTCCGTGACTGGGATTCCCTTCACCACATGCTTAATCATCCCTGCAAATTCATTGTCCATGACCAACTGAGCCCAGTTGAGAGTCATTCCCATGTCGAGCATGCCCGAGCCGTAGAGGATATTGGCGCCTGCCAATGCCGGCAACAGGGCGGTGAGGGTTTTCTCATGACCCGCCTGGGCGTCAGGAAGTTTGCTGTCCCCCTACCCACCCGCCACAATGCATGGGAGTTGGTAGAGTTGGGCCAGTTTTGCTATAGCGGCACTGATCATCCCTAATTCAGGGCAGCCTACCGAAGCAGTTCCATTCCTCAGATCCATGCTTGTGGTGGAGCTCGAATAAAGCACAGGAGTCCCTTTTTGGACCAATTGGGCCAGCGCAATGCCTCCGAGAACCTCGGCGTTGTGGACCACCAGGGTTCCTGCCAAGGTCACAGGCGTAGAGCCGCCTGACATGGCCATGGAGATTACATTCACGGGAACTCCGAGCCTGACTGAATCGATCACAATTTGGCAAAACTCCAGAGTCAACCGCAGAGGGCTGGTCGGGCAAGCATTGAAGGTAAAGATAGGTCGTTCCCTCAGTTTATCTTTGGCTCCCGCAATGGTAGCAGCAATTTCAACGATCTTCGGCAAATTCTTTCGATCTCCCGCTCCGAGGATACAGTGTTTGGACGTATTGGGCAAGATTGCGTGGGCATTGTGGATGTTCAAGGTCTGAGGTGGTTGGTCCCCAGCTCCAAGCGCTCGCCAATGAACGTCTATATTTTCAAGATAGTCAGCGAGGAGCGCTGAGTTGGCTACGTCCTCCTTGGTGCTAATCCGGTGTTCGCCCGTATAGGGGTCATCCACATAAATCGCTTCACCGAAATTGGTGAAGTAGACTCGGTTACTTTCCAACACCACATCATTCTTGGAATTACGGCCGCAGAGGGTGATCTTCTCCGGGGCTGAGCGAATGGCATCCTCCACAAGGTAGGGGGGGAGCTTGGCGATCTTTCTCTGTTTATCAATGATCGCTCCGTGTCCGCCGAAGATCTCGAGGGCTTCTTCATCCTCAACAAACAATCCCGTTTTTTGGAGAACTTCTAAGGTTGCCAGATGGATTTCGTAAAGCTCATCGTCGGTAAAAACATTGATACTGAACCCTCCGCTCATTTTCTTACCAGCGTGTAAGTTTCGTTTCAATACCATCACCTCCTATGTTCTCGTCCTTCTGCCGATGGTGAGTCTCGTATTATATGGTTCTTATGGCACCTCCTTTCGTTCTCTCACCCAAAATGGGATGGTTTTTGATTCGCATCGTTTACCTCCGTGAAGTCTCCCGTTTAGTCTACAGGTCTTAACTTGACCGGCAAGTGCCCCGGAAGCCACGCCCTTTAGGCGTGGAACTTCACATCAATCCCACGGCCCCTCAAGGGTTGGAGGCCGGGGTCGGGGTAGTTTCTCAGCTTTTTTTCCTTCTTCTCCTCTCCCTGGGAACACAGAACTCTTTATCCGCTTCCTCTACAATCGATTGAATGGTAGAGGCAACTCCTGGAGGAATAGGATCAGGTTTGTGTGTCTTGAGAATGTACTTTGCCTCTTCCCTGGCCCGTTCGGCCAAATCCTTCCCTCCCAACTGCAACCAGAAGTCGCGTCTTCTCCGATCAATCAACTTCGGCTGAGATTGAAGGGCTCTCATGTGTTTCCGAGTGTGCTCATGGCTGATGAAGTCTCCGAAGGGTCCTACCTCGTGGATGACATCTACTGCAAGCATCTCGTCGTTGACCGGGATCCCTTTAACCACATGCTTAATCATTCCTGCAAATTCATTGTCCATGACCAACTGAGCCCAGTTGAGAGTCATCCCCATGTCGAGCATGCCCAAGCCGTAGATGATATTGGCACCTGCCAATGCCGGCAACAGGGCGGTGAGGGTTTTCTCGTGACCCGCCTGGGCGTCAGGAAGTTTGCTGTCCCCCTACCCACCCGCCACCCAGCTAGGTAGCTGGTAATATTGAGCTATCCCCGCCACGGCTGCGCTGATCATCCCGAGCTCTGGACATCCTACCGAAGCGGTTCCCATTCTCAGATCCATGCTTGTGGTGGAGCTGCCGTAGATTACGGGAGTCCCCTTCCGAACCAGTTGGCTCAGGGCGACCGTTCCAAGAACCTCGGCGTTGTGGACGACCAGGGTCCCTGCCAAGGTTATAGGTGCCGAACCACCTGACATTGCCATGGAGATGATGTTTAAAGGAACACCTGTCCTCATCGTGTCGATCGCCACCTGGCAGTACTCCAGAGTAAGCCGGAGCGGACTGGTGGGACAGACATTGATGCTGAAAATGGGGCGTTCCTTCAATCTGTCTTTCCCCTCCAAGATGGCCGCCGCCATCTCGACAATCTTGGCCATGCTGGGCCGATCACCGCCTCCCAGGAAGCAGTGTTTGGTGGTGTTCATCAAGATTGCATGCGAATTGTGGATATTCAGTGTTTGAGGGGGCTTGTCCACTGCTCCTACCGCTCGCTCATAAACATCAATGTTATCGAGATAGTCAGCAAGCAGTGCAGAATCGGCAACATCTTGCTTCGTGGTTGTTCGATGTTCGCCGGTGTAAAGGTCATCCACATAAATGGCTTCACCGAAATTGGTGAAGTAGACTCGGTTACTTTCCAACACCACATCATTCTTGGGATTGCGGCCGCAGAGGGTGATCTTTCCTGGTGCCGAGCGAATGGCATCCTCCACAAGGTAGGGGGGCAGCTTGGCGATCTTTCTCTGTTTATCAATAATCGCTCCATGTCCGCCGAAGATTTCGAGGGCTTCTTCATCCTCAACAAATAATCCCGTTTTTTGGAGAACTTCGAGGGTTGCCAGATGGATTTCGTAAAGCTCATCGTCGGTAAAAACATTGAGACTGAACCCCCCACTCATTCTCTTACCAGCGTGTAAGTTTCGTTTCAAGCCTATCACCTCCTATGTTCTCATTTCTTGCCCATGTGGGATCTTGCAGTAAATGTTTTCTGTCGCCCCTTCCTTCGTCTTCATAAGATTCACGGGCAAGTCGGCTGGATGCCCCGCCTGCCTGCCGGTAGGCAGGGGCGGGGAGGGCGGTAATGGACTCCAGCACTGGAGTCAAAGCCGACCTTATAATCGTAATATCTACATCTCCCGGAAGCTCCGCCCTGCGGGAGGGGAGCTTCATTAGATCTGATTGTTCAGAATGACGCTGAATCCGGATACTCATGGATGCAAAAGCCATGGCGAGATGTTGTTCCCGGAGAGTGATGACATGAAATCAAAACACGCCTAAGTGAACGATCGCCGATGATCCTCAGTGATTCATTGCTTAAATCCTTAGGCTTGGGTTATCCCTTCCCGTGAGCCATCTGACAACTCGGTTCTTTGATTGACCCAGCGTTTTCTGATAGACCCTCGCAATGCCACCTGGGTAGTAAATCATGACCATTAGCAAGAAAAAACCATAGAGTACCAAATTTATCCCTGGATATTTACTAAAGAAGGATCTCACCAGCTCTGTTCCATAGACGAAGGGAATCGCCGCAAAGAGTCCACCCCACAAACTGCCTCTTCCCCCAATCGTAACAACCACAAGAACTTCGACGGTCTTCGTTGTCAGCATCACATCGGGCATGAGGACGCCGTAGTAATGGGCATAAAACCCTCCCAGCCACCCCGCAAAGGCACAGGAAACGGTAAAGTTGATGATCCGGTAGCGAACAGGGTTGATTCCTGATGTTCGGGCTGCTTCCATGTTCTGACCGATGGCTTTAAAGGCTAGCCCCATTGGAGATCTGACTACCCATTTGAGGACGATATAGACGACCAGCATCATTGCCAGAATGATGTAAAGATAAGGCAAGTTTGATGTGGTTTTCAGCAGGGTGGGGCAAGACAAACTAAGAGGACCTTCCGTCAATTTAACCCATTTAGTGGTAATTCCCATGAGGGCAAGGCCCACAAACCATGCCATGCAAGCGGCGATGATCCCTCTCAGACGGAGAGTCAGGATACCCGTCAGAAACCCTAAGAGGGCCGCGGGCAGGATACCGATGAACATGCCAATCCAGGGTGACACACCCAGCCTCACGGCCAGCACGGCTGACGTGTATGCTCCAAGCCCAAAGAAAGCGCAGAACCCGAAATTAACAATGTTGATGTACCCGCTTGTGAAATCAAAAGCGATGGCCTGTGCACCCACCAAGACCCCCATAACCAACCATCGTATCAAATACTCCTTGTTAAAGGGAGGGACCCAGGGGATGAGGATCAGCAGGAGTAAGGTGAGTCCGCCCAGGGGTGTTATCCCGGCCCAATCTAAAACTCTTCGGATTTTGTCCATTTCTTTTTCTTTATTGCCCTTCGGTAATTGATTTTGTCCTGCTATTGTTCCAGAACCCCCCTCACGGAGCTTCCAAAGATTCCAGAGGGTTTGACGACCAGGATGAGAATAATGAGAGCAGAGGGAACAACAAACCCCCATCCTTCCCCGAAGTAGACCGTTGTCAAAATCTGAAACAGGGCGACAATAAATCCTCCGATAACAGCAGCACCAACGTTTCCCATACCCACCACGATAACGACAAACCACGAATTATAGAGGGGTGCCATGCCCATGGTGGGATAAGCAGGAAACATGAAAAGAAGAGAAGCGCCCGAGAAAGCAGCCAAGGCAGAGCTGATGGCAAGCGTCAGGATTTGAATGCGATTGAGATCAATTCCAACCATGAGCGCTCCGGTTTCGTCCTGAGAGACGGCACGGATGGCCCTCCCAGTCTTTGAGAATTTCATGAATAGCCAAAAAACGATGATGGCGACCATGCCTAACAGGAAAACAAAGATTCTGTCCGAGGAGATGAGGGTCTGGAAAATGGATATAGACGGAAGATCCAAGTATTTGACAATCCCCTTGTAACCTGTCCCGAAAAGGAGCTGATGTCCGTTTGCCAGGATCACGGATATCCCAAGGGTGAGAATGAAGACGTTCATGACCCATTGCTCCCGACTGCGCTTCCGTAGCTGGCGAAAGACGAGCACTTCACAGACTGCGCCAAACAGGGATCCTGCAATGGTTGCTCCGAAAATGCCCAGAAAAGGTGCGGCTCCTGCGACCCATGTGCCCGGATGAGCAGCGACATACTGGCCTGAAAAAGTCATGATGAAGTAAGCTGCCAGGGCTCCGACCATAAAAAACTCACCGTGGGCAAAGTTTGCGACATTCATCACTCCGAAGAGGAGGGCAAGGCCCATGGCCATGAGGGCCCACATGCCTCCTGTGACGATGGTGTTTACGATAATGTAGCTTCCCTTGTCTACTGCTCCCAGGATGGCAATGATAATGGTTAAGGTGATGGTGATTCCTGCTGCTGAACGAATATTCGCAAAGGTGCTGTACAGCATTGACTTAAAACGGTGAATAAGTCCCATAGACTCTGCCGTGCCTTTCTTTCAGACTCCCAAGAAAACCTTCTTCACGTAGTCGTTTTTCGCAAGATCCTGGCTTTTCTCATGCAAAACAATCTTCCCCTTCTCCAAGACGTATCCTCGACCCGTGACCTTCAAGGCCTTGACAGCATTCTGTTCTACTAACAGCAGTGTAATCCCTCTCTTGTTCAAAACATCCAGAGCGGCAAAGACATCATTGGTTATTAAAGGGGCCAATCCCAATGAGGGTTCATCCACGAGAAGAAGAGAGGGGGTTGCCATAATCCCCCTGCCAATCGTTAACATTTTCCTTTCGCCACCACTCATCGTCCCAGCCAGTTGTTTCTCTCTCTCCTTGAGTCGAGGAAATAGATGGAATACAAAATCAAGGGTTTCCTTGAGTTGTTTCTTATCTCCAACAGTAAACGCACCCATCAACAGATTCTCTCGGACCGTCATGCCGGTGAAAAGGTTGCCCCCCTCAGAAATATAGCTGATCCCCTTTCGACAGACCTTGTTTCCGGATAGCCCAGCGATGGGTTCTCCTTTGAAAAGGATATCCCCTTTCTGCGGAGAGAGAAGGCCCATGATACTCTTGAGCGTTGTACTCTTGCCGGCGCCGTTGGGCCCGATGAGGCAGACATACTCTCCAGTTTCTATAGTAAATGACACCTCCCATAGGACCTGCAGAAAGCCGTATCCGACATCAATGTGTTTTACATCAAGCAACGAGTCCATCTTTTCTTACCCATGAGAATAGTTCATCGCCAAATTCAGACTTACCTGTGCTCTATCCTTCTTCCTTGCCGAGATACGCCTCCTCAACTTTTGGATTTCGAGCCACCTCCTGCGTTGGTCCTTCTGCAATTTTGTTCCCAAATTGAATGACCACCAAACGGTCGCAAAGGCCCATGATGACGCGCATGATATGTTCAACCATGAGTACGGTTGCCCCCTTGTCGCGGATTTTGCGGATAATGGTCATCAGATCCTTCAACTCGCCTGTCGTCAAACCCGCAGCCAGCTCATCCAAGAAAATGACTTTCGGGTTGCTGGCAAGAGCCCGGGCCAAATCGAGCCGTTTCAACTGAACCGTATTGAGGCTCTCAGAGAGGGTGTCCTCTGGCATGGGAAACTCAACGAAAGCAAGCTGCTGGCGGGCGTGTTGAAAGTGATCTTTTACTGATCCGTGCGTGGTTCCGAAGAGTGATGCCGTCAAGACATTTTCCAGCGCAGTCATCTTGGGGAAGGGACGGGGGATCTGAAAGGTTCGAGACAGTCCCAAATGACACATGATTTCTGGTGGGAATCCCGTTGTTTCTTTGCCCAGAAGATAAACTACCCCACTGGTTGGAGGGTCCAAACCGGCAATGGCATTCAGAAGCGTTGTCTTGCCAGCTCCGTTGGGCCCGATCAATCCCACGATCTCACCCTCTTCCACATGCATGGAAACTTGATTCACGGCAACCAGGCCGCCGAACTGTTTGGTCACGTCTTTGGTTTCAACCACATTCATTATCCGTTACCTCAATGATTGCCGCGGATTGCCGAGAAAAAGAGAAGGAGAGGGGACAAGCTGTTAGCACCACACCCTCTCCTTAGCCATACGCAGAAGATTATGGGAGCATTACATCCATTACCTTCATGTCCATCGGCCAAACGACCTTTCCCTCTCCCCCCTTGAACTGAACCACCGGGAAGTAAAAGTCATCGGGGCCCACCACAGGATCAGGTGCCGTTTCAGGCGTACAACGGTATCTTTTGTGGATGATCGCCCCGTCTGCAGTCGAATAGGTGAGTTTCCCAGTTGCTACCTCCTCGGTGCCGACCTTAAAGAGTGATTCGCTATCGAGCTTGCCGTATTTCTCGATCGCTCTTTTGGCTATCTTGATAAAGAAATTTGCTTCGTCAAAGCTATGACCCGCCGAGGTAGGACCAGGCACAGCGCCATATTTTGCCTGATATTCTTTGGCCCATGCTTTCTGGGCAGGAGTTACATACTGGGGTTCCATGTCCATAATGCCATCGGACGCCGACCCTGTCAATTTGTACCAGTCTCCAATGTAAGCTAATCCATCAGCTACAATGAAAGCCTTTAGCCCGACTTCCCTCGCTTGCTTGATGCAGGCAGAAACACCGGCAGGGAGAGAGGTCCCTCCGAGGAGTGCTGTAACGCCCGCCTGCTTGCACTTGCTGAGGAAGGGATAGAAGTCGGTCTGGGTCAAAGCGAAATATTCTTCAGTAAACGTCTTCCAGCCGGCCTTTTCCAATGGTTCCTTCATCCCTTTTACAATACCGCGGCCCCAATCCGTATCCTCTTCATAGAAAGCCATCAACTTCTTTTCCGGTTTCCAAATTCCCTTGTCTACGAGATAAATCAAAAGGTCTGCATACCCCACGGCCATTTTTTGTGGCATAGGCCATCCTTTCATAACCATGTAGCGCTTGTCCGGGGGGAATGAAGCCCACTTGGCATTCGTGGCTGGTCCAACGCCCATGTTGAAAAAGTGGGGGATTTTATATTTGGCCCAGAGGTCCATACAGGCCACCGTGACTGCCGTATTCCAGTTACTGATGCTCGCCTGAATCCCCAGTCGCTCCACGGCTTCGGTATAAGCATTTGTGCTCTTGGCTCCATCGGATTGATCATCGATCCAAATAAGCTCAATTTTGTAATCACCGATCTTATACCCGATTTTTTCGAACGCCATCATGTCAGCGTTCTTGAATTCAGAGCCCACATTGGCCCCTGGCCCTGTAAAAGGCCCTAAGACTCCAAGTTTGAAAACCTTCTGAGCCATGCAGTCCGTGGTGTATAAGCCCAACATCATCGAAAAGCTCAAAACCATCACCAGCAAACTTTTCTTCTGCATCGTAGAAAACCTCCTTTCTCCTTCCATCACATCAAGATGTAAGCCGCTCTCTCGTGAACTCTTAGGCCACTCATACTGCCCTGGTGATCACCTCCTCTCCTGTCGAACATTAGATCGGAAGATGAAATCAACAAAGTGCTTCAACCTGACCGAGCCGTAAGCTAACACCGCATATTACTGAATCTGGTACTTTTGTCAAGACAAATTTTTGATTCCGTTATATAGCCACCCAGCCGCCTGGCAAGTCGCCCAACACGCCGTGGATAGGTTCCTGGTCAAGTTGCTATTGGGGCTTGAGATTTTCCAGTCTGATGACAGCCGAATATCGATGGCCATCCATCCCCTCGGCAGATGTCAGGATGTCGGTATGTCGTGCCGCAAGTAACGAGGCTTTGACATCAAACATCATGTGGGTAACCGTCTTCAGGTACATTCCCACCCATAGCCCTCCAGTGTATCGGGCTGTTGCGCCGGTTGGTAAAACATGGTTAAGACCTATTACTTTGTCGGCATACACTTCTGCAGCGTTTACACCGAGAAAGACAGAACCGTAGTTGTGGAGGAGAGGTAAGAAGGATTTGGGATCCGAGGTATGAATTTCCAAGTGTTCCGGTGCATATTCGTCCGCATATCTCGCAGCATCACGGAGATTTTCAACCACCACCACGATGCCCTTATTTTCCCAGGAGGTTCGAGCGATTTCCTGAGTCGAACGGTTCTTAAGTTGTCGATCAATTTCCTTTAAGGTTTCATGGGCTAAAGCTTCAGAGGTCACTACAAGGGCGCCACGGGCGTTCTGATCGTGTTCACACTGGGCAATGAGGTCGGCGGCGAGGAAATCGGCTCGTGCTGTCTTGTCAGCGATAATCAGTATCTCACTGGGACCCGCCAGGAAATCTATTCCAACGATCCCATAAACTTGTCGTTTCGCCTCAGTCACATATTGATTACCCGGTCCCACAACAAGATCAACAGGGCGGATTGACTCGGTCCCAAATGCCAGAACACCAATTGCATTGGCGCCTCCGAAAGAATAGATTTCGTCTATGCCTAATTTAAATAGGGGATATAGGATTCCAGGATGTATCCCTTTGTCACCTTCCCTTGGAGAGCAACACACGATCCGTTGAACGCCTGCCACTTTCGCCGGGATAACAGTCATCAGTCCTGTAGCGAGGTTCGGGTAATTACCCCCTGGGATGTAGCACCCGCAAGAAGCAACAGGAATGATTCTTTGCCCCATGATCATTCCCGGCAACATTTCTTTTTCGAATTCTTTAAGGCTATCCCTCTGGGCCTGAGCGAAAGCGGTGATTCTCTCGATCGCAAAGTCAAGTGTATCGACCAGTTGGGGAGGAAGCTGATCCTTGGCCTTGGCCACCTCCTTGGGTGAGACGAGGAAAGGTTTGGGTTTGCGACCACCCAATTTCTTTGTATAGTAGTCGTCGAGATATCTGTCGCCCCCTTTCCTTACACTCTGTAGGATTGAACTTACAGTCTCCTGCAGTTTCTGGAGATCCGTTTGGGCAACCGGCTTTGCTTTCTTAATTTCCTTATAGTACATACGGTTCTCCTTCCCTAGAAAGTGTTTCGTTTGTGTCTGTTAAGAAGCTGATCCAACTCAGAAGCGGATCCGGTAGGATTTGAAACGACGGTATCTATCCATGGGACGAAGTATCTGTTCTCATCATTGGCCGGCAAGTACCCCCGCAAGCGCCGCCCTTTAGGGCGGGAAGCTTCACTTCCGGCCCCTTAAATACACTGAGTGGGATAGGGGACTCTTAGCTCTTTCTTCTCCTCCTTCTCTCCCTGGGAACGCAGAGTTCTGCTTCTGCAGACTCAACGATTGAATTCAGGCTGGAGAGCACTTCAGGGGATAAAGGATCGGGTTTGTGTGTCTTGAAGATGTACTTTGCCTCTTCTCTGGCCCGTTCGGCCAAATCTTTCCCTCCCAACTGCAGCCAGAAATCGCGTCTTCTCCGATCGATCAGCTTCGGCTGAGATTGAAGGGCTCTCATGTGCTTCCTTGTGTGCTCATGGCTGATGAAGTCTCCAAAGGGTCCTACCTCGTGGATGACATCTACTGCCAGAGTCTCGTCTGTGACTGGAATTCCCTTCACTACATGCTTAATCATCCCTGCAAATTCATTGTCCATCACTAATTGAGCCCAATCCATGGTCATTCCCATATCGAGCATGCCCAAGCCGTAAATGAGATTGGCGCCTGCCAATGCCGGCAACAGGGCGGTGAGGGTCTTCTCATGACCCGCCTGGGCGTCAGGAATCTTGCTGTCCCCCTACCCGCCGGCCACCCAGCTGGGTAGCTGGTAATATTGGGCTATCCCCGCAACCGCCGCGCTGATCATCCCGAGTTCTGGACATCCTACAGAAGCGGTTCCCATCCTCAAATCCATGCTTGAGCTGGAACTGCCGTAAACCACAGGTGCTCCCTTGTGAGTCAATTGTATGAGTGTAATTCCTGCGAGAGTGTCTGCATTGTGAATCACGAGGTTCCCTGCTAGGGTAACGGGGGTGGATCCTCCTGCAAAAGCGTTTGGGATCACATTGACTGGGACACCGAGCTTGGCTCCATCGATGGCAATTTGACAGAACTCGAGTATCATTCGAAGGGGGCTCACAGGAGAGGTGACAAAGGTGAGAAGGGGACGTTCTCTCAGTTTGTCTTTTCCTCCAGAGATGACAGCAAGCATTTCGACAATCTTCGTTAGTTGATTGCGGTCTCCCGGGCCAAGGAAAATGTGTTTGGTCGTATGGGTTAGCGCCGCATGGGCATTATGAAGGTCTAATACTTGGGGTGGCTTATCTCTGGAGGCCAGAGCCCTTTCGTAAACATCCACGTTGCTCAAATAGTCGATCAGTAGGGCAGAATCGGCCACGTCTTGTTTCGTTGAATCCCGGTGTTCCCCTGTATGCAGGTCGTTCACATAGATGGCTTCCCCAAAGTTGGTGAAGGCAATCCGGTTACTCTCAAGGACGATGTCATCTTTGGGGTTCCGCCCGCATAGAACAAGATTTCGTGGGGCAGAACGGATGGCATCTTCTACCACATACGGAGGAAATTTTACGACGTTTCTTTCCCGGTCGACGATGGCTCCACCCCCGTCGAGGATCTCACGAGCTTCTTCGTCTTGAACGAAGACTCCGGTTTTCTCCAGGACTTCAAGGGTGGCAAGATGGATCTCGTAGAGTTCATCGTCGGTAAAAACATTGAGGCTAAATCCTCCGCTCATTCGCTTACCGGCATGTAGATTCCGCTTCATGAATATCACCTCCTTGTAAATCAAAAGGGATGACAGCTTGTCACTGGCCCAAACACATACAGGTAAGCCCGCAGAATTATTGTCTGAGTTGAACCGATTCCCTCACGGCGTCCAGGGAGCCGGGGCTCTCACGCTTACATCCGTCACCACATCGACGACAGCCGGCTGATCAGACGCCAAGGCCTTTTTCAAGGCAGGCGCGATCTCCTCAGGGCGCTCAACCCGGATTCCGAAACACCCCATGTCTTGAGCGATCTTGGAAAAATTGATGTCCTGAAATTTAGACTGTTCATCTCGGTTGCCAGGCCTGTTGCCATAAGCGCGATTGATCCCTCCGAGGCACTGCTGCAGACACTGGTTGTTATTCACCACGGTGACGGTCTTGATCTCACACCGACTGGCTGTTTCAAGCTCACTCAGATGGTAGTAAAATCCTCCATCACCGATAAAACAGATGACCGGCCTGTCCGGTGCGCCACATTTCGCTCCCATGGAAGCGGGAAATCCCCATCCCAAAGACCCCGCCGCACGGATATAACTCTGGCCTGGGTGGGTAAGATAGACCATGGCTCCGGTCCAAATACCCGCATAGCCAGTGTCCGAGACGAGGATGCCGTTCGGAGGCAAAACCTCGGAGATCTCTTTGCACAACCTCTCCGGTCTGATCGGTGTGGCCTCGGAGTGACGCAAGGGTTCTACTTCCTTTCGCCACTCGTCCACAAGTTGTCGAGCTCGATGGGTCCAAGAGGTTCGAGTCATCGCCTTCGCGAATTCCTTCATCCGTCGAAGCGTCACTTTGGCGTCTCCCAACAACGGAACTGCATTTGGGTAGCTTCTGCCGAGTTCCAGGGGATCGATGTCGATCTGAATGACCGGCGTCCCCAGCCGAGGGATCGTCCACTCGTTCGTTACCTGGTCTCCTGTATGGCTTCCGACAAACAGAACAAGATCAGCCTCTGACACCACCCTGTTAGCACACCAGCGGGAATAGGTCCCCACCACGCCCACGCTCAGAGGGTGATGATCCAGAATCAGGTCTTTCCCATTGAGAGACGTAGCCACAGGGATAGACATTGTCTCAGCAAATTCGAGGATCTCCGAAGCTGCCGAGGAAGTTCGCGCACCTCCCCCTGCCACAATCACCGGCCGCTCGGCTTCTTCCAAGAGGCGGACGGCTTCAAGGACAGCCTCGGTTTCAGGTTCTGGTCTCATGGATGGATAACGCGTAAAGCGCTCTTCAATGGATACTTGAAAATCTCCCTCGGCCGACTCGATTCCTTCGCCTGCATAGCCGCCACCGATGTTGAGGTGGACCGGACCGGGATTTCCAGAGGTCGCCTCACGAAAGGCCTGGCGGAGGAAATAAGGGATTTGTTCTGGAGTGTCGACATCGACATGATACTTTGTGACTGACTCAAAGAGTGGTCCGTGAACGATCTCCTGATAGGCATTTCGATATTGTGCCACCAGAGGCTTTTTCCCCGTAAAGGCGATCACTGGTGACCCTCCAAGATAAGGATCCTGCAGACCGGACGCCAGATTGGCGGCTCCCACGGACTGGGCCATGCAGATGCCCACTCTCGAGCTCGCGCGTG
>Ga0315282_10011520_pt1 | contig 13675 bp, 15 predicted proteins | sample YL17G07_20_MG_FD_203693 | JGI IMG/M metagenome (GOLD analysis project Ga0315282, IMG submission 203693) | Sediment microbial communities from Yellowstone Lake, YNP, Wyoming, USA - YL17G07_20 | ecosystem: Environmental > Aquatic > Freshwater > Lake > Sediment | place: USA: Wyoming | collected... | reverse complement strand
GTGGCGTAGGCCTTCGTGGGTTCGAATCCCACCCCCCGCACCAATTTACTGGTACATATAAATAGCCCCTGCATCCTATCCAAAGCAGGTCCCTATGGGCAAAACTGACTCGATCAAGCAAAGGTCAGTCTACGTTTACCTTCCATCTTTGGAAGTGGTGGGAGAGTGGAAGGCTAAGGCGAAGAAGAGCAAGGTCTCGGTCTCGCAGTTCGTGATTGAGCACGTTACCAACTCGCTCAGACAGGAAGAGGGTGAGGAAGCGTACAAGCCTCGCGCAGAGTTGATTCAACAACTCCGAGATAGAGACGAGCAGATTGGAAAGCTCACCAGAGAAGGAGAGATCCTCAGGCTTGCGTTGGAGCGGGTTGAGAATGAACTGCGCCGATACCGCGCCGAACCCTTCCTTGAAGAGAACTTCCGCGGCGTCAGAAGATACGACAGACGACTAGTTGAACTCCTCAAGAAAGGCGACACCATTGACTCAGACCACCTGCTGCACCTGTTGAAGGTTGACCCACGGGACACGCCGCTGGTCAAAGCCGTCGGTAAGCAGCTGGAGAACTTCGAAGCCTACGGCCTCGTAGAGAAGACTCGCCGGGGATGGAAGTGGAAAAGCCAATGAGCCAACAACTTCTCAGCCAAATTCCCACGCCTGAGCGTTTGCTGGAACTGTTCATCGAAGACTGCCGAGACAGACAACTCACCGAGGAGACGATTCGCCGCTACCGATCATCCATCAAACAATACATTGCCTACCTAGAGCAGCGGGGAATTTCGGTATTGAAGGTGGACAAGCATGAACTGCACGGGTATATCCGCGAAAGACGCACCCGCGGCTTGGACCAGAAGACCCTCGAGAACGACCTCTCCGCGGTCGCAGGACTTTATGAGTTCCTAACGTTCGAAGACTATGTGGAGAAGAACCCGGTGCCGGGCGTGAGGAAACGTTACCTTCGCCGATACAAGCAAGAGAGCGACGCGGACGCCGAATCGCCGAGAAGACTCCTTACGATTGAGGAGATGAGCCTCCTCATCAATTCCGTGATGGATACTCGTGACAAGGCTATCATGACGTTAGAGGCAAAGACTGGTGCAAGGCGAGGCGAAGTGATCGCTATGGACATCGATGACATAAACTGGGCTGAGCAGTCAATCGCTCTGAAACGGAATCGCTTCAAGAAACGTAGTGGTCGAACTCTGTTCTTCGACGACGAAACCGCACGGGCGCTTAGACGCTGGGTGAGCCAACGGGAGAAACTTGCGCCGCAGACTCGGGCGTTGTTCATAGGCGAGCACGGAGGACGACTCAAACGGAACGGCATCTACTCAATGGTTCGCAAGTATGCGCAGAGGGTCGGCCTCGACAACCCCAAATCCCCGCGACCAGAAGACCACTTCTCGCCTCATTGTTTTCGACATTGGTTCACCACACACCTGCGACGCGCCGGAATGGACCGAGAGTTCATCAAGGCGCTGCGTGGAGATCGACGGCGAGAGGCCATCGACATATATGACCGAATCGACCGCGAAGAACTCCGGCGAGCCTACCTGGCTTTCATTCCCCAGCTTGGACTCTAGGACATGTCTCGGAGGTGCCAGGCGAATGATAGCCAAACAACAGTCTAGCACTCGAAGCACGAGTCAGGCGTGTTGGACTCGCGATTCTTACCTCACAACTGGAGACTACAGATACCACTTTGAGCAAGAAGCGAAGGAACGGTTCTTGGGCTTGCTGCGTGAGCGCTTCAATTCTGGGGTCAAGTACATGGGACGTGCATTGAAGTGAGATACCCTGATTGAGAAGAAGACGGTTGAGCTTGGCCGCTATCTTATGGATAGATCAGATAGACTGAATTTCTCAGAGCCTTCTGTTAAGCTTATGAGAACGGATGATCGAGAGCTTCGCGGGCGAATCCTCAGTCCGAGTCAATCTGACGCGCGGAAGATTGGGAATGTAAAGAGCGTTCTTCACCACTTGCGTGGGAATGCCAATAGCAACCGCGCGTTCACGATCTATGGTAAGTTGCGTAGCAAGCTGGAACACAACGACGGCAGACTGGGAGCTGAGATCGCTGAATAAGCTGCGGTATCGTGGGGCGTGGTGGCTTCCAGAAAAAGACACGAAAAGGGTTCCGGGGACTCTTCTCTTCTCTCACGAAGAAGGCGGCACACTAAGCCTCGATGGTTCCCTTGGTGAAATGACAACGGTAATGGGAGAACCAGTAATGCTTCAGCCCAAGATCATTCTGGGAATCTCGTCCAAAGGCGAATTGCTTACGCTCTACGACTGTTTCGAAAACCACCGGACCGGAGGTAGCTCAGGACTTGTGACCTCCAGATTCTATGTTTCCAGATTCTTCAAGGGTGCACACTTCACCAGCCCCGAACTTGTCAGATTCAGGAGTCTCTCCGTGCACTACACCGGCCTCGACGAATGGGTCAATACTTCTGGTTTTGAGATCCTCTATCCGAAGGAAGAGGAAGATGTGATAGTCAAATACAAACGGCCCGCACCAATCGAGATACCTGTTGATGAGAACTGGACGGTAGTCCTGAACTTTTCCTGTACTTACCCTAGTCGTACGAGGGTACAGACCGAGGCCGTCATAAGACAGAAGGCATACGTAACCATAAGGACCGCCGGGGAGAGGACTCTTGACGAGTACCTGGATTTCGTGTATGACATTAGAGACTTTCTCACGCTGGCGGCAATGGACACTGTGTATCCGCTTGACATTCACGCGTTAACCGAGATAAACAAGGAGAAAATGAATGAGGGTTGGTACTATCCCCCGGTGGAAATGTACTTCAGGCAACTAGAAGTTCCAAGCAGTTCCTCGGGATTCTACGATTTTTTCATGCTATTCACGTTCTACGACATCTATGACCAAATCCGAAGCGTGATTGCACGCTGGTTCGAAACTAGAGAATCGCTACGACCTGTCCGCGATTTGTATTTTGGCACCCTATACAATCCTGAAGCTTACTTGCAACAGAAGTTTCTGAGTCTCGCTCAAGCCTTGGAGTCATATCACAGGACGCGTGTGAAGGCTCTCGAATCTCCTGAAGACGAGCATAGGAAACGCAAAGCTAGGATTCTGGACAAGGCTGACCAACAGGATCGGTCGTGGCTGGAGGAGAAGCTAAGGTGGAGCAACGAAGTCACATTCCGAACTAGAATGAAAGATCTACTGCATGATCTCTCTGATGTTGTACCTGAGATCATAGGAGATCCTGACAAGCTCGCGAATCAAGTGGTGGACACTAGGAACTACCTCACTCACTACGATCCAAAACTAAAAGATCAGGCCGCGAGCGTACATGAATTGATGGAAATCACGGAGAGACTCAAGACAGTGTTGCATGCATGTCTCACCGCAGAACTCGGGTTGGGCAAGAGCATGGTTAGATTTCTATTTGCGAAGAATTGGAGGTACCAGCAAATGGCAGCGCGATTCAAACGTAGGCAGTCTGGCACGAGGTAAGATTTGGGGCAGGTCCCCGGGGATGGCTGGCTTACTTGATTGATTTGTTCAGTCGTGTGTGTGCGCACCAAGCGACCCACACACTCATCCGGCTAACATGACGACCATGGGGTCATGACCAAATCCTTCAACGATGATCTCATTTGGCGATGTGGGCCTCTGCTTGAAATCTCGATAGAGCAATGGATAGAACCGACAATCGTGAGAGGAGCCCCGATTGTTGCGATTAGACCAGGCGTTGTGATGAACAAGAGTTAGATGGGTTAGGGTTGTTGCTTCTTTGAACGTTTCCGCCAAACATAGCCAATTGCCGCAATTATGGCGAAGGCGATCAGACCTGCCATGATAGCGTTGTTGAGAATTGCCTCGATTAGCACAGTGATAGCTGAGGGAGATTTGCTGAAGTTTCCAACGAGAGAATGTGGCCCATTCATTGTTACTGTTAGCTGGTTAGTTGAACCAGCATTCCTACCGTCAAGCAACCAGTCGGAGAAGTCGTAGCCGTTGTTAGCCATCGCCGTGACGGGGACGCTTTGTCCGGAATCATACCAATGTGAACCTGGCGGAGGGGTTGTTGTTCCACCCGTCGTAGCGTTGATGGTTAGCTGGTACTGTTGCTTGAAAGTTGCAGTGAAAGCGGTCGATAAGCTTGAAACCGTAATCGTATGAGATTGTACGCCACCATCACTCCACGATTGCCACACGTATTGAACCTCTTGACCACCGCTAACGGGACTCGAAGCCGCAATCGTATGAGCGGTGCCAGGGATCCAACTGTATGTCTGAGGAGTGACAATTGGCGTGCCGTCTACGCTGAGAAAACTTGGACCTGTCGGGTCACTGGTCACGGTGATTGAGACTGCTGGCTGAGAGGCGAAGAACGCGGTCTGGGTTATGGCCGCACTCATTGTGACTGAAGCTGGATTGCTTGTGCCTGTGAAGCTACCTGCACCCAAACCTGCCCAATTCTTGAAGGCATATCCAGGATTAGCGGTCGCATAGATCTGTATCACGGCCCCGTCGTCGAAGAATCCATTTGGAGAGATACTTCCGCCACTAGGCGGATCCACTTGCACAGCTAGGTGGAACTGGTGTGAGTAGGCGAACGCCAATGGCTGCGCGGCCGTGACTGTACCGCTCGAGTCAGATGTGAACCATCGCTCTGAATCTGTCGAGCCGCCAAGCGGGTTCATTACTGTCCATGAGGCATCGTTATCAAACCAGTATCCACTGGCTGTGGTATTCAGCATCTGACGCGTTAAAGTCCCAAACTGATTCGCCGTAAAGGATGGAGCGGAACATCCTGTGCCACCGCCCGTTACTTGGTAAGATAACGTCTGTAGGAATTGGTGGTAGAAGGAGGGGTTCACGGTGACCGTTGCCGATATACTGCCCGTAGTGGAGTCTGTGTCCCAGCGTTCCATCGTGGTCGAGCCACTGAGCGGATTAGTGTAAGAGTAGGTGGAACCGGAATCAACCCATCCCTGCGTCCCAGGAGAGGCTGAAGCATCCACTGAAGCGGATAAACCGTACTGAGTGAAGTCAACAGTCGGAGATGCAGGCGAACCGCCACCGACGACAGTGTAGGTGAAATTGACCGAAAACTGATGGTAGTACGTGATGTTCAGAGTTTGGGCTCCTGAAATGGTTCCACTTGGTGTTTGATTGCTTTGCCAGCGCTCCGAATTCTCAGAACCCGCCAAAGGATTCAGACTCACGCTCCAAAAGGAGCCTGAATCAAGAAAGTAAGCCGTCGGGGTGTTTGTCAGGGTTTGACTGAATGATGACCCTAGCTGGTCAGCCGTGAAGCTAGGAGCCGAAGGAGTACCTCCACCAATCACGCTGTAAGACAACGTCTGCAGATATTGCGTGACATAGTTGGCTGTCACGGTCGACGAATTAGTGGGCCACGTAAATGTTCCGTTCGGACTCGATGCTAATACACCTAGTGGGGGACCGGTCCATGTCGAGAAAACATACCGCTTGGTTGGACCAGCAGCTATCGGAGTCGTCACGAGAACCGTGTGACCAGCTGAACCAGCCGTGTCATTCAAAGCCAACCCCTTAGAAAGCTCGCTTTGAGTATACGATCTTCCGTCGACGGTGAGAATTGTGCCCGTTGTGTCACCTATGACATTGCTGCTTAGCTGCCAAGTCACCGTAACGGAAGCTTCTTGGGCTTGCGCAACATTCATTGATAGGGCTAATGACGCGGCTACGATCAGAAACAGAATTGTTAGAATGGTTGTTCGGGTTCTCATTTTCGTTTTCAGCTTCTTTTTCATCTAGGCTTCAGCAAGGAGATACATTATATTCAATTACAAGTTATAACTTTCCCGACTCGTGATCTAAGGAGCCATTAAAAGTTTCGTCCACCGCGGCCATGATAAGCACGTGCATATTCAGTCTTCGTGTGTGTGCCTTCATGGGTGCGGGCATCGTAATTTGCATCAAGCCGCGCTATATCGTTTCTTGAATGGCTTGGATCACGTTTCGTGTTCTTTCTAAGGCCTCTTTGGCGCCTGCTTTGAACTTGTACACGATATAGTAACGGCGGCGTTGAACATCAATCCCGAACGTCACGTTGTCTCCGGTTATCCATCCCTCCTCATTGACTTCTACCGGTCTTCCCTTCAACTCTTCCGCATTCTTGAAGAATTGGATTTCATCCAAATCCGTCACAAGAGTGCCTTGCGCCATCTTTCTGCTCGATTTCAGATGAACCGCATCAATCCTCATGTTATTCACTCTCCACCCGTCCTTTATGATCTCACTTCTGAGGATCTTCTTGCTTTCACAAAACCTTAGCAATCTACCAAGCGTTCTATCTTCTGGCCGGGGATGTATCTTCTCGAATTCCTTCGAAAGACCAGCGACCCTCAGTTTCAGGTCGAGCGCTGCTTCCAACATGGTTGCGAGCAATATTATGCATGCTTGGAAATCCCCGTAGACGTAGCATTCTGTGGCCTGGCTCCATAAGCAGTCAGTTGACATCTCCAACGAAAAAGCCTCTAGCTCCTCTTTAGTTTCGACTTTGGTCAAGCCTCTTCGTCGACCAAGCCCAAATTCCATGCCTCCAATTGGAGGTTCGTACACTTCCATCATTTGCCTGGCACGATCTTCCAGATGAATCCGATCCATTGCTTTCAATCGCTGCTTTGCTCTTTCAAATTCCACGCCAATACACCTCCTTCCATATACAGCAGCACCAACAGTCTGCCATGCTCTCAGGTGGTGCACTGGCAACTTGAATGCTTGCATCACAATCGTAGTTATCACAGCTTCGGCAGTCGTGATTGTCAGGTTGCTGTTGCTCAAGAAGCGAACAACTGTGCCACCCTGAGAGAGATCTCGCAGACCCGTGCGTAGTATCAATGGTGCGGTCCTCGTATTTTGAACCGTCGCCCGTCGCCGTACTCGCGTCATAGGTCGGGGGCGCGGCGGGGGCTAACACGTTTGTTGTGTGTGGGTCACTTGGTGCGAGTCTCCGAATTTGAGGTCTTGATTTGTGTGTGATAGGTTGCTGGCACACACAAGAAACGGCAAGGTTGATCAAAACCCCTATGAGATGGCATCCTTGCATCTTCACGCGTAATGTAGATTGGCTTCAAACGTTCCCGCGGAACTGACCGAGGCAAAACTTCTGTTACGCCACGGCATGTTCCATATCAACCGAGGGAGAGCATCAAGACTTGATAGACGCCTGAGCGTGCATCATGCGCATCACGCGGTTGAACTCGCATTTAGAAAGAAAGCTGCAGAATTGGGGGCTTCTACGCCCGAAGTCTATGATTTCCCGAAACTAATCAAATTCCTAATGGGGAAGGGCGTCAATCTGACCTATCAAAGAGAACTAGAGGAACTGAACAAGACTAGAGAGCTTATCCAACACTATGGCCAAGTTCCCGATGAGAAAGAGGCGTATCGGCTAGTACGTGCCGCAGAGAACTGCATGAAAGAATTCTGCTCCGCGGCATTTGGGATTGATTATGTCAAGCTCTCGCAGAATGGCATTATCAGCAATAAAGACATCAAGAAGACTCTGGGGGAAGCTCAAGAAGCTTATGACGCCGGAAGGTTTGAAGATGCAGCGATAGCCGCTCATTTCGCGATTCAACAAGGCAAGTGGATAGTTAGGCAGAAGGTTCTAGGTGGAAGATACAGACATCATCTATCGTCGACAACAGACCGCGTCTTCGGGGACATCCTTCGAACAATCGATGACATTGATAGAGACTTGGATAATACGCTCGACGTGGCCCTATCAGCAACTTTCGCTTACGATCTCACGCGACTTCGCGAAATAACTTGCGCTGTCTTTCACATGATACCAGGCGGTAGACCTGCGACTCAAGTAATGAAACAGTTTAGAAGCCACGAACCTACGGCAGACGAGGCCGATTTTGCGCTAGAACTGGCCACTGAGTATCTTCTGTGGGCCGACCAAGCATATGGCTTGGTAGTCGATTCGAAGAGCTAAGTGGCATTTCTGTGTGTCAAAGGATGAAAAGCCTCAAGCTCCAGCCCGTGAGTCATCTCTTGTGAAGTAGAAATCCGGCAAATCCAGCGTCCGGGACTCGAAGACTTCCATCACCGTCACATTGGCGATCCAACGGAAAGGTTCCTGAAGAACATGCATGAGCGACTGTTGTGCGCGGCAGTCGGTGGACTCGTGAAGGGAACTTGCTGAAGGCTCAAAACCGACCGCCCTCAACGCCTGCATATTGAGACAGATTTGGTCAGCTGCATGAGTGAGCGTGGCGTTCACCTTATGTCCTGTTGGAGGGCTTTCTCCAAGATTGGCCTGGCGACTGTTTCGTATCTTCTATGTGCATCCTCGAAGAGACCGTACACGATCGGGTCGGGACATTGCACATCCATCTGATGCCAGCAAGCACAATCCAAGGCAGCCTTGATCGCTTCGACAGCCTCCGTCTCTTGGATCATGGCTATCTTGGGGTAACAAGTGTAGAGGTATCCTTCGATGCTCGTGTCCCAGTTCTTCGGTTCACTTAGTCGCAGAGACAATTTTCGATATCTGTTGCTGAAGGCGGGCCAAAGCCGGTACAACTTGGGTAGCTCTCGTTTCTCGTATAGTTCACGCAGCGACCTTTGCATCAGGAGCATCAGTTCTTTTCGATATTCATACGAGACGTAGGTGAGGATGTAAGGCTTCATCAGAGATACAGCCAAGCTTCTCAGCTTTTGCGCCGCCAACTCATACGACCCCACCTGACTGCAGGGAGAACAGAGATCGCGCAGCATCGGAGCACGAAATGGTTGGCGTTGACATTTGTCGCAGATGCCCCTGAAGAAATTCGTACAACCCTCTTCGTCCATGTGCTGCATGTCGCATGCCGCGATCAGAGTGAGGTCTCTGAAGAATCTGAAATCGCTCGGGACGATGTCCTCGTCTGGCTCTGATGAGGCAGAGCCTTGCAGCAAAATGTAGTGTCCTTGCGTCTCACGGTGGTAGGTCCACCCCAATCTGAGATACAGATTAAGCCACTTCTCGGGTTTCTCCGCAGAAGCCTTCGGGACAGCAACGGAACCGGAGGGTTCACCACGATCGTATCCACGTAGGCAGTAGCGGTCGTACCGATCTTGCTCCACCACTGGGGCCAGATAATCCCTCATCCACCGTGACAGTGTGCTGTCATCCTTGCCCGTCCTTGAACACAGCGACTTTAAATCGGTGGGGCTTCTGAGCTGCATCATGACTGAGAAGAGTTCATCTTCGGCAGGGGGTTTCTGGCCTCTGCCCATGGACTGATCGTCCCCGAATTCTCAGAATAGATCGTCCACTCCTATAACCATTCTTGAAATTGCGCTGAATCGTCATCATTTCTCTCGCCGTAAGATTGGAGCATGAGAGAACTCGATCTGTTCGAGGAAGCGTGCGGAGAGTTCCACGGCTACAGGCTTGACGGGGAACGAATTGTCGTAGCATTCAAAGATTCATGCTCGATCGTCCTTCCACGATCCGCTCAGGAGGCTCTGAAACTACTCAAGGCGGGCCAGCGCGTCGCGATCGTCAAGGTCACCGAGGATTGCGTCAAGGTGAGGCGAGTATGAACCTAAACTGCAGGTTACACATGTCTGTTAGCTTCACTGGGATGCGACTGGTCATAACGAAATACTACCAAGATTTCTTGGAGAAACAGTCGTGCCTACATGCAATTCCAAGGACCCCAGGCTCCGGCTCCGAGGAAACGTGAGGCGAAATGCTGGGATCCACTCGATCTCGGAAACTCAATGCTTCATCAGGAACACGTCTGATTGAGGAATACCTTTCAAAACAAGACGATCTCTCGAGCTTTCCAGCGTCCTCGAGCGAGGTGTCCGAACGAGAGAAAGCAGCCACTGAGCCAATTCCTGCGATACCCAGGGAAGGCTGTGACTCTAAAGCTGGCGAAGCAGGCCCAAGTCGGCTAATCAAGCTCGACAAGACACGAGACTCAAGAAGGGAAAGACCTACCGTCCAAAGTCCATCACCTTGGATGCAAACCCAGAGCCTGTACGACTTCATTCCTAGATGTCCCAAATGCGGATCGCTGACTGTGATAAGCAAAGGCGAAAAGAACCGATATCAATGCAAGGCTATCAACCCCGACACGGGCGAGCCCTGCAACTACAGGTTCAGACACAAGCCATCAGACCTGACCCCAGAAGTCGTGAGAGTCGTTGAAGTGTTCCTCGACTCAGATGCATCGATCACGCGCACTCTGAAGATTCTCGCACGCATGGGGATTCCCCTTACGGAAGATCAGCTGCGCGGTCTGATCACTAGGGTCGGAAACAATTGCCGGCCGACTCTCGAGATCGCAGAAGAAGCCGGCGCAAAGCGAGGCATCCTCCTCGTCGATGGGACAAAGTACAAGATCCGGGGCGACGAGATCTCGCAACTCCTGGCCGTTGACGTCAAACCAACCGGGGGCCGAGCCCCGTTGATTGTGAATGATGTCTTCGCGAGGGAAACCCTTAGCGAGACACGCACATTCATCCGTCAGATCGCTGCGATAGGCTATCGACCTGACCCGTTCGTGATTATCGACGATACCTCAGTGTTCGAGAAGCCTGCCAGAGAGTATTTGGGCGATTCCATTCAGACATGCCCCATCCATTTTGAACGCAACGTGCTTGAAGCAAAGCTCCCGAACGACTTGGAATGCACCGATTTCCAGCTAGCAGTGAAATGGTTAATCAGGAGAGTCCTATTCACTAAAGCCAATTCAAAGAAGCGATACATCAAAGCTCTTGAGAAGACGAAGAAATACCGTGACAAATTGCGAGACATGCTACGGAAGGCCGACCAGCGGAGCGCTTCAGTGATAAGCTCCTTTCTCAAACGCTTCAACCAGCTCATCCTTCACCTAGAGTACAGAACACGATACTGCGACACGAATCCCCTTGACATGGTGGTGCGGCTCGTCAAGAAACCGATCAAACACGGGATAAGGCAGATGGAGGACAAGGAATTCGTGAAAGCGATCACAAGGCTCTCCATCATGCGCTACGACGCCTCAGTCCTCAAGGTGAAGGACTGGGTACGCTGGTCACAGAAAAAAGAGACCCGCGAGAGGAAGAACGGAAAGCCCCGAACTGGAAGCAACACGTCCTAGAAATTCTTCCGCGTAAATCAGGCCCCGAGCCGAAAGCGCAGGCCCCGAACTGAAAGAAAACCCGAAGAGTCCGAAGAACCCTGCAAGATTCGTCGGCGTTCTCGGGGTCCGACAGTGTCTGGGGCCCGGCTCTTCCGTTCGGGGCTTGAAAAGACGCTTAAGACCGGCCACCGGTAACCCCCAGGTCGGGGCTTGCTACAGAAGTGAGATCTCGCTCCAGCAATGTACTAGTATAGCAGCCATGTGAAGTGGCGTTTTCACGCTTGGTCCGGCGTGCCCTTCAACATGGGACCCAATCAAGTGGTCCCACATCCCGCCTGAGACGCTTCCTTTGGTTAGGTCGACCACGCGAGTACACATAGTCAGCGAACGCTACTCCACCAAGAATTAGGGCAAGCACTCCGACCGCCAATAGTGCGCTGTTCATCGGACTTGGACACCTTACTGTCATGTAGCCTAATTTGCGTATTAAGAACCCAGAACCTGTGCTGTTACTACCAGCATTAGAGAGCAATTTGGCCTTTGCCCATCCGGAGGGAATTGAGCCGCCAATTGTCGCTCATCTCGTCTCGCCTCGTGTCAGCCATCAGGGCATTCGATCAAGCCAAAGATACTGTTTCTGCGTTGTTCTCAGCGGAGAGGCTCGTCTCTCATGCTGAGCTATACAACTCCAATTGCATCGCTCTTGATCCTGTGCCGAAGGTCATCTGACCGTGTGCCCACCTTGACCCTTTGCTGCATGTCCTGTCCTGGGTCCCGTATCCCGAACTCGGAACCTCCGATGCCAGCATCTCACTCCTCTTGGCTTGAGTATGACGGTGGCAAGAACTGTGGCAAAGTGGTTTCACAGCCCATCCGGTGACAAATACTCTGGCGAAGCTACGCTTAATCACGCTCTTTCCAGTGACTGAAACTTTGGCAATCCATAACCGTCATTCTGAAAGGAGTGACCGAGTAAGATGGAGAACTACTTTGCTCTATCAGCGCAGTCCTCTGCAATCTCTTCCTAAATAATGCCTAACCACCGGTTCTTGCTCTTTCTTCTTGGCAACCCAGCCGCTTCAGCCGGTGTTAGTCCCTTGAGCGTCCTGTGCGGACGAATGAAATTGTAGTAGACCCGGTAGCCCTTCACGAAAAGACCTGCAGTTTTGCCGTCCCGGAAGCCTCGCATCACCTTGGTTCGCTCTTTCACTGTTCCATGAAATCGCTCGATTAGGTTGTTGTTGACTTTGTCCGTGAACCTGTTGCCGCTGATATGGGCGGTCTTTCCGTTTTCTTTGCTTATGTCGGATTCTGCTTTCCTGTACGATGACAAACCGTCCGTGATCCACCTGCGGGGTTGTTTGCCCGCTCTCCGGACGCTTTCCCTGACTATCCGCTGTGCTTCCGCGCCGCTCCTGCGTCTAGTCACCTGTGTCGCGATCAAGAACCGAGTCTTTGAGTCTAACATGTTCCACATGTACTCGTTTCTGCCGGCAACCTTGAGGCATGTCTCGTCCGCATGCCAGCTCTTCGAAAGTTCTGGCTTGAGTCTATCAAGGCGTACGCTCATGAGGATGACGTACTTTCGAATCCATCGGTATACAGTTGTGTCAGAAACACAGGTGTCGTGAAACTGGGCAAGATGGTCAACGATTTTCGATAAACTCAATCCTTTGAAGAATAAGTCGAGCGAGACCGTGATCGCATTCGCTGTGTGTTTCATCCTTTCGAAACCTGTTCTCGAAATGAATTTGATATTGCACCGCTTGCAGAGAAAACGCTGGACGATTCCGGACTTGTTGTGTCGCACGCCGCGTCTGATAACATATCTAGCGCTATGACAATGAGGACACGATTCAGCGTGAGAGAACGAGTCCTTCCCATTGCGAATCGGGGTTGGTATGCTGTCTCTCATGGGATCATCCCACGTCTCGCCAAACCAAGTGTACGGTGGTCTGGCCAAGCTGAGCTAGTAAGTAGGCCCGAATTCGCAGCTACAGCATTTGGGAGCTCAAGAAGCAGAATAACCGCGAAGATATGTTTACAGTAGGCCTTTCTTTTCTCGTAGTCGGGGCATTCGCAAAGCCACGTCTCGCCTCTTCGTCTGACCCTGTATGAGCCGTTGCCTTGCTGGGAGCGGACTATGTAGCATGATTCCGAGAATTGCTTGACTTGTCCTCCCCGGAACAGGATCTCCATTCCGCGGAGCCTGCGCATTCTCAAACCTGCCATCCTTACTCACTCCTTTTGGATGGAGTCCCGACCGTGTAGTAGGAATGGACAATGCTCGTTGGCGCATATCCGGCAGACTTCGGGTACGGGATTGAACGTTGACTCCGCGATTTCTGGATGTTCTCTCAGGAGCTGGCGAGTCATCTGAGCTTGGTTTTGGACTGTGTGAACATAGTCTTCGCTCAGGATTCTGTCTTCGTTGCCGTTTGAGACTACGATGTCACAGCTGGGAACCCAGTATAGCGCTGCTTGGATCGCGTGGACTTCTGCCAGTTGCTTCGCTGATTTCACTTCGACGACGCGGAGTCTGCCGCGAGGGTCTTCAAATGATAGATCGTTCCTGAAGCCGTTTCC
>Ga0315282_10011519_pt1 | contig 13676 bp, 6 predicted proteins | sample YL17G07_20_MG_FD_203693 | JGI IMG/M metagenome (GOLD analysis project Ga0315282, IMG submission 203693) | Sediment microbial communities from Yellowstone Lake, YNP, Wyoming, USA - YL17G07_20 | ecosystem: Environmental > Aquatic > Freshwater > Lake > Sediment | place: USA: Wyoming | collected... | reverse complement strand
CACTGGCATGCTCCTTTTTGACCTTCAACCTAACAGGAAATAGGCCTATTGTTCAGCAACACAAAACGGGACAGCAACAGGAAACGGGACGCCACCGAACTATGTGTGTGCTCCCTGATATTCATAGATGCTTTTCCAATTGTAGTGCCGTCTTGCCCTAAAATTCAATTCGTTATTCTAATAGAGCGCAAAATATCTACCGGGAATGTCATAATACTTACGTGTCCTGCTCAATAAGACCGATGGAAGCTAACGACTATGATGAAGTGCTCGGACTGTGGAAGAGGACCGAGTGCATGGAGCTCGGGCCGGACGACGAGCGGGAACCCATCCTCCGATTCCTCGCGCGCAATCATGGTCTGAGTTCGGTGGCGATGGACGGCGGCAGGATAGTCGGGGCGGTCCTCTGCGGACACGACGCCCGGCGCGGTTACATGCACCACCTCGCCGTGGACAAGGATTTCCGCGGCCGGGGCATCGGCACCGCGCTGGCGAAGCATTGCATGGGACTGCTCACTTCCGCCGGAGTACCGCGATTCACCATCTTTTTGTATTACTCGAATCCCAAAGGAAAGCGGTTCTGGGAAAAGCTGGGCTGGAAGGACCGCACTGACATATTCCTGATGCAGAGCGTTCCCGGCGACTGAATCAAACTGCCAGCCTAACCGCCCGGGTGGCCATGAAAAGCGGCATCCAGCGGGAAATGGCTAGAATATCGGTGGTGAACTCATGGGTGTAACGAAGCTGGACCGCGCCTTCAACCCCGGCGAACTAGCCGTAGCCGAAAGCCTGCTGGCGGGCGCCGGCATACGCTATTTCGTCGACAACGACAGCGAAGGCAGCCGGTTCTCGGTGTCAGACGGGCGGACATGCATCTTCGTGAACGAAGAGGACAAGGACCGGGCCAACGACCTCCTGGAACCCCTCATGGAGGGCGGGTAATGACCCCCCAGTCCGAGCTTTTCGAGGGGCAGGCCCCGCCGCCGCTGGCGAGGAGGATGGCGCCGCGCTCGCTGGATGAATTCGTCGGACAGGAACTCCTCCTTGGGCCCGGCAAGCCCCTGCGCCAGCTGATTGAGAAGGACGTGGTCACCTCGCTCATCCTCTGGGGGCCCCCGGGGTGCGGCAAGAGCGCGCTGGCCGGAATCATCGCCAGCCGCACCAAGTCCGAGCTGGTCCGTTTCAACGCGGTCACCTCCACCGTGGACGACATACGGCAGGCGCACAAGGAGGCGCAGGGCCGCCGGGCCATGGGAAAGCGCACCATCCTGTTTATGGACGAGATTCACCGGTTCAACAAGGCCCAGCAGGACGCGCTCCTTCCCGACGTCGAGGAGGGAACTTTCATCCTTGTTGGCACCACCACGCACAACCCATTTTTCGCGATTACCGGCGCCCTCATCTCGCGGTCCCGCATCTTCTCCTTCAATCCCCTTCCGGAGGATGGCCTCATCACCCTGCTCAAGCGGGCGCTTTCCGACCAAGAACGCGGGCTGGGCGGGAAGGGCATTGAGGCGGACGAAGCGGCGCTCAAGGCCATCGCCAGGGCATCCGAAGGGGACGCCCGCACCGCCCTGAACACGCTGGAGCTCGCCTCCTTCACCACCCCCGCCAAGGCAAAAAAGGTCCGCATCACCGCGGAAGCGGTGGCTGAAGCCATCCAGAAAAGGCACCTCCGCTACGACCGGGACGAGGACGAGCATTACAACATCATCTCGGCGTTCATAAAGAGCATGCGGGGCTCCGACCCCGACGCCGCCATCTACTGGCTGGCGCGCATGATTGCGGGCGGCGAGGACCCGCGCTTCATCGCCAGGAGGATGATGATATTCGCGTCCGAGGACGTAGGGAACGCCGACCCACGGGCGCTCCTGATGGCGGCCGCCGCCATGCAGGCGGTCGAACAGGTGGGCCTGCCCGAGGCCCAGATAAACCTCGCCCACGTCGTCACCTACCTGGCCTGCGCCCCCAAGAGCAACGCCTCCTACATGGCCATCGCGGGCGCCATGAAGGACGTGGAAAAGGAGCCCCTTAAGGAGGTGCCCATCCACCTCAAGGACGCCAACTATCCAGGAGCAAAGACGCTCGGCCACCAAAAGGACTACAAGTATCCGCACGATTTCCCCGGCGGCGTCGTTGAACAGTCCTATATGCCCGACCCCAAGGTTTACTACCAGCCGACCGACCGGGGCGCGGAAGCGAAGCTCAAGGAATATCTCACGCAAATCAGGAAACGGCGCGCGGAACACTGACTTCACCGCAAGGCCGGGCATTTACATCCCGGCCGGGAAAACCTATAATCCTCGGGATTTACGAGCTCGAGCATTCCCGGAGGGTCACTTGGCCGACAAAAGGACTGTTTCCGCGAAAAAGACAGCACAACCGGCGGAGGTGGCGCCCATCACGGTCGATGGGCGGTGTCTCACCATCCACGGCCTTGATACCCTCATCTACAGCGGGGCCTTCCACTATTTCCGCTGTCCCAAGCCGCTGTGGGAGGACCGCTTCCTGAAGATAAAGCGGGCGGGTTTCAACGCAGTCGAAACCTACATCGCCTGGAACTGGCACGAACGGGCTGAGGGACAGGCCGACCTCAAGGACCTTGACGACTGGCTTACCATGGCCGCGAAGCACGGCTTGCACACCATCGTCCGGGCCGGCCCCTACATCTGCGCCGAGTGGGAAGGCGGAGGGCATCCCGGCTGGCTGGCGGGACGCGGCATCCGCTGGCGCTCCGACTCAGCCGAGTGCCTGAAATGGTCGCGCCACTGGTATGAGCTCGTCATGCCGGTCATTGCGAAGCACCAGGTGACGCGCGGCGGCAAGCTCATCATGGTGCAGGTCGAAAACGAATATGAGTACGCCGCCGAGCCTCCCGACGTAAAGCGCCGCTACGTCGCCGCGCTCTACGGCATGGCGCGCGAGATGGGCATCGACGTCCCCGTATTCACCTGCCGGACCCCCGAGGTTTGGGACCGCTCCGACCCGGCGATGAAGGCGATGTTCGACACCTGGACCTTCTATCCCTGGTGGGAATTCGCCGGAGTGGAAAAGAACCTGGAGGAACTCAGGGCGAAACAGCCCGACGCGCCCCTTATGGTGATGGAACTCCAGGGCGGCTGGTATTCCGAGATAGGCGGAAAGGTCCTGCGCCACACCGAACTGGACGGGCGCCAGATTGACGCGCTCACCAAGACCTGCTTGGCGCACGGCGTAACCGGCCTCAACTACTACATGCTCTTTGGCGGGACCCATCCGGGCCACTGGGGCTTCCCGCCGGCCACCACTTCCTACGATTACGCCGCGCCGCTGGCGGAACCCGGCGGCCTCTGGGAAAAATGGTACTCGGTCAAGCTGCTGGGCGATTTCCTGGGGACCTTCGGCGGCGTCCTGGCAAGGTCCGAACCGCTCACCGGGGCGTCGGTTGAAGCGCCGGGCGTCACGGTGCTGGCCCGCCGCAACGGCGACGCTGTTTTCGCCTTCGTGCGCAACGACACTGACGAGCCGAAGGAAGTACGGCTGAACCTTCCGCCGGAATTCCACCGCCCCGCCGTGTCGACCAGCCTGAAGCCGCGCCAGTGCAAGGTTTTCCCTTTCACCGTGCCGCTGGGCCGGCTCATAATCGAGCGTTGCACGGCGCAAATCCAGTCGGTTTACCGCCGCGGCAACCGCTGGATAATGCTCCTCGCCGACGAGCCCGGCTCCCATGAACTGTCGGTCCGGATACAGGACAGCCTGATTTCCTCCATCGTGTCCTGGGACGCGACCGGGCGAATGACCCAGGTCCATCCCCGGCTCACGGTCTGGGGCCAGCCCCCCGACCGGGCCGCCCGCACATGGACCGTCGAAACCGCCAAGGGACCCGCGCTGGTTTCAACCGGCGCATACTTCCTGCGCGGCGCCGAAGTCGGGGAAACGGAAATGAAGCTGGCCGTGGAAACCCTGCCGGGCGAGGCCTCCCTGCGCGCGCTCGCTCCCGCCCCCAATCCGTCGCTTAAGGAACTGCGCCTGCGTACGCCCGAGCTTCCCGCCGGACCGGTCGTTCCGGAATCTTCCGCGTGGTCCGCGGAGGACCTCCGGGCCGGGGAGGGCTGGAAACCGGGCGAGCTCAGGCCACTGCACGAGCTGGGCTGGCACGATAAGGGCTTTTACCGCTACCGGGCAGAATTTGAATGGAAAGGCGAAAAGGGAATCCAGGTTACAACGCTTGCCGCCGACCATCCGGTGGTCGCCGTCAACGGCAGGATGGTTCCCATGGCCGGTTCGGACCGCCTGCTTTCCGGGCCACTGGAGGGAATCGCTCGACTGGGCCGCAACACCATCGAAGTCCTCTGCGAGAACCGCGGCCGCACCAAGTTCGGCGAGGGCATGGAGGAGTCCAAGGGTCTCAGCAGGGTGGAACTGGTGGCGGACTGGCGCCCTGAACGGCTTTTGGAACGGTGGAAATATTCCATGGCGGGGGCGGAGGAGCCTGCGGATTCATCCGCGGAAACCAAGCCAACCCTTGATGACTCGGGCTGGAAAGACATCAGGCTGGCCGGCGGGGAAATGGAGGGCCTTTTCGAGTTCCGGGGCTGGCTCTGGCTGCGGACCTCAATCGAACTGGCCAGCCCCGATGCATCCGCCAGCGCGCACCTAAGGCTGGAAGGCGTCCGGGGAAAGCTGAAGGCGTGGGCCAACGGCCGCCCGGCCACGGTTTCCGTCCGGGAGAACCGGGCGTCGGTATCCCTGCAGGGAATGCTCACTTCCAGGCGCAATGCCCTTGTTATTGCCGTGGAAAAACCCTGGGCCTTCAGCGGCCTCTGGGGTCCTGTTTCGCTGGGTTTCCAGGCGCAGGGACGCCCCGTGGAAGGCTGGGAATTCGCGCCTTCCCTCGCCCGGATGCCGGGCGCGCTGGAATCCGGAGACTGGACGGCGTCCCCGCCCGCGGGGGCCACCCTTTGCTGGCACCGCTCGAGCATCCGTCTTCCCGCCCCGGAAGGCTGGACCATCCAGTGGAAGCTTGTTTTGGAGGGCCAAAGCGAGGCGCGCATCTTCCTGAACGGCGAGCATATCGGCAATTACTACCCCATCGGTCCCCAGAAGGAATTCTACCTGCCCGAATGCTACCTGAAGGCCGGCGCCGACAACGAACTGGCCATCGCTGTGTTCGGCGGTACCTCCGCCCCGGAAATCGCGAAACTATCGGTGGAACCCTACCGCGAATACTCCGTGTTCAGGCACGAGGTGAGAATTCCGCTTTAGAAAAGAGGGGCCTTCCGGGTTTTCCGTGGGTAGTTGCATGGGTAATTAACGCATCTGGATGATATTCCGGTTTCTGCACCCCTCTCCCCGGAACCCTGAGCGAGCGAAGCGAGTCGAAGGGAAGGGGAGAGGGGCCGGTGTGAACACAATGCCCGCGGGGTGAGGGTGCCGGAGAGCAAGGAAATATCCGGGCTTGTCCACTCCAAACCCCTCACTTTCCCGGGCAGGTACTCCCTCTCCCGCTTCGCGGTAGAGGGAGGTCCCGGTTAACCGGACCCACGACAATGCCTGAAGCGTCGAAAAGAGCCGGCAAACAGCTTTTTGGGGCAGTTCAGTTAACGCTCACCTTAAAGCACACGCAGCCGGTGGAATTAACGTAGGCGTCCCGGACGGTCCACCTTAGCCACCGGGTGTTCGACAGCGGCGAGCCCGTCCCAGGCACGCTGGTGAACGTTCCCGGAGGGGTCGTGGTGGTGGCCGTGGAATACCAGACCGTAATGGCCGGCTCGGCCGGTCCGCCCCATGAACACAGCATCGTGCTGGCGATTTCCGGGACATAAGTCGTTCCCATCGGCACCGCATCGGTGATTACGAAGGAAAATCCCGTGGCAGAAGAGAAGTTGCTCCAGCATAGCTGGAACTGGACCGTGTCTCCCGAGGCCGCCACCGTGATTTTTTTCCGTTTTTCCAGCTTTATGTCCGCACCTATGACCAGCGTGGCGGCCACCCCGGAAATCGAGCCGTCAATGGTATCCACGACGACAATCGACTGGTTCCCCAAACGGGAGAAACTCACGTTGACGAACACCTTTACACCGCAATCAGTCGCCCCCTTCCAGGTGTAGTTGTACGTGTCCATCCCCTTGCTCTCAATCTTTGCCAGCGGGTCGGTGGAGGTGAATGAGGAAGTGCCGGTGTAGTCGCACTTGGTTACGCCACCGGTCTCCAGCACAATCACGGTTATCCAGAACGACTGGTTAGCGAACACCACCGGCGGCATGATTATCGTGTAATGCGTCCCCGTCTGGAGGAAGGGCGCGGTGTATCCCTTCTCGGTATCCACGCACTGGATAAACATCGTGATGAGCTTTCCGGCTCCCGCACCGCCCAAAAGGGTCAAAATGTAGTTGCGCGAGGACCCGGCCGCCGGCTCGGTGAAAGCGCGGAATGAAATGCACTGGTCCAGCCCGGTCGATGTATAGCGGGCGGAGTAGCCGTCCTGCGATACCAACCTGACCGCCATGCCGGACTTGGGACAGAAAGCGCTCAAAGTCTGGGTGTCGGTGCTGTCGTTGCAGCTGTTCTCCCCGATGACGTGATGCAGCCAGAACTCCTGCCCGGTCTGGTTGCCGTCCGAGGAATTCAGCACATTGCCTCCAGAGAACACCGAATATACCCGGTCTCCCGCCAGGATCTGGATGGGCCCCCCCGTGGTGTGCTCCACCTTGAAGGCCGCGAGGCTGCTGGCGTTGAACGAACCGCCATAGCTCACTGGATTACTGAAGCTGGCGATTCCACCGGATACCGTCCCGGAGGTCGCTATCGACCAGGTCCCCGAAGACCCGTTAAGCATGGCCGGCATCGGCGCCGCCGGCACCGTGTCGTCCGGTACGTATTTATATGCCGTGAATTTTGCCGTGGAAGACGGTATCATTCCCCCGCTCAGGTTGCCGATTACGACCTTTTCCCCCTGGGCGTACCCCTGCACGAGACCGTAGAAGACATAAGGTCCGCCCGCGTTTCTTGAAGACACGTTGCCGGTCTCCCTGTTCGGCATCAAGGCGCCGAAATTATCGGCGCACTGCCCGCAACAGCACCCCAGCGTGTCCGAGTTGTTGTCGCCCTGGCTGACGATTAGCGCGGCGTCCGACGAAACCGCACGCCACGGACCTTCCTCCGCGGTGACCGTTCCCATGTCGTAGACGAGGCTCTCATCGGCAATGTCGTAGGACTGCCGGTAGAGCCACCCGTTCGAGGTGTAATCCCACTTGTACAGGTGCACCGTGGTTTCCAGCCCCGGGATCTGGTTGTTATAGGCGTCCATCGTGGTGTTAATCATGGCCAGCGAGTCTCCATAACCTGCCCCCTGGGAAACAGATGTCCGCCGCCACATGTAGTGCATAAGGCCCCGGAAGGTGAGCGTTGTCGAGGGAGTGAAAGTCACATTGTCCTGGTTGTCGTCGGATATGTGCGTGAGCAATTGCCACAATACGGGGGAATTCGAGGTCAGCTTGTAAATAAACTCGAACGGAAATGTCGGACAGGTCCCCTGCCAGCCGGTCGGGTCATACTTCGCGGGAATCCTTTCTGACTTGCATCCGGCTATGCCGCCGCCCGATATCCCTCCGCCGCCGGGGAAACCTCCGAGGCAGTCGCCGATGAAGGTACCGATCGAATTGGATATCCCTCCATCAGTTGCCCATCCTCCCCCCACATACTGGAGGCCCCGTAACTCAAACTGGGTCTTTCGATTAAGCGGGAAGAAATCTATGAGGAAGCCCGGGCATTTGGCCCCGTCCCCCGCCGCGAAAGCCACGTAGGAGATGTATGTTGTCGGCAATTGGATGGTGGCAAGATGGGTAAAGTTGCGCACGCGTCCGGAATGTCCGGTTCCGTCCACGATGCGGGTATGCCCCAATTCCAGGATGCTCGCGGTATTAATGGCGGTCTGCCCATCCGTGGTTGTCTGCTTCACCTGCGCCTTCCAGCGCAGCTCCAGCGTCATGCCCGGCGGCATGTCAAGCTTCCAGGTGAGCACGGTGTTGGCTCCGCTGAAAGTTTTCCCGGCGGAAGCCGCGGCGCAACCCGAGGGCGTCATCGTCCACCCGTAGCAGGGGTCTTCCATTCCGCAGTTGTTGCACCACGTGTCCAGAACCGGCGGAACCGTGTCCCAGATGCGCACGTCCCACCAGGTCTTATCGTTGGAAAGGTTCTTTACGAATATGGAATAAATCATTTCATCGGGAGACTGGCCCAGGGATGGCGCAAACAGCACATCGTTGTCGCCAAGTTTCCAGAACAGGAAACGCTTGACCACCGTCGTAGTGGGGAAGGTCAGGTATTTATTGGTGGCGCAGGTTCCCGGCCCGTTGAATTCGACCAGCGCCCGGTTGTTCAGCCGAAACCCCTCGGGCGCCGCCACATTGCCCGAGCCCGACTCGAACGCGTCGCCGTTCCCCCAGTCCACCGTCAGCTGAAAGGTAAGCATGCTGGAAGGGCCCCATAGGGGAAGGTTCGCGGGAACCGGGCTGATGGTCCACTTCAGCTTGAGCGGCGGCCCCGGGTTCGGGTCCCAGAACGGGTCGGGGTTGATGTTCGCAACCCCGTTCCAGTGCGTGTAGGCCGGCTGTGAATCGAAGATGGTTACGTTGGAAAGCGCCGACGAACCCGGTTTGCCGTAAAAGATGGAATAGGTGACCGTGTCGCCGGGCGCAACCTGCTGCTTGTCGCCAAGTTTCACCGTGTAGACGATGGTTTTCGTCATGTCCGACACCGCGCCCCAGGGAGCGCTGCAATCCTCGGCGTCCAGGATTCCCATGTTCCACCAGTCCGGGCTGAGCCGCGGCCCCAGGGCGACAGTGGCGAGGTTGGTCGGACACTTGCCGATATCGACGAACAGGTGCATAACGAAGATACAGGCGCATCCGCCGGGACCGGCGTTGCAGGGATCTCCGCTCAACGCAAGGTTGCCCGCCCAGGTCCATACCGCCTGGCCGTCCCATAGCCCCGCATAGCCCAGTGTTTGGGCGTAGTTGCAATCACCGCCATTTGTGCGGAAACACCCGAAGCACATATAAAGGCCGGTGATGTCCCCCGTGGGGCCTCCAATAGCGGTGCCGTAATTAACGATTGTGACGCTCTTGATTGTCGCGTCGGTAAAACCGGGACAGTCGGTGGCACTGCACCATGTCGTGTTGAACGTGACCAGTTCGGCTTTCTGCCAGTTCGGGAACAGGTAGGGAAGCGGCGCGCTGTAACCCAGCCCCGCGTCAAGGATGCAGGCCTGTCCAATCGAACCAAAGGCGAATGCCGCCAGTGCGAACAAACCGACAAAAATACTTTTACGGATGGTCGAATCCTCCTTGACCGATGCTGGCGGCACAGCCTGCCCTTCCCCTTAACAATAGGCGCATTTTGCCTTGATATGCAATTCTTTCTGTTTTGATGCCTTGGCCGGTTGCGTGCCCAAAGGCTATTGACGCACGCCCCCACCCATTTTCAGGTTTTACGCCATCAGGTTCCGCGGCCCGGCAGTGGCCCCTCCCGCATCGCCCTGAAGCGCATGGGGGAAACGCCGAACTTCTTCCTAAACATGCCGGAAAAATAGCTGAGGCGCGCCAGTCCAACCTGCCGGGCGACCTCCTCCGCCGAAAGGTCGCTGACCATCAGCAGGTATTTGGCCATTTCCATCCGCACCCCGTGCAGGAGGGCGCGAAAACTATAACCATGCCTTTCCATCCGCCGCTGGAGTTTCCGGACATTCACGCCCAGGGCCCGCGCCACGTCCTCTATCTTCAGGTTCTGCCGGCAATGCCGTATTACGTAGTCGTTCACCCGGTCCACCAGCGCGTCATCGCGCGGAATCTTTCCGGACCAGTTCAGCCATCGCCAGGCTCCCTCCTCGGGTGTTTCCGGCAGGATGCCGGCCAGCGGGGCGAACAGCCGCGCCACATTGAGGATGAGCGCATGGCTAGCCGCGGCGGCCGAAGCGCGCCAACCAAGGAACCGCCCCTCCATCGCCCTGCCTATCATTCCAAACAACGCGCCGATGTCCCCCTCGGGGCCGTCGCGCCGGATGCGATCCGGACAGGAGAGGAAGGCGCGCATGAGGCGGTTCAGTCCGGCAGCCTGCCCGGCGTCGCCCGCCACAGACGCTTCCAGCCTCACCTCAAAGGCGACAAAACTCAGTCCCATTGCCTTCCCCCGGCCCGACCTTAGCCTATGTTCGTCGCCCGGGAGGCTTATCAAAACTTGCCCCTTTTCCAGTGGCAGGTCCCGCCCCAGCATCCGCATAACCCCCGCCCCCTCGGTGACACAGGAGATTTCAAGGTCAACATGGGCGTGAGGCTCGTTCGACCAGGTTTGCGGCGGCACCAATCCCCACCATTCAGCTTTGAACTGGTAATTCCTAATCCGCGCGTCGAGCGAGCGGGGCTCGCCAATCACATAGAACTGCGCCGCTTCGGGATTGGGCATCTTCCTATTACTCGCCATCCATATATGATGGCACATCATTAAACTGCATACCCCGTCCTTCCAGCCGCCGGATTCTCCCTTTCCCGCTTATTCAGGAATGGTTATCAGCCATAATTATAATTTGGGGGTTCACTCTTCCTGATCGCTGAAGGCTAATTCACGGAAACCTTGTAGCAGACACAGCCGGATGAATTGATGTATGCGTCCCGTATGGTCCACCTCAGCCACCGCGTGTTCGCCAGCGGCGAGCCCGTCCCCGGCAGGCTCGTGAAGGTGCCCGGCGGGGTCGTCGTTATCGCCGTGGAGTACCAGACGGTAATCCCCGGCACCACCCCAGACGTCCAGCACGTCATCGTGCTCGCGATTTCCGGGACGTAGCTGGTCCCCATCGGGATGGCGTCCGTTATCGTGAAACTAAACGCCGTGGCCGACGACACATTCTCCCAGCAAACCTGGAATCGCACCGTGTCGCTCGAGGCCACGACGGTGAGCTTCTTTTGCTTGACCAGCCTCACCTCCGCCCCCACCACCAAAATGGAAGTTAGGCCGGTAATCGAGCCGTCAGTCGTGTCCGCGGCGATTATGGTTTGGAGGCCCAGCTTCGCGAAAGAGACATTCATGAATATCTTGACACCGCAGTCGCCTGGGCATCCGGTGTAGGCGTAGTTGTAGGTGTCCATGCCCACCCCCTGTATCTTGGCGCCGGGATCCGTCGAGGTGAAGGAGGCCACCCCGGTATAATCGGTCTTGGTTCCCCCCCCGTTATCCATCACTATCACCGTTATCCAGAACGACTGGCTGGCGTAAACCACGGGCGGCGCGATTACCAGGTAGTGCACGCCCACCTCCATGAAAGGAGCGGTGTAGTATTTGTGGTTTGTGAAACAGCAGGTATAGAGCGCGATGGAATTGCCACCCGTTATATTGACCTTTATGTTGCGCACGGTGGTGGTCGGGATTTCGGTGAGCTTCTTGAACGCCACGCACTGGTCGGGGCCGGTGGTCGTATACCTGGCCGAATATCCGTCGGTCGACACCATTTGCACACTCATGCCGGTCTTCGGACAGAAAAAGTCCACAGCATACAGGCAGTTATCGGGATCCTTGCAAACGGCCGACCATATCCAGGTGTATGGCATGGAAAGCCAGAATTCGGTCCCAATCATGTTGCCCAGCGGGACTGAAGGATGGATCATCGAACCGCCGCTGCCCCCGGAAAACTCCGCGCCGCCCTGGTTAATTTCAATCGGCCCCCCGGACAGAAGGGTCACGCGCCAGATGCCGGCGGTATCAGGGGGCGTTTCGTTGAAGATGTATGAAGAGTCGTACATCGATCCGTAGATATGCGGGTTGTTCGCCGCGGTGAACCCGGGCGGCACCGTCCCGCTTACCCTCTCGTACCATGAACCCGAATTGCCCATCATATACGGCGGTATTCCCTTCGGCGGATTGGTCATGTCAAACGGCTTGTATATCTCGATTTTGAAGGCTGCGGTCACGCCTCCCACGTTCATGATGTTGACCGACTCCGTTTGATATGTGGCGCGGTCGCACGGGAAGACGTAGAAGGCTTCTCCGGCCGTCCCGCTGACCAACCTACCCTCGTTTCGCGCCGGAGTGAAGCAGCTGTAGTCGGTCGTCTGGAACCCGAACACGCCCGTCCCCTCCCGAATAATGAGCTTTGCCTGGGAAGAAACGAAACGGTAGTGGGCGTTGCATACTGGCGGGGCGCGCGAGTAATCCGGATCCCCCCCATCCGTGTCCGGTCCGCTTGTCCAGGGCATAATCTGGCTCTCCTTGTCTATCACGAATGATTGCCGATAAATCCAGGTTCTGGTCCCATAGTCCCAGGTAAACACGTGCACTTCGGTCGTAAGATTTGTGTCAAGCACGTTATTCGGGCCAACGGAGGTGTTCATGATGTTCCACACGTCCCCAACGCTCTTTCGGGTAAACGAGTAGTGCATGAATCCCGAGTATGTCAGCGAGGTGGACGGCGTGAAAGTCTGGCCAATCGGCCCTCCGCACGAGAATATCTGCCAAAGCGTCGGGGCGTTGGCGGTGAGTTTGTATATGTAGTGGTATGGATTCAGCGGGATGGACTGGCAACCGGGGCATTCCCCCGGTTGGGCGCACGGTGGCAGGGAACCGTAGGGGCAGCCGGCCGGTTCGCCCTCGGTCCAGCAGTCGTAGCTCGCCGGGATGCGTTCCGCCATGCAACCCGGGGTCCCCCCCCCGAATCCGGCAGAGCATCCGAACCCGCCCGTGCAGGTCCCGATTAGCTTCGTGATGCTCGGCGAGACGCCGCCGAGGGTCTGCCAGGGGTCCGCTGAGAGCGCCTCATACCCGCGCAACTCAAAGTTCGCCAACCTGTTCAGCGGGTAGAACGTGATGAACAATCCGAGCTTACCGATTCCGGGACCGCACCCCATTCCCACGTAACTGATGTAGGTCGTCCGCAGCATGATTGGCGCGAGATGGACGAAATTCTTGGGAGGACCCTGGTGGCCGGAGCCACCGACGATACGGGACCGGCCCAACTCCATTATCGAGGCGATATTGATTGCAGTGGAATTGGGCGGAACCGACGACTTCACATGCGCTTTCCACCGTATACCCATCGTGAATTGGGGAGGCATGTCCAGCCTCCAAGTCAGGATTGTTTTGCTTCCCGAGAGCTGGACACCGGCGCTTCCGGAAGCGCACCCCGTTGGTGACATGGTCCACCCCACGCACGAATCCTCAAGCCCGCAATCGTTGCACCACACGTCCAGCTCGGGCGGAACGGTGTCCCAAATGCTTACGTTCCACCACGTCTTGGTTGACGAAAGATTCTTGATGAAGATTGAATAAATCATTTCGTCGTCCGGCGCTCCGTAGGCGGACGCAAACAGCAGGTCGTTGTCCCCGATTTTCCAGAACAGGTACCTTCGGATAGTGGTGGCCACGCCATTGGAAACACGTCCGGCGGGACAGGTATTGCCCGTCCATGTTCCTGACCATGACAAGTGCGCAAAATTCCTCAGGAATGCGCTTTCGGGAGCGGCGATGTCCCCTGAACCCGACTCGAAGGATTCCCCGTTGCCCCAATCAGCCGTCAGCTGAAAGGTCGGGCTTGTTGCATGATTGGTGGCACTTGGGGGCTTCAAGCATGAGAATGGGGGTACAACCCTTCCAAAGGAGGTACCCCCATCGGGACTCAGCGGACCGTACGCATCCACCTTGTCTTGGAAGTC